>Ga0315548_1000026_pt1 | contig 109784 bp, 98 predicted proteins | sample SalMarSW160110MG_2_FD_202540 | JGI IMG/M metagenome (GOLD analysis project Ga0315548, IMG submission 202540) | Salt marsh sediment microbial communities from the Plum Island Ecosystem LTER, Massachusetts, United States - Salt Marsh Sediment SW1601-110 ... | reverse complement strand
GCCGCCGATTATGAAATAGCCAACCTGTTATGGGGCTTTGTCAAGAGAAGCCCTTATCCCCATGCCAGGATAGTGAATATTGACACCAGCAAGGCGGAGAAGCTGCCCGGCGTCAAAGCAGTGACTACCGGCCAGGACTTTGGCGGTTTCAAGTGGGGCTGGAGCGGGCCGACCCGCGATGAGGAGCCGCTGGCGGTGGATAAGGTGCGCTATCTGTATGAAGGGGTGGCGGCGGTGGCCGCAGTTGATGAGGATACCGCCCAGGAGGCCTGTGACCTCATCGAGGTGGAGTATGAGCCGCTTCCCGGCGTCTTTACTCCCTTCGAGGCGATGGAGGAAGGAGCGCCCCTGGTCCATGAGGACCGGCCGGGGAATATCTGTGTTGAGTATCACTGGGACTTCGGCGATGTGGAGAAAGCCTTCGCTGAGTCTTACTTGGTCCGGGAGGATACCTTCCAGACGCCGCGGATGGCCAAGGGATATCTGGAGCCGCCGGCAGTGACCGCTTATTGGCCTGATTCCGATCATGTGGTCTATATCGGGGCAAAGGGAAGCCCCTATTTCCCGTACCGGATTTTAGCCAAGTGCTTTAATCTGCCGCTGAGCAACGTACGGATAATAACACCTATTATCGGCTCTGACTTTGGCGGCACCAAGAATGACATGACGCCGGCTGATTTTTCGGCGGTCATGCTGGCCAAGAAGGCGGGCAGGCCGGTGAAGTTTGTGACCACCCAGTTTGATGCGCTCACTACCGACCTGCGGCGCCACCCCATGTGGATTACCGTCAAGACGGGTGTTACCAAAGACGGCATACTGAAGGCTACCTACGTCAAGGTGGTTGCTGACGGGGGGGCTTATACCCGGATGAGTCCGCTTACCATGTTTCTCGTCGGTACCTGTATGACGCTGCCCTATGAGCTGCCTAATTTCAAATTTGACGCCCTAAACTACTTCACCAACAACCCAAGCTCGGCCGCCATGAGGGGACACGGGCTTTACCACAGCCGGTTCGCCGCCGACGTCCAGCTGGACATGATAGCCGAGGAGCTCGGCCTGGACCCGGTGGAGATAAGGCTCAAGAACTCTATCCCAAACCCCAAGCCGGGTAAGATTTACAAGACTGTCAACGATGTCCATGTGGCCACCTGCGGCGTTCAGGAGTGTATCGAGAAGGTGGCCGATGCGGTGCACTGGAAAACGAGAAAGGGACAGAAAAAGGCCGAGGTTGGTAAGGTCTATGGCATGGGCTTTGCCGCGGCCACCTATAACAGCGGGACGAAGCTGAGTGCCCACAACGCCTGTGCCGCTATCGTCAGGGTGTGCGAGGACGGGAGCGTCAACTATCTGACCGGCGCCACCGATGTCGGGCAGGGCTCGGACACTATAACGTGCGCCATTGTTGCCGAGGTGCTCGGCATAAGGCTGGAGGACATAGACCTGAAGAGGGTAGACTCGGCCTTTACCCCGGTTGACCCTGGTAGCTACGGGAGCCGGGTCACCGTGCACGCCGGAGAGGCGGCCATAAAAGCTGCCGATGATGCCAAGAAGCAGCTCCTTGAGGTCGCCGCGCAGCAGTTTGATGTAAAACCGGATGATGTAGAGATTAAGGACAAGAAGGTATTCGTTAAGTCGAATCCAGAGAAGAGCATGGCCTGGGAAAGGCTGGTGAGGATTGCCTGCTACGAGACACCGGGCAAGGTCATCATTGGCCGCGGCTATTCCACTCAGGGAATATCGCTGCTGGGCCTGGCTGATTTCAGCCGAGGGATAGGCGATATCGGCACCAATTACAGCTTCACCGCCCAGGCGACCGAGGTGGAGGTGGATGTGGAGACGGGCTTTATAAGGTGCACCGATAACAACGTGATAGCTCACGACTGCGGTTTCCCGCTGAATGTCCAGGCGGTGGAGACTCAGGTCCAGGGCGGTTCGTATCACCAGGGGATTTCAGCCGCCCTGTACGAGGAGTTTAAGATGGACCGGGGGCTAACCCTCAACGCCAATCTGGTTGACTACAAGCGGCCTCGCGCTAATGAAGCGCCGATGACCGAGGTAATACACGTAATCACCAATGACCCCTACGGCCCCTTTGGCGCTAAAGAAGCCAGCGAGGGTAGTACCTGCAGCGCTCCGCCGTCATTGGTCAGTGCCATCCATGATGCTACCGGCGTCTGGATTAAGGACATTCCGGCACAGCCGGAGAAGGTCTTCTGGGCACTGAAAGCCAAAAGGGAGGGGAAAGGAAAAAAGTAACCACCCTTTAGCGCTAGACAGGGTGTATTTTGGAGAATGGGCAGGGCTAGTTAGCTTTGCCCCTTTTCTTTTTGGAGTAATACCGGGAGCAGACCGGGCAGCTTTCGTTTCTGGCTATCTCACGCACCCGGAACTTCATATCATCGCCATTGAAAAGCAGTAGCCTGCCGGCCAGCGACGGACTGCGGCCAGTTAGTATCTTAATCGCCTCCAGGGCCTGCAGATTAGCTATCACTGCCGGGGTTACCCCCAGGACACCCAGCCCCCCAGCCCCCTCAGGGGAGAGGCAGGCCAGGCAGGGTGTCTGCCCGGGGATGATGGTGGTAATCATGCCCCTCAGGCGTGAAACACCGCCGTAAATATAGGGTATCTTGTGTTCAACACAGGCCGAGTTTACCACCAGCCGGCTGGCCGAGTTGTCCAGCCCGTCAACCACTACCTGAGCCCCGCTGATAAGGCTGGGGGCATTCTTCTCGGTTATCTTGGCGAAGACGGGAGTTATCTGGATTAATGGGTTAAGCCTGGACAGTTTTCTTTGGGCGACCTCTACCTTCTTCTTGCCTATATCCTCTTCCCAGTAGAGAATCTGCCGGTTCAGGTCGGTTAGCTCCACGGTATCGAAATCAACGATGGTAATGTGGCCGACACCAGCCGCGGTCAGATAGGTGGCTGAAGCACAGCCCAGCCCGCCCACGCCGACAATCACCACGTGCGAGCCTTTTAGCTTGCTCTGTCCATCTTCCCCAAAGTCCGGGATTATCAGTTGCCGATTGTACCTGATAAGTTCGCTTTGGTCCAGCATCTTAACCGTCCCAGCGCCAGAGTATCCTGACCTTCACGGTATCGTCAGCCTTAAGCTTGGCATCGAGGCCGCCGGCTAAAGCCACATAGTTCTTGCCGTTAACTAAGACGTCGTAGTCAAAGTCCAGGTCATTGGTTCCGGGGTTAATCAGCTCAAGGTCGACATTGGCCTGCCGGTATCGGGCTGATAGCCCGGTAAGCAGTGCCCTTAACGTACCGCCCTCTATTTCCGTTTCGATAATGCCCTTCTCCTTGGCGTCCGGCCAGGGTGCGTAAAGCCAGGGCATAACAATAGAGAGCATCCCCTCCCGGGTCACCTCCCGGGTGGGATTAACCACGATTAACAGTTCGGAAAAACCCGGCATTATCACAATTCTCATAGTCATCACCTAAAAAACTAGCCCCTCTTTGATGCGGGCTAGCTCTCAACGTGCACCCTGCCCCAGATGGCGATGGCCCGCGCCAGAGATTCGATATTGACACACTCCGATGCCGTCTCACCTTCGAAGCAGATTTTCATATAGTTTTTCAAGACAAGACCGGCGATACCCTCGATGGCAGAACGCACCGCCGCCAGCTGGGTAATAATATCTTCACACTGGCGGCCGCTTTCAATCATCTTCTGGATGCCACGGACCTGGCCCTCCGCCCTTTTCAGGCGCTGTAACAGTGTCTCTCTAGATACCGGTTCTTCAACCATTTCACCCCTCACTTAATCTTTAAAAGCTTGACACGCCATACCCCCGTGGGGTATTATGCTTCTGGTAAAGCTATTGGGTTCTCTAATTTTACCATATAATATAACCAAGCCATAGCTCTGTGCCCAAGAAGCGTGATAATGGACGAATTTGAGCCGAGGATAGTTGGCTTCCTTTGTAACTGGTGCTCCTATGCCGGTGCTGACCTGGCCGGCACCTCACGAAAGAAGTATCCCCCCAATATGAGGGTGATAAGGGTGATGTGCTCCGGCCGGGTGGACGAGAGATTAATACTCAAGGCATTTATCGCCGGTGCCGACGGCGTCCTGGTCTGCGGCTGCCACCCTGGAGACTGTCACTACCAGAAAGGAAACCTGAATGCCCGCCGGAGAATTACGGGGCTGCTCCCCTTCCTGGACGCGGTAGGCATCGGCCGGGACAGACTCAGATTAGAGTGGGTATCAGCCTCCGAGGGGCCCAAGATGGCGGAGACAGTGAAAAGTTTTACCCAGACTATAAGGGAGCTCGGCCCGAGTCCAATCTCAAAAAGGATAGCTAAAGACAGTGACCGGCGGCAGGAAGCAGCCGTCACCTGAGGGGATAAGATGAGTTACTCTTATCCCTCTTTTATGATAGACCGATTGCCTGGTGTGTTTTCTGGCATCTAGCCTGGCCATAAAACAGGATTTAAAAATAAGGAGGTTTTATATGGCTAAAGTAGCGATTACGGTCAATGGCTCGGCACCCCCCAACATCTACCCACCCATGATTCTGGGCTCCAGCGCCGCCGCCAGCGGGGATGATGTGACCATATTCTGCTGCCCCGCTGGTGCCCCCACCATGGTAAAGGGAGAGCTGGAGAAAATATCAGGTAAGGGCCTGCCCGACATTGTGGAGCTGTACGATGGCCTGCGCTCGCTGGGCGGCAAGATTTACGTCTGTGAGCTGGCGCTGGAGAACAAGGACCTTAAGGCCGGGGATTTCCGGGAAGGCGTGGAAATTATCGGCGCCACCTCGTTTATGGCCTCAATTTCGGACGCTACCATAACCTTCTCCTTCTAAAATAGATAAAGGCAAATGCCAGGTAAAGGAGGCAATTATGGCATTACATACATTGGATGTGTTGGGGCTTAAATGCCCGCAGCCGGTACTCAAGCTGGCGACGATGGCTAAAAGTATCCCTCCGGGAGACACTGTAGAGGTGCTGGCCGACTGTGAGTCTTTCCCCAAGGATGTTGTCGCCTGGTGCGGCAAGACGAATAAGACGCTGCTTTTCTGCGTGGACGAGGGTGGGGGGAAGCATAAGGCGCAGATCCAGTTTTAGCCCGGAGGTTTTATGGAGGAAGGATTCACCCCCAGAATAGTCGGCTTCCTTTGTAACTGGTGTTCCTACGCCGGCGCTGACCTGGCCGGGGCAACCAAGCTGGAAGTGCCTTCGTCCCTGTCGGTTATCCGGGTGATGTGTTCCGGGCGGGTTGACCCGGTGCTGGTGGCCACGGCGCTCCTGCACGGGGCCGACGGGGTACTGGTGGCCGGCTGCCACCCCGGTGACTGTCACTATCGAGAGGGGAACTACTATGCCCGTCGCCGATTTGCCCTCTTGAAGAAGACCTTCGAGACTCTGGGGCTGGACTCGGACCGGCTGATGCTGGCCTGGGTATCGGCCTCGGAGGGGCAGAGGTTCGGGGAGGTAACCAACCAGTTCGCCAAGCAGATTAAGGCAATGGGGCCCAACCCCATGAAGAAAAAGATTGCACTTTAGATGGTGGGAGCGAGATGAGCAATAAAGGACAGGATATGCCGGTACTGGTTATCGGGGGCGGTATTGCTGGAATTGAGGCCAGCCTGCTCCTGGCCAACTCGGGTAGAAAGGTCTACCTGGTTGAAAAGACCTCGTACATCGGCGGTAACGTAATCAAGTTTGAGGAAGTATTCCCCAACATGGACTGCGCCACCTGCATGATAGCCCCCAAGCAGCAGGAGCTACTGGCCGACGAAAATATTGAACTACTCAGGCTCAGCCAGGTGGAGTCCGTCAGCGGCTCGGCTGGCGATTTCTCGGTGAAGGTCAGCAAAAAGGCGGGCTATGTGGACCTGGCCAACTGCATCGGCTGCAACGCCTGCTTTGAGCCCTGCCCGGTAGAGGTGGACAACGAGTTTGAGGAAAGGCTGGCCAAGAGAAAAGCAATATATATTCCCTGCGCCGGGGCCCTGCCCAATGTCCCCGCTATCGACACCGATAACTGCCTGCGCTTTAAAGGGCAGGAGTGCCAGGCCTGCCAGGAAGCCTGTATGTTCGAGGCTATAGACTTCAGCCAGCAGGACGAAGAGCTAGAGCTAAAGGTCGGCGCCATCGTGGTGGCCACCGGCTTTGAATCTTTTGACATCAATAAGACCACTCAGTACGGCTATAAGAAAATCGGCGATGTCTACTCCGCCATGGAGGTGGAGAGGCTCTGCGCCTCCAACGGGCCTACCCAGGGGCAGATTATCCTTCAGAGCGGCCAGCCGCCAAGGTCGGCGGCTATTATCCACTGCGTGGGGCGGGACCAGAAGGGATACTGCTCCTCGGTGTGCTGCATGGCCTCGCTCAAGCTCTCTCACTTCATCAAGAATAAACTGCCCGAGGTGAAGATAACCCACTTCTACTCCGACCTCTGTATTCCCGGCAAGGCCTACCAGAAGTTTTATGAAGAGGTGAAGGAGAGCGGGGTTGACTTCATCCGGGCCACGGTAACCGGGGTTGCCCAGTCGGGTAAAGAACGGGTTATCAACTATAAAACCGAGGATAACAAAGAGAGCACCCTGGCCGTGGACATGGTCATTCTTAACCCGGCGCTGGAACCGGGGAGCGATTCGGCCAAACTGGCCGGGATTCTCAATATAAAGCAGGACAGGGACGGGTTTTTCAGTGCGAAGGAGCCGGACCTCACCTCTATAGCCACCGTGCAGGACGGCATATTCATCGCCGGTTGCGCCCAGGGCCCTAAGGATATCGCCGAGACGGTGGCCGAGGCGGAAGCGGCGGCGGGAAGAATACTTTCACTATCGAAATAGGGGTTATAAAGTGGCCAAGAGAATAGGGGTATATGTCTGTGAGTGCGGCACCAACATTGCCGAAAAGGTGAATATTGACCGGGTGCTGGCCGCCGTCTCTCCACTTAAGGATGTCGCCGTTGCCGAGAGGCACAAGCTTTTATGCTCCGGCGACGGGCAGGAGTTCATCAGGCAGAGCATCGCCGAGCACGGCCTGACCCATGTGGTGGTGGCCGCCTGTTCACCCAAGCAGCATGAAGTTACCTTTATGAATGTATGTGAAAAGGCGGGCCTCAACCCGCAGCTATTTCAACTGGCCAATATACGTGAGCAGTGCGCCTGGGTCACATCAGACAGAGAAGAGGCCACTGACAAGGCACTAAGGCAGATAAGGGCCGCCATCAGCCGGGTCGGCTATCATGCTCCCCTCGAAAACAAAGAGATGCAGTGCAACCCCGACGTGCTGGTCATCGGCGGGGGCATTGCCGGCATTAAAGCCAGCCAGGTGCTGGCGGCACCAGACCGGAAGGTCTATCTGGTGGAGAAGACCTCCTCGCTGGGGGGTAAAGTGAAGGGCTTCAGCAAGCTTTTCACCAATATGGAATCAGGCCCAGGCCTGATAACAAAGGAGATAAAGAGCCTTCTGGACAACAAGTATGTCGAGGTGCTCACCGAGAGTGAGGTAGAGCAGATTTTAGGCTTTCTGGGGAATTTCGAGGTAAAGGTGATAAAGAAGGCGGAAGATGCGGAGTTGGACTTCAACGTCGGGGCGGTGGTGCTGGCTACCGGCTTCGAGCTGTTTGACCCGACCGGGCTTCCCCGGTACGGCTACGGCAAGCTGGACGATGTTTACACCAGCCTGGAGTTTGAGGAGATGAATATCCCCGAGGGGCCTACCGGCGGCAAAATCCTCCTCAAAAACGGTAAGCCTCCCCAGTCGGTGGCCATCATTCACTGCGTTGGTCGGGAGGAGAAGGGCTACTGTTCCAAGGTATGCTGTATCTATTCGCTCAAGTTCGACCGGATGCTCAAAGCCCAGCTGCCCCAGGTCAAGGTGTCTCACCTCTATTCCGACCTGTGCATCCCGGGCAAGTCCTTCCAGAAGTTTTATGAGGACACCAGGGGGCTGGGGGTGGAGTTCGTCCGCTCGGCCAAGACCGAGGTTGCTGGAGACGGCAAGGGGATAAATATCAACTACGAAACGGAGGGCGGCGGAAAGAGTGAACTGGCGGCAGATATGGTCATCCTCCTGCCGGCGATGGAGCCCGCCAGCGATGCCGGTAAGTTCGCCGAGATGCTCAACATCCCCCGGGACAATAAAGGCTTCCTGGTCGAAGAGCACCAGCTGCTCGGCCCGGTGGCCTCCGCCGTGGAGGGAATATTCGTTATCGGCTGCGCCCGGGGGCCGCAGAGTATTTCGGAATCAATCGTTCAATCGGAGGCCGCCGCCGGCAAAATACTTTCGGCGCTGGTGCCGGGGAGGAAGCTGGAGCTGGAGGTCAGGGTATCCGAGATATCGGCCAGCTTCTGTACCGGATGCAAGACCTGCCTCGATGTCTGCCCCTACGGCGCTATCACCTTCGACGAAACCAGGAGAATCTCGGTGGTGAACGAGGTCCTGTGTCACGGCTGCGGTAACTGTGCCGCCGCCTGCCCCTCCGGGGCCGCCAGCCTAAAGCACTTTACCTTCCCCCAGATTTACCAGGAGCTTAAAGAGGTACTGCGATAGCTAAAATAATTGGAGCGTTAGTTGAGGTGTTGATATGGTTTCCACGGTGAAAGGGGCCCTTTTCCCTGCCGAAGGCGGGGTAAGAGAAAGGATCCTGGCTTTCCTGCAAAAGGCAATCAGCCAGGGCTGTTTTGACGCCGTCCTCATCCCGGTCAGGGCACCGGGGACTGATTCATTCACCTATTCACTGGTTCGGGGCGAGTCGCTGCTGGAAAACGCCTATCCCCTACCTCCAGTCATGTCGGTCCAGGGGGCCAAGGCCGTGTCCAGCCTTACCGGCCACGGCAAAGGCAAGAAGAAAATAGCCGCCATAGTGCGGCCCTGCGAGGCCAGGGCCACCGCCGAGCTTTTCAAGCTGGGGCAGGTTGACCTGGAGAATATTTTTCTCATCAGCCTCGACTGCCCCGGGGCGCTGCCGCTGGCCGACTGGGCCAAAGACCCCCAAAAAACTGAGGAGGCCTTTACCGAAATTCTTAAAGGAAAAGCCAGTGAGAGCCTGCGGCCAGTCTGCCGGATATGCGATAGGTTCTCGGCCACCGGTGCCGAGGACCTGCACATAGGGACACTGGGAGCGGAGAAGGGCGGTATTCTGCTCATCCCCCATAGCCCCAAGGGCGAGGGCATCCTGGACTGCCTCGGCCTTACCACGGAAGCGGATATATCGGCCTGGGATGCAGCGGTAAATTCCCTGACCGGGCAGAGAAAAGAGCAGCGCCAGAAATTTATGGAGGAATTTAAATCTAAGACTGCGGGGCTGGACAATCTGCTTGATACCTTCAGCCAGTGTATAAACTGCCACAACTGCATGCGGGTCTGTCCCATATGCTACTGCCGGCAGTGTTTCTTCGATTCGGATAATATGAAGTTCGCCTTTGCCGACTACCTTAACCGGGCCGAAATGGCCGGCGGACTGAGACTCCCCCCCGAGACCCTGCTCTTCCACATCGGGCGTATGCTGCATATGTCCCTCTCCTGTGTGTCCTGCGGCGCCTGCGAAGATGCCTGCCCCACCGCCATCCCGGTAGCCCAGGTCTTCAGCCTGGTGGGCGGCCAGAACCAGGAGGAGTTTGACTATGTCCCCGGCCGGAGCCGGGATGAACCGCCTCCGCTGCGGGTCTATGAGGAGGATGAGTTCGAAGAGGTGGAGCAGTCCTGCGCCGGGGCCTCTGCCCAGCAGGAGGCGCCAAATGCCTAAGGTATTAAGATCGAATAAAGGCACCGAGGAATGTCTGCTGGAGCTTCTCCGCTTTCTCCTGGAGAGTGGCAAGGTCAGCGGTGTTTTTGCCTTGAGAAAAGTGGGCGAAAGTGGTGGGGTAGCCTATTCGCTCATTACCGACCCCGATACACTTAAAGAGGCTCTGCCCCTTTTTCCCCTGATGCCGGCCAACGCCGCCAAGGTGCTTTCCCGCCTTACCCTGGTGGAACCGGCTAACCAGCCCATCGCGGCGGTGGTAAGACCCTGCGAGCTGAGGGCGCTTACCGAGCTTATCAAGCGGAGCCAGGGAAGCCTGGACAACCTATTACTGATAAGCTCGACCTGCGGCGGGGCCTATCCGCTGAAAACGGCGGTCAACGGCAATATCGAGGAGAAGCTTCCCGCCTACTGGGAGGCGGTCAAGAAGGCCGAGATTCCCCCCGATATAAGGCCCGCCTGCGCTGCCTGTGAGCATTTCGTGCCCTACAATGCCGACATGACCGTGGCCCTGGTGGGCAACAAGGACGTGGACAAGCAGTGCTTAATACATCTGAATAATGATAAGGCAGAGCAGTTCGCCTCTGGTATGGCGGGTGAGCTGATTGGAGGCGAGATTGATTCGGAAATAATCGAAAGCTTGCGGAGCAAGAGGCAGGCCCGCGGCAAAGAGCTTTTTGACGAGCTTGGCGTCAGCGAGGGCTTTGATGTGCGCAAGTTTTTTGATAAGTGCATCGGCTGCCGCGGCTGCAGCAAGATCTGCCCCGTCTGCTACTGCCATGTCTGCTTCTTCGACTCCGGCGGCGATGAGCATGAGCCGAGCTACTATGAGACCGAACTGGAGAGAAACGGCTACGGGCAGGTCCTGCCCGCCCCCATATTCTACCAGCTGGTAAGGCTATTCCACGTAAGCCTGTCCTGCGTAGAATGCGGCCTGTGTGCCGATGTCTGCCCCGTCGATATCCCGCTCTGGGCGGTGGCTATTAAGACAGCCGGGTCAGTCCAGGAATCGTTTGACTATCTGCCGGGGAGGGACCTGGAGGAGGAGCTTCCTGTCACCGCCTTCAAGCCGGAAGAGTTTGCCGCCGTTGTCGATTAAAATTGCCCCTACTCAGACCTGAGGGCTTCGATGGGGTTGAGGCGTGAGGCGTTCCAGGCGGGATAAAAGCCGAAGAAAAGGCCGATGCCAACCGATACCGAAACAGCCAGAATGACGATATCAGCGGTAACTATGGTCGTCATCAGCCCCAGGCTGCTTATGAAATAGGCGACCAGCCAGCCTATTATCACCCCGATGATACCCCCGGTCAGGGTGAGAAGGGCGGCTTCAATCAGGAATTGAATCCAGATATCGTGCTCCTGGGCTCCCAGTGCCTTGCGGATGCCTATCTCCCTGGTCCTCTCCAGCACCGAGACCAGCATTATATTCATCACCCCGATGCCGCCCACCAGCAGAGAGATGGCGGCGATGGCCCCCAGCAGCAGGGTCATAGTGCCGGTGGCCTGAGAGATGGTCTCGGCTATCTCCTGAATGGACATGATGCTAAAGTCGTCTTCGTCAAGGGCACCAAGCCGGTGGCGGGAGCGGAGCAGGCTGGTGATTTCCTCGACAACATAGTTCGACTGCTCTTCGTCGCTTACCGTCAGCGATATTGATGACACTACCTGCTCGCCCTGGGCGGTCCTGGGCTGGGCAACCATCTGCTGCATAGCCGTCAGCGGGATAAAGATAGCGTCATCAGGTCCACCCATTATCACCTCCTTGCTTTCCAGAACACCGACGACGCGGACAATGTTGCCCCCCATCCGCATCTGCTGGCCTATCGGGTCGGAATCACCAAAGAGGGTCTCTTTGATATTGGAACCGATTACCGCTACCTTGGCGCCGCGCTGATAATCATACTCGGTGAAGAATGCGCCGCTGGCAACCTCCAGGTTGTTCACCGCCATATACTCAGGGGTGGTGCCGGTGACCTGGGCATTGGTATTCTCACCGCCGACCACCAGCTGGAGGCCGCTGGAATAATTGGGGGCTACCGCCGAGATGTAGGGAACCTGCTCGGCTATAGCCTCGGCGTCCTCCAGTGTCAGATTGGCAGCGCCGCCGGCAGTCCTGACTCCGCCGAAACCAAAGCTCGCCCCGGGCCTGATGGTAACCAGGTCTGAGCCCATACTCTCGATATTAGCCAGAATCTCAGCGGTAGCCCCCTTGCCGATTGACATCAGTATAATCACCGCGCCAACGCCGATAACGATTCCGAGCATCGTCAGGAAGCTGCGCAGCTTATGCGTGCTTATTCCCAGCCAGACGGTAGCTAAAAAGCCGCCCCACCTTTTCATGCGCTTCCCTCCGCCACTATCTCACCGTCCTTGAGCTGGATGATACGCTGGCAGTGGCGGGCAATGTTAGCGTCATGGGTTACCACCAGCAGGGTAATGCCCTGCTCGGCATGTAAGGAGGTGAGGATGGAGATTATCTCCTCACCGGACTTGCTGTCCAGCTGGCCGGTAGGCTCGTCGGCCAGAAACAGGGAAGGGTTTTTTACCAGGGCGCGGGCGATGGCTACCCGCTGCTGCTCACCCCCGGAAAGCTCGATGGGGCGGTGTTTGACCCGCTCCGAGAGCCCCACCCTGGCCAGCGCCTCTACCGCCCGTTTGCGGTCAACGCCGCCGGCGTAGGTCATGCCCAGCTCAACATTGGCCAGCGCCGTCAGCCGGGAGAGCAGGTTAAAGGTCTGGAAGATAAAGCCAATCTTCTGCCCCCTGATTCTGGCCAGCTCGCCGCTCTTGAGGCGGCTGACCTCTCTACCCTCAAGATAGTATTTACCTGATGTAGGCTTGTCCAGGCAGCCCAGTATATTGAGCAGGGTCGTCTTCCCGGAGCCGGAGGGCCCCATAATCGCCACCAGCTCACCCTGCTTAATATCGAGGTCTATCCCCTTGAGCACCTCCAGCTCCCTCTTGCCCATGGGGTAGACCTTGTTTATATCCTGTAACTGGATCATCGGGGCGCCCCCATTCCCGGTATTAGTATTCGGTTGCCTCCTTGCTGGGTAGTCGTCGAAGTGGTGCCCTGGGTAACCACCACCTGCTCGCCTTCAGCCAGCCCCTCGGTTACCTCGGTGTACTGCCAGTTGCTGATCCCAGTGGTTATGGCCCGCTGGGTGGTACTGCCGTCGGCGGCCACAACCTGTACGTAGGCCTGTCGCCCCTGGGTGGTAATCGCCCCGTTGGGCACCAGCAGGACATCGCTCTTCTGCTGCATTATTATGCTCACCGTTACGGTCAGCCCCTCCCTGAGCTGGAAGCTTCCAAAGGCGGCCTGCTGCTGTGTCGGCATCAGCTCTTCCAGCGGCTCCACCTCCACCTTCACCGAGTAGTTCACCACCCCCGACTGAATGGTGGCCGTCGGTGAGATGTGGGTTACCTTGGCCGGGAGGGTGAGCATCGGCATGGCATCTATCTGCACGGTGGCGTCTCCCCCCAGCTTTACCTGAAAGATGTCCATCTCGCTGACCAGGATATCGGCTTCAAATCTGTTTGGGTCAACGAGTTGGCATGCCACCGTGCCCTTGGGTACACCATTGCCTGATGTACCTGCGTCGCCAGCGGAAACATTGACCGTGCTGATGAAACCATCAAAGGGGGCAATAATCTCTGGACTGGCATTTTGAGCATCAGCTAGCGCCTTCTGGGCATCCTGAAGGTTCGCTTCATCAAGTTTGACCCGCAGCTTCAATATGTCTATTTCCTCATCGTCGTAGTTGTCAGCAAAGATAATATCTCCGGTGACAAGGGTGACGGACTGGTCCTCAGCCTTATCCAGAGCGAGTTGGTCATTTTTTAGGCTTATCTGTGCCGAAAGCACCCTGCTCTCCAGTGATGCCAGATCCGTCTCCCGTTGTGTGGTATCCAATGTTGCCAGCACCTGGCCCTGTTTTACCGAATCCCCTGCCTGCACATTGACTTCAGCCACTATTCCCGCCATCTGAAAAGCAAGGTCTTCTGTGTGTGAGAACGACAGATTGCCGCTGGCGGTGATATCCACCGTTAGGTCTCCTCGCTGCACGGTGGCAACCTGCTGCTCCGGCGTTGGCTCTGTATCCGTTCCGGGACAGCCCAGTGAGAGAAGGGTGACGCTGCCCAGCACCACGGCTATTATAGCCAGTTTTAAAACCTTCATTGTAAATCACCTGTGCTTTTGTATTATTATATTATAATATGAACAGTAAGTGATGATATACTCCAGCCAACAGTATGGCAAAAAATTGTTAAGAAGTTGTTAAACCGGCAGGCATTTAAGCCAGGAAACTGGAATTAACGGGAAATTAACATTTCACCGGTATAATGAAGCACGGCCATGAAAATTAGCTACTTCTGCGTTCTGCTGGCGGTATTGCTGCTCCTGGCCGCGCTGGCGCCGGTAGCGGTGCGGGCGGACTCGGCCCTTAAATGGGAAGAGGTTGACAAGCCGGGAACGAGCGGTAACATTGTCGTCAGCCCCTCCGAGGTCAGCGAGATTGCTGTCGGCACCAGCGGCGTAGTTTACGCCATAGACAGCGCCACCACCGGGGTCTACCGCTCACTGGACGGCGGGGTCACTTTTGAGGATATCACCGATAAATTGGAAGGTGAAGGTGCCGCCCTGCCTGCAAGCAAGCTCGCCGTCGCCCCGGATAAGCCCGGCATCGTGGCCGTGGTCACCGGCGGGGGCACCAGCGTCTATCTATCCACCGACGGCGGCATAAACTGGGTTGATACCGCTGTCCCCGCTCTGGGGGGCGATATCCAGGCTATCGCTATCTCTAAGGAATATACTCAGGGCGTCAAAACGTATCGGGAGATTGCCATCGGCACCGCCGTCTGGGGCGATAATACCACCTCGGGCCAGGTCTGGGTATATCAGATAGGCAGATCATTTGCGCCCTGGCTGAACCAGGAGCTGAAGGTCAGCCCCTCTCAGCTTGGCGGCGAGGTCTCGGCGCTGGCCTACTCTCCCCGCTATCCCGATGACCTGACCATGCTGGTGGTGGCCTCCACCGGCGGCGATGTTACCGGCTACGAGAACAAGACCTGGCTCTGCATCGGTCTGCGGGATACCACCGAGGGGACAACGGAGTGGAATGACCTGCCCGACTTTCCGCCGGTAGTCTATCCGGTGGAGATTGCCCCCGCCGGCGATGCCCCTGACGTTAGCTGGTTCAGCACCTCGCTGGCGTTACCATCTAATTACACAAGTGAGACGGCGTCATCACGGCAGCTCTTAGTCAGCTATGACCGTGAGCCGGACGCTGATGACGATGTCTACTGGCTTGACGATAATATCGTGGTCCGGTTGAAGGCTAATATTGACCATCCCGGCGACCCTATTGATATCAGCAGCATCGCCTACCACGGGACGACCAGCTCCGGTAAGCTGCTGGCCGGAGATGCTGAGCCGGTTACCGGCTCGTTGACCGTCCAGGTGCGGCGGACTGACCAGCCTTTTGACGCCTCCCCGGACTGGGAGGAGGCCACCGTTCCTCCTACCGGCCCGGGCAACGCCAGGCTGGGCTGGAGTCCCGACGGCCGGATTGCCTACTGCGGCACCGGCCAGCTAACCAGCGTCGCCCTGGACGAAAGCGCCTTCTCGGCCAGCGTTGATGACGGTGACAAGTGGCGGCAACTGGGCCTCATCGATACCGAGATTAAGCTGGCCGATGTGGCTATATCACCTGATAGCGAACATCTTTTCGTTACCACCTCCAGCCCCTACGGGCCGGAGGGTGTCTGGCGCAGCACCAGCGACATGCTGGGACGGTACTGGCAGCGGGTGCTGACCCTGGATACCGGCACTAATGCCGTCATCCTTAGGTTAAGCCCCGATTACAGCGAGGACGATGCCATCTATGCCGCCGAGGTGGGGGGTAACCTGATGGCGGTGTCTAACGACGGGGGCGGCTCCTGGAACTGGCGCTATGCCCCCGGGGCAGTGGTTGACCTGGTGGTTGAGGACGAGGATACCGTCTATATCGCCCTGCCCAGAGGCGTTATCAAGAAGAGCACCATGGGCGGCCATCTCTGGAAGAGCCAGGGGGATACCTTTATTACCGAGATAAACATGCTGGCCCTGGCCGGCGACGGGACGCTACTTATCGGCAGCCGGGATGGCAGGGTGGCCTATTCCAGCGACGGCGGGGAGAGCTTTAGCCGAATTAGCGAGGTCATCGGCAGCGGCACCGGGAATGTCCAGGTGGCCGCCGATGCCGACTTTGATAATAACGGCATCATCTATGCCGCCACCGATATCGCCGATGAGGGAATCTGGCGCTGGACTGTCGGTGTTTCCGATGATTGGGAGCAGATTGACCAGTCTATAACCAGGCTGGGTGGGGGACAGCGCATCGGCGGCCTTGCTATGGGTGATGAGGGGACTCTCTATGCGCTGAGGCTGGAGCCAGACGGCGGCGTAATCCGCTCGCTTAACCCAACCGAGGCCGACCCCGAGGATGTTGAGTTCGAGCTGGTCAACCGGGCGCTGCCCGCCGGCACTGTCTTTGACCCCACCCCCCTTTTCTCCACCCTTCCCTACCTTAAGCTATCGGGCGACAGCACCCAGAACCAGCTCTGGACTATCGATACCGCTAATGAGCTTATCTACCGCTTCCGTGATACTTTATGTAAACTCGGCCCTACTCCTGTATCACCCGGGATGAGAGAAATCATAATTATTGATAGCGCCGGCCATATCGACAGCCTCACCCTGCAGTGGCAGGAAATGGCCGGGGCCAGGGAATATGAGGTAGCCATCTACGCCGACGCCGGGGCCACCCAGGAGCTCTGGTCGGGGACCACCGCCTATACTAACATAGTCGCCACCGGGGGTAACAACCCGGTGACGCTACTCAGCGGCGTCAGCTACTACTGGTGGGTCAGGGCTACCCAGCCGGTGGAGAGTCCGTGGTCTGAGCTAAGGTCCTTCGCCTCCCCCCTCGGCATCGAGGAATGGTCGCCCCTGGTGGAACCCACCGGGGCATCGCCTTTACCCGGCGCTTACGATGTGCCGGTAAGGCCGGCTTTTAGCTGGGAATCAGCCTACGGAGCTACTGGCTACGAGTTCATCCTGGCCAGGGACAGCGGCTTTACCGAGGTGGTGGTCGCCTTTGCCGGGGCTGATGCTTTGACCAGCACCGCCTGGAACTGCGACATTGAGCTTGACTATGCCACCAGCTACTTCTGGCGGGTGAGGGCGGTCAGCGAAGATAGCCAAAGCCAGTGGGGGGTTAATACCTTCACCACCGAAGCCGCCCCTTCGGCAACAACGCCGACCCAGCCCCCGCCCATCGTCGTCGAGCCGGCGCCAACAATTCCGACCTATATTATAGGGATAGCTATTGGTGTTAGCGCTGTCCTGGTCATTGCCCTGGTGTTCTTTATCATCAGGACGAGGATTAAGTTCTAGAAGGCTATTCTGCAACGGGAACGGTAAAGGCAAAGTGGCTGCCCTTTCCCGGCTGGCTCTGGACCTCAATCCGGCCGCCATGGGCCTCCACCAGACGCTTGGCGATGGTCAGGCCCAGACCGCTGCCGCCGGTGGCCCTGGTGCGTGACTTGTCCACCCGGTAGAAGCGCTCGAAGATATTGGGCAGCTCCTCCGCAGGGATACCCTCGCCGGTATCGGCCACGCTTACCTCCAGCCAGCTATCTCGCTGTCTGGCCGCCACTGTAATCGAGCCTTTTTTACCGGTGTGGTCCACTGCATTCTCCAGGAGGTTGCGCAGCACCTCGCCGATGCGCCGCGAGTCAACATTCACCAGGGGCAGCTTCTCGGGAAGCTCCACCGCCAGCGATACTTCCTTGGCCCTCTTTTTAGCCTCTACCGCCGCTACCGCCTGTCTGATTAGCTCCCCGATGTCCTCTGCCTGAAGCACCAGCTTCAGCTCGCCGGCCTCGGCCAGGCTCAGCTCCTGCAGGTCATCAACCAGCCTTGACAGCAGCGATGCCTCTTCGTAAAGTGAGCGGATGGTATCTTTATCCGGCTTCATCACGCCGTCCCGGAGCGCCTCCAGGTAACCCTGGATATTGGAAAGAGGTGTCCGGAGTTCATGGGCAACGTCAGCCACCATATTCTGCCGCAGCTTTTCGGTGTGCTCCAGGTCACCGGCCATGGAGTTAAAGGTCTGGGCCAGCTCGCCAAGCTCACCCCTGTCCTTAATCTGTACCCTCTGGGAGAAGTCTCCCCTCCCCAGGCGCTCGGCGGCAGAGGTGAGGGCTCTGACCGGGGCCAGGGTCCGCCGCGACAGGAGAAAGGCCAGGGCGACGGCGATAGCCACCGCCACCAGTCCTCCCCAGAGGAAGAAGCGGCCTATGGTCAGGTAAAGGATCTGCAGTGAAATCAGGCCCACCCCCGGTGACGGTTCGGGGGTGATGTAGAAAGTACCAACGGCGCTCCTTTCCCAGGGGAATGCTATAGACCTGCCCGGCGCATCAGGCTGGTAGGGCTTGCCCGATAGCTCTCCTTGAGAATCGGCAACCACTATTCCCTGGCTGTCGGTCAGTATAATCCGCTCTCCGTGGATGTTACCCCATTGCTCGACAAAGGGCTGGATGCCCTCCCAGCTCCCCTGCTGGTAGTAGTACCGGGAAAGTTCAACCCCTATCCTGCCGACGCGTATATCCTCAACCTGTTCCTCGAACTGGCGGATTTGACTACGGGTGGTCTGGTAGATAAAAAAGAAGGTGGCGCCAATGGTTACCACCACCACCAGGGTGAAAGCCAGCAGGAGACGGAACTGCAGGCTATGTGTCACTGGCTGCCTCCGAGAGCTTGTAGCCGGCCCCATAGACCGTCTTGATGTGGCTGGGGTGGCTGGGGTCTGGCTCAAGCTTTCGCCGCAGGTTGAGGATATGGACGTCAATGGTGCGGTCAAAGCCCTCGAAATCATGGCCGAGGGCGTTTTCGATTAGCTGTGCCCGGCTGAAGACCCGGCCCGGTTCCTTGATGAGGGCCGCCAGCAGCTTGAATTCAACGGTGGTCAGGTTCAGCGGCCTTCCCGCCAGGAAGGCGTCATGTTTGATGAAGTCCACGGCAAGCTCGCCGTGCTTGATCTCGGCCGGGCCGCGCTCTCCGGGCAGGCGCCTGAGCACCGCCCGCACCCTAGCCGCCAGCTCCCTGGGGCTGAAGGGTTTGGTCACGTAGTCGTCCGCCCCCAGGTCCAGGCCGGCCAGCTTGTCCTGGTCGGTGGTCTTGGCGGTAAGCATAATGACCGGGACATCGGACTCGGCCCTGAGGGTGCGGCAGACCTCAAGACCGTCTATGCCGGGAAGCATCAGGTCCAGAACGATGAGGTCGGGGTGTCCCTCCCTGGCCAGGCGCAGGGCTTCGATGCCGTCATAAGCGGTAAGAACCCGGTAGCCATCTCTTTTCAGGTAGAGCTTGACCAGTTCCACCGTTTTGGCGTCGTCGTCAACCACCAGGACCCTTTTACCCGCCATCTCTAATTCCCCTTAGTTATTCGCCATCTAATGTTATAACACAAATATTAAAAAATTGTTAATAAAAAGGGGAGGGCTGTTAAACCCTCCCCTTTAATAGCTGCCGCAGGTTATCTTGTAGAACCTTTCCGGCTATTCTTGGGTTGGCGGCGGTTCAAAACACCCGCCGAAGCCGCCGGGCCCGCCAAAGCCCCGGTGCATCATGCCATGACCGGCAAATCTGGGTACGACCGGGACATCCGGCCTTGACTGCCACCAATCTTGAAGCGCCTGAGCCTGTTCCTGGGTTATCTTCCCGCTATCGACGAGGCCCTGAAGATAGTTTTGCAGGGCCTCTTCCCTTATCTCGCTCTGAGCCTGGGCAAAGGCATTTTGCAGCTCATCGGCGCTGATGGCGGTGCCGGTGTTCTCCTGGTAGATTTCACAGACCCTCTCCAGCAGGGCCGCATGTTGGGCCCCGGGCTGGTTCTCATCCCCATTTCCCTGGGCGAGGGCTACCCCGCCGATAGTGCCGGCCAGGGCTACCACCACCAGCACCGCGATAATGATAAACTTCTTGCTTCGCCACATATCCGTTTACCTCCTTCCCGTTTAGATTTACTGGCTAAAATTTTAGCAGTAGAATGCTAAAATCCGGTTAAGAAACGTCATAGTTTTATAATTTTTCCGGTGGTGAATATACAACTATTTTATGGGGGAAATAGATAATCAGGTAGTGGGCTACGTGATAGGGCTTAAATAGGCCCGGTATCCTGCCGGCGGTGGGTTCTGCCTCTGGCTATAGAGGCGAAGATACCAGCAAAACAGAGAGCCGCCGAGATAGAGAAGGCCACTCTCATGCTTTTCAGGAAAAGCGGGTAGTACTCGGGGGTTATCTGGACCCTCCCGATGTACAGGGCGAAGAGCAGCAGAACCATTCCCATGCTGAAAGCCTGCCCGGTCAGCCTCATGGTCCCGAGCGTCCCCGAGGCCACTCCGTAGAACTTTCTCTCCACCGAGCCCATGATGGCATTAATATTCGGTGAGGAGAAGAAGCCAAACCCCAGACCCAGCGTAACCAGGCTGGCCAGGATAAATTGAAGACCGGTAACATTACCCAGGAAGGTCAGCATAACCAGGCCGGCGGTGGTCAAGGCCATACCTATTGAGGCCACGATGCGCGGCTCAATCCTGTCGGAGAGACTACCGGCAATCGGGGAGCAGATGACCATTACTACCGGCTGGGCGATTAGAATCAGGCCGGCGTGTTCCGGGGAAAACCCCTTTACGTACTGCAGATAAAGGCTCAGCAGGAAAGCCACGGCGAAGGTGGCGCTGTAGTTAATCAGCGCCGCCAGATTGGAAAAGGCGAAGACGGTGTTGTGCCGGAAAAAACTGATGTTGAGCACGGGATGTCTCTGTCTCATTTCCCATCTTATAAAGGCGGCCAGCCCGATGACACCGATTATGATTAGCCAGATGCCCCACAGCGCCGGGAGCACGGAGAAGGCGTAGAACACGGCCACCAGGGCCAGGCTGTAGATTATCGAGCCGATATAGTCAAAGCTCTCCCCCTTCGCCTCCGCCCACTCCCCCTTGAGCTTCCAGAAGACCACCACGATGATTATCAGGCCCAGCAGGGCGTTAAGGAGGAAGATGCTCCTCCAGCCGAAGTGCCCGGTCAGGAAGCCGCCGACCAGCGGACCGGCCGATAGCCCGGTATAGACCGCAGCCGTGCTTATGCCCAACGCCCGGCCCCGCCCATTAGCCGGGAACACCGAGGTTAGAATGGCTATCCCCGTCCCGAAAATCATGGCGCCGCCAACCCCCTGCAGGGCCCGGAAGATAATAAGCCACTCTCCGGAGTTCGAGACGGCACAGAGGATTGAGGCGACGGCATCGAGTATTATGCCCCAGCGGAAAATCATCTTCCGGCCGTAGATATCGGCAATCCGGCCGAAGGGGACCAGAAAGGCAGCCGCCGCCAGCAGGTAGGCGGTAGCCACCCAGCTCAGGGCCACGGCATTCAGGGATAGCTCGGTGCCAATCGAGGGAAGGGCAATATTGACCGAAGACGAGGTAAAAGGAGTGAGGAAAGAGCTCATAATGGCGATGATTAATACCACACGCTTGGTGGTGACGGTTGCCGCCTGGCTTTCCACTCTTGCTCTATCCTCTCGCCCGGTTATTTACTGATGATTATAGGCTAACCAATGATGCTGTGTAAAATAGGGCCGCTTTGATATATAATTAGCCTTAGAGATATGACGAGGCCTTTATAGAGATGATATGCCCGGCCTGCAAGGGCGACATGATAGTGGTCGAGTACCATAAGATTGAGCTTGACTACTGCCCCAGCTGCCACGGCGTCTGGTTTGACTCCGGTGAGCTTGAGCTTCTGCTCGGGTCGGCGGGGCTGGAGAGCCCGGCGCCGCTGCTGGCTGGTCTGGCCGGTTCAACCGAAGCCAGCTCGGCGGAGAAGAGGCGAAGGTGCCCGATATGCCTTAAGAAAATGAGGAAAACGGTAATCGGGCAGGAGCCCGAAATACTGCTTGACGTCTGCCGGCAGGGAGACGGGCTCTGGTTTGACGGCGGCGAGCTGAACCTGCTGGTGGAGCAGCTGGCCGGGAAAACGGGGGAAGAGATGACCCCCCGGCAGGAGATGCTGGCCTTCCTGCAGGAGGTATTTAGGACCGGGGATAAATCCTTAAGTTAAAAAGGAGGTACACTACTATGATAGCTGTCTGGGTCATTATCGGCATTGTCGTCGTCCTTCTGGTTATATTTATTGCCATCTACAACCGTCTGGTGGGGTGGCGCAATCAGGTGAAGAACGCCTGGGCGCAGATTGACGTCCAGCTCAAAAGGCGCTACGACCTCATCCCCAACCTGATGGAAACGGTCAAGGGCTACATGAAGCACGAGCGTGGGACAATGGAGGCGGTGACCAAGGCCCGCAACCTGGCCCAGCAGATGGCCTCCGCCGGCGCTGGCGAACGGGCTAAGGCGGAAGGCGAGCTGAGCAGTGCTCTGGCCCGGCTGCTGGCGGTAGTGGAGAACTACCCCGACCTCAAGGCCAACCAGAACTTCCTGGCCCTCCAGGAAGAGCTCACCTCGACCGAGAACAAGATAAGCTTTTCCCGCCAGTACTATAACGATTCCGTTCTGAAATACAATAACCAGATTCAGATGTTCCCCTCCAACACAGTCGCCGGCATGACCGGCTTTAAGGCCGGCGAGTTCTTCGAGGTTACCGCCGAAGAGGAGAGAAAGGCGCCCAAGGTCAGCTTCACCTAGGACCGGCCGGACTTAGAGCATGTGGGAACAGATAAGGTCAAACCAGACCAGGTCGGTGGTGCTCGTCATCGGGATGGGGGTAATACTCCTACTTATCGGCTATCTCCTGGGCGTAGTCTTCTTCGATAACGCCCTGGGCGGGCTCATCATCGCCTTTCTCGTCTGGGGGGTAATGAGCCTGGTCGGCTACTACCAGGGGGACAGCATCCTGCTGGGGATGGCCGGGGCCAGAAAGATAAGCCACGACGACCACCCCCGCCTGTACAACATCGTCGAGGAGATGAAGATTGCCTCCGGACTAGAAAAAGTCCCCGACATCTATATCATTGACGACCCGGCGCTCAACGCCTTCGCCGTGGGCCGCAGCCCGGACAAAGCCGCCGTGGCCATCACCTCTGGCCTGTTACAAAAATTAAACCGCGACGAGCTGCAGGGTGTTATCGGCCACGAGATATCTCACATCAAGAACCGCGACGTTCTGCTGATGGCTATTACCAGCGTCCTGCTCGGCACCATCGTTATCCTGGCCTGGTATGCCACCCGCTTCATGTTCCTCGGCGGCATGGCCCGGAGCCGGAGGAGTTCATCTGGGGGCGGCGGCCAGATAATAATTCTGGCGGTGGCCATCGTCCTGATAATACTGGCCCCCATCATGGCCCAGCTTATCTACTTCGCCATCTCCCGTAAGCGGGAATACCTGGCCGACGCCTCCTCCGCCCTCTATACCAGATACCCCGAGGGGCTGGCCTCGGCGCTGGAGAAGATTGCCGCCTCAACCAGCCAGCTGAAATCGGCCAACCAGGCCACGGCGCCGATGTACACCGTTAACCCCTTCCGCAAAGAAGGCCGGGCGGCCAGCAATCTCACCAGCACCCACCCCCCCATCTCGGAGAGAATCCGCATCCTGCGCGCCATGGCCGGGGCCTCTCTGGCCGACTACGAGCAGGTCTATCAAAAAGTTCACGGGGTGGGGAAGGGGGTTATTCCGGCTACCGCCATGGCCCTCAGCCACCCCACCAGCCTGCGGGCCGCCGGAGCCGAAGCCGCTTCAGAAGAGGACAAGACAGAGAAGGCACGTCAGACCTCAGACCTGATGTGGCGTCTGGGCAACTATAAAACCATCACCTGCGAATGCGGCACCAAACTGAGAGTGCCTCCCAGCTTCAAGGGGACAACGGTCAGGTGCCCCCACTGCGGCCGAGCCAACCCGGTCTAGAGACGGGAGGATTTAAGTGATTATAGGGTTTCTGGTCTTTATGGCCTTCCTGGCCTTTCTCCTCGCCCTCTGGGAGATCCAGATTGAGGGCAAGGACGGTTTTGCCGCCAAGCTGCCCTGCTGGCGCCTGGAAAAGGGGCGGCTGGTCAGGCTGACCGGCGGACGCCCGATAACCGGCTACCACGTCTTTATGGTTCTGTTCCTGATTGCCATGGTCCACCTGCCGCTTTTCTTCGTTCCCTGGAGCTGGCGTCTGGAAAGCCTGCTGGTCGGATTTTTTATAGGAATGCTGCTGCTGGAAGACTTCCTCTGGTTTGTCCTTAATCCGCATTACGGGGTTAAGAGCTTCCGAAAGGGAAAAATCTGGTGGCACGCCAGGTGGTGGGGGCCGGTTCCCGACTTCTACTGGATTCTCTTCGCTATCGTCGTGGTGCTGGTCTATTTCGGGCGGGCCGCTGTCTAAAGCGGGAGCGAGCCAGCTAGTGCCCTCTTTCTTCTTTTAGCCTGCCTGGCCGCATTGTCAATGGGGTAGAATTACTGTTAAAATAGCCTGCGGAGTGCCGGAAAACGAGGAGGAGAGCATGGCAGTAGGCAAGGAAAAACTGATAGAAATGTACCGGGTGATGGTGCGTATCAGGACCTTTGAGGAGAGGGTGATTAAGGAATTTGCTGCCGGCAACATACCGGGGGCGGCTCACCTCTACGCCGGCGAGGAGGCGGTGGCCAGCGGCGCCTGTGCCAACCTGCGAGCTGACGACTATATCACCAGCACTCACCGCGGACACGGCCACCTGATTGCCAAGGGGGGGAAGACAGACCGGATGATGGCCGAGCTCTACGGCAAGAAGACCGGCTACAACAAGGGCAAGGGCGGCTCCATGCACCTGGCCGATATAACCATAGGCATACTGGGGGCTAACGCCATTGTCGGCGCCGGCATACCCATCGCCGCCGGGGCGGCCCTCTCCGCCAAGATGAGGGGCACCGACCAGGTCGTTATCGGCTTTATGGGCGACGGCGCCACCAATACCTCCCGCTTCCACGAGGGGCTGAACCTGGCGGCAGTCTGGGAGCTGCCAGTGGTCTATATCATTGAGAATAATATGTATGCCGAGTCCACCCCCCTCTCCGCCGCCTGCAAGCTGACTAACCTCAGCGAGAGGGCCAGGGCCTACGGCATGCCCGGCAGGACGGTTGACGGCAATGATGTCCTGGCGGTGTATGAGGCGGTAGGCGAAGCCGTTACCAGGGCCAGGAAGGGGCAGGGGCCCAGCCTGATTGAGGGCAAGACCTACCGCTACCGCGGCCACTTCGAGGGAGACCCCCAGACCTACAAGACCAAAGAGGAAGCCCAGGAATGGCTGAAGAAAGACCCCATCCCCAGGTTCAAAAGTAAGCTCATCGAGATGGGGGTATTGACCGAGGCTGACGCCGATAAGATTGCCCGGGAGATGAATGAGGAGATAGAGAAGGCGGTGAAGTTCGCCGAGGAAAGCCCTTATCCCGCCCCGGAAGAGGCGCTGGAGGATGTTTACGCTTAAGGAGGCAGAGCGGTGAGAGAGATAACCTTTGGCCAGGCCATCAACGAGGCTTATGACGAGGAGCTGAAGAGAGACCCGGCGGTATTTATCATGGGGGAGGACATCGGCCAGTACTGGGGGGGCGCCTTCGGCGAGATGCAGGGCCTGTTCGCCAAGTACGGCCCGGAGAGGATAAGGGAAACGCCGATATCCGAGACGGCGATACTGGGGTCGGCCATCGGCGCCGCCGCTACCGGGATGAGACCGGTTGCCTTCCTATTTTTCGCTGACTTTCTGGGGGTGGCCATGGACGAGATAATAAACCAGCTCACCCCGATGAGGTATATGTTCGGCGGCAAGGCCAAGCTGCCGGTGACCATAACCTGTTACAGCGGCGCCGGGGTATCCAATGCCGCCCAGCACTCCAAGTCCTTCGAGGGATTTTTGATGAGCATCCCTGGTCTCAAGATTACCACCCCCTCCACCCCCTATGATGCCAAGGGCCTGCTCAAATCGGCCATCAGGGAGGACAACCCGGTGCTCTATTTTATCCACAAGAAGATACTCTTAAGCGGAATAAAGGGCGAGGTGCCTGAGGAGGAGTACACCGTACCACTGGGCAAGGCCGATATCAAGAGGGAGGGCAGCGACGTTACCGTGGTGGCCATGGGGCTGATGGTCCACCGGGCGCTGGCGGCTGCCGAAAAGCTACAGAAGGAGAAGAACCTAAGCCTTGAGGTTGTTGACCCGCGGTGCGTGGTGCCGCTGGACAAACAGGCTATCTATGATTCGATTAAGAAGACGGGGCGGCTGGTGATTATGGACGAGGAGCCCAAGACGGGGAGCGCCTCCGCCGAAATCGCCGCCCTGGTCGCCGAGGAGGCCTTTGACTACCTAGATGCCCCCATAAAAAGGGTCTGCGCCCCGGTGACGCCGGTACCCTTTAGCCCGGTGCTGGAGAACTTCTGGATGCCTGACGAGGACGACCTTATTAAGGCCATAAACGAGATTGTATAGTTAAAGAGGAAGACTGGAGATGTATCCCGGCGAGCTAAAGTACAACGAGGAACATACCTGGCTGAAGCTGGAGGGGGAGAGGAGGGGGCGGGCCGGCATCACCGACTATGCCCAGGAGCAGCTGAAAGAGGTCGTCTTCGTTGAGCTTCCCGAGGTAGGCAGCCGCGTCGTCCACATGGAGCCCTTCGGGGTAGTTGAGTCGGCCAAGGCCACCAACGACCTCTACAGCCCGGCCAGCGGGGTGGTGGTCGAGGTCAATCACTCCCTCGAGAGCGAGCCTAATCTGGTCAACAAAGACCCCTACGGCCAGGGGTGGATGATAGTAATCGAGCTGAGCGACCCCGCCGAGCTGGAACGCCTGCTTTCGGCCGAGGACTATCAGAACCTGGTCAGCGGCGATGTGAAGGGTTAAGCCTTACCTGACTTATTTCGGAGGTAGAGATGGCGGCTTATATCGCTATACCCAAGCTGGGGCAGGTCACCACCGAGGTTACCCTGGTCGAGTGGAAGGCCAGAGAGGGCGACTGGGTGGAAAAGGGCAGCATTGTCCTGGAGGTGGAGACTGAGAAGATAAAGTCGGATATTGAGGCCGAGGCCTCCGGCTTCTTGCACATACTGGTCGAGGAGGGTGCCACGGCCCTGGTGGGCAGGGTGGTCGGTCTCCTTGCCGAGACTAAAGAAGAGCTGGCCGCCCTCCAGAAGGAGCCGCCCAAAGAGATATTTACCACCCCCCATGAGGCCGAGGAAAAGCCGGCACAGGCTGCTGAAGCCAAGCCCATGGCCAGAGCCGAGGCGGGAGAGCATATCCGAATATCGCCGGTGGCGCGCAAGATGGCCGAGGAGCATATGATTGATATAACCAGAGTGGCCGGCACCGGGCCGGGGGGCCGGATTGTGAGGGAGGATATTGAGCAGGCGATAGCCGCCAAGGGAGGGGCGGAGGTAACCCCCGATATTTATCAGGGCAGGAGGGTAAAAGAGACTATACCCCTCAAGGGGATGAGGCGGGCTATCGCCGAGCGTATGCACCGCAGCCTGGCCGAATCGGCTCAGCTTACCGCTATCGGCGAGATAGACATGACCGAGATAGTAAGGCTGCGTAAAGAGCTCCTGTCCCGCGCCGATGAAATCGGCGCCAGAATCACCTACACCGATATTCTAGTTTTAGTAGCAGCCAAGGTGCTTAAGGAGAAGCCGATGGTCAACTCCAGCCTGCTCGGCAGCGAGCTCAAGCTGTGGGATGATATCAACATCGGCGTGGCCGTGGCGCTGGAGGAAGGCCTGATTGTGCCGGTGGTAAAGAACGCCGACCGGAAATCAATTGCCGAGATAAGCAACAGTGTAAGGACGCTGGCGGAGAAGGCCAGACAGGGAAAGCTCACCCCCGACGAGGTGACCGGCGGCACCTTCACCATCACCAACCTGGGGGCGGCCGGCGCCGGCTGGCGTTTCGAGACGGCGATAATAAACCAGCCCGAGGCGGCCATCCTGGGCACCGGCGGCATCACCGACCGGGCCGTGGTCAGGGACGGCCAGATTGTCATCAGGCCGGTGATGACCTACAGCTTTACCTACGACCACCGCATCATCGACGGTACTATAGCCGTCCAGTTCATGGCCAGGGTGATTGAGCTTCTGGAAACACCGGGGCTTCTCTCCCTCTGACAAGGAGAACCAGATGGAAGATAGAGAGGTAGTCATCATCGGCGGCGGCCCGGCCGGTTACGTGGCGGCGATAAGGATGTCGCAACTCGGCGGCAGGGCGACCCTCATTGAGAACGACGCCATCGGCGGCACCTGCCTCAACCGGGGCTGCATCCCGACCCGGGCGCTGGTGAGGGGGGTTGAGTTCCTCGAGCTGGCCAGGAGCGCTAAAGACTACGGGGTAAGCTATCCAGAGGCCAAGGTTGACCTCTCCAGGATGATGGCCCGCAAGGCCACCGTGGTCAGGACCGTCGTCTCCGGGGTGAGGCTGCTCCTGGAGGGCAACGGCGTCGAGGTGATAAGCGGGACGGCCAGCTTTCTGGCCCCGTCGCAGCTTGAGGTAAAGCTGGGCGATGGGACTAAGCGCGAGATTGCCGCCCGCCGGGTAATCATCGCCACCGGCTCCAGGAGCAAGAAGGCCGCCGCAGCCAGCGGAAAGGTAATTGACGCAACGCAGGCGCTGGAGCTTGCCGAGATACCCAAGTCAATGCTGGTTACGGGGGGCGGCTTTATCGGCCTGGCTTTTGCCACTATTTTTTCTAGGCTGGGCACTACGGTTGCTGTTATTGAGCCGTCCCGGCCAATACTGGCCGAGATTGACCAGGAGGTGGTCTCCATCCTGGAGAAGGAACTGAAGAAGGCCAAAATTCAATTTTATAATGAAGCCCAGGCGGGTCTGACCGCCGACTATATCCTGACCACGGAGAGAGAAGCTGCTACCGAAGGGCTGGGACTGGAAAAGGTGGGGGTTGAGCTGAACGATAAGGGCGGTATCGCCGTAAATAAACGCATGGAAACAAATGTGCCCAATATTTTTGCCGCCGGCGACGTCACCATGGAGCATATGTGGACCCACGTCGCCTTCGCCGAAGGCATGGTAGCTGCCGAAAGCGCCCTGGGTAAAAGCTCGGAGATTGACTACTCGGTGGTCCCCTATCTGGCCCACACCTTCCCCGAGATAGCCGGTGTCGGCATCACCGAGGAGGCGGCCAAAAGCCTGGGCTACCAGCTGAAGATAGGCCGGTTTCCCGTGGCTGCCAATGCTAACGCCACTATCCTGGAGCAGCGGACGGGGATGATAAAACTAATCAGCGAGGCAAAGTACGGCCAGATACTGGGCGTCCATATTATCGGCCCCCAGGCCTCCGGCCTGATAGCCGAGGCCGCCCTGGCCATGAAGCTGGACGCAACCCCGGAGGACATCGGCCTGACCATGCACGGCCACCCCACCCTGTCCGAGGCGCTCTGGGAGGCGGCCAGGGACGTCAGCGGGGAGACGATACACTTCATATCGCCGAACCGTTAGCGGGGACTTCGTCATGGCCTGTATTGTTTATCGGCTGGGACTGGTTGACTACGGGGAAGCCTATCACCGCCAGAGGAGACTCCTCAAGAAGAGGCTTGACGGCGAGATAGAGGATACCCTGCTGCTCCTGGAGCACCCACCAACTATTACCATCGGCAAATCGGGTAAGCTGGAGAACGTCCTGGTTTCTCAAGAACAACTGGCCAGCGAAGGCATATCCCTGTTCTTCACCGACCGGGGCGGCGACGTCACCTACCACGGCCCCGGCCAGATGGTGGCCTACCCCATTATTGACCTGAGGAATCGGGGAAGAGATATTCACCGTTATGTCAACGAGCTTGAGGAGGTGGTCATCAGGACTCTAGCTGATTTCTCGATAGCCGCCCACCGGGACGGCGGCCACGCCGGTGTCTGGGTGAAAGAGGGCGAGATAGCCGCCATCGGGCTGAGCGTAAAGAGGTGGATTACCATGCACGGCATCGCCCTCAACGTCAACTCCAACCTGGAGCACTTTTCACTGATAAACCCCTGCGGCTTCTCCGACAGGACAGCCACCTCTATCTCCAAACTGCTTTCTAAAAATATACCGATGGAAGAAGTAATAGAAGGGTTAATCGCCCACTTCTCGGAGGTTTTTGGCTTCAGCATAGAGTCCGGGGGCCAGCCGTGAAAGGTAGGCTGCCCGACTGGTTCAAGCAGAAGCCCCCCGACCCGCAGCTAATGCTGAGCATGGACCGGCTCCTGGGGGGACTGGGGCTGCATACCATCTGCCAGAGTGCCCACTGCCCTAACATCGGCGGCTGCTTTTCCCGAAGGACGGCTACCTTTCTTATTTTGGGTGACGTCTGTACCCGGAACTGCACCTTCTGTGCCGTAGAACACGGAGTCCCCGCCCCTATCGATGAGGATGAGCCGCAGCGCCTGCTTGAGGCGGTGGCAAGGCTGAACCTGAGCTACGTGGTGGTAACCTCGGTCACCCGGGACGACCTGGCCGACGGCGGCGCCGCCCAGTTTGCCGAAGTGATTAATCAGCTCCACCGGAGCCGGAATATCACCGTTGAGGTTCTCATTCCCGATTTTCTAGGCTCCAGCCAGGCGCTTAATCTAGTAATATCCACCCGCCCTGAGGTGATAAACCACAATGTAGAGACCGTCCCCCGCCTCTACCCCCAGGTCAGGCCGGGGGCGGGCTATAATCGCTCTGTAGAGCTTCTGGAGGCGGTAAAAAGGATAAATCCGGGGATAGTGACCAAGTCCGGCCTGATGCTGGGCCTGGGCGAGACCAGGGAGGAGGTAATCGGGGTCATGAGCGAACTGAGGGAGGCTGATTGCGACCTGCTGACCATCGGCCAGTACCTGCAGCCTTCTCCCCAGCACCACCCTGTGGTCAGCTTTGTTTCCCCTGATGATTTCTCCGAATACGAAAGGCTGGGCAGGGAGATGGGCTTTGCCGGTGTCGCCTCGGCGCCGCTGGTGAGGAGTTCGTTCAAAGCGGCGGAGCTGTATAGTAAGGTGAGAGGAAATTGAAGGAAGAGGAACTGGAGAAAGACCTTGGAGAGATAGTCAGCGAGCGGGTCACCGTCAGCCCCTTCGAGCGACGGCTCTACACCAGCGACCTTATCACCCTCCCCGGCTGGGTCAAGCGCCTGTTCCGGACAGCGCCGGCGGCGGTGGTCAAGCCCAAAACTGCGGCCGAGGTGGCGGCCGTGCTGGGCTACTGCTCCTGCCACCGGATACCGGCTGTCGCCAGGGGCGGCGGCTCGTCAGGCCTTTTCGGCGCCGTGCCCAAGAGGGGAGGTATTGTCCTCGACCTGCTTGACCTTTCGCAGGTTATTGAGATTGACCAAGATAAGGAGCTGGTAACCGCCGGGGCCGGTATCACCTGGTGGGAACTGGATAAAAGGCTGAGAAAGGAAGGCCTGACCCTGAAAAGCTACCCGTCAAGCGCACGCTCGGCCACCGTCGGCGGCTGGCTCATGAGCGGCGGCCTGGGCATAGGCAGCCTGAAATACGGGCCAGTCTTTGAGCAGGTAACCCGGGCCGAGCTGGCCCTGGCCGATGGCAGCCTCAAAGAATATACCAGGGGGGAGGGGCTGGAGTGGTTCTTGGAGAGCGAGGGGATGCTGGGCATCCTTACTAAAGTCAGCCTGGAGACCCGCCGCATACCAGAGTCATCATCACATCACCTGCTCTATTTCGGCGCTATCAAAGACCTCTTTGACTTGGTCAGTGCTCTGGCCGATAGCCCACCCTGTCCTTATGCCGTCGAGATTTTTGACCACAAATATCTCGGCCTGGTCAAGGCTTCTGGTTATAAAGTAACCAACTTCGGCGATGGCGGCGGCCTGGCTCTGGTCAGCTATGAGGGTGATAAAAGAGAGGTTGACGAAGGCAATAAGGTTATAGAGAAGCTGGCGGGCCAGTTCAACGGCGAGTCACGTGACGGCGCCGAGGAAGAGTGGCGGCAGCGCTTTAACATGCTCAGGGTTAGGAAGGCTGCCCCCTCAGTAGTCCCCAGCAGCGTCCATCTCCCGTTAGCTAGTCTGGGCCAGTTCTACACTGGCCTGGGCAGGCTGAAGAAGAGACCAGTCGGCCTGCTGGGGCATATTGTTTCCAAAAATGAAGGCATAATGATGCCGATGCTGGTCAGCAATGAAAAGAAAGCGGTCGAGTACACCCTAGCCTTACACACCCCGCGTGAAATTTCCAACCTGGCCCTGTCCCTGGGCGGTAAGCCGGGGGGAGGCCTGGGGGTGTGGAACGCCCCCTACAAAAACAGGATACTATCCAGGCAAAGGGTTGAGGAAATAAGGCAGAGAAAAAGAGAGCTTGACCCCAAAGGTGTTCTCAACCCCGGTATGTGGCTTGACCCGCCGCTGCTCTTCAGGCCGTCTATCTATCAACTGACCATGGCGGTTGCTTCTATATTAGATAAGATTATTCCCACCAGCGCTGGCCAGCCCGGTGAGGAAGGCTTTGAGAGAGAGTTTGCCGCCTGCGTCCAGTGCGGCTACTGCATGGGCTACTGCCCGACCCGGCAGCAGTGGCTCTCCACCACCCCCCGCGGCCGCATCCTGATGACTAAAGACCTCAACCCCCAGAAAATAACACCGGAATATCTGGAATCCATCTATCAGTGCAGCCTCTGCGGCCGTTGTCAGGTTGACTGCAGCGTTGATATCAAGTCGCCGGAGATGTGGGTGGACTTGAGGAGCCAGCTGGCTGAGAACGGCTTTGAGTTGGAAAGCCTGAAAACAGTAAGCAGGACCATTGACGAGACGCATAATATCGCCGCCAAGCCCAACGACCAGAGGGCGGGCTGGACGAGAAGGCTGAAGCTCCCCTACAAGCTGGAGGGAAAGGCCGGGGTGGTCTATTTCGTCGGCTGCCTGACCTCCTTTTACCCCATGATTCAGGATATCGCCCGCAGCTTTGCCCAGACACTGGACTCGGCCGGTATCGACTTCGCCATCCTGGGCGGCGAGGAGTGGTGCTGCGGCTATCCCCTGCTCTCCGCCGGCCATAAGGAGGCCGCCGCCAGCTCTATGCGGCATAATATAGAAAGAATCCAAGAGATGGGGGCCAAGAGCGTGGTCATGACCTGCCCCGGCTGCTACCGGATGTGGCGTGACGAGTACTATAGCATTACCGGCCAGAGACCGCCCTTTGAGATTGCCCACTCCACCGAGTTCATCCTGAGGCTAATCGAGCAGGGCAAAATAAAACTGGGGGAACTGGATGAGCTTGTCACCTATCACGACCCCTGCGACCTGGGCCGGAACAGCGGAATATACGACCAGCCCCGCCGGATAATGAACAGCATCCCCGGCCTTAAATTTACCGAGCTTGAGGAAAGCGGCCAGTACTGCAACTGCTGCGGCTCGGGCGGCGACCTGCTGGCATCAAACGAGGGGCTTTCCCTGGATATTGCCCGGCGCAAGGTCAACGAGGCTATGGCTACCGGCGCTCCGACCCTGGTTACCGCCTGCCCGGCGTGTGTAAGAGCCATAACCATGGCCAGGACGGCGGAGAAGGCGCCGCTTAATATACTGGATATTGCCCAGTTGGTCTGGAAGGCGGTTCAGGCAGAGGGCGGGTAGGTGGCCTCCGGTGGGGGCATCTTGAAATCGGGCTTCCTTTTGTAGATCTCGAAGGGGGTCCCTATGACCTCCTCGGTGTCCATGTAGGCAAAGGAGTCAGCCGGCGTCTGGCCGCCGGTCAGTATGCCGATGCCGTGCTTTTTAAGGGTAGCCACCGTCTGGTCGAAGTCAGCCACGTCGAAGGCTATGTGGTGCAGGCCATCCCCGTGCTTGTCCAGGAACTCCTGATAGACGCTGGGGCCGGTCAGCGGCTGGATAAGCTCCCACTGGATGTTGCCGACCTGGGCCAGGGCCAGCTTCATGGTGAAGGTTGCCGGCTTGCCGCGGATGGTGGTGTTGGTCACCGCCGGGGGCTGGAAGGTATAGATACCCCAGGGCCCGATGCCGAAGATGTTCCAGTAGTGCTCCATCGCTTTCTGGAGGTCCCTGACCACCACGCCAACCTGCAGCACCTTCTTTACCCTTACCTTATCGGTAGCTGCCATAGCTGCCTCCTCATTGAATTGACGGTATATGGACAGGAGAGGGAAACTTTAAAACCGGCTTGCCGGCGGCATTTTGGGCGGTTGGGGCTACAGCCCTAGATAGGCTTTCTTTATATACTCATCGGTGATGAGATCGCAGCACGCCCCCTCCATGACTATGCGGCCGTTTTCCAGCACATAGGCCCGGTCGGCTATCTCCAGGGTACGGGGGACATTTTGCTCAATCAGCAGGACGGTAATCCCCTGGTCGCGGAGGGACTTGATGATCTGGAAAACCTCTACCAGCATCCTCGGCGCCAGGCCATAGGACGGCTCGTCAAACATGCACAGTTTCGGCCTTGACATTAGACCCCGGCCCATGGCCAGCATCTGCTGTTCACCGCCGCTAAGTGTCCTGGCTAACTGCCCCGCTCTCTCCTTTAGTATGGGGAAGGTTTGATAAATCTTATCCGCCGTTTCACTTCTCAGCTTCCAGGCGCTGGAAGGATAGGCGCCCATCTCCAGGTTTTCGTGCACCGTCATCTCGGAAAAAAGCCTTCTGCCTTCGGGTACATGTGAGAGCCCCAGCTCCACAATGTTGTGGGACTGCATTTGGTCTATCCTCGTGCCCAGAAACGAGACACTGCCCGAAGCCGGATGAATCACACCGGAGATGGTGTTAAGCAGCGTGCTTTTGCCGGCTCCGTTGGCACCAACCAGGGCCACTATTTCGGACTCATCAATGTTTAAAGAGACGTCCCACAAGGCCTGAACTTTGCCGTAAAACGTATCTAAATTCTTAACTTCCAGCATAAACCTACTCCCCCAAATAGACCTCAATGACCTTTTTACTGGTGGCGATCTCCTTTGGTGTTCCTTCGGCAATCTTCTCGCCGTGATGGAGCACCATAATCCGGTCGCAGACACCCATAATTGCTTTCATGACGTGTTCAATCATAAAAATGGTGATTCCTTTATCCCGAATCCTGGTTACCAGCTCCATAGACTCAGCCGTTTCGGTGGGAGTCAGACCGGCCATCAGCTCATCAAGCATCAGGAGTTCTGGTTTGGTAGCCAGCGCCGCGGCTACCTCAAGACGCTTCTGGTTAACCAGGGTCAAATCTCTGGCCGGTATCATGCTCATCGCCGACAGGCCGACAAAATCTAGCAGCTCTTCAGCATCTTTATCCACCGTCGATGCCATAGGTTTCGGCGCACCGAACAGCGCTCCCAGCTTTACATTCTGCCGGACCAGCATATTGGGGAAAATCTTGACCGATTGGAATGTTCTAGCTATTCCCCTCCGGCAGATTTGATACGGCTTCAGGCCGGAAATCTTTTCGCCTTTAAATTTTATTATTCCTGATTTAAGGACTAGGGCGGCCGATACCAGATTAAACAGTGTTGTTTTACCGGCCCCGTTAGGGCCAATCAGACCGAAGATTTCACCCTGGTCAACATGGAAATCGACCCTTGATACCGCCGCCAGTCCCCCGAAATACTTGGTTACCTGTTCACCTTCAAGTATTGGCATGTTGTCCTCCCAGACTTCGTCTCCGTAACCTTTGTATCAGCCCTACCAATCCGTCAGGCAGGTATATTATGACCGCTATTAATATTATACCAAAAGTAAGCATATAGTAATATGGGAACTTGGTTAGCAAGATTTCTTCAGTATAGGCAAAAATAGCCGCGCCTATTACCGGGCCGTAGATTTGCCCCATACCGCCAAAGATAGCCATTATAACCGGCAGGAAAGAGAAGAGTACATTAAAGGCAACATACGGGTCAATATAGGTCCATCTGGTGGCTATAATTGCCCCGGCCGCTCCCATAAAGAAGGCGCTGATGCCGAATGTAATAACCTTCACCAAGGTTACATTAACGCCCAGATGGGCGGCTGCTTCCTCGTTCTCACCGATACTCTGCAGGGCCAAGCCGAATTTAGAGCGTCTGATAAAGTAGTAGGTAAGCATTAGCACCGCAAAGATACCCAGCATGATCCAAAAAATAGTGTTGTTATCCTCCAGAACAACGAACCGGCCGCGTGTACCGGTTACATTAATCTCCCAGAACAGCAGAAGGTGCTTAATGAGCTCGACGAGCCCGAAGGTGAATATGGCAAAATATATGCCCTTAAGCCTTAGGGTTATCGCGCCGACGCCAAGGGCAATCAAGAAACTGATTAGACCACCGGCAGCGACTGCCGCAATCAGGGGTAATTCCCCCCCTAATATGGCCATGGTATATATGCCCACACCAAAAAATGCCGCTGCCGCCAGTGAGATATAGCCGGTAGGACCGGAAAAAAGGGTCCAGCTCACGGTAAGGATGATGTACATGATGATGGCGGTCAGCAGTATGATGGTATAAGCCGAGCCATAGATGGGGAAAGTGGCCAGCAGGGCTAATAAAATGATACTGATTAGCCACCCTAAACGCGACCCTTTAAAGATATTACTGATACTATCCATTTCTCTACTTTCCGAAAATACCTTTTGGCCTCACTATGAGCAGGAGCATGAAGAGAACATAATAGGCAGCCAGGGATAAGGATGGTTGCCAGGAGCTCACTATACTGCCGATAAGACCCAGGATAAAGCCGCCGATAAAACTACCTGGGATGCTGCCCAGCCCACCAAGAACAATCACGATGATGGCAATTATGGTATATTCCAGCCCCATAACCGGGTAGATAGGGTAGCACATACTAAGAAGTATGCCGGCAAAGCCAGCCATTACCGCACCAAGGCCAAAGCATATAGCCAGAACCAGGTTAATGTTCACCCCCAGGAGCCCAGCCGTGGTTGGGTCTTGAGCGGAGGCCCGAATCGCTTTCCCCAGGCGGGCACGGACCAGAAAGAAATAGAAGGCAATACCTATAACAACCGCAAAGACAAGGGCTATCAAACGATTGGCAGCGAATACCGCTCCCAAGAATTTGATACCAAAGTTATAGTAAGAGTACGCCCTCATATCGCCGCCCCATATCTGCAGAGCCACATTTTGAATGATGAAGAGGAGGCCAAAAGAGGCTAACATGGAACTGCCCTCATAGGCACCCGGTGACGGCGCGGTTACCCTGAGACGTGTGAACAAGGTCCTCTGAACCAGAAAACCGATTATGAAGACGAGAGGACCAACTATCGCCAGTGAAATCAGCGGGTTAAGTCCAAACATAGTATACATCGCCCAGGTGATGAAAGCGCCGAGCATAATAAATTCGCCGTGGGCTATGTTCAGCACCCGGGCAACGCCATACTGCAGGTTGAGGCCCATAGCAATTATGGCGTATAGACCACCCAGCAATAAACCGTTAATTACCGTATTCAGGGCTGCTACAAACATAATAATAGCTTCCTAGTTTCAACAGTAACAGGGGCAGGCTGTCTAGAAAGGCTATTTAGGAGTGAGGTAATCGCTCGAAAAACTCGCTCTTTCTAGACAGCCTGCTTACTATTCCTTAAACTCCTAATCTTAATGTCTAGGGCGCTGGCCACGCCGGCTTGGGATAAATAAAGTCGGCGGTATCCACAGCGTTAGGCCAGTCACCACCGCCCACGATTTCACAAACTCCGTTCTGCCACTGACCTATTTCACCGGGATGAGACTCCTTGGCCATAAGTCCGCCGCCATCACCGAATGTCGTGAAATAGGTATCTCCCAGGACCGTGTCAAAGTGCTGCGTAGCGAATATCGCTCTCAGGGCGTCCTGGTCGGTGCTCCCAGACATCTCTACAGCCTGCCTCCAGTAGTCCCAGGCACCCCAGTAGAGTGGGGACCCCCACCAGTCGTAGGCGTCTTCGGGCGCGCCGCCGTAGATTGTGTCGAACATCTCGTTGAATGCAGGAGACGTGCTGCGGTTAGCCACGGCAAAACAGCATACCCCCTCAACCGCTGGGCCGAACGCGGTATGGTAGAACCCGAAGTTGGCTCCAGGGCCGCATATGAAGGCCTTGGGGTTATAGCCAAGGGCTATTGCCGTACCGGTGACAGGCAGTACCTGGTCGGGGTAGCCAAAGCAGCAGAAGACATCGGCACCGGAGGCCATGGCATCCTGTATTATCGGTGCGAAGTCCTTGAGGTCAGGGGGAAGGCTCACGTTGCCCAGTATCGGAATCCCTACCCTGCTGAATTCGATACCGGCCACACCTGAGTACTCAATGCCATGGAGGTCGGCAATGTAGGTCACATAGGCCGACTCGGCGCCCTTGGCCGCCAGCATGTCAGCCAGAACCGGCAGCTGGTACCAGTTGGAATAACTCAGGCTGATGAAGGTGTAGGGTAGGCTGGGAAGGGAGTCGGTGATGGTGGTGGCGCCGCCCTCGGCGGTCAGCAGTAGATAGCCGTACTTGTTGGCGATAGGGGCCTGACCGAAGATAAAAGAGGTACCGCAGGCGGGCCACAGAAAGTCAACCTTGTCCTCCAGAATCAGCTTCTCCGTCAGCCTCGTCATGGTGCCAACGTCACTCGTGTCATCGTATATCTTCAGATCTATGGGCAGCTTCTTGCCATACTCGCTCAGGTATATCCCGCCGTCGGCATTGACCAAGGGAACAAATGCGTCGTAGATCGGCTTGAATCCCGAATCACCGATAATAGCTAACGGGCCGGAGAGAGGCCTGGACATACCAACAACGATTTTATCCTTGGTTGGCGGGGCCGTCGTTGGCGGGGTTGTGGTTGGCGGCTTTGTGGTTGGCGGAGTTGTGGTTGGCGTCGTCGGGCAGCCGATAGCAATCAGACTGATGGCTAAGAGTAACGCTAACGGGATTAAAAGTAATTTCTTGCTCATTTATTCCTCCTCCGCTAAACTCCCCCTCCAAATGTCTAAGGTCCTGGCCACGCCGGCTTGGGATAGATAAAGTCTGAGGTAGCCGTGTAATTGGGGAGTATATCCTTAACTCCGTCATATCCTATGACTTCAAATATCCCGTTCTGCCACTGGCCAATTTCACCGGGATGGGACTCCTTGGCCATAAGTCCGCCACCATCACCGAATACCGTGAAGTAGGTATCTCCCAGAATCGTCTCAAAGTGCTGCGTAGCGAATATATTTCTCAGGGCGTCCTGGTCGGTGCTCCCAGACATCTCTACAGCCTGCTTCCAGTACTCATAGGCACCCCAGTAGAGTGGATGACCCCACCAGTCGTTGAGGTCTTCGGGCCTGCCGGCATAGAGTATATCGTACATCTCTGCCATTGCGGGAGACGTTTTGCGGTTAGCAGTGTTAAAACCACATACTCCCTCCACCGCCGGGCCGAACGCCGTATGGTAGAACCCGAAGTTGACTCCGGGGCCACCTACTATGGCCTTGGGGTTATAGCCAAGGGCTATCATCGTCCCGGTAAGAGGCAGAACCTGGTCGGGATAGGCAAACATGCAAAAGGCATCGGCACCGGAGGCCATGGCATCCGTTACTATCGGGGCGAAGTCCTTGAGGTCGGGCGGAAGGCTCACGTTGCCCATTATCGAAATCCCTACCCGGCTGAATTCGATACCGGCCACACCGGAGTACTCAATGCCATGGAGGTCGGCAATGTAGGTCACATAGGCCGTCTTAATGCCGGCTCTTACCCACGCGTCAGCCAGAACCGGCAACTCGTACCAGTTGGAATAACTCAGGCTGATGAAGCTGTACGGTAGACTGGGAAGAGAGTCGGTGATGGTGGTGGCGCCGCCCTCGGCGGTCAGCAGTACGTAGCCGTACTTGTTGGCGATAGGGGCCTGGCCGAAGACAAAAGAGGTGCCGCAGGACGGCCACAGAAAGTCAACCTTGTCCTCCAGAATCAGCTTCTCCGTCAGCCTGGTCATGGTGCCAACGTCGCTCTTGTCATCGTATATAAGTAAATCTACGGGCAGTTTCTTGCCATACTCACTCATATATATACCGCCGTCGGCATTCCACATGGGAACCAATGTCTCGTAGATTGGCCGGAATGCTGAGTCGCCAACGATAGCCTGGTAGCCGGAGAGGGGCCTGGCCATACCAATAACGAGTTTATCCTTGGTTGGCGGGGCCGTGGTTGGCGGAGTCGTGGTTGGCGGAGCCGTGGTTGGCGTCGAGGGGCAGCCGATAGCAATCAGACTGATGGCTAAGAGTAACGCTAACGGTATTAAAAGTAACTTCTTATTCACCTATAGTTCTCCTCCTTTATAAGGATAGGGTTTACGTAGGCTTTATCAGGTCTTATTGCGTAAAATCTCACATACTCTATTCCTCCTTCTCGTTGTTTTATATAGTCTCCGATGTTTCATTAAAGACGAGATATAGGAGCCAACATAAGATTGTAAATCTTATAACACGGGGGCAAGATTTTGTCAATCCCCGCCTTGGTGAGAGTATAAGCCACAACCCCGGTTTTGTCAATACAATGCGCTCGGTCTGATATTCAAATTACCTTTCTTTTACTGTTTTTTTGCAATCGTCTCCCCTTCTGTGTATAATCAGCAAGGAGGGAGCTATGGAAAACAGGATAGCTATCTTTATTGATGGCAGCAATCTCTACCACGCTCTGCGAAATAACTTTCAACGCCACGACCTCAATTTTACCGAGTTCACCAACAAGCTCTGCGGCTCCAGGAACCTGTTCCGGATATACTACTACAATGTCTTACAGGACCAAATTCAATGGCCTGAAGGCTATCGGGAGCAGCAGGAGTTCTTTGATATCCTGCGCAAAACACCCTATCTGGAGGTACGGCTGGGTGGCACCAAGGTGGCACAGGGAGTCTCCGTTGAGAAAGGCATAGATATCATGCTGGCTACCGACCTGCTCTATTTTGCCTGGAATGATTTTTATGATGTGGCCCTGCTGGTAAGTGGCGATTCCGATTTCGCTTACGCCCTCCAGGCGGTAAAGAACATGGGCAAACATGTTGAGGTGGCCTACTTTGAGAGAGGGATATCCAAGGACCTGCTGCATGTAGCCGATAACCGGCATCTGCTGAACCGGGGCTTCTTCAAAGGTCTGTGGGTGGGCAAACGCCGCAGTAGACGTAAGAAAAGCGGCGGAGAGGGCCAAAGCTCACTTTGAAAAACATGGGCTATCAAGATAAAGTAGAGTTGTGAACTAAGTCACCGAGCACGAAAACTTCGGAGGTTTAAATGGAAAGGATAGAGGTATTAAGAAGGTCCGACATATTCCACTACCTTGATGAAGATGAGCTTAAATTAGTGGAGGAGATGAGTACCCCTGAGGTATTTGAGGCAGGTACAGTTATATGTAAGCAGGACCGGGAAGAGCACAAGATATACGTTATTGAGGAGGGGCTGGTATCCATACTTCTGGAGCTGGGGCCGACTGATAAGCGGCAGATCCAGGCCGCCTCTAATTTTGAGTGTGTCAGCTGGTCAGCCACCATACCGCCCTTCCATTCCACCGCCACTGCCAAGGCCTTGGAAAGGACCAGGGTGCTTGCCTTCGAGGGTAAGGAACTGCGGGACCTAATCTACACCAACCCCAAGCTGTGTGCCGAGATTGCCGGAGGGGTAGCCTACGTGATTGCACAGAGACTACGGGCGGCATTTACCCAGCTTATGGGCGTAGCCTATCAGGATTAACCCTCGGGTGTCATAACCGTTATATGGAGGGCCGGCCTCTGCTATAATCCAGTTTGGTGCTTTAACCAACCTATATTTATCTTTGCCATCGGTAAAGAAAGCTTGTTGATCTAGAAGGAGAGACCTTAAAGTATGGAAGAGGCAAAAACAGTCAGCTCAATCACCTCTATGATGGATGAGAAGCGGGTTTTTGACCCGCCAGAAGAAGTCAGGCAAAAAGCATACATCAAGAGTATGGATGAATATAGGCAGATCTACCAGAGGTCTATTGATGACCCTGAGGGCTTCTGGGCAGAGATGGCGGAGCAGCTAGACTGGTTTAAGAAGTGGGATAAGGTGCTGGTGGAGGACTTTAAGGAAGCCAAACACGAATGGTTTGTTGGCGGTAAGCTTAATGCCTGCTATAACTGCCTGGACCGTCACCTTATCACCTGGAGAAAAAACAAGGCCGCCCTGATTTGGGAGGGAGATATCGGCGAGACCAAGACCCTCACCTACCAGGACCTGTACTACCAGGTCTCCAAGTTTGCCAATGTGCTCAAGAAGAACGGGGTTAAGAAGGGCGACCGGGTGGCTATCTACCTGCCGATGATTCCTGAGCTGCCCATCGCCATGCTTGCCTGCGCCCGCATCGGCGCTGTTCACAGCGTGGTCTTTGGCGGTTTCAGTGCCGAAGCGTTAAGAGACAGGATACTGGACTGTGGGGCCAAGCTGCTCATCTGCGCCGATGGCTACTACCGCGGCGGCCGGGTTATCCGGAGTAAGGACAACCCCGATGTCGCCCTTAAGGAATGCCCCGATGTTAAGAGGGTTATCGTGGTAAAGCGGGCGGATATCGGTATTAATATGGAGGTCGGCCGTGACTGCTGGTGGCATGATGAGATGGCGGCCGATGATATCAAGCCCTACTGTGAGCCGGAGGTGATGGACGCCGAAGACCCGCTGTTTATCCTCTATACCAGCGGCAGTACCGGCAAACCCAAGGGAGTGCTCCATACCCAGGCCGGCTATCTTCTCTATTGCTACCAGACCTTCAAGTGGATATTCGATGTCAAGGAGGAGGATACCTTCTGGTGTACCGCTGATATCGGCTGGGTTACCGGCCACAGCTATATTGTCTACGGGCCGCTGGCCTTCGGTGCCACCGGACTGATGTTTGAGGGAGTCCCCACCTATCCCCACCCCGACCGGTTCTGGGATATTGTGGAAAAGTACCGGGTTAATGTCTTCTATACCGCCCCCACTGCTCTCCGCTCCATAATGAGAGAGGGAGACGAGTGGCCCGCTAAGCACGACCTGAGCTCGCTTCGTATCCTTGGTTCCGTGGGGGAGCCGATTAACCCCGAGGCCTGGATGTGGTATCACGATGTCATCGGCAAGGGGCGGTGCCCCATCGTTGATACCTGGTGGCAGACGGAGACCGGCGGCATACTGATTACCCCACTGCCCGGGGCTGTCCCCCTCAAACCGGGCTCAGCCACCTTCCCCTTCCCCGGGGTGGAGCCGGTGGTCCTTCGAGAGAACGGCTCGGTGGCCGGTGTCAATGAGGGGGGCTACCTGGCTATCAAGCGGCCCTGGCCCGGCCTGATGCGGCGGGTCTACGGTGAGCCGGAAAGGTTTAAGAATACCTACTTCCTCCAGTTTCCCGGGATGTATAACACCGGTGATGGCGCCAGGGTGGACGAGGACGGCTACTACTGGCTGATGGGACGAATAGATGATGTTATCAATGTCTCCGGCCACCGCATCGGCACCGCCGAGGTGGAGAGCGCCTTAGTATCCTATGATTCAGTGGCCGAGGCAGCGGTGGTGGGTATGCCCCACGATATCAAGGGGCAGGGAATATACGCCTTTGTTACCCTCAAGGTGGGAGTGGAGAAGTCCGATGCTCTTAAGAAGGAGCTGGTGACTCATGTCCGCAGGGAGATTGGCCCGATAGCCAGTCCGGACAAAATCCAGTTTGCCGATGCCCTGCCCAAGACCAGGAGCGGTAAGATTATGAGGCGGATACTGACCAAGATTGCCGCCGGCGATGTCAAGAACCTGGGGGATACCAGCACCCTGGCCGACCCGGCAGTGGTTGGAGTTCTGGTCGAGGAGAGGGAGTAAAGAGGCTAAATCTTTTGCTGCCCTATTTTTTCCCAGACCCTATCAAGTACATCGTCACGCACGAAATAGCGGCGGCCCTTTGACCGTTCCAGAAGTCCCTCGGCATACATGTTTCGGAGCAGCCGGTTAACCGCAACCAGTTTGAGGTTGGTATCGTCCGCTATCTGACCGGCGGTGGCTCTTTCCGCCTCAAGACCAAACCGGAGGAGCATCATTGCTTTCCTGGCCACCAGGTACACCAGAACCTTGAGTTCACTGCCCAGGCCGAGCCATGCCTCCAGAGGGCTGATGTTGCGGGTGTCCCGGTCAAGCCTGACGTAGGGTGACAGAATATCAGCCACCAGCTTTCGGTCCAGCTTTTTCTCACCTATGACAAGGGCTTCCAGTTCATCATCCATTTCAGTCTTCTCCCCTTAATGGAGCGGGAGACGGGACTCGAACCCGCGACAACCTGCTTGGAAGGCAGGGACTCTACCAGCTGAGTTACTCCCGCTTTAAGTCACCCTAATTCTAGCCAGAAAAACTGACTTTGTAAAGTAAAGGGCTGTCTTGATAAAAGGGGCTGGTTCAGTTAGAATAGGGCAAACGGTTGCCTGTTGCCTAGAGCACCGTCACTGGCTATCCGAATCTATTCAAGTTCAATTGATGAAATATGAAACAGGTAAAAATTATACCCTGTCTGGATATTAAAGACGGCAGGGTGGTCAAAGGGGTAAAGTTCACCAACCTCAGGGATGCCCGTGACCCGGTGGAGGCCGCCCAGGCCTACTGCCGGGAGGGGGCTGATGAGCTCGTCTTCCTGGACATCTTCGCTACCGTGGAGAACCGAAAGACAAGGCTGGAATGGGTAAAAAGGGTCTACGATGTGGTCACCATCCCCTTCACCGTCGGCGGCGGTATCGGCACAATTAGCGATATGGAAGCCCTAATCAAGCTCGGTGTTGACAAAATTTCGATTAACACCGTAGCGGTGAAGCGGCCAGAACTCATTAAAGAAGCTGCCAAGCATTTTGGCAGGGAGAGGCTGGTGGTGGCCATTGATGGCCGGAAGAACCCCCGGGGGAGCCAACTCCCCCGGCTTGAGGTTGTGGTCAAGAGCGGCACCGAGCCTATTGGCCTGGATATTGTTGACTGGGCAAAACGGGTGGAGGAGCTGGGCGGCGGGGAAATACTGCTCACCAGCAAGGATGCCGATGGGACAAAAGAAGGCTATGACCTGGAGATGACTAGAGCGGTGGCGGAAGCGGTGGCCCTTCCGGTTACCGCCTCCGGCGGGGCCGGGAAACTGGAGCACCTTTATCAGGCGGTAACCGAGGGTAAGGCGGCGGCGGTGCTGGCGGCCTCTATCTTCCACTTTGGTGAGATTTCAATTCCTGAGGCCAAGCGTTACCTCAAAGAAAAAGGGATTCCGGTAAGAATATAACGAGAAAAGGAGTATTATAATAATGAACCTGCAAAGACCAAATGCCAATGAGGCGACCAGGACCGCCAACCGCTCCCGAAATGTATCGCCGATGAGCGGTATCTGCACCCGCTGCCTTGACGGTTGCACCGGCAACTGCGAGGTCTTCAAGGCAACCTTCCGCGGCCGGGAGTTAATCTACCCCGGCCCCTTCGGCGAAGTGACCGCCGGCGGCGACAAGGACTACCCCGTTGATTACTCCCACCTCAACATCCAGGGTTACGCCCTGGGGGCCAAGGGACTGCCGGCCGGCGTTATCGGCAGCCCCGATACGGCTATCTTCCCGGCGGTGAGTACAGAGACCGAGTATGGCTGGTACATCAAGGTTAAAATGAAGGTCCCCGTCTTTACCGGAGCGCTGGGCTCAACCGAGATAGCCCGCAAAAACTGGGAGCACTTTGCCATCGGGGCGGCTCTCAGCGGGGTTACTCTGGTCTGCGGCGAGAACGTCTGCGGCATCGACCCGCGCCTTGAGCTTGATTCAAAGGGCAAGGTTGCCTCCGCCCCGGATATGGACCGGCGCATCGAGACCTACCGGCGCTACCACCAGGGCTACGGCGAGATACTGGTGCAGATGAACGTGGAGGACACCAGGCTGGGCGTGGCCGAATACGTCAGCAAGAAGCACGGCCTGAACACCATCGAGCTTAAGTGGGGGCAGGGGGCCAAGTGCATCGGCGGCGAGATTAAGGTCAACAGCCTGGAGCGGGCAATAGAGCTACAGAAGCGCGGCTATATCATTACCCCCGACCCCTCCAACCCGGTGGTGCAGGCGGCCTTCGCCGATGGCTCTCTAAAGGAGTTCGAACGCCACAGCCGCCTCGGTTTCATCGGCGAGGAGGAGTTTTATAAAGAGGTCAAGCGCCTGAGAGGGCTGGGATTTAAGCGCATCACCCTTAAGACCGGCGCCTACAGCCTGCGCGAGCTGGCCATGGCCATCAAGTGGAGCTCCCAGGCTAAGATTGACCTGCTGACCATAGACGGCGCCCCCGGCGGCACCGGCATGAGCCCCTGGCGGATGATGGAGGAGTGGGGTATGCCCAGCCTCTACCTGCATGCCGCCGCCTACCAGTTCTGCCAGAAGCTGGCTGATAAGGGCGAGCGGGTGCCCGACATCGCCTTTGCCGGCGGCTTCAGCAGCGAGGACGGCCTGTTCAAGGCGCTGGCGCTGGGCGCCCCCTTCGCCAAGGCGGTCTGCATGGGACGGGCGCTGATGATTCCGGGCATGGTCGGCAAGAATATCGAGCAGTGGCTCAAGGACGGTAAGCTGCCCAATACCGTCGGCCAGTTCGGCTCGACGGCGGAGGAAATCTTCGTCAACTACGAAGACGTTAAGAGCATCGTCGGCGCTAACGAGATGAAGAACATTCCGCTGGGGGCGGTAGGAATCTACAGCTATACCGACAAGCTCAGGGTAGGCCTGCAACAGATGATGGCCGGGGCCAGGTGCTTCAGCGTGCCGGCAATCACCCGGCGCGAGCTTATGTCACTGACCGAAGAGTGCGCCAAGGTCACCGGCATACCCTACCTGATGGACGCCTACCGGGCCGAGGCCGAGGCTATACTGGGCTAGCTTAAAGCGGCACTATAGAATCAGCATGGCATCGCCGAAGCTGTAGAAGCGATAGCCGCAGGCTATAGCCTCTTGGTAGGCGCTCAGGACAAAATCCCGGCCGGCGAAGGCGGATACCAGCATCAGCAGCGTTGACCGGGGCAGGTGAAAATTGGTGAGCATGGCGCTGGCCACGCGGAAACGGTAGCCGGGCAGGGCCAGCAGGCTCACCCAGCCCTCAAAGGGCGGAATCCTGTCAAGATTATCGTCTTGAGCAGCGGCCTCGACCAGCCTCACCGTGGTGGTGCCGGCGCAGATTATCCGACGCCCCTCTTTTTTAGCCCGGGAAAGCTCATCAGCCACCCCTTGGTTTATTATGCCGTATTCCTTATGGATGGGGTGGTTTCTCGGGTCTTCTTCTCTAACTGGCCGGAAGGTGTCCAGCCCTATATGCAGGGTAACGAAGAGCAGCCTGACCCCCTTAGCTTCTATCTGCTCAAGCAGCCGGGGGGTGAAGTGCAGCCCGGCGGTGGGGGCGGCGGCGCTGCCCAAAGCCCGGGCGTATACCGTCTGGTAGCGCTCGGCATCGGCCAGCGGCGTGTGGATATAGGGGGGCAGGGGTATAGCGCCCATCGCCAGCAGCCGCTTCTCGTCGGAAAAGCTTATTACCCTGATTCCCCCCTCCCCAAGGCCGGTTACTTCAGCTATGACTTTAACGCTGCTGTCAGTATCACCGGCCAGCTCCAGCCTGGTGCCAATACCGACCCGTTTCCCTGGCTTTACCAGCGCCTCCCAGACGGCATTGTCCCGCCGGCGCAGCAAAAGCAGCTCAACCTTACCCCCGGTATCCTTTTTGCCCTTAATTCGGGCGGGGATAACGCAGCTATCGTTAAAGACCAGGACGTCCCCGGCGTGCAGATAGTCGGCTATCTCAAAAAAGCGGCGGTGCTCTATCAAGCCGCTATGGCGGTCCAGGACCATCAGCCGCGAACGGTCTCTGGGCTCAACCGGGGTCTGGGCGATAAGCTCCGGGGGGAGGTAGTAGTCAAAGTCGCTGGTCTTCATCAATAATTTTAGTATAGCAATGCCCCCGCCGGTAAATCAATCTAACAAACTTGATGCCGCTCACACCTATATGATACAATTAATCTCGGCTTGACCTCTCAAGAGACAGAATGACACAGCAACCGGAATGGGAACCCAAACTGCTCGGTTTTCTCTGCAGGTGGTGCAGCTACGCCGGCGCCGATTTAGCCGGAACCAGCCGCAAGAAATACCCGGCCAACATCAGGATAATCAAGGTCCCCTGCTCGGGCCGGGTCGATTCACTGTTCATCATCAAGGCGCTGCGGCTGGGTTTCGACGGGGTGCTGGTCTCGGGCTGCCACCCCGGTGACTGCCACTACCTGACCGGGAACTACCGCGCCCGCCGCCGCATAGCCGTCACCAAGAAGTTCCTGGAGTACCTGGGGGTCGAGCCAGAGAGGCTCCAGGCAAGCTGGGTCTCGGCCTCCGAAGGTGGTAAGTTCGCCGAGGTGGTATCTGATGTTACCGATGGCTTAAAGGGAGTCGGCCCCAACCGGCTCTTTTCCGAAAGTAAGTTAGATGGAACAGAAGCTAAGGCAGGAAGCTAAGGCACTATTAGAGCATAAAAAGGTTGACTGGATTATCGGCTTTGCCCCGGGTAGCCTTAAATTCACCGCCACCCCCCTTATTACCAATGATAAAGACGATACCGAACGTTTGGTAATCAACCCCTTTATGGTCAACAACCTGGCCGATTTCCTGACCGGCCTGGAGGGGCGGGTGGGCATCGTGGCCAAGGGCTGCGACAGCCGCTCCATCATCAGCCTGATACAGGACAACAAGCTGGCCAGGGAGGACGTGGTTATCTTAGCCGTCCCCTGCCCCGGTCTCATCGACTTGGCCAAAGTAGAAAGGCTGGTGGGCAAATACCGGGACGAGCTTGATGATATCAGCCGGGATGGTGATAAGGTAACCGTAACAGCTGACGGCCAGAAGAAGGAGTTTACCGCCTCGCAGGTCCTGTTCGATCACTGCCTGGCCTGCGAACTGCCCACACCGCAGGAGTACGACATCCTCCTCAGCGAGCCCAGACCGCCGGCGCCCGAACTCGAAACCAGCGGGCAGAATAAAGCTAAACTAAAAGAAACACCACCGGCGGAAAGGTGGCGGTTCTGGAAGAACGAGCTCAGCCGCTGCATCAGGTGCTACGCCTGCCGCAACGTCTGCCCGGCCTGCTTCTGCCAGCGCTGCTTCGTCGAGGAGACCGAGCCGCAGTGGCTGATGCCAATACCGCGCTGGCAGGACAACCTCAACTTCCAGATAATAAGAAATATCCACGTCGCCGGCAGGTGCACTGACTGCGGTGAGTGCGAGCGCGTCTGCCCGGTGAACATCCCCCTAAGGAGCCTGACCCGGGAGATGTACGATATAGTTGGTGAGCTATTTAAATTTAAGTCGGGCATGGATCGGGAAGCCCAGCCGCTGATGGTCCACTACGAGCAGGAAGAAGCCGAGGACTCGTTCAGGTAGATATGGCCAATAAAAAAGTAAGCAAAAAGGATATAGCCAGCCTCTTGGAGCAGTGGCGCCAGCAGTTCGCCGTCTTTGCCCCGTCAAGAGAGAGCGGGGTAGCGGCTTTTGCCGAGTGGGACGGTAAAGATGTAAGCTTTCTGGACTGGTACCGGAACACGGTTGTCCCCCCCAAGGCCAGCTTCCTCCCTCCAATGGAGGAGATGTTCCGCTTCGAGAAGGGTACAGAAGGCTATAATATAAAGCCACGGCCAGAGGAGGAAAACAAGCGGCTGCTCTTCGGCGTGCGCCCCTGCGATGCCAGAGCCATAGCCATCGTCGATATGACCTTTAAGGACGCCTACCAGGACCCCTACTATCTATCCAAGAGGAATAATACGCTGTTGGTGGGCTTAAGCTGCACTAATCCCTGCGAGAGCTGCTTCTGCACCTCGATGGGCACAGGCCCGGCCGAGTCAGCCGATGTTGACCTGATGCTCGTTGACATCGGCGACGAGTTTCTTATTGAAGAGGTTACTGATAAGGGTAAAGAGCTGACCAGGGACTTAAAAGAGGCGACCGAAGAGGACGAGGCCAAAGCCGAGCAATCTAAAAAGGCGGCCTATGACAGGGTCACCCGGAAACTGAATACCGAGGGTATCAAGGACAGGCTTTTAGCCAGCTTTGACGACCAGGGGTTCTGGGAGAAGACAGCGGCCAAGTGCATAAGCTGCGGCATCTGCACCCTGCTCTGCCCCACCTGCTACTGCTTTGACATCAGCGACGAGATGGTCAAGCAGGAGGGGACCAGGTTCCGCAGCTGGGACAGCTGCGGCTTCCCCAACTATACCAAGATGCCCATGGAGAACCCCCGCCAGGAGAAGTGGCGGCGGGTAAGGCAGAAGGTCTGCCACAAATATGAGTTCTACCCGATGACCTTTGATGTCGTCGCTTGCACCGGCTGCGGACGCTGTGTCCGCCTGTGCCCGGTGAACTGGGATATAACCCAGGTTATTGAGAGCGTACCAGATAAGACAGGGGTAAACAAATGACGGTTGCTGATACCAGATTCTTTGCCCAGGGTAATGTCTACCTGCCCCATATCGCCGTCATCGAGAAGATAGTCGAGGAGACGCCGGGGGTCAGGACCTTTCACTTTAACCTCAAGGACGAGAAGCTGCGAGAAGAATTTACTTTTGCATCGGGGCAGTTCGCCCAGTACTCCGTTCTAGGCGTCGGCGAGGCCCCCTTCTGCATCTCCTCCAGCCCCACCCGCCCTGACCACCTGGAGTTTGCCGTCCAAAAGGTGGGCAAGGTCACCAACGCCCTGCACCGGCTCGGCGTCGGTTCCGAGATAGGCTTTAGAGGCCCCTACGGTAACAGCTTCCCCCTCGACTACTTGAAGGGCAAGAACCTGGTCTTTGTCGGCGGCGGCATCGGGCTGGCCCCCTTGCGGTCTCTCATCTGGAACGTCCTCGACAACAGGGACATATATAATAAGGTAGATATTGTCTACGGCGCCCGCACCCCGGTCGATTTATGCTTTAAGTACGACCTGGAGGCCTGGGACAAGGACAAGACGGTAAACATGGTCACCACCGTGGACCGGGGCGATGATAGCTGGAAGGGCAAGGTGGGCGTTGTCCCTAAAATATTAGAGGAGGTCGCCCCCTCGGCCAGGGAATCAGCGGCTATCGTCTGCGGACCGCCGGTTATGATACGGTTTACCTTCCCCGTGCTGGAGAAGCTGGGCTTCGCCCCGGAGCAGATGCTGACCACGCTGGAGAAGAGGATGAAGTGCGGCATCGGCAAGTGCGGCCGGTGCAACATCGGCAATATCTATGTCTGCCGCGACGGGCCGGTCTTCAGCTACGCCCAGATTAAGGACTTCGTCTCCAGCGAGTACTAGGCCAGCGCCCCCTCCATCTCGGCCACAATCTGCTCGTTAGTGAAGTGCTGCAGGCTTATAGCATCACTGAAGCAGGCGGCGGTGCAGGCACCGCAGGCCTTGCACAGCGCCTGGTTAACCCGGCAGACCTTCTTCTCCTCGTCAAAGCTGATGGCGCTGTAGGGGCATACCTCCAGGCAGGCCTGGCAGCCGGAGCAGATTCTCTCGTCAATAACCGCCGTGGCCGCCTCAATCTCCACCCTCCCCCGGCTTATCATGGCCAGCGCTTCCGCCGCCGCCGCCGAGGCCTGGGCCACGGTATCGGGTATGTCCTTGGGCCCCTGGCAGCAGCCGGCCAGGAAGATGCCATCGGTCATGGTCGAGACCGGCTCCAGCTTGGGGTGCTTCTCCAGGAAGAAGCCGTCGGCGCTGCGGCTGATGTTGAACAGGCGGGCGACTGCCTCAACGTCCGGCTGCGGCTCCAGGGCACAGCTTAAGATAACCATGTCCACCGGCAACCGCCGCTGCCGGCCCACCAGCGTATCCTCGAACTGGACGATGAGCCTGCCCTCTTCCTCGGGGGTTTCAGCGACATCGGTTATCTCGGCGGGGCGTCCCCGGATAAAGACCGTCCCCTCGTTGAGGATGCGGTTGTAGAACTCCTCGTAGCCCTTGCCGAAGCTCCGTATATCGATATAGAACTCGTAGACCTCGGCGCTGGTGTGCTCCTTTATCAGGTGGGCGAACTTCATCGAGTGCATGCAGCAGACGCGGGAGCAGTACTCGTGGTATTTCTCGTCCCGGCTGCCCACGCAGTGGATGATGGCGATGCTCTCCGGCTCCTTCCCGTTCTTGAGCACGATATTGCCTTCAGTCGGGCCGGCGGAATTGACCAGCCGCTCAAACTCAAGGCTGGTGATGACGTTGTCCAGCCTCTTGTAGCCGTAGGCATAGATGGGGGTGGGGTCGAACAGCTCAAAGCCGGTAGACAGTATTATGGCGCCGACCTCAACTTCAATAATCTTATCCTCCTGCTCAAAGTCTATTGCCCCGGCCTCACAGAACTTCTCGCAGGCGCGGCACTTGCCGCTCAGGAAATAGGCGCAGTGTTCTTTATCAATGACCGGTATATTGGGCACCGCCTGGGGGAAGGGGGTATAGATAGCCTTTCGCTTGCCCAGGCCGGCCTCAAACTCGCTGTCCACCTTCCAGGGGCACTTGGTCTGGCAGAGGCCGCAGCCGGTGCAAAGCTCTTCGTTAACGTAGCGTGCCTTCTTCCTGATTTTTACCTTGAAATTGCCGATATAGCCGGAGACATCCTCCACCTGGCTGTAGGTCAGCAGCTCGATAAAGGGGTGGGAGCCTACCTGGGTCATCTTTGGGGTGAGGATGCAGGCCGAGCAGTCCAGGGTGGGGAAGGTCTTGTCCAGCTGGGCCATGTGCCCGCCGATGCTGGGGTCTTTCTCCACCAGATAGACCCTGTGCTCGGAATCGGCGATTTTTAGCGCCGCCTGGATACCGGCGATGCCACCACCCACCACCAGTGTATTGGGGTTGACCGGCACCTCCCTGGTCTCCAGCGGCTGGTGATAATAGACCCGGCTCACCGCGGCGCTAACCAGCGCTTTAGCCTTCTCGGTGGCCTCCTCTTTGTCCTCGGTCACCCAGGAGACCTGCTCGCGGATATTGGCCATCTCAAAGAGGTAGGGGTTGACCCCCGCCTCCTGACAGGCGCGGCGGAAGGTCGGCTCGTGCATGGTCGGCGAACACGATGCCACCACCACCCGGTTAAGCCCCAATTCCCTGATATCCTTCTTGATAAGCTCCTGCCCCGGCTCGGAGCACATGAACTTGTAGTCGCGGGCGATGACCACCCCCTCTAGAGTTTGGGCAAACTGGGCGACCTCTTCAGTTTTGACGGTACCAGCGATGTTGCTGCCGCAGTGGCAGATATAAACGCCGATTTTAGGTTCCAATTTTGACCTCCGTTCTACGGTTAAATACTATCATAAATGAGCCTGCCCAAACAAATTTAAATTACTTTTAACCTCACCCCCTCTAGCCCTTTTAGAGTACGTTTCATTACCCACCCTCCCACCCTACAGAAGTAATACTTCTATCAGTTTCTTTTTGGGGTGGGGAAAGAGATTCTTAAAAGGTAAAAACCTTTTGGGTGGGTGGGTATGGGAAGAAAAGCAACTTAAATTTGTCGTTCCCAGCCCTCTCGTGATAAACTCTAGGGTTAGAAGGGAAACCCTGTATGAAGATACTGGTCACCAACGACGACAGCATATTCGCCGAAGGGCTGATAGCCCTGGTCAAAGAGCTGAAGAAGATAGCTGAGGTGGTGGTGGTCGCCCCGGACCGAGAACTGAGCGCCATGGGCACCACCGTCAGCCTGCACCAGCCGGTAAGGGCCAGGCCGGCAATGCCGGTGGCAGACGGCGTGGCGAGCTACGCTGTAGAAGGCACCCCGGCTGACTGCGTTATACTGGCTTTGGGCAAACTGGTCAATGATAAAATAGACCTGGTCATCTCCGGGATAAACCGTGGGGCCAACCTGGGTGATGACGTATTAATATCGGGGACGGTGGGGGCGGCCCTTCAGGCCAGCCTGCACGGGCTGCCGGCGCTGGCTATCTCGGCGGGGTGGGGCGACAGTTTCTACTTCGATGACGCCGCTAAATTTGCCGGTCTGCTGGCCAGAAAGGTTGAGACAGGCGTTATACCGCCCGATATATGCCTCAACGTAAACCTGCCCAACCTGCCCCGGCAAGAAATCAGCGGGGTAAGGATTACCTGCCCCGCCCGTTTCAGCCACACCGATATCATCGAGGAGAGATACAACAACGGGCGCTCGTACTACTGGTTCGTCCGCAAGCGGGTGAATAAGGCGGTGGACGAAAACACCGATACCTGGGCAATTGAAAGGGGGAACATCTCTATCTCGCCTCTGCTCACCAGCCACGCCAACAAACCACTGTCGGAGCTGCCCGACGGCCTCGGTGATGAGCTATTTAACGAGTTTAAGCAGCTATAGGCCTTAAGTCCGGCCAAACTCTTTTTTCAGCTGACCGTAGCCGAGGTGAATCATGGTTGGCCGTCCGTGGGGGCAGGTGTTGGGGGTGGCGCACCGCTCCAGCTGCCTTACCAGTTCACGCATCTCGATATCGGTCAGCGACTGTCCGGCCCTGACCGCGCCATGGCAGGCCATAGTCCGGGTAATATCCTCTGCCCAATCACTTTTATCCCCCTGCGACACCGAGTCCATCAACTCCCGCAGCATACCGGCCCAGTCCTTATCGTGGATTAAAGCGGGCAGCGCCCGTACCAGAAAAGTCCTGTCGCCGAAGGGCTCGATATTGAAGCCGAAATCGGCTAAATCCTGGCAGCGAGACTTTAATATCGCCTCCTGTCGGGGGCTGACCTCGAAGGTCACCGGCTCAAGCAGCCCCTGGACTTCTACCTCACGCTGCGCCTGCTGCTGGCTGAGCTTCTCAAAGATGACGCGCTCATGGGCGGCGTGCTGGTCGATAAGATAGAGCCCCTCCGGACCCTCAGCGACGATATAGCTGCTGTCAAGCTGTCCCAGCACCCGCAGCACCGGCAGCGACAGGGCCGGAGTCGGGGCAGGAGCTTGAGAGACACCGGCATAGGGGACATGGGTGACCTCCTTTAACTCGGTAGGGAATACCGGCCCGGCGGCCGTGGCTCCAACCCGGGGCACGGTGATCTGCCCGGTTAAAGCCCGGCGTACCGCCCGCTGGACGGCGCTGAAAATCAGCGAGTCGCTGCGGAACTTGACCTCACTCTTGGCGGGGTGAATATTGACATCAACATCCTGAGGCGGCAGCGAGATATTGATAACCGCCACCGGGTGCCTGCCCACCATCATCAGGCCGTGGTAAGCCTCCTCCACCGCTTTGGCCAGCAGGCGGCTGTTTACCCAGCGGCGGTTGACGAAGAAGCTTAAGTAACCCCGCCCCGAGCGGCTTACTTTGGGTGAGCCGACCATGCCGGTAATCCAGGGCGATGGAGCCGTTTCATCGTTAAGCTCAATCATATTTTCGGCCACCTCAGACCCGTAGACTGCGGCTAGGCTGTCTATGAGCCTGCCGCTGCCCGGCGTCCTCAGCGCCGCCCGGCCGTCAACTAATAAGGAAAATTTAACCTCGGGGAAGGCCAGGGCATACTGGCTGACCACGTTGGCGATATGGCTGTTCTCGGTAGCCGCCGACCTGAGGAACTTCAGTCTGGCCGGTATCCTGCGGAACAGGTCTTTAACCGTGACCGTAGTCCCCCGGGAGCGTCCCCGGCTGCCCCGGTTGGCAATCTTGCCGTCCCCTAACTCAAGGTAGCTGCCCGTTTCATCAGCAGTACAGCTGGCCATCTCGACCTCGGCCACGGCGGCGATGCTGGGCAGCGCCTCCCCCCGGAAACCGAGGCTCTGGATAGACTCTAAATCTTCCAGGCTTTTTACCTTGCTGGTGGCGTAGCGGTCGAAGGCCAGCCCCATCTCAGCGGGGGCAATCCCCGCCCCGTTATCGGTCACCCGGATAAGGCCCACCCCGCTGCCCCTGACCTCTACCGAAACCTGGGACGAGCCGGCGTCCAGCGAGTTCTCCACCAGCTCCTTGACCACCGAGGCCGGCCTCTCCACCACCTCGCCGGCGGCAATCCGGGCGACTACTTTAGGGTCTAAGGCTCTTATTGGCATGGCTAGCTTGTCTTCTCCAGGTTGGCGAAGCTCAGCAGCAGCTTTTTGACGCCAACACCGCCGGTGAAGGCCACCAGCACCTCTTTATCGTCCTTGACCGGCTTGCAGTTGACCACCACCCCGTTGCCGAACTGGGCGTGGCGGACGCGGTCGCCGGGCTTAAACTCTGGGGTATCGGCACGGGGGGAAGGCTTCCTGTTCCAAGAATACAGAGAGGGGGTAACCTGGCTCTCCTCCCGCTGCCACAGGTCGCCCTTGGCTATCAGGCGCTGGGGTATGTCATCCAGGAAGCGCGATGGCGTGCTTACCATCTGCGAGCCCATCAGGCTGCGGCGGAAGGCATAGACCAGATAGACCCGCTGCTTGGCCCGGGTTATGCCCACATAGCAGAGCCGCCTCTCCTCCTCCATCTGCTCCGGGTCGGCCAGCGACTTGAAGTGGGGCAGGATGCCCTCCTCAACACCGACGATAAACACCACCGGGTACTCCAGCCCCTTGGCCTGGTGCAGGGTGACCAGGGTCACTGCGTCCACCGTCTCGTCGAGGCCGTCAACATCGGAGACCAGAGCCACCCCCTCCAGGAAGGCGGTCAGGCCTTCGCCGGGTTCGAGGTGGCGGTATTCATTAGCCACGGTGCGGAGCTCCAGTATATTCTCCCAGCGCTCCTCGCCGTCCTTATCACTCAATAAATATTCCTCATAGCCGGTCTTTTTTACCACCAGGTCGAACAGGTCAATCAGGTTAAGCTCCTGCCTACGGGCGGTAAGCTCCTGCATCAGCTCAAAAAAGCCGGTCAGCACCTTAGCGGTGCGGGGGCTGAAAGGCGTCTGCTCCTTGTCTTTCGCTTTGGCGATAAGCTCTAATGCCTCATAGATGGAGATGCCCTGGGACTTGGCCCAGCTGGAAAGCTGGCTCTGACTCTGCTGGCCGATGGCACGCTGGGGCACATTGATGATTCTGAGCAGGCTGACGCTGTCCCTGGGGTTCTGGATGACCCTGAGATAGGCGATGATATCCTTGACTTCCCGACGCTCGTAGAAGCGAGTTCCGGCCACCAGCTTGTAGGGCGTGCCGTAGCGGATGAAGGCCTCCTCTAAAGCCCTCGACTGGGCGTTGGTGCGGTACATCACGGCGCAGTCGCCCGGTTTGGCCTTGCCCCCCTCAACCAGACGCTCTATCTCGCTGACGACAAACTGGGCCTCCTCCTGCTCGGTGTAGGTCTCGACGATATTGGTCAGCTCGCCCGGCTCGTTCTCCGTCCAGAGCTTCTTGGGCTTGCGCTGCTGGTTGGCCAATATTACGTGGGAGGCCGTCTCCAGGATGAGCTGGGTGGAGCGGTAGTTCTGCTCCAGCAGGACAACCCTGGCCTCGGGGTAGTCCTTCTCGAAGCTGAGGATATTGCGCAGGTCGGCAAAGCGCCAGGAGTAGATAGACTGGTCGGGGTCGCCGACGACGCAGATATTGTGCCTCTCACCGCCCAGCTGCCGAATAAGCTCGTACTGGACCAGATTGGTGTCCTGGAACTCGTCCACCAGTATGTGCAGATAGCGAGACTGGTACCTGGCCAGCGTCTCCGGGCTGCTCCGGAAAAGCTGGACGGTCTTCATCAGCAGGTCGTCAAAGTCCAGGGCATTGCTCTCGGTAAGCAGCCCCTGATAGCGCTCGTAGACCCGCCCCACCACCTCCTCGAAATAGCTGCGGGTGCTCCTGACATACTCCTGAGGGGCTATCATGGTGCTCTTGGCAGCGGAGATGGCCGAGGCTACCGCCCTCGGGGCGTACTGCTTGGGGTCGAGGCCTACCTCCTGGATGACCCTCTTGAGCAGGCTGAGCTGGTCTTCGTCGTCGTAGATGACGAAGCGGGGGTCAACGCCGATTGGCCTGCCGTCCCGGCGCAGGATGCGGGCGCAGATGGCGTGGAAGGTGCCGATGGTCAGGCTGCCCACCATCCTCTCACCGATAAGGCGGTTCAGCCTCTCCACCATCTCCCTGGCGGCCTTGTTGGTGAAGGTAACCGCCATAATCCTATAGGGGCTGACACCGCAGACCTTGATAAGGTAGGCCACCCGGTGGGTGATGACCTTGGTCTTGCCGCTGCCGGGGCCGGCCAGAATCAGCACCGGCCCCTCGATTGCCTCGACTGCTTTCCTCTGGGCGGGGTTAAGCTCGGCCAGAATATCCATCTATTTCATTATAACATTGGCGCCGAGGCTTAACAAAGCTGATTAGCTTCAAAAAAAGGCTAAAAAATTTCAGGGGAAACAATTCAAAGGTGGGTAGCTTGGGGATTGTTTTAATGTTATGTCAAGCTATTTGAGGCCGAGCCCCGTCTCTACCGCTTTGAAGTCGAAGTGCTCTTCCATGATTTCGAGGAGGCGGGGCAGCTTCTTCTCCTGGTTAAAGCGGGGCTTGCCCAGTGCCAGCTCGATGGTGTTGACTATAGAGTTGGTGTCATTCCGGGTCAGGATAAGGGGAATGCCCTTCTCCTCGGCGTGGGTACGGACGGGATAGGTCGGCTTTACCCCACCGCTCAAGACCAGGCACCGGGTCGAGGTCTCCAGCGCCGCCAGCTGCATATCGGGGCGGTCGCTCCTCAAGACCGCCGCCTTGTTGGCCTTGCGCCCGAAATAGTCCGGGCCGGGGTCGACAATCATCCCCCCCAACATCAGGTTTTCGACAACCTCATCCGCCTTCTCGGCATCGTTGAGTATCTCACCCCCAACCTGCTCGGCCAGCTCACCTACCGTCAGCCCGAACAAGGTCCTATCCTCGGGGAGTACCCCCAGCACCACCACCCCGCCGGATAAGCGCTCGGAGACTATCTCCAGCCTTCTTAGCGGCACCTTGTTGACGACAACCCCCAGCAGGCTTTCCCCGAAATCACTGTAGCTGGCGGCCAGCTTATCTCCGGTCAGCCCTTCGGCGTAAGGCTCTATGACGATAACTTTAGCCTCCAGCGCCTTAGCCACCTCGGCGGCGGGCTCAATAGGTTTAGCCCCTGGCCTCAAGCGCCAGACGCCCTCGACGATGACCACGTCCTTGTCTTTGGCGACCTTATCGTAGGCCGTCTTTATTTTATCGGCCAGCCCCTCCCTGGCGATAACCGGGCAGAGGTCAGCCGCCGTCTCCTTCAGGTTCAGCACTTTCTTGATGAACTCGGCGTCGCTGTCTGCCGCCTCCCCCTTGATATCGGCCACCAGCGGCTTGAGATAGCCCACCTTCCGGCCCGCGCCCTGAAGATGTTTTGCCAGCCCGGCGCAGACCGCCGTCTTGCCCGCCCCCGCCTGTAACGAGGTCACATATAAAGCCGCCAAGTTGCACCTCCGGCTACATTATTATATATAGTGGCTTAAAAGGGGTACCCGCCCTATTATAACTGCTGGGGCGCTGGGGGTAAAGAGAGGGGGGTGGGGAATTTGACAGATGGTTGTATAATAATCCATGTGGATTGGAGAGTTGATTTTTATACTGATGAGGATGGCAACAAGCCTGTAAAGGATTTCATTTTAAAGGAATCTAAGGCAGCAAAAGCAGAAATAATACATGTATTAAAGTTGTTAAGAATCAGTAACGTTTTACTGGGTATGCCCTATGTGAGAAAGATAGATAAGTCGGGGCTTAGAGAACTTAGAATACGTCATGGCTCTGATTTATATCGTATTACCTTTTTTGCTCACACGGGGCGCATGTTTATCTTGTTGCATGCTATTAAGAAAAAGGGCGATAAAATCCCTGAGGGTGATAAAAATATAGCCATTAAAAGAATGCATGACCATATTTTGAGGCATAAAGACAAAAAAGACAATTAAAGCACTTGACAATTATAACAGATATGTTATAATACTAGGTAGACTAAATTAGGGTGTCAATAAAATGAAAAACAATAAGCCTACGAGTTATGAGGAGTTTGAGGCAGAATTACTACAAGACCCCGAAATTCGCAAGGAATACGAAGCCTTAAAACCCAAATACGACATGATACAAAGGCTGATAGAACGCAGAAACGAATTACGTCTAAGCCAAGAAAAACTTGCACGTATAATTGGTACTAGGCAACCTGCTATATCTAGACTGGAAAATGGTGGGCATGATACCACCGTAGGTACTTTGCTTAAGGTTGCGGCTGCCCTTGATTTAGATATTTCTTTCAAAGTTAAAGATAAAAAGCAGGGGACTTACACCAATGTTCCTGCTTAAAGATACCAAACTCAAATTTCCTAGTTAATCAAACTCACAATCTCTTCAGTTTCCCACTACCAACCCCCATATTCCCAGCAAGTTTTAGAAGCGCAGCTTATAAGGGCGGGCGGGTATGGGAAGATAATCTAAAGTGGTAAAATGGGGGTGAGAAGAAAGAGAGCCGGTAAAACAGTACCACTAATGAAATTCAACAAAAGGACATATAATAACCCAAAGGAATTCTTTCGCGACCTATGGTTTCCTATCAGGAACAGGAGGCGATTGAAGGAAGTAACCAGTAAGGAATTGATCTCACCTGCCTTCCGGGAAAGGCTCATGCTGGCTGTCACCGCAGTAGACGGCTGCCGCTATTGTTCCTACTTCCATGCCAAGCAGGCTTTAAAAAGCGGGCTTACTCCAGAAGAGATAAGCCGACTACTGTCGGGAGATGTCGATAACTGCCCGGAAGAAGAGGCTGTGGCCGTAATCTATGCGCAGCACTGGGCTGAATCTGATGCTCACCCTGACCCCGAAGCCGTCCGAAAGTTGCAGCAGACATACGGCGTTGAAAAGACGGAATCCATTCACTTGATGCTACGGATGATTCGGCTTGGCAACCTATTAGGCAACTCCTGGGACTATTTATTATACCGCATGTCCTTCGGCAGGTGGCGAGGGTAGTTTGCACACTGGCAAAGCATGGTAAAATCCCCCCTATTATCAGCAAGTTTTAGAAGCGCAGCTTATGAGGGCGGGCGGGTATGGGAAGCAAGACGAAGGAAGAAGACGCGGGGGTGGAGAAAAACAGGGTTTGAGCAAACTCTAAATTCAAAACCTTGCAACCCCATAAAAAACCTGTTATAATATTTAGTTAAGAGCTTAAAAAAGAAAAACCTTTAAGCCGGTCCGGAGAGGCTGGCAAGGAAACAGCAAAACAGCACGCAAGACCCCTTGCCAGCCAAAGGTAAGGGGTAATTTTATGTCAAACAAAACCATAATGACCAAAGACGACATCCGCCGCACGCTGGCCCGCATCGCCCACGAGATTATCGAGCGCAACAAGGTCATCGAGCAGGTAACGCTCATCGGTATGCACACCCGGGGGGTGCCGTTGGCCAGACGTTTGTCGGCCAGCATTGAGAGCTTTACCGGGGTAAGGGTGCCGGTGGGGGCGCTGGACATCAGCCTCTACCGCGACGACCTCTCTTCGCTCAACCCGCAGCCGGTGGTCAAGGAGACCGATATACCGGACGATATTGGCGATAAGGTCATCGTCCTGGTTGACGACGTCCTCTTCACCGGGCGCAGCACCAGGGCGGCCATGGACGCCCTCATCGACCGGGGCCGTCCCCGCTTTATACAGCTGGCGGTGCTTATAGACCGCGGCCACCGCGAGATGCCGATAAGGGCCGACTACGTCGGCAAGAACATACCCAGCTCCCGCCACGAGGAGATACAGGTAAGGCTGGAGGAGACCGACGGCACCGATGAGGTCGCCATCACCAGCACCGCCAGCCAGAGGGTTCTCAGGGGCTAAAGGAAAGAAGCTATCTAAAAAGGAGTTGCCATGGCTATGGCAAACAGGAATCTGGTAACCATAGACGACCTGTCCAACCGCGAGATAGAGGCCGTATTCTCCCTGGCCGACCAGATGGCCGAATCAATGGACAAGCAGTTCGGGGTATGTAAGGGCAGGATTATGGCCAGCCTCTTCTTCGAGCCCAGCACCCGGACCCGGCTATCTTTCGAGACGGCCATGCACCGGCTGGGGGGCAGCGTTATCACCGCCGCCGACGTCGGGGCGACCTCGCTCTCCAAGGGCGAGAGCATCGCCGACATGGCCCGGGTCATCGGCAGCTACGCCGACATAATCGTCATCAGGCACCCCTGGGAGGGGGCGGCCAGGGTGGTCGCCGACTACGCCGGGGTGCCGGTAATCAATGCCGGGGACGGCGGCCACGAGCACCCCACCCAGACCCTCTGCGACCTCTATACCATCAAGAAGGAGAGGCAGAATATCAAAGGGCTGAGAATAGCCCTGTGGGGTGACCTTAAGTACGGGCGCACCATACCCTCGCTGGTCTATGCACTGGCCAGGTTCGGCGCCACCATACTCTTCCGCCCAGGCAGAGGGCTGGAGCTACCCGAGCACGTTATGAACAAGCTCGGCGGTGAGTACGGCGGACGGCTGGAAAGATACGCCAACCTGGACGAAAAGGTGAAGCAGAGGCTATTTCCCCTGGACGCGGTGTACATAACGCCGAGCAAGCCGCACCAGCTGGCCAATATCCCCAGCGTCAGCGCTCAGGTTGAGCTGGAGGAGGGCGTCGATGTCCTCTACGTTACCCGGCTGCAGCTGGAGAGGCTAGCCGCCGAAGAAGAGGGCGAAGAGCTGAAGAAGGAATACCCAGTGGTGGACCGGAAGCTGCTCAAAGAAAGGGAGTTCAGGAAGACAATGGTGCTTCACCCTCTGCCCCGGGTCAGCGAGCTCGCCCGCGAGATAGACGCCGACCCTAGGAGCGCCTATTTCAAGCAGGCGGGGCGGGGAGTGCCGGTCAGGATGGCGCTGCTGGCCCTCCTGCTGGGGAGCAAAAAGACCGCCGCCGATGAGAAGGAGCCTTTCGTAACTAAAGATTACCCCCTCTACCGGCGCGGCTACGGGGTAAAGTGCACCAACTCCAGGTGCGTTTCGGTACAGAAGAGTGAGGCCAACTATATCAGGCCTGAATTTAAGATAGTAAGCCGCCGTCCGCTGGTTCTGAGGTGCCTCTACTGCGAGCACGAAGTCCATCCCAAATATGTGGCCAGCTCGGACTGGCACGAGGGTAGATTGGTCAGTAAAAAGTACCATAGCGCCGACAGCCACTGGTCGACTAAAATCAGGCCGGAGAACCTGATTATCTTTGATTCGGCCAGCGAGGCCAGGGCCCAGGGTTTCCAGCCCAGCCACTACGTCAGGGCCGGCGGTGAGAAAGAATGACCAAATCTTTGCTTATCCAGAACGGGCGGATAATCGACCCCGGCCAGAACCTGGATATGCCGGGTCACCTGCTCATCACCGGCGGTAAAATAGCTTGGGTGGGTGGAGAGAAAGAAAGCCCGCCCCAAAATAATTACGATGTCCTTGAGGCTCAAGGGCTGGTCGTCTGCCCCGGCTTTATCGACCTCCACTGCCACCTGCGGCAGCCCGGCTTTGAGGACAAAGAGACTATCGCCAGCGGGACTCTGGCCGCCGCCCGGGGCGGCTTTACCACCGTCGGCTGCATGCCCAACACCGAGCCGCCACTGGACAATAAAAAAACTATTGAATACGTGAAGGCGACGGCGACCAGAGAGGGAGCCGTACGGGTGCTGCCCATCGGCTGTGTATCTAAAAGCAGAAAGGGCAAAGAGCTGGCCGATATGGGCCAGCTTGCCGCCGCCGGGGTAATCGGCTTCAGTGATGACGGCGACCCGGTGTCGACTTCACCGCTGATGCGCCGGGCGCTGGAGTACAGCCTTAAATTTAACCTGCCTATCATCGACCACTGCGAGGACAAAGCCCTGAGTAAAGGCGGCCAGATGAACGAAGGCAAAATATCCGCCGAGCTGGGCCTCAAGGGCATCCCCAATATTGCCGAGGAAAATATCGTTGCCCGCGACCTGTCCCTGGCCGAAACGACCGGGGGCTGGCTGCATATCGCCCATGTCAGTACCGAGGGCTCGGTTGAGCTTATCCGCCGGGCCAAAGAGAAGGGAATCCGGGTCACCGCCGAGGCCACCCCCCACCACCTTACCCTCGCCGAGGAGATGGTTAGGGGCTACAATACCAGCGCCAAGGTCAACCCGCCGCTTAGAACGGAACGGGACGTCAGAGCCTTAATTAAGGGGCTTAACGATAACACAATTGACATTATCGCCACCGACCACGCCCCCCACACCGAGGCCGAGAAGCTGCGTGAATTTAAACTGGCCCCCTTCGGCATCAGCGGCCTCGAGACCGCCTTTGGCAGCCTGATGGGGCTGGTGCAGCGGGGAGATATAAGTCTGGTTACCCTTATAAATAAGCTCACCGCCGCGCCGGCCATGATTTTAGGCAAAAAATACGGGCTGGGCACGCTGGCTACCGGCTCTGCCGCCGATGTCACCATCTTTGACCCCACCCTGGAGTGGGTGGTGGACACCAGGAAATTTGCCTCCAAGGACAAAAACACCCCCCTCGCCGGAGAGAAGCTCAAGGGCAAAGTGATGGCGACGATATACGGGGGTAAGGTGGTCTATAAGAATGGGGGGCAAAGAGATAGACACTAAACGGGCAATATTAGTCCTGGCCGACGGCTCGGCCTTTGAAGGCTACTCCTTCGGCGCCGAGGCCGACAGCTACGGCGAGGTCGTCTTCAACACCAGCATGGTCGGCTACCAGGAGATGCTCACCGACCCGTCCTACGCCGGCCAGATTGTCGTCCCCACCTATCCCCTCATCGGCAACTACGGCGTAAATGAGATAGACTTCGAATCGAAAAAGATACAGGTCAGCGGCTTCGTGGTGAGGGAGGAGTGTCACCAGCCCAGCCACTACCTGAGCAAGAAGACCCTCCACCAGTACCTGGCCGAAAGCAATATAACCGGCATCTGCGGCGTGGATACCCGCGCCATCACCCGCAAACTTCGTTCAGTCGGCGTAATGATGGGCTTTATCACCACCGACAAGACCCCGCAGCAGGTCCTGGAAAAGCTCAAAAGCCTGCCCGACTACGGGACGGTTGATTTCGTCAGGCAGGTGACCACCGACGCCCCCTACCAGTGGCAGCCGGACGGCCCAACTTCCAGCCACCATATCGTCGTCCTGGACTGCGGGCTTAAATATAACATCTTAAGAATACTGCGCCAGCAGGGCTGCGCCGTAACCGCCGTCCCCTGCACCACCCCGGCCAGTGATATATTGAAACTAAAGCCCGACGGCATCCTGCTCTCGCCGGGGCCGGGCGACCCCGACCTGCTGGACTACATCACGGTCACCGTTAAAGAGCTGGCCGGCAGGAAGCCGATGATGGGCATCTGCCTGGGCAACCAGCTTATCGCCCGCGCCTTCGGCGGCAGCAACTTCAAGCTCAAATTCGGCCACCGCGGCGGCAACCACCCCGTCCGTGACCTGGCCACCGGCAAGGTCTATATCACTGCCCAGAACCACGGCTATGCCGTTGACCCGGATACACTTAAGAACGGGCTGGAGGTCACCCATATAAATCTAAACGACGGCACGGTGGAGGGGCTGCGCCACAAAGAGCTGCCCATCTTCTCCATTCAGTACCACTCCGAGGCCTCCCCCGGCCCCTGGGACAGCACCTACCTGCTCAAGCAGTTCGTAGATATGGTGAAGAATGGCTAAATACTGGATAGGCATAACCAGCCAGAAAAACCTCGAGCTTAACCGAAAAATAAATTTCCCCGTGGCCGGATTCAGCGACCGCCTGCGGAAACGGGTCAAACAGGTTCAGCCAGGAGATAAAGTTTTGGCCTATGTCGAAGGCCTCTACCGCTTTGCCGCCATCTGTGAGGCCACCTCCAAATTCTACTACGACGACAAAAACAAGATATGGTCGGAGGACAGCGAAACCTGGCCCTGCCGATTTAAAACACGCCCTATCCTAGTCTTACCCGATAACGAGATGCTGGATGTCAAAAAGCTGGTGCCGCAGTTAAACTTTATTAGCCCCCGGCAAAAGGCGACCAAGTGGGGGCTGGCTTTCCAGCAGGGGCTTATCGAAATCCCAGAGGAGGACTTCGGGCTGGTTGAATCGGAGATGCGCAAATTGCAGAAGGTGCCCCAGCCACCAAAGGTTAACCTCAGCGAAGATGACGCCAAGAAAGCCATTATGAAGCTGCCGCTGGAGAAGGCCAGCCTGCACGACCGCATCGGCGAGATGCTGGAGACCATCGGCAGCCGGATGGGCTATAACGCCTACACCGGCCACCGGGTGACGCCGGAGCATGCCGTCGAGCTGGATGTGGCCTGGCTCCAGGGCAAAAACCCGGAGGTAGCTATAGAGGTCCAGATAGGCGGCAGAATCATCGAAGCCAAGGACAAGCTGGCCCAGGCCAGGAAGTTTAACTACCGTAAGGTCATTATGGTTATCGAGGAATCCCATCTGCCCCGCCTCAATGCCATCGTCAGGTTTGACGAGCTTATCGACTGGATGGACGCCTGGTCAATACCGGCGGTCTATAAGCTATACAGCGCCGGAATGTCTTTCCTGGGCCTCTATGAGAGACTCAGGGAGTCCAGATACAAGAAGAGAACCGAAGTGGAGTTCGTGAGGGAGTAAATGGCCAAACCATCCAAAGTCCTAATCATCGGCTCGGGGCCCATAATTATCGGGCAGGCGGCTGAGTTTGACTACGCCGGCACCCAGGCCTGCAAGGCCATGCGTGAGGAGGGGGTGACCTCGGTGCTGGTCAACTCCAACCCGGCCACCATAATGACCGATGAGGGCATCGCCGACATTATCTATATAGAACCACTCACCGTGGAGATGGTAGGCCGCATTATCGAACGTGAGCGCCCTGACGGGCTTCTGCCGACGCTGGGCGGGCAGACCGGGCTTAACCTGGCGGTAGACCTGGCCGACGCCGGAATACTGGACAAATATAACGTAAAAAGCCTGGGCACCCCCATACAGACGATACGGGACGCCGAGGACAGAGAGCTTTTCAAACAGCTTTTAGCCAAAATCGGCGAGCCGGTGCCCGAAAGCGCCACTGTTAAAGACCTGAAAGGCGCCCGCAAGACGGCCCGCAGGATAGGCCTGCCGGTGGTTATCCGCCCCGCCTACACCCTGGGGGGGACGGGGGGCGGCATGGCCTATAACTGGGAGGAGCTGGACAGGATAGCCACCTCGGGACTGGCCGCCAGCCCCATCCACCAGGTGCTGGTGGAGAGGTCGGTGGTGGGGTGGAAGGAGATAGAGTACGAGGTGATGCGGGACGCCGCCGGTAATTGCATCACCGTCTGCAACATGGAGAACTTCGACCCGATGGGGGTGCATACCGGCGACAGCATCGTGGTCGCCCCCAGCCAGACCCTGACCAACAAAGAGTACCAGATGCTGCGGACGGCCAGCCTCAAGATTATCCGGGCGCTGGGTATCGAGGGGGGCTGTAACATACAGTTCGCCCTCGACCCCGAAAGCGAAAACTACTACGTCATCGAGGTCAACCCCAGGGTCAGCCGCAGTTCGGCGCTGGCCAGCAAGGCCACCGGCTACCCCATAGCCAGGGTGGCGGCCAAGATAGCCGTGGGCAAGCGGCTGGACGAAATCCAGAACCAGGTAACGGGAAAGACCATAGCCGCCTTCGAGCCGGCGCTGGACTATCTGGTGGTCAAGATTCCCCGCTGGCCCTTCGATAAGTTCGCCTCCGGCGACCGCATCATCGGCACCCAGATGAAGGCCACCGGCGAGGTAATGGCCATCGACCGCTGCTTTGAAGCCGCCCTGCAGAAGGCGGTCCGCTCACTGGAGTTCGGCAGGAGGTCGCTGCTCTGGGAAGACCCCAACTGGGAGCTGAGCGGCGATATTGACACCTACCCGCTAAAGCCCAACGACCTCAGGCTCTGGGCGCTGATGGCCGCCCTGAGACGGGGGATAACCCCCAAGGCACTCTCCGAGCGCACTAAAATTGACCTGTGGTTCACCACCAAGCTCCAGAACATCGTTGATATGGAAAAGGAGCTACTCTCCCAGCCCCTGACCCCGGAGCTTATGTGGCGGGCCAAGCGGCTGGGCTTTGCCGACGGGCAGATAGGCACCCTGGCCGACCGGTTACCGGAGCAGGTAAGGCAGCAGCGCCACGACTGGAACATCCGCCCCGTCTACAAGATAGTTGATACCTGCGCCGCCGAGTTCGACGCCAGCACCCCCTATTTCTACAGCACCTATGAGCAGGAGAACGAGGCCAAGTCTCTTGAGGCCAACAAGTCGGTGGTCATCGGCAGCGGGCCGATACGCATCGGCCAGGGGATTGAGTTCGACTACTGCAGCGTCCACTCCGCCTGGGCGTTGCAGGAATCGGGCTATAAGGCCATCATGGTCAACTCCAACCCGGAGACGGTCTCCACCGATTTTGACACCAGCGACCGCCTCTACTTCGAAGCCCTGGATGAGGAGAGCCTGCGCGATATACTGGAGAACGAAAATAACAACGCCGGGGCGCCGCCGTCAATCGTCCAGTTCGGCGGGCAGACCGCCATCAACCTGGCCGAGCCGCTGTCCCGCAGCGGCATGCCCCTGCTTGGCTCCAGCGCCGAGGCCATCGACCTGGCCGAGGATAGACGCCGCTTCGAGCAGTTCTTAAGCGAGCTGGACATCCCCCAGCCACCTGGGGCCGGGGTGACCTCCCTAGACGAGGCGGTCGGCGTGGCCAGGCACATCGGCTACCCGGTGCTGGTGCGCCCCAGCTATGTCCTGGGGGGGCGGGCCATGGAGATAGTGCACGACTCAAGAGAGCTGACCCGCTATATAAAGCTAGCCCTGGAGCTGGACACCAAGCACCCCGTCCTCATCGACAAGTACCTGGAGGGAAAAGAGGTGGAGGTTGACGCCATCGGCGACGGCGAGGATGTGCTCATCCCCGGCATAATGGAGCACATCGAGCGGGCCGGCGTCCACAGCGGCGACTCCATGGCCGTCTATCCCGGGGTAAACCTGACTGAAGCCGAGGTAACCACTATCACTAACTATACAATCAAGATAGGACTGGGCCTGGGCATCAAGGGGCTGATGAACATCCAGTTCGTCATCATGCCCGACAGCGACAGACAGGGGTCAACCGTCTATGTGCTGGAGCTGAACCCCCGCGCCAGCCGCACCGTCCCCTTCCTCTCCAAGGTCACCGGCGTGCCCATTGTAAATGTTGCCACCAAGGTCATGCTGGGCAGGACCCTCAGTGAGCAGGGCTATACCACCGGGCTGTGGCCCAGGCAGAAGCTGGTCGCCGTCAAGGCGCCGGTCTTCTCCATGTCCAAGCTGGTCGGCGTGGACACCTACCTGGGGCCGGAGATGAAGTCCACCGGAGAGGTGATGGGCATCGACTATACCCTGGACGCCGCCCTGGCCAAAGCGCTCCAGGCCGCTGGACTGATGCTGCTGCCCCAGGGAGCGCTGCTGCTCAGCATCGCCGACCGGGACAAGCCGGAGGCGCTGCCCCTGATAAGGAAGTTCTCCGAGATAGGCTACAAATTATACGCCACCGAAGGCACCGCTGCCATGATTGAGGCAGTAGGCCTGCCGGTAACGGTCATAACCAAGAAGCTGGGCGAGGGACACCCCAACGTTATCGATATTATCAACGACCACACCGTAAGCGGCATCGTCAACACCATCACCGGCGGGCGCATCCCCTTGAGGGACGGCTTCCAGATAAGACGGGCGGCCACCGAGAGGCGCATCCCCTGCTTTACCTCACTCGATACCGCCCAGGCCGCCCTGAAGGTGCTGCTGCGGGGCAGCCAGATATACAGCGCCCTGCCGCTGCCCGACTATCGTAGAAAGGAAACAACTTGAAACAATCTATAGCTACTGTTGTTACCAATGAGGAAGTTATACCGGGGGTCTATCTTACCCGGCTGGACTGCCTTAATATAAATTCTCAGCCCCACCCGGGGCAGTTCGTTATGGTGCGCTGCGGGGAGGGAATAGAATACCAGCTGCGCCGGCCTTTAAGCCTCCACCGGCGGGAGGGGAACAAGCTTTCCCTGCTCTTCAAGGTGGTGGGGAGGGGCACCCGGTGGCTTTCTGAGCGCCAGGCCGGCGATAAGCTCGACCTGCTGGGGCCGCTGGGCAACGGCTACGAAATATACCCTGATTCTAAGAACCTGCTACTGGCGGCGGGGGGCATCGGCATTGCCCCGCTGGTCTTCCTGGCCGAGGAAGCCGCCAGGCAGGGGAAAGAGATAACGCTGCTCCTGGGGACTCCGACGGCCGGCCAGCTTTACCCATCAAAGCTACTGCCATCTAAAGTAAGGCTCATCACTGCCACCGAGGACGGCAGCACTGGCGAAAAGGGGATGATAACCGATATCCTGCCCGGTTTCATTAATGGCGCCGACCAGCTCTTCGCCTGCGGGCCGCTGCCGATGTATAAGAAAATGGCGAGAATGGCAGAGTTAAAGGATAAACCCGTCCAGATTTCACTGGAGATGAGGATGGGCTGCGGGCTGGGCATCTGCTACGGCTGCACGGTAAAGACCAGAAACGGCCTAAAGCAAGCCTGCAAGCACGGGCCAATATTTAATTTAGACGAGGTGCTCTGGGAGGAGCTGGCTGATATTTGATTTGGGGAGGTGCGCTATGGTAGTCACTGATAGAATCGGCCTGGAGAGCCAGGGCAACTGCGATATCATTGATATCACCCCCGAGGTAAGGCAGCGATTATCCAAGGCTAATATAAACGACGGCACGGTTACCCTGTTTATCTCCGGCTCAACCGCCGGACTTACCACCATCGAGTTTGAGCCGGGGCTGCTCGCCGACTTCAAGAAGATGTGGGAGCGTAATGTCCCCCGGGACATACCCTACGACCATGACCGCGCCTGGGGCGACGGCAACGGCCACTCCCATGTCCGGGCTTCGCTGCTGGGCGCCTCGCTGGTAGTCCCCTTCAGCGACAGGAAACTGGCCCTGGGCACCTGGCAGCAGATAGTGGTGGTGGACTTCGACAACAGGGCCCGCTCGAGGCAAATCGTGGTGCAGATTACGGGCGAATAGCCGGCTTTGACAGTGATTTGAGGCAGAGCTTATAATAACTAAAGCTAGGGAGGGTTGTTGTTTAGATGGCAAATCAAATCGGTAAGAGGTATCGCTGCACCAAGTGCGGGGCTGAGTTTATCGTTACCCGCGGCGGCGAAGGCACCATCCACTGCTGCGGCAAGCCTATGGAGCTGAAGAAATAGATGGCCAGCCAGCTGGGTAAAAGGTATCGCTGCATCAAGTGCGGCACGGAGATACTCTGCACCAAGGCCGGTGAGGGCAAGCTGACCTGCTGCGGGCAGGAGATGGAAGTCCAGGAACCCAGGCCAATCCCATCTTCGGACTAAAGCTATTTACCCTGCAGCAGCGAGAAAAATTCCGCCCTGGGCTCTTTGCGGTTGCGCATGACTCCCCTGAGGGCTGAGGTGACGATAGTGCTCCCCGGCTTTTTTATGCCCCGCATAATCATGCACAGGTGCTCGGCCTGGACAATGACCCCCACCCCGTCGGGCTGAAGGCCGTCAACAATGGCGTCGGCGATCTGGGTGGTCATTCTTTCCTGAATCTGGAGGCGCTTGGCAAAGACCTCCACCACCCGGGCCAGCTTACTGGCACCGACCACACGCCCGCTGGCGTTGGGCAGATAACCGATATGGACCACGCCGTAGAAGGGCAAAAGGTGATGCTCGCACATGGAGTGGAAGGGAATATCCCTGAGGATTACCATCTCGCGGTGACCCTCCTCAAAGCCGACGGTCAGCTCTTTCTTGGGGTCCATCTCCCGACCCATGAAAAGCTCGGTGTACATCTCGGCGACCCGCCTTGGGGTATCTTTAAGGCCTTCCCTATTTGGGTTTTCGCCGATAGCCTTGATGATAGAGGTTACCGCTGATTTTATCTCCGTCTGGTTAATCACGCTAGCCCTCCTTCTTTATGTCAAGTTTCAGGCCAGGCCCAAAGCCTTCTCCACCTCGTCCAGGTCAGCCGGCAGCTCTAAAAAGGGCTCGGCCCCCTTCAAGGCCGTTTCGGTGTCCTTGAGGCCGGTGCCGGTCACCACGCAGACCACCTTGCTCCGGGAGAAGTCCATCCCCTGCCGGCGGCGTTTGACCAGCCCCGCCAGCGATGCCGCCGAGGCCGGCTCGCCGAAGATGCCGACTTTTACAGCCATCAGCTTCTGGGCGGCCAGAATCTCGGCGTCGCTGACCATGCTGATGATGCCGCCGGACTCGTCCCTGGCCGCCTCCGCCTTCTTCCAGCTGGCCGGGTTGCCGATTCTTATCGCCGAGGCCACCGTCTCCGGCTTCTCGATAACATAGCCCCGCACTATCGGCGCCGCCCCCTCCGCCTGAAAGCCCATCATTTTAGGTTTAACCTTAGATTTGCCCGCTTTATGGTATTCTACAAAACCCTTCCAGTAGGCGGTGATGTTGCCGGCGTTGCCCACCGGTATAAAGAGATAGTTGGGGGCCTCCCCCAGGGCATCGACAATCTCAAAGGCGGCCGTCTTCTGCCCCTCGATGCGGTTGGGGTTGAGCGAGTTCACCAGGGCCACCGGGTGCTTATCGGTGAGGGCACGGACTATCTTCAGCGCCTGGTCAAAGTTACCGTCAATGGCCACGATTTTGGCCTTATAGACAATCGCCTGGGCCATCTTGCCCAGGGCAATCTTGCCCTTGGGGATAACGATGATACAGTCAAGACCTCTAGCTGCGGCGTAAGCCGCCGCCGAGGCGCTGGTATTGCCGGTGGAGGCGCACATCAGCGCCTTGCTCCCCTCCTCTATTGCTTTAGCCACCGCCACCACCATCCCCCGGTCCTTAAACGAGCCGGTGGGATTACACCCCTCCAGCTTGAAGTAGAGCTGGCCGATATTAAGCTCCTTTTCCAAAGCCGGTGCCCTGACCAGCGGTGTGTCCCCCTCGCCCAGGGTGAAGAGGGGTGTCTTTGGGGTGACGGGGAGGAATTCCTTGTATTTAAATAATACGCCGGGTTTCATAGTTTTTGATTACTCCTCCACCCTGATAAAGTTCCCTATCTCCTTGACCGCCGCCAGGCGCCCCAGTTCAGCTAAAGCCTGCTGCATGGCGGCCTCTTTGGCGGGGTGGGTCATAATGACAATCTCCGCCGTCTTGGCCCTGGCGTCAATCGCCTTCTGGATGACCGAGGAGATGCTTATCAAGTGGTCGCCCAGGACCTTGGAAACCTGGGCCAGCACGCCGGGCTGGTCGGCAGCATTCAGCCTCAAGTAATAGCCCGTCTCAAGCCCGGCCATCGGCCTGATGGCTTTGCCTGGCTCCAATCGCCACCTCATCCGGCAGCCGCCGCCGGTGACGATATCGCGGGCCGCCGAGACAACATCGGCCACCACTGCGCTGCTAGTAGCCGAAGCCCCGGCCCCCTCGCCGTAAAAGAGCACCCGGCCCACCAGGTCGCCCTCCACCAGAATGGCGTTATAGACGCCGTCAACCTCGGCCAGCAGTGAGTCGGCGGGGATGAGGGCGGGGTGGACACGCGCCTCAATCAGGTTATCGCTCTCCTTGGCGATAGCCAGCAGCTTGATGGCGTAGCCCAGCTCACGGGCGTACCTGAAGTCGCGGCTGCTCATTCGGGAGATGCCCTCGCAGTGGATGTCCTGGGGGCGCACCTGGATGTGAAAGGCCAGCGAGGCCAGAATGGCCAGCTTGTAGGTTGAGTCTATCCCCTCGATATCGTTCCTGGGGTCGGCCTCGGCATAGCCCAGCTTCTGGGCGCTTTTAAGCGCCGGGCTAAAGTCAATGCCCTCGCTGGCCATCCGGGTGAGGATGTAGTTGGTGGTTCCGTTTATTATAGCGTATATTCCGCTTATCCGGTTGGCGACTAAATCCTGCTGGAAGGGGGCGATGAGGGGGATGCCGCCGCCGACGCTGGCCTCGTAGTGCAGGCCGACGCCGTTCTGCTGCGCCAGGGCGAAAAGCTCGGCGCCGTGCTTGGCGACGACCTCTTTATTAGAGGTGACCACGTGCTTGCCGCCGGCCAGCGCCCGCTTCAGGTAGTCCAGAGCTGGCTTCTCGCCGCCAATAGCCTCGACCACGATATCCATGCCGGGCTGGCCGAAGAACTCCTCGTCGTCGGTGGTAAAAAGATTAAGGCCGAGCTCCTTCGCCTGGGGACGGGAGAGGTCTGACTCCAGGACCTTTATTTTCCTCAGGACAAGCGGGCAGCCGACCTGCTCAGCCAAGGCCCCGGCCCGGCCGGTAAGCACCCTGGCCACGCTGCCGCCGACCACCCCCAGCCCCATTAAACCAACGCCAACAGTCTCTTTCTTCACGGCACTAGCCCTCCAGGGCGTGTATAATCGCCCAGTTCGTTTTCTCCGCATCCAGATAGCTCTCCACCGTGTTATCCGGGTTATCCGACAGCCCCCCCACCCACTGGTTAAACAGGTCATTCTTCAGGGTATCCCTGTCCGTCTCGTCAATCGGCCTATCGTCAGCGGCATCAGCAACCTTAATTAGCCAGTAGCCACCCTTGGTAACTACCGTATCATCCTTTATCGGCTGGCTCAGGCTTCCCAGCTCCAGCTCCGGGTCGAAGGCAAACTCATCAAAGGCGGAACTCATATCCCCCCCGGATACCTCAAACTCACCGCCGTTTCCCTTGAACTCGTCGTACTGGGAGAACTCATCAGATATAGCGGCGAAGTCCTCGCCGGCCTCCAGGCGGGCCCTGATATCGCTGGCCTCCTCCTCGCTGCCCAGGAGCATCGCCCTGCCCTGCACTATTCCCGCACCCTCGTCGCGGAACTCCAGCTTTATCAGCCAGTAGCCCAAAGCTTTGAGCTTGGCCACTTCAGGTATCGGCTGGCTTATTTCCCCCACCTCGGCGCTGAAGGCGCTGTCCTCCAGGACAGAGCTGTCTACCAGGCCGGGCAGGATGCCCCGCGGGTGCCAGCCGAGGTCACCCTCCCGCGACTTGCAGTAGCTATCCAGGCAGAACTCAGTGGTAAGCTCGCTGAACAGCTCGCCGCCTTCCAGGCGGTCTCTAATCTCATTGGCCTGGCTCTGGCTTTCCAGGAACATGGCCAATACGCGCCTCTGCTCGGCGGTCTTGGGCACCTGCTGGTCAAAGTACTCTGCCAGCATTTTTCCCCGCAGCAACTGGGCCCTGACAAAATCCCTAATCACATTATGAAAGTCTTTAAGCAGGGAGGGGTCATAGTCGGCGAACTGCTCACCAATCTTCGCCTCGACCTCCTCGTCGCTGACAGTGATGCCCAGCTTCAGAGCCTCCTGCCTTACCAGCTCGTTGGTCTCGATGGCCGTGACCGCCCCATCCGCCAGATAGCCCATCTGCGATATGTCCACGCTGATACCAATCGATTCCAGCTGAAGTACCTGGTATCTGAGGGTATCTACGTAATAATCCATATTAAACTCGGTATCGTTTACCCTGATTATCGTTTGGTGCAGCGGTTGACGCTCGGGGACATACCAGCCGAAATAGATACCAGCCCCGATGACGACCAGCACCGCCACAATAATCAAAACCCCGGCGCCGAAGATAAAGCGCTGCCTTCTCTGGTGCTGCTTCCAGCGGGATAGCTGGCGTTTGGTTGGCTCGTGCCTGGGTTTTTCTACCTTCTTTTTCTTCTTGGCCAAATCTCTACCTCAAAATCTTTCTATATTTATAACCTAAAAGCGCAATCTTTTCAATCAGGGTTTTTTCTTCCCACCCTCCCACCCTCAAAGGCTAGGCCTTTAAAATTACCTTAGAGGGAGAGGGAAAGAAAGGGCTTTAGCCCGTTTACCTTAAGGGTGGCGGGCGGGAAAAGATATAAAACGGGGGTGGGGTAAAGAGTATAAGAGGGTAAAACCTTTTGGGCGGGTGGGTATGGGAAGAAAGACATTTTTATTGCTGAAGAAAAGCCGGTTGTGCTAGTATTAGCTGTGTCGGGGTGTAGCGCAGCCTGGTAGCGCACCTGAATGGGGTTCAGGTGGTCGTCGGTTCAAATCCGACCACCCCGACCATAGATAGGAGAATCAGGCTCTAGACAACCTGAATGAGCCGAGGAGTTAGATACAAACTGAAGCTGGTCTAGACAACCTGAACCGGGCGGGCTCCCCGAAAAGCCATGGTTCAGCAAGCATCATGGGAGTGGCTACTTGAAGGATTCAAAATCGACTTAGAGACACGACTTAAGCCAAAGACTCTCAAAGATTATTGTAATCACGTTTCTTACTTTGCTCGTTGGGCTCGAGACAACAATAAAAACGATCCCCGCTCCATAATTAAGCGAGACATCCAAGAGTTTCTCCATTTCGTGGCTTTCACACCCGCCATATTTGTTACAGGAAATGGAACGGAACGGCGGGTTCAGCGCGACGAAAATTCACGCTGGCATCATTATTTTCCTCTTAAACGTTTCTTCACCTGGGCTGTAAACGAAGGGTACTTGGGACAAAATCCAATCGATGGCATAGTGCTTAAGCCACCAACGAATGCACCCATTGAGCCTTACAAACCAGAGCATATAGACGACTTTGTCAAAGTTCTAGATCATGATTGGCAAACGGCTACAACTGCCCGACAGAAGATGCTAGCTGCCAGAGACAGAGCTGTACTATTTCTACTCATGGACAGCTTCATCCGCTTGGGGGAGTGTTCTCAGCTTACCACTGGTGACATTGACCTTGATAGACAAAGAATACTAGTGAGAAAGAGTAAGACAAATAAACCTCGGCTTGCTGGATTCGGCCCTCAAACCAAAAAAGCGCTATGGCGGTATCTAGGTCTTCGCAGTAACATGCTTGAGCACAACTATTTATGGATTACGGAGGAAGGACGTCCCCTAACCAAGCACGGTATCCAACAAATCATACGCCGTTTAAAGCACGACGCCGGATTGAGCCACCTGAGAGGCTCTGTACATAAACTGCGTCATACTGGAGCAACAATTACATTGAAGCATACGAGGGATATGAAAGGCTTGAAATTACTACTTGGACACTCCACTCTGGTAATGACGGAACGTTATACCCAGTTCATTGAGGCTGAAGATGCCCTTGAGTCATACAATGGGCAGGGACCACTGGACTGGATAAAGGGTTAACTTGTTAGTGTACTACAAGCGCAACATTCAATGCCGATATTCCCTTATTGAGGACGACCCTCAAGCATATTAAGGTACTACGAACGTGGCCGCATAATCTCGTCAATTTTTATAACAGCTTTCCTTATAGTATCTTCGACAACACATTTTTCATCCTCTGGGTGTTCCTCACTCCATTCATCAGCAACCTCTCTGGCAGTCTTACCTGCCTTGATCTGCTTCCAGAAAATCAGGTCACGTAAAAGTCTATCATCTAGAGGCCTTCTATGTGGTGCTTTGCCTATCCCCGACATATGTAGAATAACTTCAACTCTACTCCACACTTCTAGCCAATCATTCTGAGTGCTTGACTCATCTATGCCAGAAACTAGGACTACGTACTTGATCCCTTCCTCACCTTCATTTAGTGGAACGACAATAGGCTGTAGTGGCGGTCCGATAACCAGCGGACTTTTATCACTTAAGATACAGGCTTTAACTTGATCGACCACGTCTTCAGGTAGTTCAAATTTACGCACTAATTCCATTGCACAACGGTCCAGCGGAACATCCGAGTAATAGTTCACTCGGCTCGGCTCATTGGAGTAAGTAAAAGAATGGATAAGCTCGACAAATTCTTTGGGGAAGTGCCAATAGTAGTGGGGCATAGGTCTATACAATTCCTCTGTGTTATCTACGTGATGCCTCTTATACCACTCGTCTCTTTCTTTTCGAGCATTGAAACCTCCATCAGGTATACCCAAGTCTGACCTTATCGCTCTAACGGCCTTATTAAAGTCCTGGCTTTGAGAAATAACTGAGGCGTTCCTGCGCTTTTTATAAGAATGTGCCCTCATTTTATTCACCCCTTGGTGGAATTTTAAGGTATTCCTATTTTTCCTCGTCAAGTGACTAAAACTATCTTACCATAGCATACTATGAGCGACCAAACATTTGAGTTGACTGTTAGAGAGGCCGGACGTTTAGGTGGCTTAAGCACTTTGACCCGCTATGGTGTAGACCATTATCGAAGAGCTGGCAGAAAAGGGCAGGCCAAACTTAATGCCCAATTTGGAAAATCTCAACGCGCTCTTTGGGGAAGCTTGGGCGGTAGGCCCAGGAAACCTAAATTAACTGACGTGGGGGAGAAAGGATAATTCAGATAAAGGGGGTATGGGAGCCCGCCCGGTTCTGCACCCTTACTCCCCCAACCCATTATAACACTGTCAAGCAACAGTAGCGCGTTCACGAAAAATCATCTACATAGCTAAGGGCATTGCCAGAAGATAACGTGAAGGAAGAAGCAACTACCCTTGGTAAAAGCATATCTGGAACTAAACGAAGTTAATCAGTTAGAGAAAGCAGCTACTTGCCTCCGTGACAGACTGCTCATCAGATTACTTTTCTGGCTAGGCTGCCGCATCAGCGAGGCGCTAGCTTTGAAAGTCGAGGATATAGACTTTGAACATGGCACTATAACCATCCAACACTTGAAGACTCGCCTTAAGCTCTCCTGCTCTAATTGTGGGCAAAGACTCGGAAGAAGCTATACCTTTTGTCCTGGGTGCGGTGGAAAGATAGGGAAGGCCCAGGCCGAAGAGCAGCAACACCGCCGCCAACGGGTGCTTCCCATCGATGAAACTTCCTCGGATATGCTAAGGGAATACATTGAGCGTGGTGGCCCAGTCTCACGAGAAGGCAAGAGGCTAATCTTCGACATAAATCGGCATCGGGCCTGGCAGATTATCAAACAGTGTGCTGACAAGGCGGGACTGCCTAAGCTTATCAATACTGAAACAGGTAAAGTCCACAACGTTAGCCCTCATAGATTACGGGATGCCTTCGCGGTTCACGCAGTAAAACTCAACGACTCTGGAGATGGACTCAGGCTTCTGCAGGAACATCTGGGCCACCAGAGCTTCAACACCACCGCTAAGTACCGCAAGGTAGCCGGCGAAGAGCACCGGGAGTGGTATCAACACCTCTGGGAGAAGGATAAGCCGTGACGTTACCACTCAGACCAGAGCGCGGCGGCTTCCTGAGGCCTTTCGGTTGCGGCTGGTTTATCAGGGAGTTTCTGCTGGGCCATGGTCCCTATGACTCTCCGAAGATTGATCCAGAGGTAGGAGCTCCGCAGTCAGATATCTGCTATAGCTATAAACAGGCGTTGAGGCGGGTTACGGCCGAGGACAGGGCGGTAAGGCAGGAGGAAAAAAGCGCCAAGAGGGCTAAACGCCCTATCAATCCGGATAACATAGAGGCATTAACAAGAAAATACTTTGAGAGGCTGCCTTATAAGTCGAGGGGATGCCGATACCACTCATTTGTAACCTATTTCTCAACGATTCAGAAGCTAGGCTGGGTGGAGCCCTCTGGTGTAGTGGAACCCTCCGCTTTCCAGGAGCACTACTCAGGTGGTAAACCACGCATCTACTTCCGGCTTACCCAAAAAGGTAAATCTGCATCAGACGAACAATGGGCCGACCCCCATAGGGCGCTCTACGGCTAGAAAGCCACACCCTCGGTAGTTCCCTGTGCCCCTACACCACGCTCCAGAACCCATAACCAGCCCTTTTAATACCTTAAGTAATGGTAATCCTTGTCCCTACCCCGAGTTGCACAATCGCCTCAGCTTAACAACGAAAAGTGCAACGCTCTACCTCTTAGGAGAAGCTGTAGTGCCTGTAGAGCCTTTAACCGCTTGGAAACCTTATCACGAATTGTTTAATCCAAGACTATTCCAATCCTTAAGGCGGTTTTATCCATAAATAGGAAGTCCCGTAAATGCAGGTTCATTCTTTTAATGAACAAGCGTTCCTTTTGTTGGATGATATATCTGATAAATCAAACGTACCTTAATAGTTGAATATCGGCAGTCCAGAGCCTTGTCTTGTGTAGCTAATAAAAGGCCGTCGGCTAGTGGAGCTAACCGACGGCAAGTCTAACAAAGGGAGGATATCCACAATGCTAGACATTGTTGACTATAACATAGGCGATTATGGCTATCAAGGTAACGGCAACGGGCATAACGGCAACGGCTATGATAAGCTGGACGGCGATTATGCGCTATTCTATAAGGTGGCCAAAGGCTTTACTCGCAGGGTAAGGCGAGAGGATAGCGAGGACTTTTTGCACGACCTGTTTTTATCCTTTGCTGGAGTCAAGGCAAAGTATGACCAGATAGGTAAGCCTTTGACGGAAGGGGGGCTAATACGGGTAGCCTGTTATGAGGTAGCTGGTTACTGGCGCAAGTGGTATCACCGTCACAAAAACACCGATTGCGGGCGATGCTCCAATCGGCAAAGGCTCAAGTGTAAAGAGGATAAATCATACGGGGGTAAGTGTCCAAAGGCAATCCAGATTGAGAGCCTTGACAGGCTGGTGGAGGACGGTAACGGGGATTGCACCCCACTATATGAGCTGATAGCCGATGATAATGCAGTTGACCTGGTGGCTAGGCTAGACGCGAGGCTTATTCTAGATGGTTATCCTCGGCGGTTTGTCCAGATAGCCTATAAAAAGTATGCGGGCTATCCTCTTACCGAGAATGAGAGAGCTTGTCTTTACAGGCACAGAAAAAAGGCTCAAAAGAGTTTGCTCTAGCGTCACACTTTGGCAGTTTTGCCACACTTATATAGTGGAAGGGTAAAATCCTTCTCTAGGGTTTTGACTAATGCCAGCGGGGTGCGGGTTAGGCAAGGCTCTGGACAATTGAATATCAGGGCTACTACTCACGGGCAAGGTTTGCCTTGTTTTTGAGAATACCCTTACTAGTGGCTAGTGGACTGGCTCACGGGCAAAATGGGCTAGTCCACACTATCAATAGTGCCAGCGAGTTGCGGGCTATTGATAAGCACTTAACGGGGTAGAGGACAAAAACAAGGCGATAATTGCTCGGTTTGATATAGGGTAAGTTTTACCTTTTTCACGATAGTAGCTTAAACAATTACAGGCAAGGGTGTTCTGTTTGATATAGGGATACCTTTGCCTTTTTTGTGCCTATTCCAGGGGGATAGCGGTTGCGCTGTCCCCCTTTTTTTATATTATTCTCCAGTACCCCCCCCTGCCCTAGCACCCTTGGAGAGGGAAGATAACACCCCCAACTATTCACCGCCCCGAAAGAACGCCCAGAATTTGATTCTGGTGCGTCTCCCGCTATAAACTAGAGGCTCTCCCGATGGGACTGCCCCCTGGGAGAGCCTTCAGTTTTACCCATTGCACTTAACAAGCAAGTGTGCAATAGTGAGCGAAAGGTAAAAAAGGTAAAAAAAGAAAGCGGGATGCCACTTGCCCGATTACAGCTAAGTCTACCTACACCTCTAATCCGCTTTAGTCACCAGTGATTCCGCCCAAGCTGGTATTTGTTGACCACGTTGATAACGAAGAGCGGTGATAAACAGGGCTATAATCATCATCAACGTTAAACCCAAGCCACCGAAGGTGACCGCCAGTGACCCCGTCTCGAGCCCAGCCACCGCCCCCTCCAGCAGAAGACTGGACAACTTCAGGATAGCACCCACGGCAAAAAAAAGGGCTGAAATACCTAGTATTATTCTCACCGATACGCCCCGCACATAACGGGTGACTGATGCCCCAAATAGCACTCCGATGCTGGAGGCCAAAACCATAATGAAAGCGGCAAAGATGATAACATTGCCGCTCGCGGTATGGCGGACAGAACCGTAAGCCGCCGAGAAGATAATCTGGAATAAAGAGGTGCCTACCGCCATGAAGGACGATAGCCCGACCAGATAGACCAGAGATGGAACCATAATAATGCCGCCGCCGACACCGATAACACCTGATAGCAAACCGACGAAGAAGCCAATAGCCAGTATAATCCAGAGGGACATAGTCACCCTCGACCCGGCGAAACGCAGCCTCGGGGGGAGATTAATACCCTGAAACCTCCGCGATAAAAAGGTGGCTCTCATATCCAGGGGCAGTTTTTCCTTTCGGGCCAGCATCTCATCAAGCTTCCTCTTCCTCATTAAGCTTTCCGAAAGTGTGTAGATACCCATTATAAGCAGCATAAATATAGAAATAGACAGTACGGCTGTATCAGCCAAACCGATAGCTCTGACCCGGTTGAGGATTCTTACCCCCACCTCCACCCCGCCGATGGCAGCCACCAGGAGCAGCAGCCCCAGTTTCACGTCGACATTACCCAGTCTCCCGTGTCTGAAGGTGCCTACAAGCGAGTTGCCCAGTACCCAGGCCAGACTGGTGCCAACGGCAAAGCTAGCCGGGAAGCCAAGCACAATCAGCGCCGGCGTTATGACGAAGGCGCCGCCAACACCGGTAAAGCCGCTTAGAACTCCGGCACCGAGGCCGATTAAGATAAGCAGGCACAGGTTAATCTCGACGCCTGGTAGCATTGGAAAGGTTATCACTGTCTTTTACCAGCCCCATAACCTATCAGCTCGGTTACCATCTCCATCAGAAAGCCCAAGGCAGTACCCAGCACCAGCATCAACCCCAGGTTATAAAGCACGGTAATATAGCCCCGGCCTGTCTGTAACCAGCCAAACATCTCCAGGTCCATCCCGTTGAGATGCCACCGGACAGCGTGCCAGATTGTTAACCCGCAGACGATAGAAAGAGCCGCCAGGTAAATAACCGTCTTTCTTTTCTTCCCCATGTTATAGCCTCTCCCATTTTAGCTGACATGTTTTAGGGTTACATGTACCCCAGCTTACGCAACCTCTCCATCATCTGTTCCTTGTCCTGTCTTCTCCCCGCCCTTTCCACAGTATGTTCCAGGTCCTGCTCCCAGGCAGGGACTCCCGGCGCCGCAATCTGGCTGGTCGTCTTGGCCCCCAGCGAGCGATACCCCTGCTCATAGAGGACACAGTAAGGGATCCTGTTTATCATAATGTTATCCCAGATGTCCCTTTCGGTAAAATGCAGGATAGGTTTTATCCGGGTGTGCTCGGGCACCAGGTAAGCCGCCGGGCGGTGTTCAAAATATTCGTCCTGTGCCCGGGCAGGCTGCTCGTCACGGCGCAGCCCCTGGAAGATGCCTTTTATAGCATACCTCTCGATGAACTCATTAAAGACCGCCGTCTTCATCAGGTGGTTGCCGACATAGGATTCAGCCTCAAAGGGAAAAGCAACCTCCTCATAGCCGATACGTTTAATCTCAGCCTGGTTACGCTCATTCAGGTCACTGACTCTGACCGGGGCGCCTATCTTACCGCTAGCGGCCTTAATCACATCATCATTTCGGCACCACTCCAGGTCAAGTTTCCACTCCCTGCTCCACTTACTCATAAAGTCGTGGATTTCCTCAAACGAGTCGTATTCATCTATGGTCATCACCCGTGGTAGCTTAATGTTATCCTCCAAACAGGCCTGGCGGATAATCCACAGGGTGGTGGTGCTGTCCTTCCCGCCCGTCCAGGTAATAGCCAACTCGTCCGACTTAAACCTTTGGAAAGCCTCGCGGACAACCTCTTTTGATTTCTCAACTAATTCAGCACACCTTTTCGCCTTGTCCTGTTCCGCCATTTTTAGCTTCCTCCTTCTATTTTGTGAGCCATCTCCTGACTCTTGGCTTCAGCTTTTCCTTTAGCTCCCCGGCTTCAGACGACCTATCCACTATATTACTAAGTTCGGCGGGGTCTTCTTTGAGGTTATACATCTCCCACTGGTCTAGATTGGCCCGGTATATCAGCTTTATATCCTGCTCGCGGTAGAAATAGCTGTCCTTTTCTATATCTCCACCCCGCTGGCTTCGCTGGTCAATAGCCTCGCCAAAGCACCCCTTTTCCGGGTAGTCCGCCAGGGGGAGAAGATAACAGCCCTGAAAATTTTCTACCGGCTTAAGTCCAAAGAGGTGGACTATCGTCGGGGGGATATCAATATTGCTGGCCAGTTTCTGGCAGACCTCGCCCCCATCTTTAGACGGGTCATAGATAATCAGGGGCGTGTCTAAAAGTTCGGAATACATCTTGTCGTCATGGGAAAGCCCGCCGTGCTCGCCAAATTCATCGCCATGGTCGCTGGTAATGATAACCGCTGTGTCCTGCAGGAGGCCCAGCTTCTCCAGAGTGTTGAAAAACTGCTTAACGTAATCATCAACCTCCCGGACATGGGCGTCGTAGAGCTTCCTCAGCAGCCTCACTTTGCCTTCGTCAGAGACATCCCTTTTGAGCAGCACCTCGCTGAACAGGCGGAACATCTCGTCCTGGGTGAGGTTAATCGAGGGGTCTACCAGGTCAACATATTTTCTTTCTGGCAGGTAGGGCTCGTGAATGTCCATGTAGTGCAACCAGAGGAAAAATGGCCGGTTATCCCTCTGCCGGTGTGAGGTCAGCCAGCTGGCCACCTTGCTGTTGATGACATCGCCCTTTATATAGGGTATCTGCTCGCTGACTTCTTCCTCCATGGAGTCATAGAAGACGTCCCATCCCCGGTTCCAGCCGAGGTAGTCGCAGAGGTAGGGGTTGGAGTGGAAGGCGGCGGTTACAATCCCCGCCTGCTTGAGGGGCTCCGAAATCAGGGTCCTCCGGGGGGAAAGCCCCTTGGGCTGGCCATAGTCCAGGTAATAGGACGAGGTTAGTATCCCAGGGAATGATGCCTGGGTGTAGGGGCCGGTGCTCTGCCCCCTGGTGAAGCGAAGACAGTTGTTCTGTATGGAATCAATAAACGGGGTCAGCCCGGACTGATTACCGTAGCACCCCAGGGCATCCTTCCTCAGTGCGTCAATGGTAAGCAGGGTAACATTCTTCATCCGACGCTCCCTGTTTTGCCCTGATAGTAGTTAATTAAGATATCGGCTATTTCCTTTCGGCTGAACTGCTCGGGCGGTCTCTCTCCCCCGGCCAGCATCTCACGGAGGAGTGTCCCGCTAATCAGGAGATGGTCTTTATCAGGGTGAGGGCAGGTCCTGGCCGAGGCCATGGCACCGCAACGGTGACACCAGAAGGTTGAGTCCAGCTTCAACGGCTGTATGTATAAGTCCCCGGGTTTAAGCCTGTCAAAAATCATCTGAGCGTCAAAGGGCTTGTAGTAGCTGCCCACGCCGGCATGGTCCCGCCCCACGATTAAATGGCTGCAGCCAAAGTTCTGGCGGATGATGGCGTGCAGGATTGCCTCCCTCGGGCCGGCATAGCGCATCTCCATGGGATAGACCTTAAGCACCACCCTGTCTTTAGGGTAATAGTTATCAACCAGCACCCGGTAGCATTCCATCCGTACTTCAGCTGGTATATCGCCCGCCTTTAGCCTGCCCACAATCGGGTGGATGAGAAGCCCTTCGCAAACCTCCAGGGCAACCTTGGTCAGGTACTCATGAGAGCGGTGCATCGGGTTCCGGGTCTGAAAGGCGGCTACTTTACTCCACCCCTTTTCAGCAAATATCGCCCTTGTCTCCGCCGGCCGGGCAAATTCGGGGAATCTCTCTGGGTAACCGCCCTCGCTGAATACCCTGACCTCGCCCCCTAGGTAGACCTCGCCCTGCTGGTATATACCTTTAATGCCGGGGTGGTCGGTGTCATCAGTGCCAAAGACCTGAATAGCTTCCGCTCTCTTATCATAAGGGTATTTCTCTTTGACCAGCAGGCTGGCCAGAATCTCGTCCTGCTCAGGATTGACCAACGCCAACTTCTGGCCCTCCTTTATCGTTGCCGCCTTACTCTGGGAAACCGCCAGGGTGATAGGGATGGGCCAGAGCCGCCCGCTCTTAAGGCGCATCTCCCGGACAACGCTCTGGTAGTCTTCTCTGCCCATAAACCCCTTAAGTGGACTGAAAGCCCCCATCGCCAGCATGATGAGGTCAGACGCCTCACGCGAGTTCAGCATTATCCTGGGTAAAGTCCTGGCCTCACTGAGGGCTTCCTCTCTCTGGTCACTACTGACCAGTAAGGGCAGCAATACCCCACCATGGGGCGGCACTAGAGCCGACATAAACACTCCTCCATACCATTAATAGCCAAGGCGGCTGAGGCGTTTTTCCAGAGTCTTTTTCTCATCCGCTGGTTTTTTGCGCAGGGTTAACTCAAATTTGTTCGGGTCGAGAGTTTGTCCCTTAAGACCGGGATAGTCGGGGCCGTAGCGGTGGGACAGAAAGACGGCATTATTGTAGCCAAGTATCGAATCTCCCATGATGTAAAGCGGGTTGGTATATTCCCAGGCCAGCTCTTTCTGCGTGGTGATTTCAAAGAACCTCCCTGATGGCCCATCGCTGATAAGTGTGTTGCCGTTGGGCAGGCGCTGGCAGCCGGATATGAAGGAGGCGTTGAAGCGCAGCGTGGTCTCGTCTTTAAATTCCCACACGATATTATTGGTTTTCGGCTCCACCTCCAGCACGCGGGAAAAACCTATCATACCGTAGGGGTTGGTGGTGCTGCTGGGGCGGTGTGAACCGTTGTCAAAGACCAGAATGTTGCCGTTAGCCAGCATATTCGGGTTGTGAGGGTGGGCCAGCTCACCCTTACCCCACCGCCATTTGAAGTTGCCAGTAGCCTTATCAATAATAACAATTTCATTAAGGGTAAGCAGGGCGGTGAGGATGTTACCGTCGGGGAGGGCAAAGCAGGAATTGGTGTGTGTCCACTCAGCCCGCCAGCACAGAGGGCAGATAGGGTCAGCCTCCGGGTCCAGGTGCTCATAGCCCAACCACTCCCAGACCACCTCGCCTTCAGGCTTAATCTCACGGAAGGAATCGGCCCACATAATCCCCTCTCGCTCGGTTCCCGCCACACCCCCTTTGACCCTGGCCGCAATATCATCAGGCGTTTTTACCCATCTCAAGAAAACAGTATTACCGTTAGGCAGCCGCTGGAAGTCATGATGCATATAAGGGTCTTCATATTTCCACAGCTCGTTGCCGTCCCAGTCCAGCTCCAGCAATTCGCCGCCGATGCCGCCGAACTCAAGTGGGGCATCGGAGGGCTTGCCAGCATAGAGCAAATGGCCGTTGGGCAAAAGCACCCCGTGGGCTGCCGGCAGCAGCTTCAATTCCCAGTGGTGGACGAACCGGCCCTGCATATCCACCAGCCAGGCTCCACCACCCGATAGTGGAGCGAACAGGGTATAGCCATTATATGCTTTTGATGGAACATAGTAGCCAGGCATTTTAGCTCTCCTTTCCTTCCTTAATGACCGGCTCTGTCATATCAGCAGGACTTGGGGTGCTGGTTAACCTCCCCGCATAAGATTGGGTAAGAACAAGGCTATTTGAGGGAAAAAGACAAGAAGAATCACCACCGCCACCATACACCCCCAGAGGGGCAATATCCCCCTGAATATGGTCGATAGCGGCACTTCCGGGGCGATACTTTGAGTAACAAAGCAGGCGACCCCTACCGGCGGTGTAATTTGCCCTATCATCACCAGCAGCACTATCACCACGCCGAACCAGACGGGGTCGAAGCCCAGGGCTAAAACCGTCGGCATGATAATCGGTAAAGACAGCATGATAGCCGGTATTATGTTCATAACACAACCAAGGATTATATACATTACTACGATACCGACGAAGATAACCCAGCGGGATATGCCCAGGCCGGCTACATAGTCGCCCAGCACCGCGGGAAGGTAGGACCTGGCCAGAAAACTGCCCAACATGCCGACACCGACAAAGATAATCAACAGCATACCCGAGATTTTAGCCCCCTCGAGGAGGGCACTACCAATCTCCTTTCGGCTGATGAATCTTCTGGCCAGGCCAATAATGAGCGCCCCACAGGCGCCGATGGCGCCGGCCTCTATCGGGGAAAACAGGCCTCCATAAATGCCACCTATGACGAGAAGAAATAAAATAATCATCTCAAAGGTGCCCACCAGCGAAGTCAGCTTCTCTTTGAAGGTTGTCGGGGTACGGCCGGCCGCCAGAGCCGGGTTCCGTTTCGCCTGAATGTAGATAACCAACATCATCAGGGTGGCGGTTAAAATTCCAGGCAATATGCCGGCTATGAAAAGCTTACCTATTGACTCCTCGGCGATGACGGCGTAAATGATAAAGACTATGCTGGGGGGAATCATAATGCCCAGGGTACCCCCAGCCGCCACGCAGCCAGTCCTCAAAGCGTCGTCATAGTTATACTTTTTCATCTCGGGCAGAGCCACCCTGCCCATGGTGGCCACGGTGGCCAGTGTCTCCCCACAAACGGCGCCAAAAGCAGCGCAGCCGCCGACGGTAGCCATAGCCAGCCCTCCGGGTACCTGCCCAATCCATTTATCCACAGCATGGAAGAGTCTCACGCTTATTCCCTTTGACGTGGCACAGAGGCACCCCATGAGGACAAACAGAGGGAGAACAACATTCCAGTAGTTGGCCGTGGAGTGATAGGGAATCAGCCCGCTAAGGCTCAGTGCTGTTGACCAGCTGCCTAAAAACTGGATGCCGATAAAACCAATGATGGCCATGGCGTAGGCAATGGTCAGGCCCGAAAACATCAGTAACAGCATTAAGACTATGCCTAGATAGCCGGCAGTGAGGGGAGGGATTGAAAGCTGTAGCCATTTCAACCAGAGCGGAATTGTAAAGACCACCAGCGGAACGGCGACAATTAACAATCCCACCAGAGCTTTTGAGGCCACCCCGGACTTGCCATAACTAGCTGCTACTGCGCCTAGGTCTTCTAACAGGTCGGCTATTATCACGATGCTCAGCAGGCCGGAGCCGAGGGTAATTATAAAGATAGCCGCGGATAACGGTAAATGCAGTATTTGGGTAGATACCGGCAGTGTATGTAGCGCGTAGACGAAACTCTGCCAGGTAATAAGAGCCATAATCACCAGACCAAAAAGGTCATTGATGGTTTTGGATACCGCCCGATGCGGCGGAGAAAGCCTGGAGACGAACAGCTCTATGGCAAGATGGCCCTTCTGAACTCCTACATAGGCTATGGAAAGGAAGGTAACCGCGACCAGCATGAATATTTGTATTTCATTCAGGCCGGTTATCCCAACCTTTAAGACCCGCATAAGAACATCAGCTACCACCGCCAGCACCATTACTACCAGGGCGTACATCCCGAAGTTGCACACCCAGGTCACTACCGGGTCCATTATTTGGTGTAGATAATTGCTAGCTTCAGCTAGCCGCACAATGCTACCCCCTTGAGCTGGTAGCCATCTCGGCAAACAGCTTCAATATGAGTACAAGCGGTACTGGCCAGCCCATTCTCACTCGCTGGAAATGGCAGTGCTACTAAAAGTTTGTATTAATCTATTGGATACTCCGGAATATACTCACCCTGGGCCTCGAGTTTCTGGGCATAGCTTAGGGCTTCATCAAGAACCGCCCGGCCGGGTTTGCCCTTAGCCGCCATATCAGCTACCCAGTTGTCCACCATGGGAGTGACCATGGCCACAAATTTGGTCATCTCTCCTTCCGTAAGGACATAGAATTCGCCCCCCTCACCTTTCATCCACTGAGCATCATCGACAGAGCCCAAATCCAGTGCATAGCCAGCCTCTTTGGCTATCTTGGCCCCGGCCCCATCAGTAACCAACTGTTGCAGGTCTTTGGGCATGCTGTCAAATACCTCGCGGTTCATTGAGATGGTGAAGGCATCACAGGACAGGTTTATTATGGTGTGATATTTGGCAATCTCGGAGATTTTCAGGGCCTTTATCGGGGCGAGAGGGCAGATAATGCCGTCGGCCACTCCCTTATCCAGGGCTTCGTACGAGTCTTGAATTAACAAAGAGACGGGATTGGCCCCTACCATTGACAGTACCTCCAGCGTCGTGGGAGCCAGGCCAATGATATCCATACCGCGCAGGTCCTCTAGGGAGGTAATTGGCTTATTTACGGTATGGATTTGGTTAAGGGCGCTGACAAAGTGGGTGAGCACCACCACCTCGGAGGGGTACTCTGCCCGCCACTCAGGGAATGTCTCATACAGGTGCCAGATAACCTGGCTGGCGATAGTGGAACCAGGAGCGGTGAAGGGTAGCGAGGTAACGTCGGATAACGGGTATCTACCCGGCTCAATAGGAGGGTAGGTAGTCCCCATCTGGAGAACATTAGAAGCGATGGCGTCCATCGTTCCTGGTAACGGGACTACGCCGCCGGCATCATAATAGGTTACCCTAATCCTGCCCCCGCTTTTCTCCTCTAGGCCTGTCAGATAGGGTAGTATTACCTCCTGTGTTAAAAACTGCGGGCGGGGATGCACAGCCTGGTATACTATCTCTACAGGCTGCTCTGGTGACACCTTGGCAGGACAACCGCTAGCAATAAAGGCACCCATCAGCACCAGCACCAACGGAATCACAAATAGCTTTTTCACTCTTCCTCCTCCTTTTCCAAGTATAGTCCTAGCTGATTAGATTCTAGACCTTGATTTTCCGTTACATCCTCTTCACCTCCTTGTAATTAGGGTTTATTGTATTTAAAAAAAAGTAGCGCCGGCGCCAGCACTTAACATCGTGCTAGCACCGGCGCCATCCCAGTGAGGAGGCAGTGTGGTAGTATTCGCTTACTCGGCACTATCCCTTTTTCCCGGGTAAAGTCATCCGGCAGTTAATCCTTGCCACTCGCCCTTTAATGTAACAAGGCCCTATTATAAAAGCAATCGGCTAAAGACCTTATTTCATAATGCAGATAGACATTAGATATTAGCCAGCGCGGCATCAAGGTGGGGAAGTTCAAATAAGAGGATTAGCTATAGAGTACATGACGGGTTGGATAGTTGGGCTAGGGTACTATCAGACCTCTGCGGATGGCATAGCGCACTATTTGAGTCCTGTCATGAACTTCAAGTTTCTTCATCAAATTCAGGCGATGGGTCTGAACAGTATGAACGCTAATACTGAGTAAATTAGCGATTTCTTTATTGGTTTTGCCCTCGGCAATTAAGCCAATAAGCTCCAGCTCCCTCTTAGTCAGTTCTCCATGAGCCGCCTCTTCACGCACCTCGGCCTGTTCCAGATAATCATCTAATACCTGCTTTGTCACTGAGGGGCAGAGAAAAGCTTCACCCTGGAAAACAGCCTCAATAGCCGAGATAAGCTCCTTGGTGGGGGCTTTCTTAAGGATGTATCCCGAAGCTCCGGCACGGAGTATCTGGTAGACATGCGGGCCTGTTTCATACATGGTTAAGATTAGGATCTTCACCGCGGGGTTGTTTTTCTTGATCTGCAGCGTTGCCTGCAAACCGTTCAGATTGGGCATAGCAAAATCCATCAGGATAACGTCCGGCTGAAGCTCGGCGGTTTTGTTAATAGCCTCAATGCCATCCCCTGCCTCTCCGACCACTTGGATGTTTTCCTGAGTACTAAGATGGCTGCGGAGGCTTTCCCGAAAAAGGGTGTGATCATCAACAATAAGCATGCGAATCTTACTCATTAATAAGTCCCCCAGTCATAGGAACCTATTGGCACCACCGCCGTTAGTTTGGTGCCACCTCCTGCAGACGAACGTATATTTAGTTCGCCGCCACATATTTCCGCCCGTTCTATCATGCCAAGAAGGCCTAGATTTCGGGTAGTGCTATGGGTACTGAGAATAGCGTCGACGTCGAACCCGATACCGTTATCGGCCACTTCGAGTGTTAGTTTCGACCGGCCAAAGGTCAACCTGACACCAGCCGACGTGGCCTGGGCATGCTTGAGTATGTTGGACAGGGCTTCCTGGGCTATCCTCAATAATTCAGTCTCAACCACTGGCGCCGGCCTCCTCTGGCTTAAACCCTTAACCTCTATTTTGATAGGCAAACCAGCCTCTTTTGATAGCGTCTGGACATACCAGCCCAGTGCCTGGGGCAAACCTAGCTCATCGAGGCCTGGCGGGCGCAAATCAAGAGATAATCTATGAAGGTCATCAAACGCCTTGCTAACATGGGTACAGAGTATTTGCAGCTTCTCTCGTGCTTTCACCATCTGGGGGGGTAAGGTGACTTCCATATCTTCCAGATTTAACTTGACCGAAAGTAAAATGTGGTTTATCTCATCGTGTATCTCACGGGCGATTCTCTTTCGCTCATCCTCACTGCTGGCTAAGAATTTACCCAGAAGTTCCCGATAGGAACGCTTGCTTTCCTTTAGCTCTAAATTGGAGCGGTGATGCTCGATGACCAGTGAAATCCAGTTACTGAGCACTTCTAACTCAGTGCTGTCTGTCTGGCTAAACTTCCGGCGTTTCCTATTGAAATGCTCTAGTAGAATCACACCAAAGCTCTTTTCCTTAAGTGAGAGGGGAATAGCTATACAACTACGAGTTGGGGGTAACCCCTGTCTCATTCTGGTGTAGCTAACCGAACTCTTCGTTTTCAGGGTCGCGGTGTATTCTGTGAGCACCTTGGTTGAGGTTAGAAGCAGGGGTTTCCGCAAGGCAAAGCATTGCCCCGGCACACCCTCGCCAACAGCCAGGGTGCATCTGTTACTGCTCGCTGGATAGCCATAGGAAGCCTGGGGAACAAGTTGCTGGCTTTCCTTGTCATAAAGGTATATGGTGCCGGCGTCAGCCGGGTAGACATCGTCTACTAACTCCTTGATAAGGTAATCGACCAGGCTATCAACATCGGAATAATAGTCAAAAATATTATGAAGTGAAAGAAATATCTTCACGCTTATCTGCTTCATATGTACCCATCAACCAGGATTTAGCACAGCCAGGTATTGGTATTCTGAGCATTTGAGTTAATTCTGTCAAGGACACGGAAATGATTGAACATTCCGCTACTTTGTGTGATACCACCTGGATGTCAACAATCTACTAGATTGTGACGCTGTGTTACTTTAGGGGGACAAAGCCTCAGATATCATACCTGCGGCTGCAATCAAAGCAAAAAGGCCTACCGCCAATGCCAAGAAGACAAGAATAGAACGCTCCTTGCTCTTTATGATACCGATGAACCCCGTTGCAAGAGCTCCTATGCCTAAGACACCCATAGCAGCGCCGTCTATCATAAGGATGGCTGAACCGGGTCCGAGTTCAACATCAGCCAGGGAGGCCAAGACCGGGACTAACACGAAGAGTAGGATGATAATGACAGCTAGGCCAACTGACCATCTACACAAAATAGCCTTTGGTAGTATATTAGTCCCCATATTCATACTTCCTTCAACGCCTAACTGCTGTGCCTATGCTAACACCGCTACGCACCACCGAGGCTTTCACCAACTACGATTAAGGTGAAGAGCAGGGCAATCGGAATTATTAGTACTGCCACCACAATGTTTAACACAGAACGCTCGCGCCAGGGCCAGACGCACAGCAGATTAAACACGGCGGCTACATCAATTAGGACGGTTCCAATTGCCGGCATGATCCAGGTGTCGGTGATTGGGTACTTCTCACGGAAAATGGTGGTGATTATTGGGAGTACCACCCATGCGGCAATTCCGATCACTGTCAATCCCAGAGCCCACCACCCAGCTTTCGTTCTTGGTAGGATTTTGGTGCTCCGAGAGGTCTGTGTAGTCGGAGACTGGTTTGGCGTTCGGATTGGATCCGACATTACATACACCCCCACTATCGATTGTTATTATACAATCAATAGGTAGATCTTTTCCATAGCAGTGGTTCGTGCTTCTTCAAAGCAAACAAAGTGAGTTTTGGTTAGATCTAGCGAGGTTGCACAATCCCGAGAAAGGTGTAATCGCCGACCAAGCGGCATTCTCACTTCTAGGATTATGATTCGTGGTATAATATAAACACCTCAAGAATCAGCGGTTGCTGAAATAATCTTGAGGGAGAAGGGAGGTATCAATACTAATGAGCTTGTTATTTAAAGCTCTAGTAGAGGTACTGAGCCTTCGCCGAGTCCGTGCCGGGTAGGCCCCTATCTTGCAAATGGGGAAATAGACCGAGAAAGTTAGGTGGGTAATCCAATATAGCTGAGTGAAATACTTAGCTAAAAGGCTATTGGAGACACTGCAAACCTTATCGGTTAGGTCATGTACACGGCGTTTTTAAACAAAATGTACATGGGCAACCTATCTGTCATGCTGGTTGGCTTAGGCAACCGCCAGGATTCAGAGTCTTCTGAATCGACTTGCTAGTCGAGCGGCGGACCTGTATGAAGTGGTGTCTGCAAAACATCATAGTAGTACACATGCCGTAACTTGGCCGAGTGACAAGGACAACTTCGCTTAGCTTTATGCTGACCGGAGCGGCACCTCTTACTCGATAACAACACGGGAGAGTGTGAGCTCTCCCGTTTGTTTTTTCCCTTCCGGGATTAATTTTGGTTCCCAAGGTAGGATTCGAACCTGCCTGCGACCAATTAGTAAGTGAATCCCTTGCTTCTTTATATCCACCCGCTTCATCAGAGAACATAAAACAAGTTGTCATTATTCCTGATCCCTACAGTTTTGAATAAGACAATTGAAACAAAGCCACTAAAGAAGGCAGCAATAATTATATTCCCGAAGCCTTGACAAAGCGAGATTGCACAAAGGTCAGAAGAGTGCAATAAGCAAGCCGTTGCCATAATCCTGTGCAGAGTATTGACATTCCTGTTACCGCTCATTACAATGAGCACATACTCAATATTTGGAGTAAATGACATATGTTACAGCCGCATTTAATCGCTACAATCAACCAGAAAGTGCTAAGCCTGCTTACGAAATTCTCAGACCAGGAATTCTATGAGCGAGAAGTAGCTCGTAAACTTGGAATATCTTACGGGTCAGCGAACCGGGCTTTAAATAAGTTATTTTCGACCGGGGCTGTTACACGCAGACGGGAAGGGAAAATGTATTTCTATTCGATTGATTCCTCAACTGCTGTCGTTATCGAGTTTAAGAAAATGGTAAACCTCCTGCTGGTTGAGCCATTAGTGGAAGAGCTAAAGGAGATGTCAAGCCGTATAGTGCTATACGGTAGTTGCGCTCTGGGAACGGACACCTCTGAGAGTGATCTGGATTTATTCGTGGTATCGAACATTAAGGAAGACGTGGCAAACATTATCAGCGATTTCAAATTCCCGATGGGATATGAGAATATTTATATTCAAGCAGTGATTAAAACGCCCGTCGAACTCTTGGAGGGCAGAGAATCAGAGCGGATGTTCATGGAAGAAGTCGACCAGGGCATAGTACTATGGGAAAGGGTTGCCAGTGAATCAAGAGTTTGAGCAGTGCCTCGAAAACAAAAAAGTCATCCCCTTCACTAAAGGCAAAAACCTGTTTAAGAAGGAGCTTTCAGTCGCCAAAAGCGACCTAGCGGATGCAAAGGCAGGCTATGAAAATGGTCGTTACAAGTGGTCAACTATCCAAGGTTATTATGCTATGTTCCACGCTGCCAGAGCTCTTGTCTACTCCCGAGGCTACCGCGAAAAGAGCCACTACTGCCTGGCGGTAGCTTTGAGAGCGCTATTTGTAGATGAGGGCACAATGGACGCTCAATCAGTCCGTGACTTTCTTAATGCCATGAACCTCCGTGAATCGGCTGACTATGATGCCGACTTCTCCCAGTCCGGAGCGAAAGCCGCTATTGCTTCGGCAGAGAAGCTCATAGAAAAAGCAGCTGCTATTTTAGGTGTCAATGAGTAGTCTGTATGACCCAAGAAGAAATAGGCAAGAAACAAGACCAGACAGACCAAGCCAGTAAGTGGTTTCAGAATCGGGGCTTGTTTTCTGACCACTTTATACAAGCACGTTTACCTGTTTGGAAGGAATGGAAGATAGATGCGGAGCTAGTTTCCTTCCACAATAGTCTTCGATCACTATATGACTCCAAGAAGCCGATCTTGCCTTACCTTAATGAGGCGCAAACGGAACTGGAGTTTGTACAACCGGTATTAGACCTGCTTGGGTATGCCGATAGCTACATAGTCCAGGCTCCCACTAAAGTTGGTCAGCATACAAACCGGCCAGATTATGCTCTGTTTCCGGATGTAAAGACCAAGAATAAAGCCTATCAGAAACTAGACCAAAACGATTACTCTCTCTGCATTGGAATCGCCGATGCCAAATATTGGGAGCGTGAGCTTGATATAACCAAATCAAACGACCGTGACACGTTCATAAACCAGAACCCATCGTTTCAGATAGCTGCATATTTGACCGGCACAAAGCAAAACTGGGGGATTCTCACAAACGGCAGACTCTGGAGGTTATACAGCAGCAGGTCTCATTTACCCCTGGGTAATTATTATCAGGTTGATATAGTCAAGCTTCTGGAGGAGGCTCCTATAGAAAACCTGAAGTATTTCTATGTTCTCTTCCGCAAGCAGGCCTTGCTCCAGGTTGAGGGTAAGTCGCTTTTAGACCGTATTCTTGAAGGCAGTGAGGAGTATGCGGTTGAGCTTGAAGCTGATATTAAAGAGCGTGCTTATTATGTGGTTGAACTCCTGTGCCGGGGTTTTGCCGCCGACTTCACACACGCACAACTGACCGATGCAACTCTAAAGAGTATCTATGATAATTCGTTGACCCTTCTCTACCGTCTCCTTTTCGTATTTTACGCTGAGGCTAGGGAACTACTACCCCTAACCGCTAATGCAAGTTACCGCGAGAATTACAGCCTACGGAGATTAACTCACGACATCGACGAGACAATGAAAAAGGGCTATGAACTCAGCACCAGCTCAACGCAGTACTATCACTACATTGGCAGCCTCTTTAGCTTGATAAACAATGGCGACCCTAAGCTGGGTATACCGGAGTATAATGGTGGACTTTTTGACCCTACAGAGCACCCGTTCCTTGAGAAACAGGTTATTCCTGACGCCTATCTGGTTCGGGCTGTTTATCAGCTGGCACGAATCACCGACAAGAAGCTGGGGCGTGAAGTCGCTGTTGATTACAACACCCTGAGTGAGCGACATTTGGGCAGTATCTATGAAGGTCTGCTTGAGTTCAAGCCGATGATAGCACCACACGATTTAGTTACCATCAAGGACAAAGGCAGCATAAAATATGCGCCGGCTAAAAAGCATCCCGGTAAGAAAATCGTCTACACAAAGGGCGAACTCTACCTTGCCAATGACAAAGGCGAGCGAAAGGCGAGTGGTTCCTATTATACACCCGAGTACATAGTCAATTACATTGTAGAGAACACACTGGACCTACTGGTGGAAGAGGCGCACGAGAAGGTAAAAACTTTGAAGCCCGAGGTAGATAAGACGATTGCAAAATGGCAAAAGCTGAAGGAACAGAAGCAGGGCTTAGAGCCAACAGAGAAATACGACCGCAAGATAGTCGAAGAGAGTGAAAGGCTTCTGGGACCGTACCTTTTGTTGAAGGTGCTTGACCCGGCTATGGGCAGCGGTCACTTTCTAGCCCGGGCGACGGACTTTCTGGCCGAAGCAATTGCTACCGACCCAGACATTAAATCACCTTTAGAACTCACCGAGGAATCCGAGTTAACTTACTACCGCCGTCGCGTGGTGGAGAGTTGTATCTATGGCGTTGACCTGAACCCTCTGGCTGTCGAGCTTGCCAAGCTCACGCTGTGGCTGACTACCATGGCTAAGTCGAAGCCGCTCTCTTTCCTCAACCATCACCTGAGGGTAGGCAACAGCCTGATTGGCACCAGAATAGCTGACCTTGATGAGATACCCAAAGCAAAGGGGAAGAAGAAGGCCATTGACCCTAGTCGGGCGCCGGTACAACTGGGGCTTTTCCAGGAAGCCTTCAACAAGAAACTTTATGACCTACTCCAGAACCGGGCACTTATTGCCAAGCTGTCTACCGAGACCCTCGCAGACGTGCATAATAAGCAGAAGTGGGAGAAGGAATTTGAGCATAAAATGGAGCGATTTCGCACGCTGGCGGATGTGTGGGTAAGCACGTACTTCGGTAATACAGTAGCCTGGGATAACTACAACGCACTGGTCGAGAACCTCCAGTCATCTGACCCGGCATGGGAGAAGCTCTTGCAGAAGAAATCTGTGCAAAATGCCCTGGTTTTGAGAGAACATTACCAGTTCTTCCACTGGGAACTAGAGTTCCCCGAGGTCTTCTATGATGAAAAGGGTAATCGCTCAGAGAGTCTAGGCTTTAATGTGGTTATGGGAAATCCACCATATGTGGATTCTGAAAACATGGTTATAAATCTACCAGAGGAAAGGGCATATATATCCAGTAGGTTTCTCACAGCAAAGGGCAATTGGGATTTGTACATACCCTTTTGGGAACTAGCTGTCGGGTTATTAAATAACCAAGGAAATGCATCGTTGATAACACCAAATAAATTGGTCTCGATAGGTTACGGGAAAGCATTGAGAGAGTCAATATGGCAATGCGTGTATCGGATAGGCGATTTTTCAGCAATTAGGGTCTTCGAAGACTCAGGGATTTTTGCTGTAGTTACCTTTATGTGTAAATATAGGAAAAAGAAGGTTGCGGTGGAGGTATTTGGTGAGGGGTATTCTTTACTTTCACAACAGAGTATAACACAGACACTGCTTGAAGATTGCCAAAGATGGGGAATGGTTTTCTCTTGTTACTTGCCACTGCTCCAAAAGATATGGGCAACATCTCAGAATTTATCCAACATTGCCACTGCTGAAGAAGCGTTTACTGTATCAGAGGCTTATGAGTTACAACCATTGGTACATGAGTTAGAATATTCTACTGAAGACCACTTTAAATTCGTGGTTACAGGAACAATTGACAGATACGAATCACTTTGGGGAGTAGAAACAACCACGTACCTGAAGAATGGGTATATTCGCCCCATAGTTGATAACAACAAGCTCCTTGCCGGATTTCCAAAACGCTACCAGCAGGCAAACAGCACTAAAATAATCATCTCCGGTATCAGACATTTTGAATGCTTCTTTGATGCAGATAAATCAACGTTAGCTGGTAAATCAACTGTAATCGTAAGAAATTTCCAAGATAAACATGATGGGCTAGCCTTAATGACATTACTTAATTCAAAGCTGATGAAGTTCTACATTAAGGAGTCTTATGGGGCTTTAGCTATGGATGAGGGAATAAATTTCACTGCACCTTTGGTGTCAGGACTCCCTATTCGGATTATCAACTTTGTCACTCCTGATAAAGAGCGCGAGCAGTTACTCAACCAAGCCAAAAAGCTATATCAAGAGTATCTGAACAACTATAACTGGGATAAAATCCTTGCATTTGTAGCTGAGCGCTTACCCGCCAAAGAAGACGACACGCCTGATACTGACCATGAGCAATCAGACGTAGTTCACGACCTGCTGGCTTTCCTGGCAAAAGAGATGACAAGACTAAATGAGGAAAAGCAATCCAAAATTAAGCATTTCCTGACCTGGCTTGAGAAAGAGATTATAAAAGGCTCTGTGGAAGACCAGAAGAACAAAACTAAAATTAGGAATTTCCACGAAGGTACCCTGGAAGAACTTATGGATATTCTCAAAAAGAATAAAGTTATTCCCGACCCATGCCCATCCAATATATGGGATACAATAGCTGGTGAGTTTTCCGCCACGATGAACACGCTGGGCCCGCTTAAAACCCGGATTGTGATGACGGATAAATTGATTGACCAGATAGTCTACAAGCTCTATGGTCTAAATGATGATGAGATAGCTATTGTGGAGGGACAATCAAGCCCTGAGGCTGGGGCGTAACGCCAGTTCCACGTCAGATACAAATAATTGGCTTTACACATTGCACACTCCGTCACTTTGTTCTTTTCAGTATGTAGTCAAGTACTTATGTCGGTCTTGACAACTACGTACCGCAGAACTAAAGTTCTAATAACAGAGGTAAATTGTGAAGAGAATCCCGAAAAGCTTCAATATAGCCCAGCAAGGAATCAATTTAGTTGAGAAAATTGTTCTTGAAATGAACTTTATTTGGAATCCCAGAGGGCCAATTGAAGCAGGAATTGATGGCATTATAGAAGTATGTGATCCAAACACGGGAGCTGCTTTAAACTCGATCGTTCAAGTACAAAGTAAAGCAACAAGCGGACCTTTTACTGCTGAAACTAATAATAATTTTGAATATATTTGTAAGGAAGATGATTTAGACTATTGGCTCAGTGGAAATGTACCTGTAATTCTTGTAGTATCTAGACCTGTAAGTAATGAGGCATATTGGGTTTCAATCAATGATTATTTCGCAAATTTAGAGAAGCGCGCTACACGTAAAATTAATTTTGATAAGAATCTAAACAAATTTACCCCACATTGCAGGTCAGAATTAATGCAATTAGCTGTTCCTAAGAATCTCGGCGTTTACTTTTCTCCGTTGCTTCACAATGAAACCGTTTATTCAAATCTATTAGAAGTAAAAGATTTTGCAAGGCGATTATTTATTGCTGATACACCTTTTCGGTCGATCCCCGAACTATGGGCAGAATTGATCAGACTCGGAGGAACAAACGTAGGAGGCGAATGGATATTAAAAGAGGAACGTATTTTTAGTTTTCATGACTTAACTGAATATCCTTGGAATAAGATCAGTGATTCGGGTACTATTGAAGAATTTGATACTGCGGAATGGGCATTTTCAAACGATGATGACAAACGCCGGGACTTCGTGCGCCTTTTAAACCAAGCACTTAGAGAGAAAATAAAATCAGATTTAAACTATAACAAAAAAAGAGGTTGTTATTATTTCAAACCTACGTCTGACTTATCAGATCACAGAATAACCTATCAAACATTGGGGAGAAAACGTAGCCGAGTGTTATTCAGGGGCTTTGCAAGTAAACGGAATCCTGAGTGGATGGCCTTTTATCGTCATTCTGCATTTATAGGAAAGTTTCATTTATATAATGATAAGTATTACTTAGAAATTTCACCAACGTACTATTTCACTCACGATGGATATAGAGTATCCAGATACTTTGAAGAGAGACTTAGCGGCATAAAAAGACTAGAAAAAAATCCTAACGTTTTTGCTCAACTTCTAATGTGGGCTTGGTTTCTGTCAAACCCAGGAGACATGTTCTCTACTAAATATCCGTTTCTAGAATTTGGAGCTCTCCAATCATTTGAAATACGTGTTGGCATAGATGACAAAACATGGATTGGCAGTGAAGAAGAAGCATATGCTAAATCCATTGAGTCCTCTTTGGGTGATTTACCACTTTTCAAAACGTTGTACTCAGGCAATGAGAGTTGATTTTTTAAACGAACCAGAATTAGAGTTTGGTGTCAGCAAACATGTTGATATAAGATTTGGCCTGATGAATTATGGTCCCCTAGATATAGCCAGTAATACTGCACCTACACAGATAAAATACGGGATTGTGGGTACGCCCGAAACAGTGGAAGGGGTAGAAGCATGGTTCGACAGATGCAAAGAGGAAATACCCCCCAAGCCTAGTAAACAACCAAATCTGTTCCCGAATTTTCCTGGTTTTGAGTTGGATTCTTGCTTTCATTCTACTCTAGTTACAGATTCAAGAATGAAAAGAACTATACCTCAAAGGACATTTGATGAACTATCATCAAATTATCAGCCCAATCAAGTTATTTCCGCTTGTGTTGAAATATTCCTAAAGGAGTTCACTTATCTAACGCAAAATACGGATGTAGATGTGCTAATCTGCGCAGTTCCTATTAATCTAGCTAAATTAATATTCTTATATGATGAGGAAGAGCCTGGGATTACAGATGATGATACCACCACTGTGCGAGAGAAAAAACTGGACTTCCATGACTTACTTAAAGCTCGAGCAATGCACGTAAAAAAACCAATTCAACTCATATTACCTGCTACATACGACGTATCAAAACGAATACATCAAAAACAAAGACTTGGGTACTTCCGACAACTACAAGATGAGGCTACCCGGGCTTGGAATATCCACACAGCTCTTTACTACAAAGCAGGCGGTACACCTTGGCGTCTTGTTCGTGAACCATCGGAGTTGACCGTCTGCTACGTTGGGGTGAGTTTCTATAAAAGTCTCGAAGAAACCATGATGCTGACAAGCATGGCAGAAGTATTTAATGAACGTGGTCAAGGAGTAATAGTACGAGGAGGTATTGCTGATATTTCCAAAAATGATAGACGTCCTCACCTATCGGAATCAGATGCACATGACCTCTTGTGTTTTGCTCTTGACTTATATAAAGCTGAACACCATACTTTGCCAGCTAGAGTAGTTATACATAAGACATCAAAACATAACGAATCGGAAAAAGAAGGTTTCCAAGCAGCAATAAAAGAGAAAGCTATTCACTCTGTAGACCTAATTTCTGTTGATAAATCTTTTTCCAGACTGTTCAGGTTAGGGGCATATCCACCACTGCGTGGCACTTTACTACACTTGGATGAAAAATCACATTTAATCTATACAAGAGGAAGCGTTGATTTCTTCAGTACTTATCCGGGTATGTATGTTCCACGCCCGCTTATTATGTACTGCGATGATGTCGAACAGACGCCAAAGTTTTTAGCGAAGGAAATTCTAGCCCTCACTAAAATGAATTGGAATAGTACGCAATTCGACAATTTTTTCCCTATAACTGTGGAAGCCTCACGTAACGTGGCAAAAATACTAAGATATATTGATTTAAAAGAGAGTATTGAACCACGTTATAGTTACTACATGTAACTTGTGTAAATCGGCAAGGAAAATGGCCGTTGTACATTTCATCTCAAAGTGCAGGCACGCATATTTTCTTTAAGCTTTCAGTAGGCAGTTGGCTGGCGACATAGAAGTCTTTTAACCAATGTTGTGTGAGGTAAAGGTGTGCTACCGAATAATACCTAGCTGTCTTATATTCCGCAATTAGAACCGCTCTTAATTACCCGTACAGATTCCGCTCCTCATGCCCTTCTCGCCTTTGATAACAATTCTTATGTTTCTCGCAATGTGCTTGCTTACTCCTCCTCACCACGAATCCAATGGTGTGGTGGCACTTCTAACGGTACGGAGAGCCCTTCTTCTCTTTCAAGCTGTGACTCGTGAATGGTAATCATTTCAACGAAATAAAATAAAGCAGAGCGAACGAGCCTAAGAGCGCTGATTGTCTGTTCTTTAAAATCCTCTACATTAAAGTGCTTAACGTACCGGCTTTCCCGTGAGCCAGAGCTTCCCATATCATGTAGAATGACAAATCGGTGCGTTGATTCATTCCGAAGCGTACGTTTAGGCTGCAAATATCCACCAACTGCAATGTCTTCTGCTAACTCAGCAAGGGCAATGAGAGCGGTATTCCCTTTATTAATCTCATTTGTTATGGCAGATTGCCATTCTAGCGGTTTCTTCAGACTACGGCCTTCGGTAACGTGCCATCGTTTCCAGAAATAGATAGAACTTGGCAACTCCTCAAGTCCTAAGTACTCACTTGTTGCAACAGCTATTCGGTCCAAGATGTCGATCGCAGAACGCTGTGCAAGCGAGAAGAGGCTTTCGCGAATGCCGTATATGGCGTAGTCAAGGGTATCGGCATACGACCCACTCTCCCGAGCGAGATTATGGATGGCTTGGTAGGCAAGCCAACGTGTAGCCAAATAGTCGGCCTTCAGAACGTTGAACATCGCAAATATCGGAGGTACGCCATACGGCGTGTCTAAATCCTCGTGAATTGACTGAATAGAGAGAGAATCCCAATAACGGAGATCCGGATTCAAACCCTCGATAGTCAACGATAAAGACAGATTATTATCGGCGACAAATCTGGTAAAATTGTCTGCACTGCTTAAGTCTGGTGGCCAATGTATGTCTACATCTTCATCAAGATTAATAGGTAATTCGTCAAGTATCCTTTCTGCACGACTTCCTCCATATTTAACTAATTGGCTCTGATGTTCACGGAACAGCCGGAGATATCGTGCTGCCAGAGCTTTGAGTAGCTTGCTGTGACCAAGTCTTCTATCAGCGGCGCGTAATAACAATTTAACCGCACCTGATGCCGCGATTACATTCTTTGGGTCAAGCCGAATTGCTTCCTGATAAAGCTCATACGCTTCCAGCCATCGGAACGATTGGTTAAGCAGGTTTGCCTGATTAGTCTTGGCACGTGCCTTTATACCGGATTCTGCCTGCTTAGATCGTCCGACTGACTCAAAATGTAATCTAGCATCCCGTCGATAATCCGACGTCTTCAAGTACCACTGCTCCATGGGGAGCTTCGTAATCTGAGCTAGAGCGCTCAACCCGTTCGCAAGATTGTATGTGATATCCATCCGCTCGGGATACAGTTTCTGAAGCGCGCGCGTCAAAGTGACTCCTTCGGAGACAACCTCGGCATCCTGCAACTTATTACCTGCATCGATGAAAATCGCGCCCTTAATGGCATCCACTTCACTCTGATCAAGGTGCTGAGTGGTTTCTAAGGAACGTGCTTGCTTTATTGCTCCAAAGGGATCAGTATCAACCATACGATGCAAAGGCCCCGCAACTGCTCGTATATGATGAATCCGTTCCTTGGTCATAAAGTCCGTTGCTCCTCGGCCTGTAGTATAGCAGTTGACGCTATTGTAATCTGAGTGTGCATTAGATACAAGGCTGCGATGGAAATCTGTGGTCAGAAGTTATTCGATTTGAACCAAAAGCTAAAATATTACGTTGCTCTGTGTTTTTGAGACCGACAGTTTGTTAGCCACTCTTAAACCATGCGCACTTCTTACTTGACAAGAGACCACAAATAAATTAAAATTCCATTAAGTCTATAGTGGAATTCCATGTACAGAGGTTAGAAAATGGGTATAGAGGATGAAGTCCGTTCATATTTGGCAAAAGGATACAACCCGCAACAGATTATACGTCAATTTGATTTCAAGAAATCGACAGTCTACAAAGTCTATAACGAGCAAAAATCGAGTATCGCCTTGGTGACGCGAGCATCATGGTCTGCGGAAAATATTTCTTTTGACCGGGGCCTCAATGGACGATACCTACCTGGAGAGACAGCTACAATCCGTTTCAGCTTAATCAATCAATCTCCCAGCGATCTGTATGTTACCAGGACAGGCATACAGCCTGAGTGGTTGCAAGGACACTTGGGACACGGTCAAAGTGAGTGGTTGGCGCAGGAGGGCACCTTTTTACTTCGTCCTAATGAAAGAAAGGCACTCAAATTTGCTATTGAGATTCCAGACGATCTCCTTCTTGGTGAATACGATCTAAGATTCGGGGTGGAAGGGCAATTCCTATCACCTCTAGCAACGGTCGCAAGTTATCAACATAGTTCATCATATTATCCTGAATGGACCGACCCCATAGTATTCCGCGTTCAATATCCGTTGACTCATACTGCCTTTGTTTCTCATAGCACCAAGAACACGTCTTTAGTACGACAGTTGGATGACAGCCTAGAGAATTATGGCATTCAATGTATTATCGCTGAGGACATCAAGGAGCCTGGCCAGGACCTTCATGAAAAGTTCTACCACTACATAGATGTGAGTTCTTTTTTTCTCGGTCTCCTGACACATGAAGCTGTCATGTCCCAGATCGTAATTGATGAAGTCAACTATGCCCTAGAAAAAAGGAAGCCGGGCATTTATTTGATAGAAGAGGGAGCGGACATCCAACTGCCTGTGGAATGGGCTTCCAAGTTCTCTCGTTACTGGCCAATCGACAGATTTGTTACGGTGGTGTTGGAGGCTATTGATAATATCAAGAAGAGGGGCACAAGCTATAAATCAGACTTTCCGTCTGGCGTAGTTGTAGCAGCGTTGGCAGCCTTTTTTATCGGTCTCGCGGCCGGGAGGTCTAACAGAAGATCGAAGAATTAGGGCGGTCAGGTCACGTGTAGAAGGGAGGAACCACATGCCTATTCCACGGAACTGGAGTGAGGAGCTCATTTCTGAATGGCTACAGTTATTAGGATATTTAACTGAAGTAGGGATCCCGCTTCCTGGGACCGGCAAAGGTGGTAGGCAGGAAGCCGATGTTGTGGGAGCAAAAATCATCGAGAGTGACAATAAGGACAAGGTATTGCAAATATTCCATGTAGAGGTAGGGGAACTCGGTGGTAACTATGAGAGCAATGTTCACTACGTAAGAAATAAGTTCTCAAGCTCACGAACGGAAGCCATCATTAACCGCATGAATAGACGCATTGGATCCATCGAGCCAGTCGAATATAGGAAGCTGTATGTCGACATCTGGGCAACGAGAAAAAAGATTGATAATCTTATGAGCAACCCAGAGGTGCGACGAGAGGAAATAGAAATCTGGACACTTGAAAAGCTATTCCAGGGAGTTTTACGAGCAATTACTGGTTGGGTTCCGGACCATGGCCCTAAGTCTGGCGAAGCGACACTCCCTGAAAGCTACTGGATGCTAAAAATGATTGAGGCCTTGCAAGAATGGCGATTGCTTAATATAAGTTCTGCAATTACTTGACTTCAAAGCTGTTAAAGAGATTCGCACGCGAACTTGATAACTAACAAAATATCTTCTCGTACAGGGCGTTGAACGTTCCATCGTGTTGTTTAACTCAAACAAGGGACGACTCCAACGTTCTTCTACCCTGTCTTTAGGGGGGTTGAGGCAAATGTCGGTAAGTAAGCGGTGTAGTTAGCTAGGGCTTGTCGCTCCCTCAGGTATGAGCCAGCTGCTTTTTGTCTATAAGAAAGAGCGCAGTATCATTTTATAGGTTGAGGACGAGTTGGCATGGCATGGGCAATTGAAAGAGTCACCCCGGTACCTAACGCCAGGTTATGTTGCCAAGCTTGCCTGCAAGATATGAAGTATCCTAAAACCAGGCTTGATTGAGCTGATGAATCTCTCTATAGGCTGAGGTATTACCGTACTGACAAGGTAGCGGCTAGCTTGTATGGGCTACCGATAGCAGGCTGATCATGGCTGGCTGGGGGTGCTGAGATGAGCTGGCTAAAGCCATTGTTCTATGGGGTTACGGAATGAAATTCAGACCCTGGATGAGCCCCTGAGAATAGAGTGTATCAGGGTAAGGCTCAGGGTACCCTCAAGCCCCTCACAGGCACGAAAATTGAGACCCTGGCGAGACCCTGGCGAGCCCCCGGCGAGGGGCTCCAGGCACAAAAATCCAGCCCCCGGTGGGGGGCTGCGAGCCCCTGACGAGCCCCTGACGAGCCCCTGGCGAGACCCTCCAGATACGGAACCTCTGAGCCCCTGGTGAGACCCTGGCGAGGTCAGAGAGGAAATAAGAAATATGGCAAATTTTATTAAATGTCCGGCTAACCCTCACTCCAAGGGGGTGGAGCAAATGTCGCTACGTAAGCGGTGTAGTTAGCTAGGGCTTGTCTATTACCGCAAGCGTAAGCAGGTATTTTATAGACATCGAAGGTCCAGCGATGCTTCACATGAAGCAAAATATGATTCATATGAAACAAGAGGTTGAAGATGTTAAACTAGGAGCTAAGAGCCTTCAACCCGCAACACCGGTAAAGGTAGGTCGAAAGGGAGTCCACGACCTCCACATTAAAGTCCCGGATAGGATTGCTTGTACCCGCTAACAGGCTAAAGCCATTACATTATGGAGCCCACGGAAAAGGATGCAACACTTAAGTGCTACACTGATTTAAGATATCCACGCTGAATATGCTTCATCTAGGTGCATCGTCAGGCTATTGCTCGTGGTTTTCATCAAGTCCGCGGCTAGTTGGCGTAAGAGTTGGAAGGGCTTGACATCCCAACCTCATCTTTGTAAACTTACCGCAAGAAAGGAGGCAGGGGGTAGTCCCCTTTTCTCCTGTCTCTATGGGGTTCAGGTGGTCGTCGGTTCAAATCCGACCACCCCGATTTGGAAACTAAAAGCTGGTGGTAGCGCACAACCGTTTCCGGATGTGGGATAAGGCCTTTAGCCTATGGCCTTTAGTGCCGGCAAATTTTGGGCAAAACTATATCGTTTAAGGGTTCTGGTACTTTTCCATCAATCCCTCAAATAGCTTTTCCTCCCGCTCCAGGAACTTCTCCCTTCCCTCTGTATATGACGGGGGAACCCAGTCCATTTCCTTAAGGCTCTGTATTATATTGGGCAAAGCTTTATAGGGGATGCTCATCAGGAACCATCCCTCCGGGTATATTTCTTTGGCCCTGCCGCCAAAGGCTAACCCGGTGACCGTGTAATTGACCTTGCCACTTAGAAAGGGATAAACAAACATAAAGGAGCAGGCAAATGCCGGCACTCCCCTGGTCTCCCACATCTCCCCGGTGGCATAGCTCATTGCCCTCAGCACGATTTCGGCCTGTTTAACAGTGGCCATAAGAATTAAGAGGTCTGGCTCAAAGTTCAGCTTGTCTAAAGAGGAGAAAGCGACGTAGTTAACGATGCCCTTCTTAAATTTCGGGGCGTATTGGTATAGTTGATTATTGGCCCTTGGCTCCTGATATATCCCCAGCGGCGGCCCCACCAGCCCGGCTTCCACCAGTGACACCTCCTCCCATCCCATGGCTATTTTGCCGACACAGGCCTCATTCTCCTTGGCCATATAAAACGGGGCGCTGCTTTGCTGGGCTTCCTTGATCATCTCACACAGGGCAAGACTTTTATCCAGCTGCTTTAGCCCCTCCGGTCTGGCGAAAAGGAACTTGACACCTACCGGCGGCTTTTCAAACTTAAATTTTTCAAATATGGATAAATCAGTCTGAAGCGGTCTCATGATAACCTCCTGTAAAACATATTTGCTCGCCTTACTAAAGCGACCTGCGGCGACTAATGATAGTTCACAGACTCTGAAGCCGGGAGTCTATGTTTAATAATCAGTACAATCCGCTTTAGCCCCATAACACAGTAGAACCTACTGGTTAGTCACGGCTGCTACTAATACCAGCCGTAGTCGTCGACAGCCTTGTTCATAGCCTTTAAGTTGTCAAGGCTGGCCATGGGAGGTAATTCGCAACCCGGGGCAAATATGAAACCAGTGGGCAATTTTTTACCCTGTTCGACTACCTTCCTGGTGGCCTCGTAGACTTCCTCTGGCCTTCCGGCCTGGATAATGGCCGGCTCCAGATTGCCTATAATAACATCGTTTGGGAAGTATCTGGCTGCGGTTTCCAAATCAACCTCATGGCCGAAGCTTATCAGTCCCGGGTCACCGAAAGGTATCTGAGCCCAGTAAGGAAGGTTAAGGTTCTGCTCCCCACATATGTGGGTGAAGTACGTTTTGAAGCCCATAGCCAGCACCCTCTCATGGGTTTCTTTTAAATAAGGCAGGGCAAACTGCTCAAATTGCTTGGGTGAGATAACCTGGTTGGCAGATGTCGGCTCGCCGGTAAAGGGGAGTACCCATTCGGTGCCAAAGGTATCCTTGAAGTACCGGGCCCGTTCGACCAGGAAGCCGGTGGCCAGCCGCAGCAACCGATGAGCAGCCTCAGGTTTCTTTAGCATCCACCTGGCCAATTTTTCAATACCGCAGATGTTGCTGGCGGTAAGGAAAGTGTCCCCTTGAAATATTACTTGGAATGGTTCGTTATCCGGTCTTTCCTGCGACGTCAACTTGCAGAACTCCACCTGCATGGACACTATGCCCGAATTTCTAACATCAGGCATCTTTAGATTCATAGCGTCTTCTGGTGTCTCCACTGGCCGGCGAGTAAGGGTCGGCGCCTGGGAAAATTGCCCACTGGGCCACTTGATTTCGCCACCGAACTCCCAGCCACCAAAGCCAGCATAACCTATATGGGGAAGAGATACCCAGCCGAAGTCTTGGCAGACCTTGCGCTGCGCTGCCAGAGACACATCTGGTTTGTTATAAAAGTAAGCAACAGAGCCCTGGGTGTAAACCGTCGCGAACCCCAAAGCCCAGGAGTAAATAGGCACCCTATCTGGCTTCTCGCGCCGCAGCAGTGCCTCTACCCTCTCTCTATCGGTCATCCGTCCTTTTCTTTCTACCGTGATAACCCTCCTCAGACTTAAAGTCCCCCCAGGTAGGCTCTCTTGACGGTGTCACTGGACTTAATCTTGGCGATATCACCTTCCAGGACCACTCTGCCGGTCTGCAGTGCATAGCCCATACTGGCTACGCCCAGGGCCAGGGGAACATTCTGCTCTACCAGAAGAACGCTAACTCCCGCTTGATTGATATCCTTAATGACCTCACTCAGCTCTTCAACCACTATAGGCGCCAATCCCAGAGAAGGCTCGTCCATCAAGAGCAGCTTTGGTTTGGCCATTAAGCCGCGAGCAATAGCCAGCATCTGCTGCTCTCCCCCGCTTAAGGTCCCGGCCTTTTGATTACGTCTCTCCCGTAAAATAGGGAAACGCTCAAAGACCTCATCCAGGTCCTTATTTATGCCCTCTCTATCTTTGCGCAAGCTGGCGCCAAGCTGAAGATTGACCAAAACGGTTAGATGGGGGAAAAGATGCCGGCCTTCGGGGATCTGGACGATGCCCAGTTTCACAATATCGGTAGTCTTCATGCCGTCTATTCTCTTACCCTGAAACCATATCTCCCCTG
>Ga0315548_1000025_pt1 | contig 109964 bp, 90 predicted proteins | sample SalMarSW160110MG_2_FD_202540 | JGI IMG/M metagenome (GOLD analysis project Ga0315548, IMG submission 202540) | Salt marsh sediment microbial communities from the Plum Island Ecosystem LTER, Massachusetts, United States - Salt Marsh Sediment SW1601-110 ... | reverse complement strand
CAATGACGTCCAGACGCAGGCCGACAGCACCAAAACTTATATCGGACAGTTCTCAAGCGGCTATCGGTTCAAGGGAGCGATTGACAACGTGATGATATTCGACCGTGCCCTGACTGCCGCAGAGATAGCCGCCCTGTATAACGAAGGCAACGGCACAGAGGATATTTCCGGCAGCGGCGGTGGTTCCTATCAGGCCTACTATGCGTCCAATGGCTGGACTCTTGATACCTCCGAAGACCTGTCTGTCAAGGTTGATTACCATTACAGCGACGGCAGTATGGCCGAAGGCTGGACGGGTATTACCGTTGGCGACGACGCCAATTACGTCTCGCTCTCAGCCGGCGCCGACGACAGCGGAGCATACTTCTATTACGAGGCAGTCGTCGACGGCAACATCGTGTCTGAGCAGGAATCGAGGGACACCAATGACGGAACGTTGTATGTCTCGTATAACGCTGATTCTAATGAGTTCTACGTCAGCCACACCGGCTTCGGCAGTGGCGAAGCTTACGAATGGTCAACATCCGGAGCGACACAGGGCCGGTGGTCTTTGCCTGTTGATGTTACCATAGGCGGCGGCTCTTCTGGTGCTGCTCTGGATACTGGTGAAGCGTATCTGGACAACTTCGAAGTGACTACAGGAACTCTTATTAATTGGCCAGCAGCAACTGATTGTGATGGCAATGGCTTCGTTGAATTGTACGACCTTGCGATGCTTTGCGACAATTGGCTTAAGCTTGATCCCAATGCCGGCGATTTTGACAACGATGGAATTGTGGATTTCTACGACATGGTGGAGTTTAACTTAGCCTGGTAGAGTATTAGCAGGGAAATGCTGAAGTCAAAATGGCCTGTGCGGCGACCCTTGCCCACAGGCCATTTTCTTCTATCATGGTCTTGGATAATGCTGACGCAAGAGAACGAACAGAGATGTATTATTTGATAGTTTCAGAGAACCTGCAATACTTGCTAGGGAGTAACTATCTGTGGTCGAATAAAAAAATGCCGCCCAATATCGTCTTTTTTAACGAGGCCGAAGGGGCTCGAACCCTCAACCTTCGGATCGACAGTCCGATGCTCTAGCCAATTGAGCTACGGCCCCGATTATCAAAGAATATAATACAACAACAAACCTGACGTGTCAAATGTTTTGGAAAAGAGTTCTGTTAGAAAAAAAATACGCTCTTTCAGACAGGATGCACACCCTCATCCGTGTATAAGCCGCACGGGTCAGCGCCATCAGCAGGAGACATTTCCGCTTGGTCAGCGGCGTCGGGGTCGACGGAGAACCGGCTGGGATTTGCTCGCCCTCTTCTGGGTCTGCTGAAGGATTTTCATCGCCTTCCCAACGTCCGCGACCTTGAGGACGCCGGTTGTTCGGCCGCCCCTGGCGCCAGCGGTACAGTATGCATAAGAGATGTTAATATGATTCGTTGCGAGCTTCTCAGCGACGCTTGCAAGTGCTCCGGATTTGTTGTCGAGATTGACGCAGAGGACATCAGTTTTGTTGAAAGGCAGATTTGCCTTGACGAGAGCATCTTCCGCTTTTTCAGGGCTATCGAAGACAACTCTTAGAACACCATGCTCGACAGAGTCCATAACGGTCATAGCAGTGATGTTGACTTTGGCGAATTCGCCGAGTATGTGAGCAAGAACACCGGGTTTATTAACCATAAAAATTGAAAATTGGGTGGCGACGAACATAATTCTTACTCCTTCGAAAACCGGGTTAATCTCCTCGCGCGGAATTGAGGGCGCTCTCGATATCCGAAAAGAACTCAAAGACCTGGTCCAGGTTGGTGATTTTGAAGACCCTGTGAAGCTGGGGATTGATTGCGCTTAACAATACGCGACCATCGTAAGAGGCAACCGCAGCTCGTGTTTCGAGCAGCAGGCCGAGAACGCGGGAAGAGAAAAACTTCACGCCTTTAAAATCGAAAATCATTACCTTCGGGTGACTGTCGTCTATGAACCTTGCAATGTGGTCGGCGGTGGCGGAAATGTCCTCGATATTGCTTATGGAGGTTCTGTTAAAAGTAACGATTGCGATATCGCCCTGGCTTTCAATTTGACCTACGATTTCCTGTTTCATAACAACCCCATTACATATTCACAAAAATGTCGATTCAGAGCAAGCCCGTCATCGCACGATTTTCGTTTATTTGGCACGATTTATCAACAGTGAATCGTCAACAATTCATTTTTTATCTATGCCAGCAGGCAAGGAGGTGCTCGGGTTTGCCTAGAACAGGTTTCAGGGGCGGAATATCAGTGAAACAAGGGCCGGCGGCAAATGTGCATCTCGGATTGAAGGGGCAGCCCAGCGGCGGATTAAGAAGACTGGGCACCTCGCCTGTGGGTGTGTGTTTGCGTGTTTGTTTGGAAGTCTGGATTTTCGGAATCGCCGCCATAAGGGCAGCCGTATAAGGGTGCAGAGTATTATTATAAAGCTCCGCAACAGGGGCCTGCTCGACAATGCGGCCCATATACATCACAGCGACATTGTCGCAGGAGAACTGTACGACGGCCAGATTATGTGCGATGAAAAGATATGTGAGAGAGAATTCCTGCTGAAGGTCTTTGAGAAGGTTGAGAATCTGGGACTGGATAGAAACATCGAGGGCGCTGACGGGTTCGTCGCAGATGATTAGCTTCGGCTGGAGAATCAGGGCGCGGGCGATGCCGATTCGCTGTCGCTGGCCGCCGGAGAATTCGTGAGGGTAACGGTTGACCGAGTCAGGCGACAGACCAACTTTTGAAAGGATTTGGCAAACTCGTTCAGTAAGCTCGGCAGTGGAGATTCTTCGGTGGACCTTGAGCGGTTCGCCGACGATATCGCCAATGGTCATTCTCGGATTGAGCGAGCCGAAGGGGTCCTGAAAAATCATACTGATTTCGCTGCGGAATCTTCGCAATTGAGATGGGTCGGCGGCGAGGAGGTCGGCACCATCAAAAGTAATACGGCCTGAGGTTGCAGGGATAAGGCGGAGGATGCTTCTTGCAAGAGTGGTTTTTCCGCAGCCGCTTTCGCCGACGAGGCCGAAAGTCGCAGCATTTTCGATTTTGAATGAGACTCCGTCAACTGCCTTAATATAGCCGACCGAGCGGCGGAGGAGACCTTTTCTGATGGGAAAGTAGGTCTTGAGGTCTTCGACCTTCAGCAAACAACCATTTTTGTCAGCAGTATCAGTGTTCATACTTTTATGTCATCAGACCTTTCGTAGCCGGGAGCATACCAGCAGGCAACCGCCCTGCCGTCTTTGACCCGTCGCAGTTCGGGTTCGATTGTCTGGCATCTTTTATCATTACAGCCGATGGGGCAGCGAGGATGAAACTTGCAGCCGGAGGGGAAATGCAGCGGCTCAGGAACGATGCCTGAGATAGTATTCAGGCGTTTTCCGGTAAAGCCGAGCTGGGGCACGGATTTGAGAAGGCCCTGAGTGTAAGGGTGCAGGGGCTGGAGGAACAAAGACCGGCAATCGGCAAGCTCGGCTATTTTCGAGGCATACATCACGGCGACATCGTCGGCCCGCTCTGCAACAATACCGAGGTCATGGGTTATCAGCAAAATGCTCATCTGGTTTTGTTTTTGAAGCTCGGCGAGCAGGTCGAGAATCTGAGCCTGGATTGTTACATCGAGCGCAGTGGTGGGCTCGTCGCAAATTAAAAGAGCTGGTTTGCATGATACTGCCATAGCAATCATAACCCTTTGTCGCATCCCTCCGGACATCTGGTGCGGGTATTCGGAGATGCGATGCGCCGGGTCCGGGATGCGAACTTCATGGAGCATTTGCTCGGCCAGGTCCCAGGCCCGCGACCTGGATTTATGCTGATGAAGCCGGATGGCCTCGACGATTTGATTACCGACGGTAAAGACAGGATTCAAGCTGGTCATCGGCTCCTGGAAAATCATAGCGATGCGGTTGCCGCGAATGGCCCGCATTCGGCGTTCGGAGAGGCCAAGCAAATTTCGGCCCTCAAAGGTTATCTTCCCGGAGACGATTTTACCGGGTGGATAAGGAACCAGCCGCATAAGCGATAGTGCCGTAACACTTTTGCCACAGCCGCTTTCACCGACGAGAGCAAATGTTCGGCCGGACTTTACTGAAAAGGAGACGTCCTGGACTGCGCGCACAACGCCCTGCTGGGTGAAAAAATGGGTCGAAAGATTCTCGACCGAAAGTAATGTGCCATTGTCGGACATTGTCTATTGCACCTTCAATTTCGGGTCCAGCGAATCCCGCAGGGCATCGCCGAAGATATTGAGAGCGAGAGATATAAAGAAAACGGCGACTGTGGCAGCGACCATTTGCCACCAGACGCCCCTTGCAAGCTCGATTCTGGCATCGTTAATCATAGCGCCCCAGCTCGGCCGATCGGCTTCACCGAGGCCGAGAAAGCTGAGAATAATTTCAGCATGGATAAAGGATACAAATCGCAACGAGAAAACAATAATTACTATATGAAAAACGTTTGGCAGCAGATGTCTGAATATGATGCGTTTATTCGTGCAGCCATAGCTTTTTGCCGCAAGGACGTATTCATGTTCCTTGTGTTTTATGACCTCGCCTCTTATGAGCCGGCAGATGCCGACCCAGCCTGTAAGCCCGATAGCAAGATAGACGGAGGTAATACCGGTAAGCTTTTGGCCGGCGATTGTTTTATCGCGGAGAACAACAGCAAAGGCGAGAATGAGAAGGATATAAGGGATAGAGCTGAGAGTCGAGTAGAGCCAGACGATTACATCGTCAACGATACCACGGAAATAGCCGGCGATGGCACCGAGCGGGACGCCGATAGCTATGCTGATTATTGAGGCGAACAGAGCAACGGTGATTGAAATCTTGGCTCCGTAGAGGGTTTTGCGCAGAACGGACAGGCCGAAGATATCGGTTCCGAAAATGTTTTCTGAGCCGGGTGGCTGATATGATGGGCCCGTAGGTTCTGCCCAAAGCGTGGGGCCGATACGCCAGTTGAACAATTCAACGACATAAATGAAGGCGACAAGCAAGAAGTAAATAACGATGATACCGAGGCAAACAACGGCAAGCCGACGGTGAAAAAGCCGTCGCATACCGTCGCGCCATAAACTTACGCCCTTCGGGGCTTTCATTAGTTTGTCAGCAGTATCAATCAAACGAGACCCTCGGGTCAACGAGTGCGTAACAGATATCGGTAATCAGGTTAAATATGACGAACAGGACTGCGCTTATATAGGTCATCGCATTGATAACACGGTAATCGCGTGAGCCGATTGCCTCGACCATCAGATAGCCCAGGCCGGGAATGCCGAAAAACCTTTCAAGCAGCAAAGAGCCAAGGAACAAAAACGGGATGGCAAGGACGACCTGCGTAAGGATGGGTATCATTGCGTTTTTGAGGACGTGCTTAAACAGGACCCGTCTTGCGTCGAGGCCCTTTGCGAAGGCGGTGCGAACGTAGTCCGCCCGCATCTCATCGAGCATAACCGTGCGGTAGAAGCGGAGATTGCTGCCGAGGCCCGTTACTATACCGATTAGAATCGGTAACGCGACATATTGCGGGATTGAAAGGTCGGGTGAGAAAAAGACGGGGAAAAGACCCCATTTGTAGGCGAAAAAATACTGGCCGAAAAGAATGAAGCTCAAATAGGGTATGCTCATACCCGCTACACAAAGGACAAGAGCAACGACGTCCCAGACAGTGCCTCGGAGAAAGGCGACGAGCAGAGACAAGCTGACTGCGATTATCACGATCCCGAAGAACATCGGGACAGTCAAAGCCAGCGACGGGCCGACGCCTCTTTTGATTTTGTCGATGACGGGTTCGCGGTCGAGCGCCCGGCCGAAGTCAAAGGTCAGAGCGCTTTTGAAGTGCCTGATAAACTGGCTGTCCCAGGAGAAAAACAGCGGTTTATTAAAGCCGTATTCCTCGCGGATTTCGGCAATAGTTTCGGGGGTGGCGTTTTTACCCGCGATTTCCATCGAGATATCGCCGCCGACCAATGTAAACAGAACAAAGGTAAGCAAGAGGACTCCGAATACAATAGGGATTGTGTAAAGCAGACGTCTTATTATGTAGGCGGTCATCTACTTTTCGAGGGTTTTAAGCAACTTCGGGTATTCCTCGCGCTTTTTCAAATTGATTCTTCTGTATTTGCTCAAGCCGTAAGCGAAAACATGCGGTTTATAATTTTTATACCAGTCGTGAACAAGAACATATCTTACACGGTGGTCCAGAAAGGCGGCAGGACAATCTTCCAGCACGATAAGCTCCATGTTTCGATAAAGCTCTCGACGTTCAGGGCTGTCGGGTATTACTTCGGTCTTCTCATATAACCGGTCGAACTCAGGGTTGAGATAATTAAAATGATTGGAGCCGGGCGCCCAGTACTTACTGTAAAACTGTGACAGGAAATCCTGAGCGTCAGGAATTCCGGCCCCACCACCTCCTGCAAACATCTGAGCGCCGCGTTTGTTGACCTTGGCCTGGAACGTGGGCCAATCCATATATTCCACTTCGACCTCCAAACCAATCGCGTTCAGATATCTCTTCAGAAACGCGCCAAACTGCCGGTAGAAAGTGCTTGTACCCTGCATGGCAAGTTTCAGGGTGGGAATTTTACCCCCGTGAATCCGTTCGGCTTCCGCGAGCAGCTCTTTGCTTCTGTCAGGGTCGTATCGTGAATATCCCATTTTTTCGATGTCAGGATTGTAAGATGCCATTATTGGAGCGATAACACCATGTGCAATATCGTACGCATCGTTGAAAAACAGCTTAACAAACGTTTCACGGTCAATGGAATGATTAATAGCCCGGCGCAAGGTTTTGTTTTTGCCGAGAATGGGGTCCTGCATATTAAAGCCAAGGTAAAACGTTGAGGGGTCCTTAACGGCGAGCAAATGAATATTTAGCTGCCTCATCTTAGGTGTCAGCTCATTGCTGGCTGTAAGGGCCTCGTCCCAGTTATCCTTGGGAATTGTCTTGGCATCGAGTTTACCCTGCAAAAACAAAAACCAGGCGGGCTGGGATTCTTCGATAACGGTCCAGACAACCTTGTCGGCAAAAGGCATAATTTTTCCGGCGTCATCCAGATAGCCCGCTTCGGCGTCACCCGGCTCACCTTCGTCGGGATAGGGCTCGCCCCTGAAATTGGGATTGCGAACGAGCTCAATATAACTGCCCCTTCGCCATTCTTTGAGCATAAACGGCCCCGTGCCAACCGGATGAGCGATGATGTCTTTACCGTAGTAATCGACGGCTTCTTTAGCCATCGGTGCATTTCTTACGTCGGCCATAAGATTATCAACCAGTTGAGGCCACGGTCTTTCCAACTTTATTACCACCGTGTAATCATCCGGGGTCTGCAAGCCCTCAATCTTGCGGGAATAGTCGACATCCGCTGCGTTTTTACAGGTCTTTGTGTAATTGCGAAATTCGTCGAGACCGACAATCTTGTTCTCGATGTAGGTCCAGTTGGGACTCAGGGTCTTTATATCAGCCGTTCTTTTGATGCCGTACACAAAATCGCCAGCCCGCAGTTCTCTTCCTCTGCCTTCGGAGAAACACTCGTCATCCTGAAAGTAAACGCCCTTTTTAATCCGCACGGTACAGGTCAACTTATCGTCGCTAATTTCGGGAATACCGTCAGCCAGTAAAGGCACAAGCTGATAGGGCCGTTTTAAGTAGTGATACTGGTAGAAGGTCTCGAAAATCTGACTGCAGACAGTAAGACAATACTCATCCTGTATGAAAACGGGGTCAAGAGATTTTATCTTGGCGTTGAGTGCATGATGCAGAACCATTTCTCCCGGGCCTTCGGATGGGCCTTTGTCTTTGCACCCGCTCAACGCCAGAGCCAAAACAGTCACCGCAACACCAGCAATTTTTTCCCCATATTTCATCGTTACCATACCTCGTTATTACCTGTATTTTTTATGATAAGCAGCACGCTTTTCGATATCGACTCGATAATACTTTGAAAGGCCGAAGCCGAAAGAATCGGGTTTGTAGGCGTCCGGCTTGAAGTTTCCAATCCAGTCGTGATACATAACGTAAAAGATACGATGGAACATAAAGGCGGCAGGCGCATCTTCAACTACAATACGCTCGGCCCGCCGGTACAGTTCTGTTCGCTCGGGACAATCAGGCATTACCGCAGCCTGGTCTACGAGCTTATCATATTCGGGATTCGAGTAGTTGGAACTGTTGGGCCAGGGAGAGCGTTTGCTCTGGAATATCTGAGCAAAGTTTTCGATGTCGGGGTAGTCGGCAATCCAACCGGATTGATATATCTGGACGCTTTTGGTGCGGATTTTTTCAAGATAAGTGGGCCAATCCAAGTATTCGATATCTACGTCAAGCCCTATATCATCGAACGAACGCTTGAGAAACTGGCCCATCTGGCGGTAAGTGGTATCAGTGCCCTGCATTGTGAGCTTGAAAGTTGGCAGCGGGCTGGCATTTAGCTTTTCGGCTTCGGCGACAAGCTGTCGAGCTTTTTCGGGATTATACTCGGTTTTCGAGACCCGCTGTATATTTGGGTCATAACCGGACATACAGGGCGGTATGAAACCGTAGGCGATATCCCCCCTGCCGTTATAGAACAGTTCTATCCATTTTTGCCGGTCGAATGCACAGGATATGGCAAGACGCAGGGGCTTATTAATTCCTAATATGGGGTCTTCCATATTGAAGCCGATGTAAAACGTATCGGGTTCACGGAAGGTGGTAAGGTGAATGTTTCTTTCTTTCATTTTAGGCGTTAATTCCCGGCCCGGTGCGACGGCTTGGCCGAAGTTGTCCTTTGGTATGCTGGTGATATCGATATCGCCATTCTCGAAAAGGAGCCAGCGGGGCTGGTCTTCTGCAACTATACGCCAGATGATTCGGTCGACAAAGGGCATCGGTTTGCCGGCATCATCGAGTAGGCCGGCTTCCAAGTCGCCGGGTTTGCCCTCAGACGGATAAAGGTCGCGGCGATAGCTGGGGTTCCTGACCATTTTGATATATGAGCCGCGGTTCCAGGTTACCAGTTTGAAGGGACCCGTGCCGACGGGATGGCTGATGATGTCTTTACCATAATATTCGACGGCCTCCCGGGCAACCGGGGCGGTTCCCGGATATGCAAGAAAATAGAGCAGTTGAGGCCAGGGCTTCCTTAGCTTTATGACAAGCGTATAATCATCAGGGGCAGTCAGGCCTTCGACCGGCCAAGAATAATCAACGTCTTCGGCAGTCCGGCAGGTTTTTGTGTATTCGCGAAATTCGTCGAGACCTACAATTCGACCGTCGAATATCCACCAGTTCCTGCTGACAGTTTTTATGTCGGCGATTCTTTTCCAGGAAAAGATAAAATCGTGGGCGGTAAGCTCCCTGCCTTTGCCATTTTCGAAACAGGCATCGTCGGCAAATCGGACACCCCTTTTTACGGGGATTATATAAGTAAGCAGGTCATCACTGATTTGCGGCATATCATCAGCCAGAGCAGGGACAAGCTGGTAGGGACGCTTGAGATAATGGTAGTCATAAAGAAACTCGAAAATTTCGCTGGCGACCGCATGCGAAGTGACGTCGCCGATATTGGCGGGGTCAAAAGTCAGGACTTTAGAGTGAAGACGATGGTTTAAGACATTGCCACCGGCGGGCTGTGCTGCACGACGGTCCTTACAACCTACAAAAAAGACAACAGCCGTGACGAGCACAGCATAAAAGAGTCGCAACGCAAAATCCCTTCGCGGTAATGTGATTGTCATTCTTCAGCAGATATTTGGCTTGTCAATCCAAATAATCAGCTCGTCGGCGGGTTTTCAAGAGGCAAGGGCACAGTCAATGGTGAGCCGTCGACAGCTTTACCATAATCGAAGTTCATTTTCTCGGGCAAAATGCCTGGTTTTACCGGGTCGCCAAGAAGGTCATTGTGCAAAGCGAGCAAAGCATTGAGGTCACCGGATTCAACGGCGGTTTTAATTGCGGCACTGGGTTTGCCGGTGAGTTTATTGAGGCACAGTCTTTCGGTATCGACAAGGACGGAGGCAAGCTGCTCCTTCTGTGCAAAGCTGAGCACATCGGCACCCTTTATATACCTCTCGAAGACGTAAGAAAGCAACTGGCCGAATCTTCCTGCTACGGCTTCTTTATCGGGATTGTCGGAAAGCATCTGCTTTGTGAGCATCTGTAAAACGGTGCCGTCAAGAAGCTCGTACTTAACTGACCAATCCGCATAAGAGACAATTCGTCGGTCTGCTATTTTTAGCAGGAGGTCCTCACTTTCGGGTATTCTGGCCGAACCGATGAAGGTTACAATAAGACCAAGCGTTTCTGCATCGCTTGTTTCGATGACCGGGGCAAGGCGGGAAATAATCCGGCGGACTATCCCGGCCCGCTGAGAGGCATCGAGTTTCTCGAGCATCTCAGGATCAGTCAAACAGTGGACAGCCCAATAACGGATGACGTCATTATTACTATCGATGTATCCAAAGACCATATCAGCAAGGCCTGGGTCGGTAAGGTCGTTGATGAGCATCAGCAGATTAGTTGTAATCATAAAACCGCGGTTGTCCGAGGTAAGAGTGTCGGCCTGCCGAAGAGCTGCGGCGATGTGGTTTCGAGCGGATTCCGAGAACTGCTGGGCATACTGGACTTGGTCAGACTGACTGCTGGTGCTGCTCGCAACGATTATAGAACGAATGCCCGAAATCGAAGAGAAATCGCGGGTGGTCAGAACTTCGTTAACGGCCTGAGCTACAAAATCGTCGATGACCTGCAGGTCTGCGTCGTTAAGGACCTTTTTGGCGCGAACCTCTTCAATCCCCCGGGTGTCAACCGCATCAGCAGATGCAGCAAACACCAAGAACATAACAGCAACGGCTATCGACAAGAATTTCATAGTCGTCTGTAAAGGCCCTCACAAATTCACAAGTTCTTTGACTACCGTATAATAGAGTAATAAGACAGTGTCCCGCTGTCAAGCTAATTTGCCCGCAGCAGATACATCGTCGAAGATGCGGGAGAGGTTGAGTTTTTTAGCAACAGAAACTGTAATCAGGTCGTAAAGAATATATAATGGGCTTGTGTTCTCACTCTGCGGTATATTACGGAACTGGCTATGACTAGTTCATCAACAAATCTTGTTCGAATTGACCCGCTGCGACTGCAATTGGTGCGCAGCGGTGACATGACTGTTGACGCTATGGTATTCGCGTCGGACGCCATCAAGCTTGAGCCGGAGGCGATACGGCAGCTACAGGATGCTGCATCGCTGCCGCCGGCAAAGAAGGTTCTGGCAACGGCGGACATACACGTCGGGTTTGGTATTCCAATCGGGGCGGTACTTGGGCTTGAAGGGGCGATAATGCCCCCTGCGGTCGGATATGACATAAACTGCGGAATGCGACTGCTGAGGACGCCGTTTACGAAAGGACAGATAAACACAGACGAGATAGCACATTCGATCGCGCGGGATATACCACTGGGCGAAGGGATGAGCAACCTGCCTGTGGACAAGAACCTGATTGAAACAGTGATAACAGAGGGTGTCAGCGGCGTGCCGAAGCTGGCGGCTAAGGTCAAGCACAGGGTGTGGGAAGCCTTCGATGACGAAGAGTTTTCGGAGGACCTGCAAAGGATTGAGGAAAACGGGCGAATGCCGGGAGATATGGGTGCGCTGCCGAAACTGGCTGTAGCCAAGGGCGCCGGGCAGTTGGGAACATTGGGCGGAGGCAACCACTTCATTGAGATACAGTTTGTTCAGAAGATATTCGACGAAGGACTGGCGAAGTTTTTCGGGCTAAACGTAAACCAGATAGTAGTAATGATACATTCGGGGTCGCGGAGATTCGGCTATGAGATTGCGGATGAGTATATGAACGTTGCGGCCAGACAGCCACAGATGGAAGGACGTCGCAAAATGCTTAGCTACCTGTCGACGGATAATAGAGAGGGACAAAAGTATATCCTGGCGATGGGTGCGGCGGCGAATTTTGCATTTGTGAACCGGCACATAATGGGGCTGCTGGTCCGGCGATGCTTCTCGCGGATGTTTGGGCCTACACCGATGCCGTTAATATATGATGTTACGCATAATATGGCGAAATTAGAAACATACCAGGGCAGGAGCTTGTGGGTACACCGCAAGGGCGCGACACGGGCGTTCGGACCTAAGCTTATGACAAATACACCTTTTGAAAAAGTAGGCCAGCCGATAATCACCCCCGGCTCGATGGGTACGGCGAGCTATCTTATGGTCGGGACGGGCGATTCGCAAGAGTCACTTTACTCGGTGAACCACGGGGCCGGGAGAGTAATGAGCCGGTCTGCAGCATCAGGCAGGTCAAGACACGGCTCAAGAACAGACAAGGCGCTTATCAGCGACGATGAGTTCAAGAGGAGTATGGCGGGAATAAAACTGATAGCCGGCGATAAAAGACGCATAAAGGAAGAGGCACCAGGTGCATATAAAGATATCGACGAGGTCATCAGAATCGTTACGGCGTGCGGGTGGGCAAAACCGGTTGCCCGGATGGTGCCGCTGGCGGTGCTGAAGGGATGAGAAGCCCCTAAGGCATCAACAAAAAAACGGCTAATAAGGCAAGAAACCATTGCATTTATTGGTCGATTTCTTATGCTAATCTGTTCTTGAATCGGTCTATAAATACCGCGTTATAAAGCAAAGGATTGAATAAAGATGAGCACGCAAAAAACTATGGTTATGGCTTTAATAGGAATGCTCCTCGTAAGCTGCGGATGCAGCCCCGAGCCGCAAGGAGGAACACCACAAACCCCGGCTATAAATGAACCGGCACCCATAGAGACAAAAGCAGCAGAACAACCTGTCGCTGTAGAAATGCAACAGCAGGTGGCGGAAGAGCCAAATGCTCCGCCGGATGTCGAACCAAAGCCGATGCCGGAAGAACTGGCCAGCGGCAAAGAGGCGAAGCCACCGCCTGCTACGGAACAGATTTCGGCATCTAAGCTGTGTGACAAGTGCACAGATTTTTTAGGCAATTATGTCAACCAGCACGGTTTGGTGGACTACAGAATTCTTCTCCGCAAAAAGATCGAATTACTCAATTTACTCGATGTGTTCAAGACGCTGGACCGAAACGAATATAATTCGTGGTCGAAGGAAGACAAACTTGCTCTCTGGATAAATGCGTATAACCTGCAGTTTATCAGGATAATACTGGACAATTATCCTATTGAGTCAAATAGAATGCTCCGGCTTTTCTGGCCGCCGAACAGCATCAGGCATATAAAGGGAATATGGGATGAGCACAAATTCATAATTATGGAAGAAGAGTTTACGCTCAAAGAAATAGACGAAAGGTTCTTCGAGAATGAATTCGGCGAGCCTCGGGTGTTCTTTGCTATTAACTACGGTTCACTTTCAGGGCCGCCCCTGCGAAATGAGGCCTATCGTGGACAAAAACTTTCCTCACAACTCGATAACCAGGTGAAGAAGTTTCTCGACAGCGGGCACGCATTAAGAATTGAGCGGGATAAGCAAAGGGTTTATATGTCTCCGATACTGAAACCAACCTGGTACGGGCAACAGTTCCTCGCCGCGTACAACACAGACCTGAAATTTAAGCAGCAGAGTCCCGAAGTCCGGGCTGTGCTGAACTTCCTGATAAATTACATCCCGGCAAGCGATGTAAGCTTTCTTGAGACGGGTAACTACAGTGTGGAATATATGAGCTACGACTGGACACTTAACGATAGCAGCAGCCAATAGGCCGATACTGATTTATAAAGTAACTACGGAGCAAATTCACATGACAAAAAAAACAGGCAACATGGAAAAGTACCTTTTTACCAGTGAATCGGTAACAATGGGGCATCCGGACAAGGTGGCGGACCATATATCGGATGCGATTCTGGACGCGTGCTTGGCACAGGATGCCAGAAGCAGAGTGGCGTGCGAGACGCTGGTGAAAAACGATATGGTAGTAGTAGCAGGAGAAATCACGACAAGAGCCATTATCGATGTGCCCACGGTTGTCCGACAGACGATTAAGGAAATTGGCTATGACGACCCGAATATTGGGTTTCATTACGACAACTGCGCGGTGCTCGTTTCGATAGGAAAACAAAGCCCGGACATATCGCAGGGAGTCACGGAAGGTTCCGGCCTGCATAAAAAACAAGGCGCGGGCGACCAGGGACTAATGTTCGGATATGCCTGCAGAGAAACGCCTGAGCTGATGCCGATGCCGATTCAGCTTGCACACGCCCTGACAACCCGGCTGGAGCGGATGCGACAGATGGGAAGAATGCCGTGGCTTAGGCCTGACGGCAAGAGCCAGGTAACGGTTGAGTACACTAACGGCAAGCCATCACGTATTCATACGGTGGTTATTGCCACGCAGCACACGGCAACGATTGGGTATCGGCAACTGCAAAAGGAAATAATCGACAAAGTTGTCAGGCCGGTTCTGCCAAAACGGCTGGTGGACAAAAAAACGGTATATCATATAAACGCAACCGGACGTTTTGTTACGGGCGGACCTGCGGGTGATTGCGGCCTGACGGGCAGAAAGATTATTGTCGATACCTACGGCGGCAGAGGCAGACACGGCGGCGGAGCTTTTAGCGGAAAAGACCCGACAAAAGTCGACCGCACCGCCAGCTATATGGCACGATACATCGCAAAAAATATAGTCGCGGCGGGCTTGGCCGACGCCTGCGAGATTCAACTGTCTTATGTCATCGGCTACGCAGACCCGCTTTCGGTCCTTGTAGATACCAAGGGTACGGGAAAAATCAGTGAGACGAAACTTAGCACAATTATTCGTAAGCTTTTCCCGCTTACTCCTAAGGAAATGATTACTCATCTCAAGCTTGCAAGGCCGATTTATGCCAAGACAAGCTACGGTGGACATTTCGGCAGGAAGGACCCTGATTTCACATGGGAAAAAACCGATATGGTCACAAAACTCCGCAGGGCAGCGGGTATCAAATAGCAACACGAGCAAAAAGACGCGAAAAAGCCCGAGAACTCGTCGGGCTTTTTTATTTCAGTGCGAACACAGGACAAGGATTTAGTGTTTGAAGTGTCGTTTGCCTGTAAAAACCATAGCGATTCCATATTTATCCGCGGCAGCAATGACTTCGCCGTCCTTCTTCGAGCCGCCGGGCTGAACGATAGCGGCAATGCCCGCCTTGGCTGCATTTTCGACGTTGTCAGGGAATGGGAAGAATGCATCAGAGGCAAGAACAGCGCCTTTGGCCTGTTCGCCGGCGTGTTGTATGGCGATAAGGCCCGACTCGACACGGTTCATCTGGCCTGCACCGACGCCAATGATTCTCTGGTTCTTTGCAAGAACGATAGTATTGCTCTTGGTATGTTTGGCAGCAAGCCAAGCGATGCGGAGGTCTTCAAGCTGCTCAGCGGAGGGTCTGGCCTTGGTGGGATACGTAAGGGCCTCTGGCTCCCAGCCCACAAGGTCTCGCTGCTGGACAAGCACTCCCCCTACTATGCAACGCAGGTCGTAGTCGGTGCTGTCGACTCTTGCTTTGTCAGTTTGGCCTGTCTCGATGAGCCGGACCCGCCTGCCCCAGCTTTTGAGTTTGCGGATTATATCAACGGCTTCTGCATCGAACTGCGGTGCAATGATTACCTCTGCAAAAAAGCCGCCGGCACCAAGGGCTTTGCCGAACCTGCTGTATGATTCCATAATAGTCTGAGCAAGCTCAAAATTCACCGCTCTATTAACGGCAACAATGCCACCGAAGGCGCTTACGACGTCGCCTTCGTAGGCCTTTCGATAGGCCACGCAGATATCATCATCAACGGCACAACCACAGGGATTGAGGTGTTTTACTACGACCGCGGCGGGTTCATCGAATTCCTTGACCAGCTCGAATGCTGCGTTTGCATCGAGCAGGTTATTGAAACTGATGGCGGTATCGCCTTCAATTATTTTTGCCGTTCCGATGCTGCTTTCGCAGGCATTTGGAAACTTGTAAAATGCGGCGCTTTGGTGAGGGTTTTCGCCGTAGCGCAGGGGCCTTTCAAGTTTAAGGGCTACTGATAGCTTATCAGGATAATCGACGCCGGCTTTCTTGTTGAGATAACGGGCTATTGCGGCATCGTAAGCGGCGGTGTGAGCAAAGGCCTGACGGGCAAGGTCGCTGCGAAGCTCGTAATTAGTGGCTCCGTCGTTTTTCGCCATCAGGTCTGTGACCATATCATACTGGCTCGGGCTTGTAACCACAGTGACGAACTTATGATTCTTGGCGGCGGAGCGGAGCATACTCGGGCCGCCTATATCGATATTTTCGATTGCCCGCTCAAAGCTGCAATCCGGCTGTGCAATCGTCTGCTCGAAGGGATACAGATTTACGCACACGAGGTCTATCGGGTCAATACTATGCTGTGTCATTGCGGCCTTGTGGTCGGCTTTGTCGCGAAGCGCCAGCAGGCCGCCGTGTATTTTGGGGTGCAGGGTTTTGACCCTGCCATCCATCATCTCCGGAAAGCCGGTAACGTCTTCAATAGCAGTAACGTTGATACCGGCTTCGGCGAGCGCTTTGGCGGTACCGCCTGTGCTGATTATTTTGACGCCCATCTCGGCGAGCTTGCGGGCAAAATCGGCAATACCGGTTTTGTCGGACACACTGACCAAAGCCGTCCTGATTTTCATATCCATCTGGTCCCCTCTCTGAAATACTGATTAGTTATAGTATCCGGTCATTGACGCATCCGGCGGCCTAAACAATTATCTAATCGGTTCAAGGCAGGCAAGTCGGCCTTTTGCGTCGGCTATGTATATCTTGGCGTCGGCTGTATTTGTCACGTATTCGAGCGGTTGTCCAATGTCAATTGAATATAGTTTTTTTGATTTTATGTTGTCCATCGCCACAATTTGCCCTGATTTAGTAACCACAAACGCTCTGTCGCCATCTTCAGCCAATAAATCCAGACCATCAGGCAGCTCCCAGAGAAGCTTGGCTGAATCCTTTCTGACCGCGGTCAGACCAACTTCCGGGATGGGCTGGTAAACGGCTCTTTGACCTATCTGAGGGCTATTATCGAGAATCGCCCCAGTCTGGTATTTCCAGAGCAATTCACCATTAGACAGGTCGATACGGTAGACGCATGTGTCTTCGCAGGCGAAATACAAAGATGTCGAACCGCGAACAATGGGAGGCACGATGGCTCCGGCCGCATCGAACTGCCAGAGTTTCACAGGTTTATCAGGCATGATTGAGATTACGTTTCCGGCCTCGGTGGCAAAAATGACAAAATCCTCCTCCGCGAGAATAGAAGTAATCAAAGAGTCATTTTCAGCAGCGACCTCAAAAACCTGGACCTTATTTTCAGCCTTTTGTACGTGTATGCGTTTGTCGGAACCGGCGATATAAAAGAAAGACTCATTACGGACAATCGGACAGGTCACGCCGGAGGTGATTTGCATGGAGGTCTTCTCGGCTCCCAAATCAGAACTGATTTCGAGCAGCTTGCTGCCGACGATGGTTATAAGCTCATCCTGGAACGCCTGGAGATTCTCGACCGGCAGTCCTGCAGGTGCAATTGAACTGCTGAAAATAACGTTAGCGTCGTTCCTGTTAAGGCAGGACAGATAGTTCTTGCTGGTTAACGCACAAAGTCGGTTTCCAAAGATATGTAACTGGTCAAGCGTCTCGGATTTGCCCAGAGGCAGGTTCTGCTGCCAGACGATTCTAAGGTCCGTTGGCTCAATCAGACTTCGTGCAACAAGCCACCGAGACTCGTCCTGTGCCAATAGTGGCGCTGCACAGATAACGAGTAAAGCCACGGTTAAGGGGAGAAATCCGGATTTGGTCATATTCATCACCTCCATTGCCGGCCTGTTCGTAGGCCGAAGTCAGTCTTTACGCCGCTTGAATTATAGTCAACCGGGCGTTACAGCATTTCGACAAAATCTGCAAGGTCGACACTATGGTCGGCCTCGAATTTCTGCATCTGCTTGATTCGTTCAATATCATCCTGAATCCTGTTGGCAAGTTTGAAAATGTAGGGTTTGCCGGCAAGGCGATTGCGAAGGTCGTCGAGCATCGGCTCCCATCTGCCGCCATACAACTGAGTTTTGAGGACGATGAGCATTCGGAACTCTTCGCTGAGCGATTTAATGTAATCGCTGACCTCTTGTTTGGCGGCGGTTTTGCCCTGTTTATCCTCGATTTTTTCAGCCATTTGGACAAACTCGACTTAGTAAAACATCCTTACGCAACAGAGCCCGGTAGCGACCGCAACGATTAACATCGAACCGGCGAGTTAAATGCTACCGTTTGCATGTGCAATTTTCAATAGATTTTCGCAAATTAAGCCGGTTAAGCTTTTTTCAAACAAGGCAACTCCAGGCAGCCATTGCACCCCCCGTCTAATGGCGGGATATCCGCCACGGATGGAGGGGTAAATAAAACTGTTTTTTTGCTTTTTTCCTTTGCAAAAAGCAACACCGTGATTATAATAGAAAATAAGTCAGAGGTTGTTTAACACCTCAAACGCCGAAAATAGTGAAGAAAGGGAGGCAGGTCAGACAAAGAAAAATCAAGACCGGCGGTAGGGTCAATGATGAGAAGCTGAACCTTTGCCTCCCTTTTATTTTTTGCGCACATATCCCGTAACCATTCGATAGTCACTCAAATCTCAACAGACCAGAGTATTTTCACGCACGTACAGTTATTGCCAAGACGACAGAGGGCCAAATGTGATACGGCAAAGTCGGCGGCTAACGGACGGTCGGACAAATCTCCGTAACCGATGGTTATGTGAGGCGAAAAGTTTGAATAGCTCGACTTTTGCAGATAGTTTTTAATCCACAACAGAGTTGAAGAACTCGCACGGCTTCCGGCGACCATATCCTCGGTGACATCGTAAGTAAAATATGGTTCTACTGCTTCGCAGATATTTTCGTGAACTTTTTGAAGCTGCTTCGAACGTTCGACTCGCAGAACTGATACAGTCTCGCCGGAAAAGCTGGTTGATTTTTGAATACCGGTGAGCTTGAGCGTCTTCGGAGCAACGGCTACCAAAGAGCGGAGCAATTCGCTGAGTTGGGGGATATCGTCAGAATCTATACAACCCATCGCAAGCGAGATGTGCGGCAGACATCTTTCAGTATTGAGGACTATGGGACTGCTGAAATTTTTAACAAGCTCGGCGTTGGCGGCGATGGCATAACCGGTCATCATCTTTCCGGGCAACAAAACGATATCGACGGCGATTCTGGACATAAGCAATAATCCAGCCGGTGAAAAACAAATGGGAGAGCATCTTCTGCTCTCCCATTATTCAGGTGGCTCTTTCCTTTTTGGCTTTAGCCATTGCTCGCTGTAACCTGCATCACCATCTGACTTGCGTGCATTTGCGTGTCAGGTCAGTAAGGCCTGGCTAATTATGGCCGGATTGGTCATTTTCCAGAGCCACTCATTTTCGCCACGGTTTGCTAATCGACAATCGCCTTGCTTGCGCTTGAATTTTTTCGGGGCTTTTTGAACTGGGCAACAGAGGCAGGTACCAGCCAACCTGACGGCGAAAATCAGGCAAAATAGGCAATGCATTTGAGTCCAATAACCTTTAGATGGGGACGAGCGACAGGACCAGCGTCCCGACCGATAAGGTTCTAACCGGTAAATTCTGAACAGAAAATAAAAGGTTGTGGTAAGATAACAATATGAAAAGTTCAACACAGGACGAAAACCGATTTCTACCGGTGATGGCTGAACAGATGCACGGTCGGGGATGGGATGCGCCGGACGTGATTCTTATCACAGGCGATGCGTATGTGGACCACCCGTCATTTGGCGTTGCGCTTATTGGCCGGCTGCTGGAGAGAGAAGGATACAAAGTTGCGATCCTTGCACAGCCGGACTGGCGTAGCGCAGAATCATTTCGGGTGTTTGGCAGGCCGAGACTGTTCTGGGGGATAACAAGCGGCTGCATAGATTCACGGCTAAACAATTATGCCTCGCTGGGACACCGGCGAAAAGAAGACGTGTACAGTCCCGGCGGGCGGACAGGTTCGCGACCCGACAGACCATTACTTACGTATTCGGCAAGAGCACGCGAGGCATTTCCTGATGTCCCCATAATCCTTGGCGGAGTTGAGGCATCGCTGCGCCGTTTAGTGCATTATGATTATATCGAGGACAAGCTAAAACGCTCGGTTCTAATTGATGCGAAAGCGGACCTGCTGGTCTACGGTATGGGTGAACGACAAGTCATTGAAATCGCCCTGCGGCTGGCACGCGGTGAATCAATCACAGAACTGACCGATATAGAAGGAACGGCATACCCAATCAGGGCAAATACCCCCCTGCCGAATGATGCAGTGTATTTGCCATCGCTTGCTCAGCAACAGGATGACAAGACGCTGATTATGTCGGCGCAACTTGAGTATCAAAATCACGCATACCCTGCAGGAACCGCGGTGGTTCAAGACCAGGACCCGGGCAGAATCGTCGTGATGCCGCCCGCTGAGCCAATCGATAGCGAAACCCTCGACCGTCTTTACGAGCTTCCGTTTAGGCGCTGCTGGCATCCGAAATACGATTCATCGGGCGGTATTCCCGCCTTGAAACCGGTGCAGTTTTCCATAACGACGCACAGGGGCTGTTTCGGAGGGTGTTCATTCTGCTCGATATATTTTCACCAGGGAAAAGATATCGTTTCCCGCTCGATTGAATCGCTGATTGCGGAGGCGGACCGGTTGCGTGCGCACCGGGAATTTCGGGGGACTATATCAGACATTGGCGGGCCGACGGCGAATATGTTCGGGCTCAAATGCGACAAGTCGGCCAGGTGTAACAAGCCGAGTTGTATTTTTCCCGAGGTCTGCAAGAATTTACGGATTGACTATGCGAAACAACTAAGGATGTTCGACGCGTTTGTCAGTTGGAAGACTGCGGGTCACAGGAAGCTCAATGTATATGTTGCTTCCGGTATCCGTCACGATTTGGCCTTGGAAAGTAATGAATACCTAGATATGCTCGCGGGCCATTTTATAGGCGGCCACTTAAAAGTGGCGCCGGAACATTATTGTCCGCACGTCCTGGGGTTGATGGGCAAGCCGGACTTTGAAGTCTTCGAGGAATTCGAGGCACGTTTTTCAGAGGCAAGCCGAAGGGCGGGCAAAAAACAATACCTCGTCCCATACTTTATTAGTGCGCATCCCGGCTGCAGCACCGACGATGGTCTTAAGCTAACCGAGTATCTGATGCGACGACACTGGAGGCCGAGGCAGGTTCAAGATTTTGTGCCCATTCCTCTGACAATGTCAACGGCAATGTTCGTTTCGGGGCAGGACCCCCAAGGCAACAATATCCACATCCCCCGCGGCCGGGCGGAAAAACGGCTTCAGGCCGCCATGCTACAGTATTATCAAAGAAGAAACACCAAGGTCATTGCGGATTTTCTGCGAAGCCGACACCAGACCAATCTCCTCCGGCAAATCCAGCGCCTTCAAGTTACAACACGAGCCGCAAAATCGCCTGCCGGCTGGGACTCCTAACAATAACGTTTTATGGGAATTCTGCCAGGAAATTGACAGCCCTATAATATAAACCTTTAATTGACACAGCGTTACGACGCTTTTGTCAGTCAAATTCCTTGAAATTAGCAATGTAATTTGTTATACTCGAATCTAATCACACCTTTGGGATTAGGGTACGCGCAGAATTGTATTAGAGGAGCGACTAAATGTATGCCGGATGGAGGACATACTGCCACATTCTTTTTGTTGTAATCTGTCTATTAAACAGCTCAGTGATGGCTGATTTATGCTCGGAATATGACCTCGACGGGGATTGTCAGGTCGAGCTGAGCGATATCAAGGTATTTGCTGAGCAGTGGCTGGACGTTGGCGGTTGCTCACACCCGGCCTGCGGTGACTTTGACGGTCTCAGCGGCATCGATATGACCGATTTTGCCATTCTCGCCAGCCACTGGGGCGATGGAGGCATCCCGCTTGTTATAAACGAGTTTATGGCCTCTAACAACAGCGATAGCAACTTTGCTGACCCGCAGGGTGACTACGATGACTGGATTGAAATCTACAACTACGGCGATACAGATATCAACATAGGTGGGTATTACCTTACAGATGACCTTGGTAATCCCACAAAGTGGCAGATTCCTTCAGGTTATCCAGCAGAGACAAACGTGCCAGCCGGAGGATATATTCTATTCTGGGCCGACGATGAAACCTTCGAAGGGCCTTTACATACTAACTTCAAGCTTAGTGCAAGCGGCGAAGAAATAGGTCTGTTTCTCGATGCTGATACTATGATTGACGGTATTATTTTCGGCGATCAAGTTACAAATATTTCTTATGGCCGTTATCCTGATGCAAATGATGATTTGCGGTTTTTTGCAACTCCAACACCCCTTGCAGATAATAATGGAGCATACATAGATTTTGTCGAGCAAGTAGAGTTCAGCCATGAACGAGGATTTTATGAAAGCAGCTTTGATGTTACGATAGCGACCGAAACCGAGGGCGTCGATATATATTACACTACAGACGGCAGTGAACCAATTCGAAATGAAGCACCGACCGCTTCCAGCACGGAATATACCGGGGCTGTTACTGTAAGCTCAAACGTCTGCCTGCGTGCGGCGGCCATCAAGACAGGCTGGATGCCTTCACGCACGATAACACATACGTATATTTTTAACGCCGATGGTGTTGGTGGTTATGACATCGATGATATGAAGTCGATGCCGGTCTATTCACTCGTAGGCGATCCAGACACAGCATTTTGGGGAGAAGACGGTATTATGCAGCAACCGGTATTTACTTATCGTGGTGTGGCATACGAGCGTCCCGTTTCATTTGAAATCATTGATGATCAAACGGGAACGAACTGCCAAATTAATTGCGGTACTCGGATAGCCGGAAGCGACTATCATCGTGACCGATACACCGTTGGTGACACTTGGCATGGCTGGGCCTATAACTATAACAAGATCAGTACGAAGCTTTATTTCCGTAGTATATACGGTGACAATGAGCTCGACTATCCAGCCTTTCCATTGGTTGATACCGACAAGTTCAAGACTATACAACTTCGCGGCGGACACAATGACTGCCATAACCCATTCATAAAGGATGAATGGTACAGACGTTTGAACGAGGACATGGGTGGTGTTGCCAGTATAGGAACCATCGCCAACTTCTTCCTCAACGGTCAGTTCAAGTCTTACTTTAACCCATGCCAACGATATGATGAAGATTTTTTCAGGGATTATTTCAATGTGGATACCGATTGGGATGTTCTCACGCACAGATACTTTTGGGGTTACCCTCCTCGTGATGGAGATGATGTCGCAATACTAGCCACTGAAAGTTTCTTCAATAGCAATGACATGTCCATTCCGGCCAATTACGCTCAAGCCGGCGAAATGGTCGATATTATCAATCTAATCGATTATATCATTATAGAACAGTATTCAGGGAACACAGATTGGCCGGGCAATAACTACACTCTTTCCCGAGAGCGGACACCGGAAGGTAAGTGGCGGTTTCATTGCTGGGACATGGAACTTCCGCCGATTCCAAGCGCCTCCGCTAGTATTAGAGAGGTCAGCGGCAGTCGCGGTTTTGGACTGTTTTACTCAAAACTTAAAGCAAGTTCTGAATTTAACCTGCTCTTTGCTGACCGAATTCAAAAGCACTTCTTCCATGATGGGGCATTAACACAGGCCAATTTAACAAATCGGTTTACTGAACTAGAGCAGCAAATGTCCCAGGTATTGAGTGTGGATCCCTCGATTCTCAACAACTTTATTCCCGGTCGGACGCAGTACTTGCTGGACTATTATACCTCCGAGGGTCTCTTCCCACGTCAGGGACCGGATTTCCAAGTCAACAGCGTACCGCAGCACGGAGGTTATATTTCTTCGAGTGACACAATCACTATTACGGACCCGATCAGCTCGGGAACCATCTATTACACGATTGACGGTAGTGACCCGCGGACTCTAACATCGACAGCGATCCTTTTTGATGGCGATGCTAAGAAAGCACTTGTGCCGACAAGCAATATCGGAACGAACTGGCGGGGCGGCAGCGAGCCGTATAATGACTCAAGCTGGACCAGCGGCACAAGCGGAGTCGGTTATGACACAGGCTCCGGCTACGACCCCTATATCGGATTAGACGTCGAAGCGGATATGTTCGGAAACAACGGCACCTGTTATATACGCATCCCGTTCAGCGTTGATGGCGACGAACTGGCCAGCTACGAAAGTCTGAAATTGAAGCTTCGTTTCGATGACGGTTTCATTGCTTATATCAATGGCACAGAGGTTGAACAATACAACGCACCATCAAGCCCGGCGTGGGACTCTACAGCCACCGGCTCACGCGAAGCATCCGCGGCGTGGGACTCCTTCGATATTTCAGACCATTTAGGTGAATTGGTAGCCGGTGATAATATCCTCGCTATTCACGGCCTGAACTATGCGACAACCAGCTCGGACTTCCTGATATCGGCTGAGTTAGAGATCGAATCACCGAACTCAATTGAATATACCAGCTCCTTCACACTGGGCCGCAGCACGCACTTGAAGGCAAGGATACTCGACGTTGGAGAATGGAGTCCGCTGAATGAGGCAGTATATGTCCTGCCGGAAGTGGCCGATGCCATACGTATTACCGAGATTATGTATCATCCGATGGACACAAACGACCCCAACGACCCGAACACTGAATACATCGAGTTAAAAAACATCAACGGCTCCACGATTAACCTGAACCTCCTGAACTTCGACAAGGGCATTGAATTTACCTTCGGCCCGATTGAGCTTCCGGCAGGCAGGCACATCCTCGTAGCCAAGGATATAGCTGCCTTCGAAGCCAGATACGGCACCGGACGAAATATCGCTGGCGAGTACGTCGGCTCACTCAATAACGGCGGCGAAAGAATCCAGCTCGAAGACGGCCTGAAGACGGCAATTCTGGACTTCGAATACAGCGACAACTGGCGTTACACAACCGACGGAGACGGCTATTCGCTTACGATAATCAACCCGAGCAATCCCGATGTTAATAGCTGGGGCGACAAGGATAGCTGGCGGCCAAGCGCCTATGTCAACGGCTCGCCCGGCTGGAACGACTCAGGCATAGTCCCCAATCCCGGCACTATAGTCATCAACGAACTGATGAGCCATTCGCATGGAACCTCCACCGACTGGATTGAGCTTTATAACACTACCGGCAGTCCGGTTAACATAGGCGGCTGGTTCCTCAGCGACAGTGACAGCAACGTGATGAAATACCGCTTCGCATCCGAAACTACCATCGGCGCATACGATTATCTAGTTGTTACAGAAGACAACCATTTTGGCGCATCGGCCAGTAACCCCGGCCGGCTCATACCGTTCGCACTGAGCGAGAACGGTGAAACGGTCTGTCTGGCTTCGGCTGTTGACTACAACGGCTTATTGACCGGCTATCGTGAAAGAGAGGACTTCGGCGCTTCCGAGACGGGCGTATCATTCGGCAGGTATTACAAAGCAAGTACTGACAATTACAACTTCGTGCCTATGGACCACAACACACCGGGTGCCGCCAATGCATATCCGAAGGTCGGGCCGATAGTCATCAGCGAAATTATGTATCATCCCAACTGGCCGGACAGCAGTCCTTACTACAACGAGGACTACGAGTATGTTGAACTTCGCAACACCAGCAGCTCGTCTTCTGTTACGCTGTATGACTACGATGAAAACGCGCCGTGGAAGTTTACCAACGCTATTGATTACACCTTCCCATCGCCGCCTGACGAGTTAACGATTGCTCCAGGCGGCCGGATAGTGGTTGTGAAGAATCCGGATGCGTTTAACTGGCGTTATTCGGGCGTACCCGCCGGGATAATATACGGACCTTATGATGGCCGACTGAACAATGGCGGCGAGAAGCTTGAATTAGGCAAGCCGGGCGATGTTGATCCTGTATCCGGTGAACGGTATTACATCCGCGTTGACCGGGTCAATTATAGCGATGGCTCGCATCCGGAGGATTGCCCGGGCAATGTTGATTTGTGGCCGACCGATGCTGATGGTCTGGGCGATTCGCTTACCCGTGACAGTCTGACGCTATACGGCAACGACCCGAATAACTGGTCCGCTGCGACACCCAGTCCGGGTACATAGCAGTTATGACTACTGGTCGGATTGCTGATTATCAGGGCTATGCTTGGTTTTGAAGAACCATGGAAGCTGCGATACAAGCAAAACAGCCATTGCAAGGACTGTGGATGTAATCGCCAGATAATAGAATTTCGCACCGCAGGCCATCCCAATGCTGGCTACAAGCCATATAGTCGCAGCAGTGGTCAGGCCGTGAATGCCGCCCCTGTCTTGAATGACGGCGCCTGCACCCAGGAAGCCCACTCCTGTGACAATCTGGGCTGCTATTCTTGTAATTGAATCCTGACCTGTCCCCATCTTGCGTGAAATTATGGTAAAGATGGCGGCACCGAGGCAAATCAGGATATTTGTGCGCAAGCCGGCGGGTTTATGTTTCATTTGACGTTCAAGACCGATTGCGGTCCCGCACGCAACAGCCAGTAGTATTGGAATTATGTCATCCGGCGGGGTCATAGCTACCTTTCTACCAGTGTTTCGTCGACCTTCATCCCGAAATGCCTGCCTGCCCCATCGGGGCCGCCTTTCTCGATGTGAGCGAGGACCTTATCACCGGGTTTTAAACCTGTGATGGATATCGGCTTGCCATCCGGGCTAACAAGGCGAATCGTCTCAGCGTTTTGCATAACCAGACTGACTGGAACGCCTTCAGCTTCGGCCTCAATGAGCATCATAGGGCGTTTTTCAATCTTGTTTCGACCCAAGTACGCAACCTGACCTTTGCCTTTGAAATCAACAACAAGGACTTCGTCGCCGGCTTTGAGGTCGGCGAGATACTTTGTGACCCCGCCTGGCGCCAGCGTGTAGGCGTGAACGGCACCGGCGTTGACGCGGAACGGCCGGGATGCCACATAAGGATTGTCAATAGACTCTGAGTGCACTAAGAAAAAACCCGATGCAGTATTGCCAACCAGCATCCCCTCGCCCAAACCCATTTGTGTGCAAGTGTCCAGGCAGCTTCTGTCACCCATACCAAGCTGTTTTACTGTTGTTATCCTGGTGGTGACAAGGGAAACCTTGTCGGCAATACCGCGGATAATTTCCGCGGTCTTTTTAATCTCACTGACATCGGTGCTATTCAACAGGACTCCGTCAACGCCTTTTTCCAATATCTCAACCATTAACTTCGCCTGCTCGCTGTTGGCGACCTGCACCATAATATTGCTGCCCCTTTTGGCAAGCAGATTTTCAATGGGGATAATCGTCCAGTCGAGCATCTTCAACACGACGACCTTCTCGGCAGGCACCGCAGCGGCCCTATTCTCATCGGCCTTGCCGGCAATATCAACGAACTCGACGTCCCTGCCGGGAATGATGTCCCCGTCGCCTGCAACCGTTTTGATTCTGCCGAGCTGTCGAACAGCTTCACTTTTACCTTCTGGCACCACAACGGCATCAGCACCACTTTCCAGCGCTGCAATGACCACATCCTTGTTATACGGTGAAGCGTTAATCCACAGCTTTTTCATAGCGTTCCTTTACGCCAGTTTAACGGCGTAGGCCATTTTGGCCTATAGCATCTTTGTCGCTTCTTCGATAGAAGCCCCTTCATGAACCATTTTGCATAGCGCAGCGACCATTTTTTCGGGATTTTTGTGCTGGAAGGCGTTTCGCCCAATTGACAGCCCCGCGGCGCCCGACTGCAAGGCCCCCTCGACCATCCTGAATATATCTTCGTCGCTTCCCATCTTCGGCCCCCCTGCTATCACTACCGGTACCGGACATCCGCCGGTTACCTCTTTGAACGTCTCAACGCTGCCTGTGTACGGGACCTTTACAATATCAGCTCCCAATTCAGCGCCGACCCTCGCGGCATGCTTGACGTATGCGACATCGAATTCATTTTTGATTTTCGGCCCGCGGGTATACATCATCGCCACCAGCGGCATCTGCCATTCGAGACAGCTTTCGCTTACAAAACCAAGCTGGGCAAGCATTTCCCTGTCAGTTTCAGCCCCTAAATTAATATGTATGGAAACGGCATCGGCACCGAGTTTTATCGCCTCTTCGACGGTGCAGACAAGCTCTTTGGCGTTGGGGTCGGGGCTAAGTGATGTGCCGCCGGAAAGATGAATTATAAGGCCGACATCTCTGCCGGTTCCACGATGGCCCGCACGGACGATTCCTTTGTGCATAAGGATTGCGTTCGCACCGCCTGCCACAACCTTGCTGACGGTTTCACGCATATCCTCCAATCCTTCAATCGGACCGACGGTTACGCCGTGGTCCATCGGGATAATGACGCTTTTCCCGCTGTTACGGTCGATTATCCTTTCAAGACGAATCTTTTTGCCCATCATAATAAGTTCTCCCGTATTCGTTAATAGCCAGGCTCAACAACCGGTGCTTTGAATAGACAACTGTTTATGCTAAAATCTACGTAAAGCCGCTGAAAACGCAAGCAAAAAAACTATTCACCCAAAAAGCTTATCCGGTTCAAGAATATGAACTCTGCATTGTGTACAACTCAGTAAGACTTGACAATCTGCTGTGTTTTTCCTAAGATAATGTCTGGCTATCGTCGAGCCGGTTACGAAGGCCGCCGATACTCCGGCGACGTTCGTAATCTGCTCGCGAATATGGCAAAGACAGGAAACTCATTGATGGGACCGGAAGTTCTCGGGCAAATCGAGCAGATTATCGGCTACAGGTTTTCCAACCGTGACCTGCTGGCTATGGCATTTATGCACGCCTCTGCGGTTGATAACCGGATGCTAAGCAATGAACGTCTGGAGTTTCTGGGGGATTCGGTTCTTGCCCTAGTCATTTGCCGGACACTTTTTGACCGTTCGCCGGATTATCTCGAAGGCGACCTGACCAAAATGAAGAGTATGCTGGTTGCCCGCGGGACCTGCGCCAAGGTCGCACGACAACTCGGACTGCACAAACTGCTGGAAATCGGTAAAGGTATGGTAGGCAGCCAGTCGCTTGCTCACTCGCTTGCAGCGGGTCTGCTTGAGGCACTGATTGCAGCGATTTATCTGGACGGCGGCTTCGAGGCTGCACAATCGTTTATCCTGCAGCAGTTCGAGCCCTTAATCCAGCAGGCACATATCGAACAGGTTCAGGGCAACTTCAAGTCGCTCTTGCAGCAATACGTCCAGCAGCATTTCAACGTGACTCCGGCCTATGAGCTGTTAGACGAAAAGGGACCGGACCATAACAAATGCTTCGAGGTCCAGGCGGTAATAAACGACCGCCACTTCGCCAGCGCATGGGGAACCAACAAAAAAGAAGCAGAACAAAAAGCCGCTTTTAACGCCCTAATTGAGCTTGGGGCCATAGAGAACAATAGCGAAGAAATGAAGTAAAATTGAACAGCAGATACCAGGCATTACTTTCGGGCTTACATTAACTCAAAATTCTTTACAATTACAAAGGACAGTCGCTATTCTATGACAAACCAAGCCACCCCCAACAGTATCACAGCCGTCACTACCATAAAAATAACTATCGAAAAAAACAAGACGACCGATTCTTTTAGGAAACTACCGGGGGAAATGTGAGGCAACTTAGTCGCCTTGTAGACAATGGCGATTGCAGCTACAATCGGAAGCAGTAAAAGCAGAGACTGAGGGGTTGTTCCAATCTCCTCAGGAGCGAGAAAGCCAGCCATTAAAATAGACATCAGCTTGAACATTACTATTGCTCCACGGACTGTGTCTTTCGCACATAGGCCAGATGCACGGAATTGACGATACATAGCAGATTAAGCAGCCCGGCAGTGCTTGTATATATCTGGCCCATCTCGCTGGGTCGGCCGTAAACGGGATAGCCGCCGCCTGCCGTAAAGTGGCCGATAACAGTGACGAGCGGTGAACTCAGAATCTGGGCCAAATACCACAGCCGTTCGCTAATCGGGTCGACAACGCCTATCGAGGCGATATACAGTCCCAGACCGAAGGTCAGGGCTACCGTTATGAAAATTATAATCGCCCTGGCTGTTTCACGCAGCAGAAAATAACCACCACCTGGAATAAACCAGCCCACTAAGGCAACAAGCAACAGAAACGGCAGCGAGTTTTCTTTTAATGCCGGACGAGCCAATATCATCCCGCTCCTTATTCGGTGTCAGCAGAATTTGCGTCGGTATCGTCCGTATCCTGCTGTTGCTTTATTGTACTGAAGTTCATACGTTTCACTATATTCTCCGGGCTGTAATGCACCGTTGCAAACGCCTGCGAATCTATAAAATCCGGCCTTATAGCCGAAGCCGCCTTAAGTTTGTCAAACTCTTCCTGATACAGCCGATCAACTGTCATGCTCTTGACACAATAGCAGCTCATGTCCGGCTTAAACTCCAGAAGCATCCCGGGCTCAGGCAGCGTGGTACTGTCATCCGGCACCAAGCCGTAGAGCTTTTCTTTTAGCATAGCGTCGATTTTCACCTTTCGAAGCAAAGTCCTAGACGCCGGGTTGCCCTGCAGGCGAATCCTCTGCATCGCAAGGGTCTCTTCAGAAACCCTTCGCATGCGTCCGGCCGATTGAAGCTCGAAGGTGTTTTGTGATGAATCACCGTAAAGCTCCTTGAATTTGTCGACTGCGGTCTGCCAGCCCTCTTTTGCTGCTAATTGAGCGAATTCCTCCGCCTTTTCTCTGGTCTTGCCCATCGCCTCGAGCTTTTTAATATCCTCGATTACAAGCTGTTTTATAGAATTTGCATCCGGCTGACGGGCAAGTTGCTCATCAAACTGCACGGAAGGCCAGTTTACTATCTCGCTGATATCCCCAGGTTCGGCTGACTTTTCAGCCCTGACTACTCGCACCAGCATCACATTCTTGCCACGGTAGCCCTCCATAGGCTCACGACTGTCTTGAAGCGGGCCGATGTTCTGGTAAAGCCGGGGAGGCCGCACATCGAGAGGCCCGAGCTCGCTGTCCTTCAACGGCCCAACTGCGAACGCCACCCTCGGCAAACTGACACTCGCAACGGACACACCTTTCAGATATAAAGAATTGAGCCGGTCATCAGTCAGCATATAAAAGGCACTCAGCAATCCAGTATTTCCGGCGTATACACTAAGACCATATTGGTCGCTGAGTTGCTCCGCGGCCTTCTCATAGTCACCAGCCAGGTCCCTAAGCTGCTGGTCAGTCAATTCGGCCATCTCATTACCACCCTGTAACAGACTGGCCTCAGTAATCGACCTGGCATCGAGCAAAATCTGTTCCGCCCTTGCATCTATCTTCTCCTGATACATCTGCCTCGAAATCAAAGCCGCCACTTCCGGAAAGCTGAGGGTGTGTGCCATAAGCGGCGAGTTGGTATCGTTGGGGTCGGAAGGAACACGTTTTGTAAAAAGTGACAGGTTCTGCTTATAGTAATCCTCTTTTTCCTGCTGAGTGGGCTGCTGGACCGTCGTGGCGACGTCATCAAGTCGGACGGCAATATACTCAAGCTGAATCCGATTGGGCAGTTTATAGCCGAATCCATACGGATTTTCGTCGCTCACTTCACCGGCAAAGAATCCCTTATATTTTTCGAACTGCTCCATTATCCTGTCTTCGCCGGGCCGGCCGAGCTCTTCAGCGAAAACCCCTGCTCGAAACTTCACATATTCTACATCGAATGTCTCACCCCGCCGGATGGCCTCGTGCAGTATCTGCTCAGAGGTGCTGTCCTGCATCATGGTCATCAGTTTCGCATATTCAATTATCGCCAGCATGTCCGCGTAAGTTTGCAGCAATTGGCCCTCGGAGACACTTTGACGTCTCATAAGTGCAGCCACAATTAAGGGGTATGTTACGTTCGGATTCAACCGGGGTATAAGTCTTTCGAGCTGGCTCTTTGCCACCTCCGCCTGTATGCTCACGCCGGCGGTCTTTGCCTCCCTGATCAGCAACAGCCAATATATATAAGGGGGGTACTCCCTGGTGTAAATACCGTTTATCTGCCTGTCGCTGATGGGGTAGCCCTCCCGGGCTATGATTTGCCTGAGCAGACCAATAGATTCGACGGCGCTGCCCCCCTCGGCAAACAGCAGTTCACCAAGCAGGACTATTCGCAGGTCCTGCGCAGGGGCGAGCCGAGGGTCCTGGGGACGAAGGAAAATGTTGGCGCCGAGTTGCTTGAGCAATTCCAGTTGCCGGTTCGCGTGGTCAAAGTCCTTACTGGTTATCTTCCTGCCTTCTCCATAATAGGCAACTACCTTATTGCGGCCTGTCCTGTGCGAGGCCAGATAGCTCATTGCCGGGCCGCTTATAAAGACCAGCATCAACACAATAACGGCAACCGCCATAATCCTGCTGTTGTTCTTGCGAAACCACGCCATCAAGCTCATTTCGTTGCTCCAAAATCGTTAACCCTGCGGCTTTAAGGCCTCTAAGTATAAGTAGTGAATCAGCTTTTGCAACCAAAAACAATCGTGGTGACTGGGCTTATGCGGCAACCGGAAACACCGGGATATGGAAACCCGGTCGCCGGAAACCTGCATCAGGGCTTGGCGGCGGTGCTTGTCACTATCGAGGACACTTCCGGCAAGGCCGAGATTTGTAGGCCGATACCACTAAGATAAAGGACCATCTCAACAGCCCGGATTTGTCAACAAATGATGGACTCCTCGGTCCGGCTATTCGACTTCTGCAATCTCAGAAAACCGAACAACAGCACCGCCCAGTTCGTGATTCGGCTCGATTGTTCCGACAAGACCAACTTTCTTACCGACGAACATACTCAGGTCCAATCCAGAAGCCACACCCATCGGCTCCGCATAGCAAATCGTCTTGCCCTCGTCGTCAACAAGACGGTAATACCTGGCGTTCGCCGTATCCGAATATACATTCGATTCGGCAAATCGACCAATTGCAGTAAATCTACTGATGTCTTCAAGCTGCGCAAGCTTTGCCTCCCGGGCACTTTCTATCCTCTGCTGGGTTTGTTCAAACTGTTTTTCCTGCAGCTTTACGGCCTTGTCCACTTCCTGGACAAGCTCACAGCGTTCAATCACTTTTAGTAGTTTTTCCGCATATCGTGCGGCTCTTTGCGACCGCTCGTTGGCGACAACTTCAGTAAGTGCCTTTTTCATCTGCGTGAAGTTTTGCTCTTCGATGGGCTTGGCCCGTTCGGCTTCAAGCAGCCCTTCGATGGCGCGCACTCCCTGCATCTGCCGGTCTTCAAAGGAACCTTCCGGCGAATTAACGTCAGAGGCCTGTGCCGGTTTTATTACGGCGGCGGGAACAGGGACGCTTTGTTGAACAGGCGCTGCAAGAGAACCGAGCGGACTTGTATACTGAGTGCTGACCCACAGATACGCACCCTCGGGCGGCTCTATCTTGCAGTAGCCATCCTTCTCAACGCCCAGCAGAGTTACCTTGTCGCCCTTATTGAGCTTAACCTGCATGCTTGTTGAGTGCATCGGCTGGACATCGTCAGAGCCGGCGTAAACACGGACCGCGTCGCCTATGACGGTTCCGTTTGTCGGGTCCTGCTGGTCGGCCTGGATGTATTGCTTTGATATCCAGGAGTAGCTGCCGGCCGGTGGCGTAATCTGCGACCAGCTAAACTTGGTTCCTACTACTGTGACCTTGTCGCCCTTACGCAGCTTGCCACAGTAATAGTAATTTGTGCCGGCCCCCGAGCGAACGTAAACATCGTCACTGGTTATCTCGGCAACGAACGGCAAAGCAGGCAGGTTGGCCTGGTTTGCGTCAACGCTTGAAATGTTGCTTTTTGCCGGTCCGCTCGGCTCTGATGCAATAATCAGTGGGGCAAAGCCAACCAGTAAAATGATAATCGTAAATCTGAGAGAAGATTCCATCCTTCAACCTCCTAATAAAAGATTTCTCCATAAATTCTCATCAGCCAAAAACAACAATAAACTCAAATGGCCGCAGAGCACCAAATTATCAGTAGCAAGAGTGCTTGTCAATTCTTTTGTGCCGATATCCGTGGGGCGGCTGACAGGCTGGCAGCAGGAACAGAAAGGTAAACAATTTTTGCTTGTCGGCCAGCAGGATATGCGCTAACGTAGCCGACGTAGACCAGTGAGAAACGGCATATGGGCACTATAGTAAGGAGCAAAGACAATGCCAGAGCATAATAATTATTTCGGCGATGACCACAGTATTAAGCCGAACGAGAACTTGAACAGGATTAACACATGCAGCCCGGCTGAGCTGCCGGCGAGGTTACAGGCGGGGATAGGACTGGCGATAGCGAGTATGGCAATGGGCATTATGTCGCTCGGGCTGGCTATCTTTGCCATAGGCGCTATTGCCGGACTGGTTGGAGCAATACTTGCAATAATACATTTGTCAAAACAGCTGCCACTCAAAGGGATTGCAATATGGGGGCTTGTGCTGTCAATAATCGGGACAGCTGCAGGGCTGGGATTCGGCACTCTGATGTATCGAAGCTACCAGTTGATGGCTGATCTCGGCGACGAACAGTTTCAGCAATACTACGGCACAGAGGTACCGGAGCTTGTGCTAACGACCATAGACGGCAATGAAATAAAGCTCTCGGAGTTGAGGGGCAGGCGCGTGCTACTGGATTTCTGGGCGACGTGGTGTCCGCCCTGCAAAAAGCAAATACCACATCTGATTCAACTGCGAAAAACGACAAAAACTGAGGAGCTTGCGATAATCGGAATTTCAGATGAACCCGTGCAAAAAATCCGGGCGTTCGCCGAGAAAACCAACATTAACTATTCACTGGCGAGCATCAAAGATGACTCAACTTTACCCGAACCATTCAGCGAGGTGACTTCTATTCCGACGTTATTTCTCATTGACGCAAACGGCATAATCGAAATCGCATTATCAGGGTATCATCGCTTCGACACTCTCAAGAGGTATGCCCTCGGTCCTGAGCAGCAGCAGCCGGAATCCCTAAGCGAATAGCATTGCCTCGGCAAAGGCATCCTGAAAGTCGGGGTCGTGGGCAATTTCAACGTATTCGATTTTTCGAGCAAGCTGGGCAGCGAGTTCTCGCCAATGCGAGCTGACCAGTGCCATTTGTGCCCCGGACGAAGCGGCGTTGCCGATTGAGCGGATACGTCCGACGGGAACATCGGGCAGCAGGCCGATTCGCAGGGCGGATTCCCTCCGAGTGTAATTGCCAAACGCGCCAGCGAGATATACCTGCTTTATATCGGTATCGGCTAAACCGAGGCGTTTTTGCAGCAGGCCGATGCCGGCACGAATTGCGGCCTTTGCAAGCTGAAACTCACGGATGTCCTTCTGAGTGAGGTACACGGCTGGGTTATCGCCCTCGTATGCCAGGACGAATGCCGGCTGACCCTGTAGCTCGATGAGACGACGGGCTATCGGCTCAGCCAGGCGGTTTTTGAGTTCGGACCGGTCGGCGAATCGGCCCGTAGTTTCGATTATGCCCAAATCGAGCATAACCGCCACGGCGTCTATCAGGCCGCTGCCGCATATCGAAACCGGCCGAGTACTCCCTACCACATCCAAATCGATATCCTCGTTAGTGGCAACAACCGCTTCAATTGCACCCTTTGCGGCCCTTGAGCCGCGTCCTATTCTCGCTCCCTCGAAAGCAGGCCCAGCGGCACAGCTCGCGGCATAAAGCTTGTCTTTTGTGCCGAGGACAACCTCACCGTTTGTGCCTATATCGATGGCCAGTGACATATCTTCGCTCGAATCGAAGCCCACGGCGAGTGCAACAGCGGTTGTGTCGGCGCCGACGAAACCAGCAATGTTTGCGATGGTATGGATGTTGCCTTTGGGGTTTATACACAGGCCGAGCTCCGCTGAGGACAAATCTTCGGCCTCGACGGAGAATGCCTTATAGGGGGCCTGGCCAAGCTGGGTTATTGGCAAACGCAGGAAAATATGGTTCATCGTCGTGTTGCCGACGATGCACGCTTCGTATATGTCGTTTTCCTTCGAACCTGCCTTGGCGCAGCATTCGGCGATAAGGTTATTGATGCAATCGATAATTATCTTATTAAGCTCGTCTAACTTATCGCCGGTTTTTGCGTAGTTTATTCTGGATATGATGTCATCACCGAATCGGCTTTGGGGATTAAGCCCGGAGGCGGTGGCAACAACGCGGGCGGTTTTCATATCAATCAGCTTGGCGACAACAGTTGTGGTGCCGATATCGACAGCCAAACCCAATACGATGGAATCGGCGCCTGCTGCAAGGTGTTTCTTGTATATATCAGGTGCGGATGTATCAGGCCGGGTCAGGCCTTCGGTGAGAATTTTATGCTCGATAAACCGGGAATCCGGCGGAACGAAAACAGTAAGGTCTTCCATAATGCGATGCTGGCAGGCAAGGACCGACTTGCCTTTCGGCTGAAGAATTACGGCGCATTTCCCGCACGTGCCGTTTTCACCGCAGGCGGTATTAAGAATAATTCCGGCCAGACCAGCGGCCTCAACAAGATTTGCACCCGCGTGAACAGAAATCTGTCTGCCGTCGGGCTCGAAGGTAACGCTAAAATGTTCCATTTTACATGTGGCTGTGAGGATAATCCGCGACTGGAAGCTGCCCGCCGGTGCTCTACCAGCTTATCTTATGGCGGATTTTCCATTTCTGGTGGCGCTTCTTACTGCCGATTTTACGCCTGCGTCTTGGTTTTGCCATATCTTTCTCCGTCAATCAACCCTGGCACTATCAGACAATGCCACTGTTCATTACAATAAACTTCTGCTATTATAAATGAATTCGGGATAAATGAAAGAACAAACTGGCTGACGAGTTTGGCTTTATCACCGCTGGTTGGGAGAATTAGAGATGATTCAATGTACCGAATGTGAGTTGTGCGAGGTTGGGCCCCAGGGTCGCCGAACATTCAAGTGTGACCCGTTCTCGAATATCAAAGAGCCGGAGTGCATCGCGAAATGGCAGCTAATTCGGCTGGATATGCTCCTAGCCAGCTATCAGAGTATGCTGCGATGGCAAAGGGAAATGGAGCCGATACAGCGCAAGATGATGAAATTCGTCGAGAGAGAAATGAACGACATCGACGAGAGCGAGCAATGGAAGATCGACGAAGACGAACAGGACACGGAAAAACCAGACCCTGGCACTGAGCAGCCGGGAATCTAATCAGTAGCATCGCCGGACCCGGGCGAATCAAAGTGCAGGCCGCAGGTGTCGGTAGTAATGTGCTCGGAGTTGGTGCGGGGGTACTTGCGGCAGTTCAGGGGGCGTATTGGATAAATCCTGCATACGGCCTTGCCCTGGTTATCATAGGCCAGCCAGGGGCACTCATTGGGCAGCTTACAGCAGGCACCGCAACGAATACACCGGCCCCGGCGGGACTTACTAACGGGCAGAAAGGCCGTGAAAGTCCGCCTGATTTTAGCGGCCCAGGTATTCTTAGCCGGCGGTTTTACTTCAGTAACAGCCATCTTCAGGGTATAAGGATAGCAATTCGGCCGGGATATGCAATAAACAGCAGGCCATAACCGTCTTTATTTACGGAAAAACCGCTGGATATGCCACAGCACGATTTAGAACGGATAATTAAAGGGGCGAAAAAAGGCGACCATGACTGCTTCTCGCAGCTTGTTGATATATACGCAAAAAGGTGCTTCGGATATTTTTTCCGGCTTACCGGCAACAGGCACTCAAGCGAAGATTTGCTCAGTCAGCTCTTTGTAAAGTTAGTTGAGAAAATCGGTACCTACAAAGGCGGCAACTTTGACAGCTGGCTGTTCGCGATGGCGTCGAACGTCTTTCACGATTACCTTCGTTTCAAACACCGACAGACGCGATTGCTGGAAGAGCACAGCCGACGGATTGAACTCGAGCCGGTGCATGTTGAGAGCCCTGACGGCGACGAACTCGACAAGCTGCAGGACGCACTCAGCAAACTCGACAGCGACGTGCGGGAAATAATAATAATGAGATTTTATTCGCAATTACCGTTTAAGGAAATGGCACAAATCAGACGCGAACCGATTGGGACAACATTATCTAAAGTGCATCGAGGATTGAGGAAACTACGCGAGCTAATGGAATAGGCAATATATGGATAAGCAGGGAAATGAAAACCTGAGCGAGCTGCTGGCAAGATTTATGAATGAGCAGGATGCCAGACAGGCAGCAGACGATATCGAAAAGGGCGATAAGCTCCTCAGCCGATATCCTGCGCACGAGCCGGGCGAGGAGGCCCTGGCGAGAATTAAAGGCAGAGTAGCGCAGGCCCTGAACCAGCGGCACGCAATTGGAATTAGGCGAAGAGTCTGGGCGGTTGCTGCTGCGGCTGCAGTGGTTCTGCTCGCGTCGGCTCTGACGCTGAAATTGTTCGAGAGACAACCGACACCAACGGAGCGGGCAAGATATGCATCCGTGATACCGGCAAGTGTATGGGATGGCAACGACATCAAGACCGATGACGTGGATATTGCCGTTATGGTTGCGGAAATCGAAACCATTGAGAACGAGCTTTTTGCGCTGAATTTGGATGACGATGGCGGCAACGGCAATGGGGCCGTCGGAGATTTGGAAATAGAACTAATGGAAGTTGGCGGGGATTTTTGGAAAGGATAAGAATATGAGGGTCAACCGGTGGAAAATAATTGGGGCGATGCTTTTGCTTTCAGCGGTGGTCTGCTGGTCAACGGCAACAGCCGGCGAAATGGCCAAAGAGGAACAGGGCTGCGTCAAGCCGCCCTCGCCGGAGGGACCGATGCAAGGCAGGCGATTCGAGATGTCTGACGAGCATATTGAGCAGATGCTTGCCGGGATAAGACAAACAGACCCACAAAAAGCAGACGAGCTGGTTCAGCTCAGGGAGCATGACCCGGAGGCGTTCCGAGCAGAGCTTCGTGAAGTCGCTCGCGAGCGTTTTATGAACCGAATGAGGGCGCCCGATTTGCGACAGCCGGGTGAAATGGCAGGACCGGGAATTCGTTATTGGATGCAGCAAAAACAGGACGAATACGTGACGTGGCTTCCAGAAAATTTCCCTGAAGAGGCAACGAAGCTTGAACGGCTTAAAGAAGAAAGCCCGGACCAGTATAACAGAGCCGTGGCAATCAGTATGAGGAAATACGGCCCGATGTTCCACGCGAAGGACAATCCACAACTCGTCGAGGCCCTCAAAGAAGGAATGGCACTGAGGGAAAGGCGGATGGAACTGCTGGGGCAAATCAAGACGGCAACGGATGACAAACAGAAAAAGGACCTGACTGCCCAACTGGAGCAGGTCGTTGGCAGGCAGTATGACTTGATTGTCCTGAGAAAAGAGCTTGCTTACGAGGACCTGGCTAAAAGACTCCAGGAGCTGCAGAAAGAGCTAGATAATAAAAAGACCGAGGTTGAAAAGTGGAAAAACGCCGACTTCAAAAATGAGCAGGTAAAACAACGCGTAGAAGAACTAGTCAACCAGACTGAAAAATTCGAATGGGAATAAAATAATCGTCGATTGCTGATTGACGATTGTTGATTCAGGTATTGTCGGGGCCTTGCGAATCATTCGCAGGGCCTCGCGTCTTTTTAGAGCTTTAAGCGCTCCTGTTCGAGGCGGGTGGCCCTTTTGAGCGTGCGTTTCTCGGCAGTAGTGAGACTCTGTAGGCCAGAGTCGTGGACCTTTTTCAGGATTCGGTCCACTTCAAGACGGACTTTACGCTCGGTATCGAGATGTCTTTGCCAGCGATTGGCCTTGAACTTGAGTTTCAGGCGGGTCCGCCAGGACTCAGAGAGGACATAGAACGCTCCTGCCGCTATGCCTGCCAAGTGAGCAGCTTCACCCCCGGCATTGGCCCCTTTTGACAGAACGGTCAACACGGAAAGACCAATCCAGATGACAGCAGCGACGCGGATAGGCATCGGGAAAAAAAAGAAAAGAACGATGAAGTGGGGAAAGAGAATGGCACAGGCAATCAGGACGCCGAAAACAGCACCAGAAGCACCCGCCATAGGACCGGCAGCCAGAAAGCCAACAACGGCAAGCAAGGTGTAAAACAGCCCCCCTGCCACACCGCATAACAGGTAGAATATGAGGAATTTCCGGCTGCCCCAGTGACGCTCCAGGGCCGGGCCAAAAAAGAACAGTGCAAGCATATTGAGGAATATATGCCAGAAATCCCAGTGGACAAACTGATAAGTAATCAGTCGCCATAGCTGTGCGATGCGCAGCCAGGATGAAGGATTTACGGTCAACAGTGCCTGCAGAAAGGTCATCCGGCCCGTCGCCGAGCCGAAAACAAGTATATTAACCAAATAAACGGAGATATTTGTAATTAGCAGCCACTTTACGGCTGGAGTAACCCGGGGCAGGCCAAGTCGCATCTGCGGCGCATAGACCGGGGTTTCGTCGTCCTTCTCACGGGTGTAATCTCTGTCGTATAGTCCCATAGGGTTTCCCTTGAAACGTCCTGCGGGGTGTTAAGATTATTATAGCACGACCTGGCCTATTGTTCGAAAAAATCGCCTTACTATGCTATTATACGTCAACTCTCCGCACGGACCCGGATAATAGGCAGGCAAAATTTACCGTTTTTGCGCAGGAACATCGATATGCTGACCGCTCGTCGGCAATCTCTGGAACACCAACATCAGAACAACGCCGAAAACAAGCATATAGATGGAAATATTCTGAGATATAGTGCCGCCCTTGTAAACGGCCAACCACCCGTATTCAAAGGGGTTGTCGTCACGGAACATCTCGATAAAGAACCTGGTAACACTGTAGAGAATAACCATAAGAGCAGACGTGGAGCCAGGTCTGGTTAACCACCGAGAGGTTTTTTTGTCTTGTTGGGCCTTCTGTAACCTGCGCCAGAACAGGTATAAAACCAGCGCAATAAGCGCGGCATTTGCCGAGGAATATAACTGTGTCGGGTGAACGGGCAGGCAGCGGTACGGGCCGATTTTAACCATTTCTTTTTGCAGTGGTGTCAACTGGTCATACGATTTGAGCTTGTCAGCCCCAAGCGGACCTTCATTCGGGTCAGAATTAGTGAAGAAATCCCTGGCCAGTACAAGGTAAGGTATCACTCTGCCACGGCGAACATCCGGCTCAATCTGGCTCATGTACGCTAAGGAGCCGTATGGAAACCTGACCGCCCAGGGCAATTCAGTCGGTTTCCCGAAGCAGCAGCCGTTCAAAAAACAGCCGATTCTACCGAAAACCAGCGCCAGCATAAGCCCAATTGCCAGTATATCGAGATACTGCCTTATAGGCAGCTTGTGGTACCACAGATACAAAATGATAACACAAATGGCAGCAATTACCCCACCCAATAGTTCAAGCCCTCCCTTCCAGATAGCAAAGATGCTCAGTAGGTCCCCTGTAAAACTATCAAAATGATGCACAACGTAAAACAACCTTGCACCTACAACGCCTGCAACGAGCGAATACAGCGAAGCGTTGGTAATCATATCCGGTTTTGGGGTGATTTTCCGGCTAAGACGCCTGATGACGTGGACTGCTACGAGAAAGCCAATGACCATCATCAGGCCATAACTTTTAACCGTCAACTGCGTGAAAGGTATTCTGAATAGCTCCGGATGCATCTAAGGATTCTTATCTTACGATTTTCGATTTATAATTTGGGTTCGGGGATTCATCTGCGAATCGGAAAACAGGTCAGGTCTTGGCTGGTTTCTTTGTTTTATTATTCTTGCCGAGGAGTATCACCTTCGGTTTAAGTTTGCGGGCCTCGGCCGGAGCACAATAGGCAAAACTGAATACAATCACAATATCGCCCTTTCTAATCAGCTTCGCTGCTGCACCGAGTATAATTACCTGGCCCGAGTTCGCTTCAGCGGGGATGGCGTAGGTCTCAACTCGGTTGCCATTATTCAGGTCGGCGATAAGCACGATCTCATAAGGCAGGATGTTCGCGGCCTTCATCAATGCGGCGTCAATGAGGATACTGCCGGGATAGTGAAGACGGGTCCGGGTGACCGTCGCCCGGTGCAGCTTGGATTTCAGCATTTTAACGAACATTATCAGTCGCCACCTTTTCAACCATACACTAGGGCACCGATTATACACTATCGCTTTCGCGAGTCCACGATTATGTTGTCGATAAGCCGGGTTGAACCGATTCGAACCGCCACTGCTATAAGAACCCTGCCGGTAATCCTGCTGGTACTCTCGAGAGTCTCAGTGTCAGCAATGCTTACATAATCAATCTTACTCTGCGAGCCGGCCTTGCGCAATATCATACGCATTTGAGCGGTGACCTTGTTCGGGTCTGTTGCACCGGCTCTTATCATTTTGCGAGCTGTTTTGAGTGATTGATATATGCAGGTTGCGTCTTTCCTTTGCCGTGGTGAAAGGTATTTGTTTCTGCTGCTTAGCGCCAGCCCGTCAGCGGCACGAATGATGGGGCAGACAACGATTTTCAACGGGAAATTCAGGTCCGCAACCATTCGCTTTATGACGATGGCCTGTTGGGCGTCCTTCTGGCCGAAGTAGGCAATGTCCGGCAGGACGATATTAAATAGCTTCGCGCAAATGGTCGCAACGCCACGAAAATGCCCGGGACGAAAAAGGCCGCACAATGGGACACTTGGCTTTTCGACATTTACCCAGGTAAGCACTTCTGAACCGTACATCTGTCTGGCGCCGGGGACAAAAACCACGTCAGCACCTCGTGCCCTGCAAATCTTCAAATCCGCTTTCAGTGGTCTGGGGTATTTATTGAAATCTTCACCTTGGCCGAACTGCGTGGGATTGACAAAAATGCTCACTACAACAAAGTCGCCGTTTTTCACGGAGCGGTCTATCAGGGATATATGCCCCTCGTGCAAAGCGCCCATCGTAGGGACAAAGCCGATTTTCCTGCCTGCCTTTCGGGCGGTGCCAACAAATTGTCTGACGGATTTAATTGTCTTTGCGACTTTCATATTGTCGACCGACTTTGGGTAGCTGCTCCCGGCACACCGGTAACGGCAGGATTCACGTAGTATTCTATCTGACGGCTAAGGGCATCAACAGCTTTTTGATTGAGACAGTCAAAGTCATTCAGCGTAATGGCCGGACAAACCTTCCAGTCGGCCAGAAGCCGCTCGTAGCCGGCCTCAAGGGCCTTCAGAAAGTTCAAATTTATCTGTTGCTCGTAAGGACGATTGCGGCTCCTGATGCGCCGTAGGCACTCCTGCGGCGAACTGCGAAGGTATACAAACAGGGCCGGTCGACAAACACAGGGCGACAGGTTCGCGTAGATTTTGCAATACAACTTTAACTGCTCCGCCGACAGTAATAATTCCGCGTAGATAAGCTCTTTATGAGGGACGTAATCGGCAACTACAAGTTTACCCGCTTCGAGGGCCACGGGACTTAACTGTTCAACTCGGCTGGCTAAAAAGTAAAGCTGAGAATCGAGCGCCAAGTCTTTATTGCCGGCATAAACCTTAGGCAAAAACGGATTTGTGTCGTAGGCCTCGAAGACAGCTTTGCACGATAATATCGCTGCGAGTTTTTTCGCCAACGTGGTTTTGCCTGCGCCAATATTTCCGGCGATGCTGATAAGCCGAGGCCGGTCTGTCACCGGTGCAAAGTCACAACCATTGAGCCGGGCCGCAAGAACCTCCACCGTCTCGCCAAGCACGGGGTGAATCAGTTTGGGATTAAGCTGGCACAACCCTCTCAGCACGAAAGAACGCAGGTGCACCTGCGGATGCGGGACAGTAAGCATATTGCCATCAATCACTTCGCTTCCGAACAGCAGCAGGTCGAGGTCAATAGTTCTCGGGGCCCATTTTTCAGCCCTCTTGCGACCGAGGGCATCCTCTATGTCAATAAGTCGCCGGTGAAGCTGTTCTGCAGAAAGGGTCGTCTTCAGCTCCGCTACAGCATTTATATACCCCGGCTGGGCCGAGTCTCCCAAGGCCGTCGTCTCTACCGGCTTAGTTGCAGCCACAAACTCAGTATCAGGCATTTGACGCAGCATTTGTAGGGCATCTTCGATAAACTTACGACGGTCGCCGAGGTTCGAGCCAAGACCGATATATGCTGTAACGAATTTATTCATCGGAATACTATTCTGCAGAATGGCCGTCAAATAGCGGCGATTCTGTTAAGGGCCTCGCTAACATCTAAGGGGTTGCCGAAGGCGGTGAGACGGACGTAGCCCTCACCCGCTGGTCCGAAGCCAACGCCCGGTGTCGTTATTATATGGGCCTTGTTGAGAAGCACGTCAAAAAATTCCCAGGACCCCAGACCTTTTGGCGTCTTTAGCCAGATATAAGGCGCATTGACGCCGCCGTAAACCTTGTAGCCGAGCTTTGCCAGTGATTCACGGATATGCCTGGCGTTGCTCATATAAATTTCAATAGTGCTGCGAACCTGCTTTTTGCCCTCGTCGGTATATGTCGCCGCGGCCGCAACCTGCGTCACGTACGATACACCGTTGAACTTCGTGCAGTGACGCCTGTTCCATAAACCGTTGAGGAAAACCTTCTCCCTGGCTTTGCTGTATGCGCATAGCTGTCTGGGTACTACGGTGAAGGCACATCGCAGACCCGTAAAACCGGCGGTCTTGGAGAAGCTGCGAAACTCAATCGCAACTTCTTTTGCGCCTTCGATTTCGTATATCGAGTGCGGTATCTCCGGTTCCCCGATGAACGCCTCATAGGCGGCGTCGAAAAGAATTACCACCTCATTCTCTCTGGCGTAATAAACCCAATTTTTCAGTTGAGCAACAGTAGCGACAGCACCCGTGGGGTTATTCGGAAAACACAGATAAATCAAGTCTACCTTTTCAGCGGGCGGCTGCGGCACAAAACCGTTGTCGGACGTCGCGGGCATATAAACGATTCCGGCATAAGTGCCCTGCTGCTGCGCTAAACCCGCTCGGCCGGCCATTACATTGGTATCGACATAGACTGGATAAACCGGGTCTGCAACGGCTATCACGTTATCATGCCCGAAAAGCTCCTGTATATTTGCGGTGTCGCTTTTTGCCCCGTCGCTGACGAATATCTCATCAATATCTATATCGACGCCTCGCGCCTTGTAGTCATTTTCGCTTATTGCTCCGCGAAGAAACGAATACCCGACGCCACCATCGTCGTAGCCCCGAAACGTCTTTTTGCTAGCCATCTCATCGACGGCCCTATGCATCGCCTCAATTACAGCCGGCACTAAGGGCTGGGTCACGTCACCGATACCCATACTGATTAATTTCGCCTCCGGATGGTCCTTCTTGAAGGCGCGCCTGCGTTTGCCGATTTCGGGGAACAGATACCCCGCCTGTAATTTCAGAAAGTTCTCGTTTACCGTTGCCATCATATCCTCTATCTGTAGCGATAGTTGCCCGGGAACGCACAGATTTTAGACCTTTACGGACTGCCCGTCAATAACTTAGACAATTGCAGCAAATCGTAGTCGCCACCGGCTTCTATTAGGGCAAATGACCTTGCAAATCAACTCAAAGGGCCGGATAATGACCACTGAAAATCGGTCAGGATTTTGGAAGGTGCGGCTATGAAGATTGCGTACTTCGATTGTTTCGCAGGTGCGGCAGGTGATATGATTGTCGGGGCGATGCTCGATGCGGGGCTGGACTTCGAGTTTCTAAAAAAACAGCTTTCGACACTGGCCCTTAAAGGCCTTGAGCTCAGGGCCGATGAAACCAGCCGGGCAGGGTTGCGGGCAATTCAGTTTATCCCGGTAATTGAGGACCAGCAGCATCATCGGAATCTCGAAGATATAAAGAAGATTATTGAGGCCAGCGCGATAACAGATAAAGCCAAACTAACGGCCACGGCCGTATTCGACCGGCTGGCCGAGGCAGAGGCATCGGTTCACGGAAAAGACCCAAATGAAGTGCATTTCCACGAAGTTGGTGCGCTGGATTCAATTGCGGATATTGTCGCAGCGGCTGTCGGGCTGGATGCAATGAAAATAGAAAAGGTGTATTGCTCGGCACTGGCCGTTGGAGGCGGCTCGGTCAGAATGGCCCACGGATTATTGCCCGTCCCGGCCCCCGCCACGGCCCAGCTTCTCAAAGGTGTGCCAATAATCGCAGGACCAATAGATAAAGAACTACTGACACCAACAGCTGCTGCGGTATTGACGACAATCGCTGAAAGCTTCGGCCCCTTGCCTGAGATGAAAATCGAGACGATTGGCTGCGGGGCTGGAACACTTAATTGCGAGCAAATGCCCAATATCATGCGCCTGATTATTGGCGAGATAGCCGGCGAATCGACGGCAAATGCTGATAGCATCTGTCTGCTCGAAACAAATATCGACGACGTGAGCGGCGAAGTGATAGCGACCGTTATGGACAAGCTGCTTGAGCAAGGCACGCTGGATGTGTTTACAACGCCGATTACGATGAAACAGAACCGCCCAGCTACTAAATTATCCGTTATCTGCAAAACCGACGACATAACCAAAATTGAAACAACAATCTTCGAGGCGGGACTGACTTTCGGAATCAGAAGACAGATAATGCAGAGAAGCAAATTAGCTAGAGAGTTCGTAACGGTCGCGACGCGGTTTGGAGACATAAGGATTAAGCTCGGCAAATTGGGCGGCAGAACGGTAAACGCCAAGGCGGAATTTGCAGACTGTGCGCGTGCAGCCCGGGAACACAAAGCGAGTGTAAAAGAAGTGCTTGAGGCGGCGATTCAGGCATATAACAGCAGCATAGAAAAAACACGTCGATAAAACACAAGGCGATAATAACCATAGATGGGAAAAGAAGTTACAACGCTGGAGCAACAGTAAACAAGTCGCCTCTCCGCTAAACGATAGAGAATCACTTGATTTACAAGCACTGGAGCGTATACTGTATATCTTTAACAAGCAGCACAAAAGGAAACGCGAGGGACCGCTAAATACTAAGCATCTTGTCAGGTATCAAAACGGCAGGGAGGATTCAAGGTAGGCACGCCTTTGAAAAGGAGGAGTATTAGGCCTCGCACGACAAGACTATGTGGCAACGGTCCGCATAGTATAGTATAGAAAGTTCGGGATCCGAAGGATGAAGTGGTGACGAGTTTCAATCGCATTGAGGGCGATTGGAGATGGGCCATAAAGAGGATGATGAAAGCCAAACATTCGTGTAGTAGGCAGACCCTCCGACTGATTTATGCAGTGTTTTCTATGCTGGTGTGCACAGCGATTACGCAAGCAAAGTATGGCGGCGGAAGCGGAACATCCGACGACCCGTATCTCCTGTTTACCCCGAAGCATCTGGCGCAAATCGGAACCAGCCCGGAGGACTGGGCAAACCACTTCAAGATGATGGCTGATATCGATATGCGCGACTATAATGGAGTAGATGGGCGCCAATCACTTCAGGTAATCGGATATCTGCAATGGCAGCCGTATGATTCGAGACCGTTCAGGGGCGTCTTTGACGGCAACGGCAAACGTATAATAAACCTCAGCATTAAACGTGAGGGCAAAGATTATGCAGGGCTTTTCGGTTATGTGGACGGCAACGCCGCGATGGTTAAGAACCTGACTATTGTAAACCCGATAATCGACGCTGGTTCATCTATGTACGTCGGCGCGGTTGTGGGCAAGTTAAGAATGGGCAGCATCCGCGGCTGTGTAGTTGAAGGAGGCGTTATTACCGGTGACAATTGCGTTGGAGGACTGATCGGATACAATGCTGAGGGGACAATAAGTAATTGCACCTCAACAACAATAGTGAGCGGGAATATCGATGTCGGTGGTATTGCAGGTTATCATCGCGGCAAGATTATCTCCGGATGCAGCTTTTTAGGAAAAGTGTCGGGTCGGAATGATGTGGGAGGTGTAACAGGCGAAAGTGACGGACTCATAACAAATTGTTTCACAAGGGGTTTTGTGAGGGGCAGGACAAGCAACATCGCCGGAGTTACGGGAACCCTGCGGGGGCGAATTGAAGCCAGCTACGTTAAGGGGCAGGTTGTAGGAAGCAAAGAAGTTGGAGGATTCGCCGGACGAAGTACCGGACAAATCGTGGATAGTTATGCACAGGCGGCAGTGACTGGCTATAAGTACACCGGTGGGTTTGTGGGGCTTTTGTATAACGGAGGTAGTGTATGGAGGTGCTATGCGACCCATAATACGTCCGTGCAGCCAAGTCAGGCGGAGAATTTTGTCGGTTGGTCGGATACAGGGGTTGTGACTGCATCGTTCTGGGATGGCAGTAGAATCAATATCGAAGAAATGATGATTTCCGACACATATACTGCAGCTGGCTGGGACTTTGTTGATGAGATCCAAAACGGCCAAAACGACCTGTGGGATATCTGCGAGGAGATGGATTTCCCAAGACTATCGTGGCAAAATTGGCCAGCCGGAGACTGGATATGCCCGGAAGGAGTGGATATTTACGACCTGACGATATTGTTTGAACATTGGCTCGCCAGAATACCAAGTGCAGATTTAGCCGGCGAAGTTCAAGATGGCATTGTGAATTTTAAGGACCTTGTCGCGATGGGTGAGGCGTGGGGAACAAAGCCGGGGGAACCAAGTTGGAATGCAAGATGCGATATATGGCCGGATAGCGGCGATGGATTTGTGGATATTTTTGATTTGACCTCGCTGGCCGAAAACTGGCTACGAGGCGGGAAAATCATAGCCGACATAGGCGATACGGGACCGGACGGTATAGTGAACTTCATAGACTGGGCGCTTTTTGCAGGTGCTTGGAAAAGCAACGAGGGCTCCATAAACTGGGACCAGAGGTGTGACCTCGCACCAGAGGAAGGTGACGGCTTCGTGGATGAACAGGATTTGTTGGTTTTCATCGAGCGATGGCTTAAGTCAGGGGCCGGCCTCGGTGACATCGCTCCGGAGGACAAAGGCGATGGGATTGTGAATCTGCTCGATTTCGTTGTCACAGTAAGAAACTTTCTCGACGAAGTGTAATAAACACACGATAAGTAATGGTTAAAACAATCTCAGGGTCAGGTTCTTAAACTATCAAGAACCTTCCTGATGGTCCGGGCAGATTGTTGCAGGCCTGATTGCTCATCGGGCGAAAGTGCTGCGGTCATAATGCGCTCGATTCCCGCCTCGCCAACGATGCAAGGGATAGACACACAAACATCATCTATGTCATATTCACCGTTCAAAAGCGATGAAACAGTCAGGACACTATGTTCATTTCGCAATACAGCGACTGAGATGCGGACAAGGGAAAGGCCGATGGCGTAGTAAGTAGCACCCTTGTAATCGATAATGTGGTAGGCGCTATCCCGGACGCGACGAGCGATTTCAGCATGAGTTTTTTCGACGTCGCATTTCTGGCAGATTCGGCAATAATCATTCATAACTATACCGCCGATGTGCGCCAGAGACCACGCGGCAACTTCGCTGTCGCCGTGCTCGCCGAGAATATAGGCGTGCACGTTACGGGTATCTATGCCGCAATGCTTGCTTAGCATATACCTGAAGCGTGCACTGTCGAGAACAGTCCCGGAACCAATGACCCGGCTGCGGGGCCATCCCAGCCGTTTAATGGCGGTATATGTCAGAATATCCACCGGGTTGGTGACCATAATAACAACCGCAGGACTATCAAGCTGTTTGATTTGGTCGCAGATTGCATTGACAATCTTCACGTTGGCCTGGATAAGCTCCAGGCGCGACTGGCCGGGCTGCTGCTTGGCGCCGGCGGTAATGACAATAAGACTGGCATCTGCACAATCGGCATAGTCGCCAACGCGTATCTCAACAGGCGGCACAAAGGCCAGACCGTGCGAAAGGTCCATCACCTCGCCCTCGGCGTGCTTTCGGTCGAGGTCAATCAAGACAATCTCCGCAGCCAGTCCGGTCTGCATCAATGCGTAAGCGTATGTTGTGCCAACCGAACCGGCGCCAATAATAACAACTTTTCTTTGCTGTGCCTTCATTTCTCTTTATCCTCTAATAGATACCCCTTACCAGAGTCTCTCTCGCTTTTAGCATCGAGGAACGCCTGCAGAATTTCGGCGGCTGCGACGGCATCGATACGCATGCGTTTTTTCCGGCGAGGCAATTCACTGTCGGCAAGTTTCTCTTCCGCTGCAAAGGTTGTAAGTCGTTCATCCTGATATAATATGGGGATGTCGATTTTCTCTTTAAGCTTGTCGGCAAAGTCACGGACGATTTTCACCTGACCACCTTGTGAACCATCCATATTCAAGGGAAGCCCGAGCACAATTGCATTTATATTTTCGTTGTGGATAAGTTCGAGAATTTTGGCGGGTAGATCCTTTGATGAGGCCAGTACAGCCACAGGTGATACAACAGTCTCAGTCGGGTCACAGACGGCAAGGCCCGTCGTTTTGACTCCGTAATCGATGGCAAGGTATCGCATTTGAACCGGCTGATAACTGCTATTAGAGGAATTTGTCTCCGTTGTGCCGCTCAATAAGTTCGAGAAGCTCTTTTAGCCGATATGCCTGGTCGATGGGGCATACAAGCGTGGCGTCGGGGCTGTGAGCAACAACCATATTATCAAGGCCAATCGCGGCAACAAGGTGTCCTGTATCCTCGGTAACGAGGATGCTGTCTTTGCAGTCGAGCAACTCGCTTTTACCGGCGACAACGATATTTTTATTCTCATCGGATTTAATAATGTCGGCAAGCGCGGCAAATGAGCCGAGGTCGAGCCAGCGGCAGTCAAGCTTGATTGCGTGAACACCGGGCGCCTTTTCCATAACGGCAAAATCTATGCTGATTTTCGGCAGGCGCGGAAAATAGTCCCCCAGTGTCGCCTGCTGACTGGGGCTGTCCCAGCTATTCTGAATCTTCCTCAGGGGTTCAGCGACGTCAGGCAAAAATGTGCTGAGGTGGTCCAGAATTGTCTTTGCCTTCCAGACAAACATACCTGAGTTCCAGAAATGCCGCCCATCATCGACATACTTACGTGCGGTTTCTTCGTCGGGCTTTTCCTTGAAACTGTCGACGGTATAAATCTCGTTCCTGCATTCGGCGCACTTTGCCGGCGAGGAGCATTTTATATAGCCAAGCTGCGTGCTGGGGAACGTGGGCACTATGCCGAATGTAATCATACGGTCGGGATTGGCATTAACAAAGGCAAAGGCGTCTTTGATTGCCTGCTGAAAGACCTCGAGCGGCTCAATCATCTGGTCCGCAGTGACCACGGCCATAGTGGCATCCCGGTCGAGCTTTGCAAGGACCGACGCAGCTAAGCCAACGGCTCCAACGGTATCGCGGACTACGGGTTCGGCAATTACGTTATTGTAAGGCAGGCCGGTGACGGATTCGCGAACAATGTCGGCATAACCGGCGTTTGTCAGAACAATAATGCTGCGGGCGTCGAGTATCGAAGCAAGACGCTCGAAGCAAAGCCGAAGCAGTGTCTGGCCCTGGAATAGTTTCAGCACCTGCTTTGGTCTGCTTCTTCTGCTCAAAGGCCACAGCCGCTTGCCCGTCCCTCCCGCCATAATCACCGCATAATCCATCATCAAATCCTCTCAAATAAGAATTCAGCAGGCGAAGTTTATCAAACCAAAAAATTGCGGTCAATGCTCGTTTTAGCTCGAATCCGCTCAGCAAAATCGGCGTATGATTTGCCGCTTGCGTATTCGCCGGATTTGCCCATCAGAGCATAAGTGGCCTGTTTGCCCAATTCCACGGCCAGCTGGTCGTATGTATTGATGCCGAATAGTGCTCCGGCAAAAGACGTCGTCGCTTCATATAGGAAAATGAACTGCCCGACCGTATAGGCGCTGACCTTTGGAAATAAAACCGTAAGGCAGGGACGCTTGTCCTGCAACAAGGCATATTCGGTCGCCTTTTTTTCGGCATTGAGTAACTGGCCAAGGTCTTTTCGAGCAAGGTAGCCAAGCTCAGGCGCACACTTCGGCGGTTCAGCGGTCCTGACCTTTCTGCCGTGGTCCTGCACCTCAAGGAAAGTGAAGACCTTGTCATTGGGTCCTTCGCGATAAAGCTGGACCTGGCTGTGCTGGTCGGTTGTGCCGAGCGCCTTGACGGGCGTGGGGCCGATTTCGACCTTCTGACCCTTGAGATTGACCCTCTTGCCCAAACTCTCAGCCCAGAGTTGGCGATACCAGTCGGCAAAATCTTTTAGGGCGTAGCTGTAGGGCATCATTACAGACATCTTTTTACCGCGATTGTAATAGTGCCACTGGATTGCTGCATTCAGGGCAGCGGGATTTTTGAAAAAATCTCTGTGATTAACGCGGGCTGACATATCACGTGCGCCTGCGAGGAGCCGGTCGATATTTATACCGCACATCGCAGCACTGAACAGACCAACGGCCGAAAGGACACTGAACCGCCCCCCTACTCCATTAGGAACCTCCAGAGTTGGCAGCCCATATTCAACCGCTATTTTACGCAGCGTTCCCTTTTTCGTGTCGGTAGTCGCAACAACATGGTCTTTGAGTTTTTTCTGGCCGAACCGCAACTCGAGCATCTTCTGGACAATCATAAACTGTGCCGCCGTCTCTGCAGTCTGGCCTGACTTGCTGATAACATTGAAGATGGTATGTCCCAGATGGGGACTGATGTAATCGAGAAACGAGCCGAACTGTGCAGGGTCGACGTTATCGAAAACGAAAAGCCGCGGACCTTTCCGCTGGCCCTTGTCTAAGTTGTACATATAAGGATTAAGCGCCGTCTGTAACGCGATATTACCCAGTGCCGAGCCGCCGATACCGAGAACAACGAGGTTTTCACAACGGGGTTTGAATTCTTTGACAAGCTTTTTCACGGCCTTCGGGATTTCAAGATTACCGGGCAACAGACCATAGTAGGTCCGGCCTCGAGTAATTTCGTCTTTGATTTCAGGTATAAGCGGGGCAGTTCGCCTCGCCAACTCGTTTAACTGCCCGGTCGTTACGCCGTGTTCGGGGCCGATTGCATCAGCCATTACGTTCTTATAGTAAAATCGGATTGGTTTCTCAGCCATATACAACTCCCTTAGGTTCTCTCTCTGGTCAACAACAGTGCATTTGCAGCAACTGGTAGTGTAAGCATTCTACGGTGATTTTCAATAAGCGGTTTTACTGTAGAGAATGCAGAAACAGTATAGGAACACAGGATGCTCCGCTGGCTCGGCATAGGGGGTGAATATTACCCAATGCTGCTCACATTGAAACGTTTACGACCGGTATATGGCTTTTAGCAGCAGAATTGCTTAATCGTGTACGAAAACTGGACAGCCCGGCGCACCATTTGCGCACCAGCCTGCTTTTTAACAAAATTTTTACATTGGGCTAATCATTTGTTAACATAATACGGGAACAACTTGGTAAAAAACTGTCGAAAGGGGCTAAATTTGTGATTAAAGGAATTGTTCTGGCAGTTGATGACGAGGAGGATGTGCTGGAGCTTCTTCGCTATAACCTCCAAAAGGAGGGATTCAAAGTAGATACCGCCACCAGCGGTGAGATAGCGTTGAAAAAGGCCAGAGCAAAAATGCCCAGTCTGGTTTTGCTCGACCTTATGCTGCCCGGTATCGACGGTATAGAGGTCTGCAGACAACTAAAGGCCGACTCGAAAACAGGCAACATACCTATAATAATGCTTACTGCCAAGGGTGAGGAGGCCGACATCGTGGCAGGTCTGGAGGTGGGGGCCGACGACTATGTAACAAAACCGTTCAGCCCCAAAGTGCTTATCGCAAGGGTCCGGCGCATTCTGCGAAGGTCCGCAGCCGTGGAGCAGGAAGACAAAACCATAAAAATTCGTGAGCTGACTATAGATCCAGCCCGCCATAAGGTGCAGGCTGGAAACAAGACGATTGAGATGACTCATACGGAGTTTATGATTCTTCATACGCTGGTCAAGAGACCGGGCATGGTGTTCACCCGGTATAAAATCGTCGATTTGATACGAGGTAGTGATTACATAGTCACCGACCGGGCCGTTGACGTCCAGATTGTATCTCTGCGCCGCAAGCTCGGCCAGTTCGGCAAATACATTGAAACCGTCCGGGGTGTTGGCTATCGATTCAGGGATTAGCCGATGGCAAAAAAAAGACTGCTTTGGCAGCTTTATCCTTCCTATCTGATAATAACAATCCTTGCCTTGGTACTTGTGAGCTTCTACGCTTCACGCTCGATTCGCTCTTTCTATTACAAAGAAATTGTGGAAGACCTAAGGGCTCGTGCCCAACTGGCAAGCGAACGGATTCTGCCGGTGCTGCGTCAACTGGAATCCAATGAAGTGGACCGGCTGTGCAAGGAACTGGGTGGGCTCGCGGCGGTCCGTTTGACTGTGATTTTGCCCGACGGCCGGGTAGCCGGGGATACGGATGAGCAGCCGGCACAAATGGAAAATCACGGCGACAGGCCCGAATTCATAGAGGCGATGTCGGGTGATTTTGGAAGTTCGGTGCGATACAGCGACACACTCGGCAAAAATATGATGTACGTCGCACTGGCCGTGAGGGAGCAGAGCCGGACTCTTGCCGTTGTGCGTGCCTCGATTCCTGTAACTGCGGTTGACCAGACCCTTGCCGACATTTACGCAAAAATAGCATGGGCGGGTATCGCAGCGGCCGGATGTGCCGCCGGTATAACACTGCTGGTATCTCGCAGGATAACCCGACCGATAGAACAAATGAAAGAGGCAGCGAGGCATTTCGCCTCGGGACAATTAGACCATAGAATTCCGGTACCGGAGTCATCGGAACTGGCGGAGCTTGCCAAGAGCTTAAATGAAACGGCCCGACGGCTTCAGGTTACTATCAACACAATCACCAGACAGAGAAACCGACTCGAGGCGGTGCTGGCAAGTATGGCGGAGGGCGTGGTTGCCGTCGACCCGAGAGGGCACCTGGTAAGCATCAATAAAGCAGCGTCTGGGCTGCTCGACATTGACGCCGGCTCGGCCGTCGGACGAAACGTCGAAGAAGTCATTCGCGACGTCGATATTCAAAGGTTTATTCAGGAGACACTGACAGGGACCGAGCCGACCGATGCAGATGTCGTTTTACGGTCTGCGCAGCCGCTTTCATTACATCTGCGAGGGACGCGTCTGAGCGACGAACAAGGCAACAAAAGCGGAGCGGTAATTGTGCTCAGTGATATGACACTTATGCACCGGCTGGAAAATGTTAGACGCGATTTTGTAGCCAATGTCTCCCACGAGTTGAGGACGCCGGTTACTAGCATCAAGGGTTTTGTGGAGACACTGCTTGAAGGCGCAATCAATGAGCCGCAGCAGGCACAGCGTTTTCTCAAAATAATTTCAGACCACACGAATCGGTTAATCGCGATTATAGATGACCTGCTGAGCTTGTCGCGCCTGGAGGAGGACGGAAAGGCAAGGATTATCACACACGAAAAAACAAAAGTTTGCTCTGTGCTTGCCTCGGCAATAGAGCTGTGCAAACCAAAAGCCGAACAGAAGCAGATACAAATCGGGCTCAACTGTGATGAACATATCGAGGTCCCGATGAACGCGACTTTGGTCGAGCAGGCGGTTTTTAATCTTGTGGATAATGCCATCAAATACAGCAATCCCGAATGCACCGTGCAGGTAATTGCCGAAACAACTGCCGATGAGGTAACTATAGCCGTCAAAGACAGCGGCTGCGGTATAGAAAAAAAGCACCTTGAGCGTATATTCGAGCGGTTCTACGTGGCGGACAAGGCCCGCAGCCGAAAGCTCGGAGGAACCGGCCTGGGTCTGTCGATTGTCAAACACATTGCCCAATTGCACTGCGGTTCGGTTATGGTCGAAAGCATTCCCGGCCGGGGCAGCACCTTCACACTTCACTTGCCGATAAGATGAACGGTATTCATCCCTGCATAGATATAACTTAACACAAATCTAACGCAAAGCTAACAGTTGCTTAATCCCCCTCGTTTACTTTTTCAGGCAAACGGGTACTTCGCCATCCGGGGTGGTCTCGGGTAGCTGTCAAATAGGGACGTCTTTCTATGGAGGTACGAGAATGGGTAAGGCAAAGTTAGTGGGTGTGGTACCGCTGCTCGGTCTGCTATTTGCCTGCAGCGTCAGGGCAGACGAAATCAGCAACCTGAAAAAACAATTAGCTGAATTGCAGGCAAAGGTCGACCGGCTGGAGGCCCGACAGTCCGAACAGATTGAGCAGCAGGTATCCAAGGCGGTAGAGGCAAAGAAAATGGAGGCACTGCCGGATAGTCTGAAGTGGATTGAAAATGTGAAAATCAGCGGTGACTTCCGATACCGCTACGAGGGAATCGACTCGCAAAGCGGGGGCAAATGGGGCGGCAGTGTTAATCGAAATCGCATTCGAGCCCGACTGAACATAGACGGCAAGGTCAACGATGACATCGACATCGGGTTCCGGCTTGCCAGCGGCTCAACCGACCCGGTTTCTACAAACCAGACCCTGGAGGACAGCTTTTCCAGTAAAGCCCTCTGGCTTGACCGTGCGTTCTTCAACTGGCATCCGGGCACGATACAGGGATTTAACTTTATCGGCGGCAAAATGCCTCAACCCTTCTATCGCGTTGGCGGCAATCAGTTAATCTGGGATGACGACCTTAATCCGGAAGGTCTGGCCGCACAATATGTGATGGGATTGAACGAGTCGTGCAAGCTTTACATAAACGGCGGCGGATTCTGGGTGGGACATGCCGACAGCTCCAGTGCACCGGAGTCGTCTCTTTGGGGGATGCAGGGTTATTTGAAAAATACTTTCGAAGATAAAAGTTACTTGCTCGGCGGTATGAGTTATTACGCCTACGGGAATGTCGAAGGAGAGCCCAACGTCAGCTCACTCTGGGGCAAGAACAGCTTTTTCGGCAACACCTCAACCAGCGGCAAGTACAAATATGATTTTGACATTGTCGAGGGTTTTGCCGAGTACGGCTTCGAGGTTGCGGATTACCCTGTCACGGTTTTCGGTGATTATGCTCATAACACTTCGGCACCCGGCTCGAAGAGCAACGGCTGGCTTATCGGCACCGTGTTCAACAAGGCCAAAAAAAACGGTTCCTGGCAATTTGGTTACGACTATCGTGATATTGACACTGATGCCGTAGTAGGCCAGTTCAATGATTCAGACTTCATCGGCGGCGGTACCAACGGTAAAGGACACAGATTTAACGTGGTTTACCAGCTTGCTAAAAACTTCCAGGCAGGTCTTACATACTTTCTTGATAAAAAGAAAAGTACGGATGAAGACAAATATCGTCGGCTGCAGGCGGATTTGGTTTTCAAGTTTTAGAGCGGACAGGCCCTAACAAATTCTTAACCGAAGATTAACAGAATCTTAACAATATAAACGTATGTTAAATACAGGAGAAAACAAAATGAAGAAAATCACATTATGTTTGATGGCCTTTTTGCTTGCGTTGCCTGCTGTATGCGCGGCGGAGACGCTGCAGATAGAGGGCTCCACAACCGTCGGTCCAATTGCAGACGCCTTTGCGGAATACTTTATGAGGTCCAATCCGGACCTTGAGATTACCGTCAAGAAAACAGGCAGCGGCGACGGGGCGGCGGCATTGATGGACAACAGATGCGACATAGCAACCATGAGCCGGTTTATGAAGGACAAGGAATTCAAGGGGGCGGTCGAGAAGGGTATTTTTCCCGTGGCACACGTTGTTGCGATGGACGGTGTCTGCATTATCGTTCACCCTTCCAACCCGGTTAAGGAGCTGACGACCGAGCAGATTCGTGACATCTATATGGGCAAAATAACCAACTGGAGCCAACTGGGCGGACCCGATATGGCTATAGTGGCCATCAGCAGAGATACCTCTTCAGGCACTTACGAAACGTTCCACGAGAAGGTAATGAACAAAGAAGATATGGCCGGCAATGTCGAATACGTCAACTCCAATCCACAGGCCCACGCCAGGGTTAAAACGACCATGGGGGCAATTGGATACGTCGGCCTCGGCTTTGTGGATATCAACGTCAGGGCGCTGAAAATCGACGATATCCAGCCAACAAGGCAGACAATCTCCAGTGGAACCTACCCGGTCGCCAGGCCACTATTTATGTTCACCAACGGCTATCCTAAGCTTGGCTCAACGGTCTACAAGTTCTGCACGTTCCATCTGAGTGAAAGGGGTCAGGAAATTATCGAGGCAAAGGGATTTGTCCCCGTGACCGCGTACTGAATTTGATTTGCCTGCTCTTCTGGAGACGGGAGCAAATATGGGGCAAGGTAGTGTAAACGATGCGCTAATGCCGGCGGCCGAGTCACATCGGCCGCTGGCGCTTACACCGACCGAAGATATCAGGGGATTCCTGGCGTTTCACCTCGGCCGGACTTTTTTGTTTGTGATAACGTGTACAAGTGTTCTGGCCGTCTTTTTGATTTTTCTTTTCGTAATCAAAGAGGCGTTTCCTTTTCTGACCGAGTTCAGCATAGTCGAGTTTCTAACCAGCGCCGAGTGGTATCCTGAGAGTGAAAATCCGAGATATGGCGTGCTGGCGTTATTGACGGGGTCAGCCTATGTGACGATTGTCGCGCTTGTTTTTTCGGTTCCGGTGGGGGTCTTGGCCGCGGTATTTTTAAGTGACATTGTGGGGCTGAGAATCAGGTCCGTAGTGAAACCGATAGTCGAAATCCTGGCGGCAATACCCTCCGTCGCCTATGGTTTCTTTGCAGTGATGGTGCTGGCGCCGTGGATGCAGACCAAACTCGGCTTTTCCACCGGCACCAACGCCTTGAATGCATCGCTTGTTCTGGCGGTGATGGCGCTGCCGACGATAATAAGCGTTTCGGAAGATTCGCTGTCGGCGGTGGGAAGGGAATTGCGGGAAGCATCGTATGGTCTCGGGGCCACGCGATTCGAGACAATCTTCAAGGTACTGATTCCAGCCGCACACAGCGGCATAATTGCGGCCGTCGTTCTTGGGATGATGAGGGCAATCGGCGAGACGATGGTGGTCTGGATGGCCAGCGGAAACGCGACTCAAATTCCAAGCCCCTGGTGGGACCTGTCGCAGTCGGTGCGAACAATGACCGCGACGATAGCGGGTGATATGGGCGAGACGGAGAAGGGCTCGCCTCATTACAGGGCACTCTTCGCCGTGGGTATGCTGCTTCTGATTATGACTTTCTGTTTGAATCTGGTTAGCGAGTATTTTCTCACACGGGCCAAACGGGCAGGTGGTAAAAGCTGATGCGAACGATTATACGGGGCATTCTGAATAACGTTTTCACCGCGGTGGCGGGTACGTCGGTAGTATGCCTGTGTATGGTGTTGGTGGCCGTGCTGGGCCCGATGATTTGGCGAGGGGGTTCCGCGGTTTTCTTCAAAGGGACAGTCGAATTCAGAAAAATGCAGCTTGCCCTGTTCGGACGAGGGAACGAGGCAAAAATAGAAGCCGAGCAAAAACGGCCCGAGGATGCCCGCAGGTTCGTCTACGATGCTATCGAGAAATTCAAAGGCGGTATAGACACCGAAGCGCTTAGCGACAAGGCAAGGCAGATTTATAGACAGTTCGGCAGTGAACTTCGGCAGACGGATATGCCGGGTGAAGAGGTCGCCGAGTTAAGGTCTATAACGAGGGATATTCGCAAACGGCTTGAAATCGCTTTCGCAAGCCAAAACAGAGACGAGATTAACAAGGCACTCACCTATGTCAACAGCTTCAGAGACGATTCGAGATTCAAGAATAGCTCCGCAGAAGGGCTGTTTCAACTGGCGGAAGAATACGCAACAGCCATACAGGGTATTAATCTCGCTGAACGCAACGAATACCGAAAGGAGCTGGCAGAAGTCGAGCAAATTCTCACAAGACTGCTCGGTCCCGCTCCGGCAACGCCAACACCGGCCCTGATGATGGACCGATTCGGAGCCACGCGCTGGGACCAGGCACAGAAACTGCTGAACAGACTTGTCTGGCACGAACAGTGGGCTCAGCAAGAGCCGAATGAACCGATGGTCAAAATGCGAACACCGCGTTCGCAGCGCTTCGCAGGTACAGAACTCGAAGGACTATTTGATATAATTGAGCAGCAACTCCCGGAGATGCTTGCCCCGAAACTCACGTTCTACTGGCGATATTTCATAGACGACAGCACCCCAGGCCACTATTTCGGCGGTGTCGGACCGGAAATACTCGGGACACTTCTGCTGACGGTTCTGGCGATGCTCTTTGTCGTGCCGTTCGGAGTAATATCAGCCGCCTACTTAGTCGAGTGTGCATCCGACAATCTCGCGGTGAGGACCATCAGAATGTGCATCAATACATTAGCTGGTGTTCCGAGCATCGTATTCGGCATGTTTGGGCTGGCGTTTTTTGTGCTGTTCTTTCTGCCGATTTTCGGTGTGCCGTCCAAGGGCTGCATACTGGCTGCATCGCTAACACTGGCTGTACTAACGTTGCCCGTGATGATTCGCGCAAGTGAGGAGGCGATTCGTGCGGTTCCCCAGACATATAAGGAAGCGTCACTGGCTTTAGGCGCGAGCGGATTCCGAACATTTGTCACCGTGACACTGCCTGCGGCCCTTCCCGGCATCCTCACGGGCGTCATACTAAGTCTTAGCAGGGTTGCGGGCGAGACGGCGCCGGTTCTTTTCACCGGTGCGGTTGCACTTGGCCCCATGCCTAAATCGATATTCGACCCGACCAGAACGCTTTCATACGGCAGCTATGATATGGCCGTAGGCGACCGGCTGGCCGCGATGGTGCCGCATAACCAGTTCGGTATGGTCGTTACACTGGTTGGCCTTATTTTGTGTTTGAACACACTGGCAATCATATTACGTTTTAGGGTGTCTAAAAAACTTGCGGGTCAATGAACCTGAAAAATACGGAGCATAAATACGATGCCGACACAGCAGCTTCCGCGGTTAAATAAGCAATCGAGGGCCGAGCAGATTATGAAAGAAAACAAAAACAGCCATACAAACCAGTCCAAGAGCCCGATACAGTGCGCATGCCCCATAGTACGCGCGGAAGATTTTACGTTTTACTATGGAGCAAAAGCAGGGGTTGAGAACATAACAATGGACGTAACTCCCTGCAGCGTCACGGCAATAATCGGACCGAGCGGATGTGGCAAGAGCACGTTTCTGCGAAGCATAAATCGAATGAACGACCTGATTCCAAACGTTCGTGCAACGGGTAAGCTGGCTGTGGATGGTCAGGATGTTTACGATAAACGGGTAAATCTGGTGAACCTCCGCCAGCAGGTCGGTATGGTTTTTCAAAAACCCAATCCCTTCCCGAAGAGCATATTCGACAATGCGGCTTACGGACCCCGCCTCCAGGGAATAAGAAAACGAGGTGCACTGGATGAAATCGTGGAACAGAGTCTGACAGCCGCCGTTCTTTGGGACGAAGTGAAAGACGACCTTAAGAAATCCGCCCTGGCACTATCGGGTGGCCAGCAGCAGCGATTGTGCATTGCCCGTGCTCTTGCAACCCGGCCGAGGGTGCTGCTTATGGACGAGCCGTGCTCGGCGCTTGACCCGCTGGCAACGGGGAAAATCGAGGACCTTATCGCCCAGCTAAAGAGCAAATATACCATCGTAATCGTTACACATAATATGCAGCAGGCAGCACGTGTGAGCGAAATGACGGCCTTCTTTTGTCTCGGCGAGTTGATAGAATACGACGTAACCAGCAAGATATTTGAGAATCCCAGCAACAAGAAAACAGAAGATTATATTACCGGTAGATTCGGGTAGATGCAGCGATACGAAACGATAGGAGTGAATATATGCCAGTTCATTTGCAGCGGGAAATCGAAAAACTGAAAAAGAAACTGCTGGCTCTCGGCGCCAGGGTCGAGGCGGCTGTACGCGAAGCCACGCTTTCGATAGAAGAACGTGATTACAACCTTGCCCAAAAGATAATCGAAAACGACCCCCAGATTGACCAAATCGAGGTCGAGGTTGAAGAAGACTGCCTCAAAATTCTCGCGTTGCATCAGCCGGTGGCAATTGACCTGCGCTTCATAGTGGCCGTGCTGAAAATCAATAATGACCTCGAACGCATTGGCGATTTGGCGGTGAACATCGCGGAACGCTCGGCCTTCCTCGCCCAACATCCAAGGGTTAATGTCGCATTCAGCTTCGTAGAGATGGCCGACAAGGCCCAGAAAATGCTGAAAAGAAGTCTCGATGCACTTGTGGGCCTTAACCCCGAGCTGGCTCAGGATGTCTGCGCCAGCGACGATGCCATCGACGCAATGAATAGGAAAATGTATCTTGAGATTCAGGACGCCATTCAAAGAAAACCTGACGACCTTGAGTGCTTGATTCATCTGTTGAGTGTATCAAGGCATCTTGAGCGTATCGCCGACCACGCCACCAATATCGCCGAGGACGTCATTTATATGGTCGAAGGCCGAATAGCCCGTCACCGAACAGAAAAATACAAATAGCGTTTAATCCCTTCAGCAAGCTCGAGTGACGCGACACACCTCTGCAATTAAAAATCCCATTCGAATAAAACCGCAACATCAGAAAATTAACAAATTCCTAACAAAGATGTAACCGCTTTCTGACAACCCGTAAGTACACTTGAATCGTAGCAATCAGTGAAGGAATCATTTATACGCTGGTTCTGAGGTACTGTATGCGATGAAGCATACAGCCGGTCAACTAAAAAACGGCTCATAATGTATGACCCGGGCAAAGTCATATCTTTGCGAGTCTTGCGTATTTGACCTTCAGTGATTTGACCTCACCGGAGTTGAAGGCAACGACTATGATTGAATTATCGCCCATATCAGCGAACTCTTTTACGGTTCCAAGGCCGAATTTCTTGTGAACGACGATGTCGCCCTGACGGAAACGAGGCGTCGATTGACGATTAAGAATTTGGGATTCAGAATTTTCAACTGCCGATTGCCGACTTTCGATTGTGGATTGAGCAATAGACTCAGAGAATCCCAGGCCGAGCTCAAAAAGAAACTGCGAAGGGATAATGCGCAAGAGCTGGCCCCTGATTTGGCGGTACTTTGCGAAACTGACGTGAAGATTAGTCTTTGCCCGCGTGATGCCGACAAAAAACAGCCGACGCTCCTCTTCGATTTCGTCGCCATCCTCGGCGCTTCTTTCGTGGGGCAGCAGGCCCTCTTCGACGCCAACAATAAACGCAGTGTCGAATTCAAGACCCTTCGCCGAGTGAAGTGTCATAAGTGCGACCCGCTTAGCCGAAGTGTCATAAACATCGGTATCGCTAAAAAGTGCAATCTGCTGGAGATAATCGACAATCAAGGGTTTCTCGGTCTGCTGGTCATAGCTTGCGGCGGCGCTAATCAACTCGCCGACGTTTTCCAGGGCGTCTCTACTATCCGGCCCCGCAGCTATAAGTGACTGTTCCAGCCCCGATTCGGTAAAGACCCGCTCTGCCAAAGGCCCTACGGGACCTGAAATATCTTTCGTGAAACCATCCATCATCCTGACAAACTGCTCAACTCTGGCCGACGCGGATTTCGACAGCGATTCAATCCTGCCGGCGACTTTTAGTGACTCATAAAAGGTCTTGTTAGTGCGACTGGCATAACCTCGTATTCTGTCAATCGTGGTTTTGCCTATGCCGCGCGCGGGCGTATTGATTATCCGGCCAAGTGCGACCTCGTCGGCCGGGTTGACGAGAACCTTCAGATAAGCCAGAAGGTCGCGGATTTCCTTTCGATTATAGAATTCGACGCCGCGGACAATCTGGTATGAAATTTTACTCTTTATAAGTGCCTCCTCAAGGACCCGGCTCTGGGCATTAACGCGATAGAAAACGGCGATATCAGGCGCAGATACCCCCTTATCGATTGACTGCCTGATTGATTGCGCCAGTCCAAGGGCCTCACCAGTCTCGTCTTCGTAAGACTCAATGACAACCTCGCCGGCAGCGGGTCGCGTCGGAACAAGACGCTTGGCCTTGCGGCTTTCATTGTTGGCGATGAGACGGTCGGCGACTTCGAGGATTTGAGGCGTCGAGCGAAAGTTCTCCTCCAATCGCACGACCGTGGCATCAGGCCAATCACGCTCGAAGTCTAAAATGTTGCGAATGTCGGCGCCACGCCACCGATAAATCGACTGGTCAGGGTCGCCGGTCGCGCAGATATTGTTATGAGAAGAAACAAGGGCCTTGGCAATTCTGTACTGGGCGTGATTAGTGTCCTGATATTCGTCTATGAGCAGATACTTAAAACGGTTACCAAGCTCGGAACAAGTGTCAAGATGACGTTCGAGCAGAAAGGCGGTCTTCAAAAGCAGGTCATCAAAATCAAGGGCGTTCAATTCAGCCAATATCTGCTGATAACGGCAGTAGATTCTCGAAAGCATTTTCGAGAAGAAGTCGTCGGCCTGATCTTTGAAGACATCGGCGTCAATGAGCTTGTTTTTCAATGTGGATATCGCATCTAAGGTCCGACCCGGCGAAAAGTTGGTCGTATCAAGCTCGCAGGTGGTTATGGCCTGCTTCATACACTTGGTCTGGTCGGCCTGATCGTAAATACTGAAGTTCGGCCTGACCCCCGCGTCCTCGGCGAACCTGCGAAGAATACGGACACAAAGCGAGTGAAAGGTGCTGATATGCGCCCCGCCGGATGCGCCGAGGGCAATAGCCCGGCTGCGCATCTCCTCAGCCGCCTTGTTGGTAAAGGTTATCGCACAGATATTGCGCGCAGGCACTCCAGCATCGACCAACGCGGCTATGCGAAACGTAATGACACGGGTCTTGCCGCTGCCCGGACCCGCAATAACGAGCAAAGGACCTTCACGGTGAAAAACGGCTTTTTGTTGGGATGGGGTCAGTCTGCTGCCCGAAAAGGCACTACCAGCATTATTCGACAAAGGCGGCATCATTGCGACTGCTGCGATTTCTGCAGCATCTGCTGCTCAATCTCCATAAATTGTTCGGCGAGCTCCGGCCGTTCGATTTTGATGCGACCTAAGAGATTCTGCCGCATCACAAGGGGGTACTGCTGGTCCTCGAAGAAGTCCAGAAGCGCGTTATATCGCATCACTTTGAAATCAGGCATATCTATCCTCTCCTCCGGCTCATATTTAGCCCGGTAAATCCGGTATGCCTCTTCGGCCATCTGCTCTCTGGCGAAGGCCTCATCATCGTCGCGGACCGCGTATCTGAAATAGGCCTCGCGCAGCATCAGCAGAATCATCTCCCTGGCGTTGGCCGGAGTGATGGTCTCGAGTCTCTCGCGCAGGTCTTGTCTGGCATAGTATTCCGCGGAAGGATTACGGAACTCGGCGCGATGAGGATAAAGTTTGCGCAAAAGATTATATATCCGCTGGGCCTGACCCCTGTGGCCCGCCTGATAAAACGAAAACACCGCATTGGTAAGAAAATTGCGATACTGCACCTCGTGGGAATCCTCAAAATCATCGTTCGGGTCAGCGTATTTAAGGATAATCTTCGTTATGGCCTTATTGTAAGGGTCGAACATCCTTAAGTCGGGCCTGAGAAATACATCTTTGATTACCGCCGGCTCATTTTGTAAGTTTTGTTCCCGACTTGGCCTGACAGGTATGTTGTAGATGAAAATTTTCCCATAGCGGAAAAGATTTTGCAGACTGTGGGCGACGATTCGGTCTGTATTTTCCTCAGCGACGGGGTATTCCTCGATATTCTCCTTATTGCCGGCAACCTGAAGGCCCTTCACGGCCCAGTAGATTGCGTGCACATCAGGATGACGCCAATCTAAGGGAAGATGTCCGTTAGGTTCGCTGAAATCGATTGGGCCGTAGGTCTGATTCAGCTCCCTCATCAAAGTGGGTTCGAGTTTCCAGACTTCTCGAAGCTGCCAGGCCTTTGCAAAAACGTCGAAATCCTTAAGCCCTCTGGTCGTCCTGAAACGGTCGATAATCCTGAATGCCTCCGGCTCAAACCTGGCTGGATTCTGACGCAAAGAAAGATAAGTGCTGACAAACCGGGATTCGTCCTCGAAGGATTTATCCGCAGACTTGAGTGCAGAGATTAACGGAGCAACGTTGGGGTCGTCGGCTATCGTTTGCCAGTCGGCCGGAGCGTTCGCAAGCGCGTCAAACCAGGCGTTATCGACAGAACCAAGCAATGGCTCCATCGCCTCAGCCAGTTGGAGTTTGTAATATTTGTGGGCGTCGTCTGTCAGACCACCTATTTTGTGCTGAAATATCCAGCCAAGCTGATGATACAACAAAATCGATTTCGGATTCAGTGGTATGCCCCGGTCACGCAACAGCTCGTAGCCGTTCTTTATCCACTGCCACCTCTGGTCGGGCTGCTCCGCCGGTATTGCCACGGATATGTTGTAGGCCATGTTCCACGACTGAAACTCCCAGACCTTGGCGAACCGGGGCTGCAGGACCGTAATCCATTCGGCCAACTGCTTCGCGTCGAAAAACTGTCCCTGCTCCTTCATCCGGTCGGCACGGATCCACAGAACGTCCACTACAAGGCCCCGAAACGCGCCCATTGCAACCGTCGCAAACGCAAGCGAAGGCGGGGCATTCTGAAGCGGCTCGTTGCTTATCAGCTTCATCTCGACCCGCTGCGAATTGATGTAGTCAAGCTGCATACCCGCTGCGGTCAGCAGGACCACGGCCAGAATTATACCTGCAACGAAAATAATTATGTCACGTAAACGCATAATCGGCATTCTATGAATAATATACAGGTAACGGGTAGCGCATGCTTTGTCCGCCTATGCCCCGTCTGGTGCTAATATTAGCGTTAGATTATAACTTTTGCAATTTCGCGATAAGTGAAAATGAGCATCGACAAAAGCAGCAGCGGCACGGCCTTGAGACATATCGTGAAAAAACCGAGCTTTCCGAGCAAGGACCATTTCAAAAGACGGCCGGGGATAAGAAACTTCGACGGGCTTATCTGGTCGAACTGCGGCAATAAAGAAATAAGCGGTTTCAGAGAGTAGTAGTACACCTTGTTGACAGTTTCGCCAAGAAACTCGAACGACTCACTGATAAAGCCGCTCATATTAGCCATTGTGAACACGGCCAGGCAAAGCAGTATGGCCACCGGGAAAGACAGAAATGTCCCGGAAAAGACCGCAAGTGCAGCCAGAAAAACAAGGCGAATAAAAACAAGCAGCACGGCCCTTATGAAATTAGCAGTGAACGTGTCGGCCTTATAAAGAACCTCGAGACCATCCTCCGGCGGAAAAATCACGACCGTGTCATTAAGACCTACGTTCAAAAACGCCAGGCCCAGGTAACCGTCATCGGCGACGGCGTCACCCGGAATCTCGAATTCGTGAGAAGTTCGTATCAGGTCTTTTCGTTCAACTGAGTAAATCGGCGTATTGGGAATCTGCGCAAGGCGAAGCTGGCGGAGGTCGCCTATAATCCATCTGCTGTAAATCTGCAGGTCGTAAGGGTTGAGAGCAACGTCATATTTGAACCTTACATACAAGTTCTGGTTCGGGTCTAACGGCTTGACGTTGTGAAATTCCCACTCCAGCTCTCCGTTAACCAACGCGGCACGCTTCCTGAGACTGATACGCTTGGTAAGTTCGTTTTTGTAGTTTCTCCGGGCGACGGGATTTTCATCGACACCCGCCGGCACATCACCCGCCCGCAGCATATCCTCATAAGTCTGGTCAACTTCCGCGGATACATCGGGCTCTGCAGGTGTTAGAGATGCTCTCGCCGTAAAAAATTCGTTACGGACCTGGGCAAGCTGTTCGTCATCGGCATCGACAAGTCTCGGCATCGACACGGTAATTGCGTAAATGACAGTAGAAAACAGCATAATCAAAACTGCATCCAGAAGCACTACTCCAACCAGCTTGCCGAGCACAAACTGGAACCGGCGTATCGGCTTTGTCAGGACGGTATAAACCTGTCTGTCTTTTACGTCGCTGGTCAAAGAATAAGCGCCGACGAAGATAGTCAGCAAAGCCAGCAGCAGAGCCGTCAGTGACAGACCATAGCTGACAAATGCCTGCTCACGACCTTTCAGTGTCCCGTCGCCGGTCATCTTGAAGCCCATCGTCGCAAGCAGCACAAGTAGCAGGACTATAAAAACAGCGGCAATTTTCAGACGCAGCGCCTGTCTGAGTGTATTGACCGCAATTGCCCAGATACTACGCATTTGCGGAATCTCCCTGCTCAGCACCAGGGGCCTCTTGATTGTCACCCTTTGTCCGGCCCGTCAGCTCATCAAGAATGTCTTCTCGTGGTGTGATGGTCGACTGAGCTTTGGAATCTTCGGCTGGCTGTGTGCCCGCGGGCTTTAGCTCGGCTGAAGCACTTTGCTTTGTGAGACGTTCGAGCAAGTCTTCGTCGGGTGCTGACTCAGAAGCCGGCTTCGGTTTGACCGTTTCCGTCCGGATACTCTCCTGCTGCTCGCTCGAAGATTCACCGGAGACAAGCTGTTCAAGCAGTGCCGCTCGCCGGGCCTGCTCATCGGGCTTCGCGGCGAGGAAGTCGCTAATATGCGTCTTGCTCTCTGCCCCGCTTGTTTGCACGGCCTGCTGCTGGGCGGCGGCTACCGTGTTAAGAAAGAACGTCTCGAGCCTGGTCACAGGCACGCTGATAGTGCATTCGGCGCGTTCCCCGGCAAGAAGCTGTTTTATCTTTTCAACCGTTGCGTTGCTGAGCCGGCTGGTTGTGATTTCCGTCTTGTCGGTGTGTCGAAGAAGGTCATCGACTTTGCCCTCGGTCTGGATTTTGCCGCCGTAAAGTATCGCTATCCTGTCGCAGACGTCCTCCACGTCGGCAAGCAAATGGCTGCACAGCAATATCGTTTTCCCCCGGCCGGCGAGCTCGAGTATGAGGTCTTTGATTTGCCTTGTCCCTATCGGGTCGAGACCCGTTGTCGGCTCGTCCAAAATCAGAAGGTCCGGGTCGTTAATCAGGGCCTGGGCAAGGCCGATTCTACGGGCCATACCCTTCGAAAATGTCCCCACAGGCCTGTTGGCGACGGCCTTGAGACCGACCATATCGAGAAGCGCCTCGCTCCGCAGCTTGCGAATCCTTGCCGGCAGTTTGAACAGTCGGCCGTAAAAGTCGAGTGTCTCACGGGCGTTGAGGTATCTGTAAAGATACGACTCCTCCGGCAAAAAACCGATTCTGCTGTTGATATGCGGGTCGGTTGCGTCCCCGCCCAAGACAAGGGCCTTTCCCTTTGTGGGGTGCAGCAGGCCCAGCAGCATCTTGAGCGTGGTTGTCTTGCCGGAGCCGTTAGGCCCTAAAAGGCCGAATACTTCGCTGACGTGAACCCGAAGGTCCAGGTTGTCTACTGCCAAAACCCTGTTACGGCCCCACAAATCCGAAAAGGTCTTGGTCAAAGAGAAGGTTTCGATTGCATATTCCATAACCGGTCAATCCTGCTCTGCCCGTTACACCGGCCCCTGCTTCACCGGGGCGTGGTGTTGAAGCTCTTCGCCGTGACGGACCAGTCGGGCGCTGTTGAAGACGACAACAAGTGAGCTGGCAAAATGAAGAAATGCCGCAAGCGTAGGCATAATTAAAAATGACAGTGATATTCCAACAACTATAAAACTGACGCCGAACGCCAGATTGGTATTGATGACGGAGCGTGTCCTTCGTGAAAGTTGCACCAGGGCCGGCAGACGCTTGAGGTCGTCGCTTAACAGGGCAATAGATGCCGAATTAATGGCAACGTCTGAGCCGGCTGCGCCCATCGCAATACCGAGGTCGCCGGCCGCTAATGCCGGCGCATCGTTTATACCGTCCCCGACGACAACAACGGTGTGCCCGTCTTTCTTGATTTTCTCGACTATGGCGAGTTTGTCCTGCGGCAGGCAGTTGGCCTTGTAATCGGTGCAGCCAAGCTCCGTGGCGAGGCGCCCGGCCACCTCGTCTCTGTCGCCAGTCAGCATCGTTATTCTTTTCACACCCAGACTACCGAGGTCCTTCACTGCAAGTTGTGCTTCCGGTCTTGTTTTATCCTGCATGCCGACCCAGCCGATGCAATCGCCGTCTCTCGCCACGTAGAGCGTGCTGAAACCCTGCTCTTCCTGAAGAGAAGGACTCGGTATGCCGGATATATTAACCTTGTTCTCCCTTAAAAAAGAATTCCTGCCGACGATGATTCGGCTCCCCGTTACCGTGGCAGTGACTCCCTTGCCGGGCGCTTCAAGAAAATTGTCACAGTCCGGGATTGCCACATTGGCCTGCTTCGCCACCTCAAGCAGCGCCCTTGCCGCCGGGTGCTTGCTCATTCTCTCGGCACCGGCGGCAAACGACAGAAGCGTTGACGGCTCGATATCCTTTGCCGGCGTAAGCTTCGTTACATACAGCCGGCCGGTCGTCAGTGTCCCCGTCTTGTCGAAGACCATCGCGCTGATTTTACCGGCCACTTCGAGGTCTGCAACGTTCTTGACGAGTATGCCGAGACGGGCCGCCGCCGATATTGCCGCGACCATCGCGCTGGGCGTGGCGAGAATAAGTGAGCAGGGACACGCGATTACAAGAATCGTTATCGCCTGGTTTATGTTCCGGGTGAAAAACAGCACAATGCCGGCAATCATCAGAATAGTCGGAGTGTACCATTTAACATAGCTGTCGATGATGCGCATAATTGGTATCTTGGTCTGCTCGGCCTGGAGAATAAGTGTCTGGACCTTGCCGAGCGTCGTGTCTTTGCCGGCCTTTGTAACGGTGATATCGAGTGCGCCCGTGAGGTTGCTTGTGCCTGCAAAGACCTGCATCCCGGGGACCTTGTCAACCGGCAGCCCCTCGCCGGTTATGGTGGCCTCGTTAACCGAGCTTAGCCCTTTTACGACGTCGCCGTCGACCGGGATATTATCGCCGGGCCTGACACGGACAATATCACCCGGCCTGATTTGACCGACTATTACTTCGGTTTCAGAACCGTCCGCATCGACGCGGTTTGCCTGCTGGGGGGTCAGTTTGACCAATGATTCTATCGAGGCCCTTGCACCAAGGGCGGTTCGGCTCTCAACCAGCTCGCTAAGCAACATAAAGAAAGCGACTGTACCCGCTGCGACGTAATTCTGGGTGGCGATAGCGGCGACAATAGCCAGAGCGACCAGCTCGTCCATATGTGTTTCTTTTTTAAGCAGACTTTTTATCGCATGCCAGACAATCGGCACGCCGAGCAGCAAGGCGCCTGCCAAAGCCAAGATTTCAGTCTGGAAGCTGTCGGCGCCGAAAATGAATCTTGTTTTGGCAACATAGTAATTGAGCAGGAGAATCCCCCCCGCCAGCGTCCCTAAAAGAGCAACACTAACACGGACCTGCTTGCCGTGTGTGTGTTCGACACTAATATCGTCTTTGAAATGCAGATGTTCGTGGGCCATTATCTGTCTCTCGTCGTCGCTAAATCGCAAATCATATCATCATTGATTATTAGCATAGCAAAACAGTCTTACTATCGATTCCCTGATTCGGTTTTCTTTCTAAGCGAGGGGTCCCTGTTAACAAGGACTCTGATTTCACTGCCGGTCTTGGCACGACCGGGTTGGATAACTATCTTCTCGTCTGCGTTGTCTAAAATCTGCTCGATGGCATCTTTGTAAATCCTCTGCAGAACCAGCTTGGGTCTTTTGCGATACTCCGGAAGAATCTGGTGGAGATAGTCGGCGTTTGCCCGCGCGCTTTCAACCACTTTGGTACGATAAGCCCTCGCGTCGGCAATTCTTTCCTGCGCCTTTCCCGCTAACTGAGCCCAAAGCCGTTCCGTGTCCTGTTCGTTTGCGTCTTTGCTGTGCAACAACTGCAGAAGCTCGGAGGCGACCTGGCCGGCGGTTTCACTCAGCGTTTTCTCCGCATACAGTTTGGCTCCGCTGATAGCCCTTTCCTTGGCCTGAACGGCTGTATGGGCCGCCTCGAAGGCATCCTCGACCTGCCTCGGGACAGCGATGCGATTGCGCTGCACCGCCACTACCTTGATGCCGCTGTCTATCTCGTTGAGCTTGTCCTGCAAAAGCCGTTTGACGTGTTCGGTTACGCCTGATGCACGCTCATACATGGCTTCTTCGATAGTGTAATTGACCATCGTCCTGACCACGGTGTCGGCGAGCAGACCCCTCAGAAGTGGCGTAACGCTTTTCTCAATAGCATCGGAATAACCCTGCCCGGCCTGTAGCTGGCCGGTGTCAACGAAGCAATTCTTGAAGAAGCTCTCCGGGTCGCTTATCTGATACGTCAGCACCCATTTGGAGTGAAGAATGTTATAGTCGCTGCCCTCGGAACCGACCATCGGCAATTTCTGCCTCTCTCCCCGGACCAGGCAATAGCCCTCCGTCAGCGGGTTGAGCGTCGGAGGCACATAAGCACGGCTGTCCACACTCTCCGGCATCTCGGAGCCGGGTTTTTCATAGTACCAGAATAAATTAAGCGGTATGTTTATCTTCTTCTGGACCGGAATCTTTACGATTTCCTCGACCGGATAAGGAAGGATCCAATGAAGCCCGGGGCCGAGCAGGCGGTCTTCTCCCACGCCGCGAATCTTGCCGAACCACAGAACCAGCGCCTGCTCATCCGGCTCAACGGTCCTGAAACCCGATGCAAGATAAAGCCCTATCAAAATGACCATTATGATTTTTAGCAGGAAAAAACTGACCTTCAGCGCACTGGAAAGATAGTCGTATCCGGGACTCATTGCACCGGCGGCGGCTTCCTGCGTGTGGTCGTGATTATCTGTTTGTGTTTGCTCTTCCATAAAAGTCGCTTAATCTCAGACTTGGAGTGGTTAAGGTTTATTGGAGTCGAGCACGGGCATCTCTTTTAGTAACCTGAACGGCTCGACGTCGGCGCCTATCACTAAGGTTGAGCGACTTTCAAGAATCTTCTTAAGCGCCTCTATATCGCGGAGGAACATCGCAAGCTGCGGGTCCTCCTCGAGCATCTTGTAATACATCGCGGCTTCGGCGTCACCCTGTGCGCGAATTGCCTTTGCCCGTGCGTCAGCTGCGGCCAGAAGCTCGGTTTGCATCGAGTCGGCGTCGGTCTTTATCTTCTTGGCCGCGGCGGTGCCCTCGGCGATTGTCGCCTCGGTTCGACGCTCTCTTTCTTTGCGCATCCTGTCAAACACGTCCTTGCTGACGTCTTCGCTGACCTTGAGTTGTTTAATGCCGACGGCCTTTACCTCTATGCCGTAAATCCCTTTTACCGCCTCCTGCAGCCCGGAGAGCATCTCGCCCTCGATTTCTTCGAGCCGAATCTTCTCGGGGTCGCTGTTGACCATCTCTGAAAAGAAGTGCCGCCCGATTACCTTGTTCTGCGTATCGCTTATCTGGCTTAGCAGCTTTGACTCGGCATCGTTAAAAGTGCCCACGGCGTTGAAAAACGCCAGCGGCTCCGAGACACGCCAGACGATAAAAGTGTTGACGATGACGGGCACGGCCCCCTTTGTCGTTGTCTCTCCAAGCTCCGCTTCCAGTATCCTCAGACGTGAATCGAATTTGTGCACCCATTCGATTGGGGGCGGCCACTTGAAATACAGGCCCGGCTCGCTCAGCTCACGGGTCGGATTGCCGAATCGTGTTACAAGTGCCGATTCGGTCTCTCTCACCTGAAACATCGTGCTCACCAGCACGAGAACCACTAACAATAACAATAAGAACAGCGGAATGATTATGTTTTTCATTTTTTCGAGTTCTCCTCAAATCCGCCCAGCTCGTATAAGCTTGGCGTTAACTTTTCCTGCAGGTCCACGATATATACCTGACTGTCATTAACATCAGCGACAACAACATATTTTCGTATATTTTTCAGTCCCTCTTCGAGAACAACCAGCCGCTGCTGCCGTTTGTAAATCTCCTTCGCGGCGCGATAGGCCTTCACCTGACTCGAAAACCGCCTGCCAGTCGCCTCCGCCAGAGTGGCCTTCTCAAAGGCATAGCTTTGAGCGATTCTCAGTCGGGCAAAAATTTCACCACCGGCCCCTGCAAAGGCCCGGTCAAGCTCCCTGGATTGCAGCTCGCCCCTGTCGGCGCCTTTACGAAGATAAGCAGTTACCATGGAATAAAGATTGTTGGCTTCCTCGACGCTGCCTGCAAGGTTGCTGAGTGTCTTGTTTCGCCCGGCTTCCGCCTCTAAGACGAGTGCCTGTTTCCTCTGCACGGCGCCGACAACCTTCTGGTAATCGGTTGCAACCTCGGTCGGCGGATGAATCCCCTGAATCCCCAGGAAAACAATCTCGACGCCGAGTCCTGCTTTATCCGCGGCGGCCTGGATGTTCCGTGTCAAAACCTCTTTTGCCTGCGCCCTGCCGGCTCCGAGAAGACTCCTCTGAAGTGACGCCTCATCGTCCACCTCGATTGTGGCGCTGGCGCCTAACCTTGCCAGCTCCCGGTAACAGATTGCTTCAAGCCGACCGGCAGGGTCATTCTGATTATAAAGGAACGCGTAAAGGTCTTTGACCCTGTACTGGACGGGGATATTGGCCTTGAGTAAACTTATAGGTGCTACCGTTTCCGATGTTCTTTCCGCCGCCTGCTGGCTCGCTACGACGATGCTATACTCTTTTTCGTAGTGTTCCTTTCCCCAAAGCAATGGCTCTCTGATAATCTTGCCTGTTTTCGGGTCTGTCTTGGGCACGTAGCCGATGTATAATTCAGAAATCTTTCGCGTTGGATATTTTTGAGCGGCATCGATGGGCCAGGGATATTTGAAGCTCAGACCCGGTCCCCTGAGGCGGACCTGGCCTTGTGCGTCTTTAGGCCGGCCGAATCGTTCTATTATGGCCTGTTCATCGGGTTTCACTACTACAATACAACTGAGAAGATAAAGCGTCAGCACGCCAAAGATAATAAGAGGGACGATTGCCTTTTCAAGCAGCTTGTAGAACCAGGTCTGAGAGACCTCAAAGCCGAACTGATAATCAATTGCACCGGCGGCGGTATGGAGAATCTCGCCCGGCTCGTTCATTAAGCCCAGAAGGCGACTGTCAAATGCCGCCCTGCTGTATATACCGGCCATACGAGGCCGATAAATATCAAGCACAACATTGAGCGCCGTCTCGACGCCGAGGACAATAAGCAGGATGGGTACACAATAGTCAATGACCTTAATCACGGCCAATATCTTGAACTGCACCAGCGCCAAAGCTATCACCAGAGCAAAGGATATCACTGCCGAGCCGAATAGTAAGCTGCCTCCGGCCCGGAGAGGTTTCCAATGCGTCTGACTGGACATTCCGGTCGCATAACGGGAGATTAGAAAGCTGACAAATGCAATAGCCGTCATACAAACCGCACACAGCAGCGGCTGTTTGCCAGCCGAGGGATATGAGCTGGAAACACGACTTAACAGGTAAAAACCGATGCCCGCCTGATACGCAGCGATGATGATGGAAAAGGAGGGCAGGAACCACTTTTCGAGTATCTCGAGGCGCTTCTGTGCAATGGCAAACAACTGCGCCCGCTCGCCTTTGGCCTGAAAAATCCTGTCGGTCCGCTGGCCTGTGCCAAGCTCGCTCATATCGAGCTTTTCCTGCTCTGCAAGACCCCGCTGGTGAAACTGTATCAGCAGGACCAGCCAGACAACAACGGCGCTTAAGAGAAAATAACTCGTGGCGTAAATCGCAAAAAAACCGCTCCAGAGACCTATGAGAATAGAAACGACAAAAAAGACAACACTGAGAATCAAAGACGCTACTGCGACGAGCTTGGCCGGTCTCGATGATATTGTCATTCGTTAGTCCCTAAAATTCTGTCCCGAACATCAAAGGCATAAGGCCATATAGATATAATGGTCGCCGGCTATTTACAAGCCCGGCGAGGCGATATATAAGGATATATCGCCAAAGTTCAACATAAATCGTTGTAAAAAACCAATAAGCCGAAACGCGACGACTCTTTAACGGACGACGCGACGACCGCAGGAACCGGCAGAAAGGCCGCAAAACAATGAATAAGCTGTTTACTATAGCCAAGAACACCTTCGTAGAAACACTTCGCCAGCCGGTTTACGCAATAATAATCGTATCCGCGCTACTGCTGCTTTTCGTCAGCCCCTCGATTGCGATGTATACAATGAGCGACGACAATAAGTTATTGCGCGAATTGGGGTTATCTACGTTATTTTTGGCCAGCTTGTTCATAGCAATATTTGCCGCTTCCGGGGCCGTAGCCGAAGAAATCGACAATAAGACCATAATGACGGTCCTGAGCAAGCCCGTGCAAAGGCCCGTATTCATTTTGGCCAAGTTTTTAGGAGTAGTCGCTGCGCTTGCGATGGGGCAATATATTTGCACTATCGGGCTTGTAATGGCCATAAGGCACGGCGTATTGGAAAGCGTAAACGACCCACACGACTGGACAGTGATAGTAGCTGCCGGGGCAACGGTCGTGCTTGCCTGTCTTCTAAGTGCCTTCTTTAACTACACTTACGACTGGAAATTTTCCTCGACGGCCATCGCCCTGCTGGCGCTTTTCGGCACTATCGGGATTGTCTTCCTGGCGTTCATCGACCGCGACTGGAAGTTCAATCCCGCAAACAACAAAATAAACGCACTCGACATTTACGGCTCGGTGCTTCTGTTCTTGGCGGCGGTTATAATTGCTGCCCTGGCCGTGGCGTTCTCAAGCAGGTTCAACATTGTGGTGACGCTGTCGGCCTGTGTGGGGATTTTTCTACTCGGTCTTGTCTCGGACTGGGCCTTCGGTGCCCTGGCTAAGCAGCACCTATGGGCCAAAATATGCTACTTTGCACTGCCGAACCTGCAGCTTTTCTGGATAAGCGACGCGATTTACGAAGGCAGCTCCGTGCCCTTCAAATACATCCTCATCGGTGCTTCATACGCACTATGTTACACCGCGGGCATTCTGGCACTGGCAGTGGCGCTATTCCAGAGAAGACAAGTAGGATAATTTTGCGCTGCCTCGTTTATGAGCCGGACAGGTCCTTCACTACGGCGGTTTCGTCGCAGTTCTGCTGTTTGGTGCACCGGGCACAGTCGCTCCATACCTTCATCGGCAGCGTGCTTTTGTCAACCACCTTGAAACCCAGTTTTTCCATAAATTGCGGCTTTAGAGTCAGCCCGAATACCCTCGGCAGCCCGAGCCAACGCGCTTGCTCGACTGCGGCGTTTACAAGCATTGAGCCAACCCCTTTTTTCTTATGGGCCTCATCGACGGCCAGAGATTTTATCTCGCCTAAGTCGGACCACACCACTTCAAGCGCACAACAGCCGACAACCAGGCCGTCAACCTCCACGACACTGAAGGTCTGAAGGTTCTTGTAGATGTCGGCCATCGAACGAAAAAGCATCAGCTCCCGCTCCGCATAACAGTTAATCAGAGCGTGAATCGCCTTTACATCAGTTACTTTTGCACCGCGAACGTCCATAATGAAACAAGTATAACCATACTATTGCAGTATTTCCAGTGCCTGCCATGAGCGAGTGAAGCGTGTCGAAGGTTTCAATCCAAACTCTCTTTATGCCACGCTCCGCATTCAATGTTCGCCTTTAATATCAGTTCAACCTTTCGTAAATAACAACCTTGTCTTCGTCTGTAACTGTTCGGAAGCGATGGCCGTTTGGACTTTCCCGGTTCTCCCAGGGGGTGTCTGGATAATCCAGCATTATCCCCCGGTACTTGCTCAATTCGATATTGTTGGCAAGATATGCTTTCACTTTTGCATCGAAGTTAAGGTGGACGTATTTACGAATAATGACCCAGCGGGCGTTTTTAGCCGGCTCCATATCTTCGCCTGTAAGCCCGCCGATTATTCTCATATTCGTATAAAACTTTAACACCATATCACCGTAAGTAATCGCAACAACATCATCGTCGTCGCCGTGTTCGTTGAGATAACGAACAATGCCTTCGCAGGGACCGTTGAAGTCGTGGGTTATTTCGTAAAAATAGTCTCTAATCTGACTTGTACCAACCAGCAGTGCAACCGTCAAAACAGCAAGGAGTACATGCACCCGTGCGGCGTCGTTAATGATAACTGCGATGAGTATAATCAATAACGCGACAGACGGTGCCATGTAGCGGAAATATGGCGCAGGAGCCGTAAGCGACATCGAAACGACGTTGAAAATAACAAAGAAGACCAGCAACGACACATTCCGCCAAAACAACGGGGCCTGAATAAAAAAATGACCGGTTTTTGCTCGTCTCGCAACAACCACAACCAGCACAATCCCCGGCAGCCAGAAAGGAAACACATAGCGAAGGATATCCTTTGAGAATACCTTGATAAATGCGACCAGCGCGAACGGATTCGGCATTTTGACCTTATAATGCATCCCCGCCAGCCAGACAAGCCACGGACCGTTCACCAGTATGGTGGCGGCAATTACGACCAGCACGACTTTCAGTCGATGGCGACCGAATAGAATAGCGTGCAGTAGCACAGTCGCAAAAAGCACTGCAATATAGAAATGCTGAGTATGGAACAGCAGTGTCGATGCGACAAAAAACATCATAGCCGACCATCGTTTTCTGTCTAATAGCGCCACATAGGCGTATAACGCAAGCACGGAGAAGAATACTGCCATACTGTAATAGCGGCATTGCCTGCACAAAATCAGAAATGGAACCGATACTGCCAGTAGTGCCGCGGCAATGGCGGGTATGTGGGTGCCGGGCCAAAGGGCGCCGGCAAAAAAGTAAGTCAGCAGGACCGTCCCGAAACCGAACAGCACAAAGGGAAAGCGTGATACAAAAGTGGTGACACCGAAAATTTTATAAAATCCTGCCAGAACATAGAACGGAAGCCAGGTATGCCACCGCCAGATATAATTGTCCCCGTATTCGGCACCGCCCTCCTGAGAAAAGAAATTTTTGCCGTCATAGCCCCGGGGCACACCCTCCGTCAGAATGGTTTTGCTCACTAAAGCGGTCTGGGCTTCATCCTGCCAAAGGAACTGGTTGCCGAGATTGGCCAGCAAAAGACACAGTGAGCCGCACGCAATCACAGGCAAAACTATGTATTTCGAATTACTCTTAATCCAGCCGCTCATCTTCCCTGGCATTTTGATTTATGCACCCTTGTTAAGAGGCCCGCAGTTTACCAGAACGGACCCCACTAATGCAAGCTGACGCTACCTTCACCCTGCTATACGAAAAATGATTCTCCGTCACACCACGGACACCTTGACCCACGTCACAGCTTCAGCGTGGATGAAGCAATAAAAAATGCTGGAAAACCAGCGCCCTATGGCTACAATTGCCGCAACTATGCGGTTTATACTGATTGACAAGGTTGTTGAAATTGAGACCGGCAAACGAATAAAGTCCGTAAAAAGTGTCTCGCTCGCTGAGGAATACCTCGCCGACCACTTTCCGACCTTTCCCGTCCTGCCGGGGGTCCTGCTTCTGGAAGGATTGATTGAGTCGGCCTCCTGGCTTGTGAGGGCAACGGAGAACTTCGCCCACAGTATGGTATTGCTCGAACAGGCCCGAAATGTTAAATATAAGTCTTTTCTTGCGCCGGGTTCGCAGATTGAATATACCGTTGAGGCAAAGGCCATCGAAGAAAACGTCAGTAGTTTTACCGGCGCCGGCGTAACCGACAACGAACAGATAGTAGAGGCAAAATTCGGCCTGAGACACTTTAATCTGGCTGACAAGGATTCGTCTCTTGCCTCGGTGGACGCTAAGATAATCGATGAACTGAAGAAACGCTGGAAACTGCTGAAAAAATAAAAAGAACTGATGGCAAAACACTGGAGGTAACTTTGTATGACGATGAATCGGGAGCAGGTTTTGGGACAGGTGCAGGGAGTGCTCGTAGATGCACTCGGAGTTGACGACGACGAGGTAAAACCCGAATCGACACTGATGGGTGACCTGGGCGCCGAAAGCATCGACTTCCTGGACATAGTATTTCGGCTTGAAAAGGCGTTCGGGATAAAGATTCCGCGAGAGGAGCTGTTCCCGGCAGAAACGCTGATGAATAACCCGGAATTCGTCAACAACGGAAAGCTCACAGAAAAAGGACTTGCCGAGCTCCAGTCGAAAATGCCGCACACCGACACCACTGAGTTTGCAAAAAACCCGGATATGAGCAAGCTCGGCGACTTGTTTACGGTGGGGATGATTGTCAACTTCGTCCAGAGTAAGCTCAAAGCCGCCTGACGCTAAAACAAATCGTTAAGACGGAATCGGCAGGTTTTGCTTGAGCAATCCTGCCGATTATTCTATTATGCTCGGTTATGCGATGGATTTGGATAGATAAATTTATTGAGTTCAAAACCGGCGTCAGTGCTGTCGCGGTAAAAAACGTCACGCTGGCCGAAGAGCACCTCCACGACCACTTCCCTGGCTACCCCGTTATGCCGGAATCGCTGTGCATTGAGGCAATGGCGCAGACGGCGGGAATACTCGTCGGCGAGGCGAAAAATTTCGAGGAGAAGGTAATCCTGGCAAAGATAAAAAAAGCCGTCTTTCACGACTGCATAAGACCGGGAGACAGCCTGCGCCTATCGGCAAAAATCGAATCTATCGCCGATGAGGCCGCCAGCACCACCGGCACAATCACCTGCGGCGATAAGCTCATAGCGGAAATTGATTTGATGTTCAGTCATATCGACCAGAACCTTGCTGGCAAAGAGTTCCCGGAGGACAACTTCGTCTTCACGGATATGTTCAAATCGCTCCTGCAGGGCTCAGTTTTGAAAGCGGGTAACGGTTAGGAGACGGTCCCTGTGGGATGCAGCCGCGTCGTGATAACGGGGCTTGGGGCGGTAAGCCCGCTGGGGCTGACGGCCGGTCAGACCTGGGATGCTCTTTGTGCAGGCAGATGCGGCATAAAACGAGTAACCGCCTTTAATCCCGCCAGGTTCACCTGCCAATTAGCCGGGGAGGTCCCCGAATACAAAATTCAGCAGTTTGTCCCCAAAAGCGTTCGCAAGGCAACCAAGCTGATGTCGAAGGATATCGAGCTTGCCGTGATAGCCGCACGCGAGGCCGTAACCGACAGCGCTATTGTCACCAAGGCCATCGACGAGCAAAACATCAACGTCAATCCCCGGCGTATGGCCATCAACCTCGGCGCGGGACTGATAAGTTGCGATATGGTCGAGCTTGCTCCTGCGGTCGCCAAAAGCGTCGAACAAGGTCAATTCAGTATGCGCAAATGGGGCAAAGATGGCCTTGAGCTGGTAACACCGCTTTGGCTGTTGAAATACCTGCCGAATATGCTCGCTTGTCACGTTGGCATAATACACGATATCCAGGGGCCGAGCAACTCGATTACCTGTGCTGAGGTCTCGGCGCATATAGCCATAGCCGAGGCAGCCGAGGTCATCAAACGAGGAAATGCCGATATCGCTCTTGCAGGCGGCGCAGAGGCAAAGGTCAATCCCGTTGTTCTGATGCGCCAATGCCTCCTGAATAGGGCAACCACAAAACACAATGACACCCCCGAAAGTGCGTGCAGGCCCTTCGACGCAGATGCGAGCGGCTCGGTATTCGGAGACGGGGCCGGGATAATCGTGCTGGAAAATCTCGACACCGCGGGCAAACATGGTGCTAAAATTTACGCCGAGTTAGTCGGCACCGGCCAAAGCACGAGTATCAATCCGGCCTATGAGCATATCGAGCCGGACGGCAAAGCGGTTACAATCGCCATTGAAAAAGCCCTCGAACAGGCAGAAGTATCGCCGAAAGATATCGATTTAATCATCCCGCACGGAACAGGCATACCGGAAGACGACCTTGCCGAGGCAAGAGGAATCGCCGCTGCGCTCGGAAAAGAGACAAGTCGAATCCCCGTCTGGCCAATCAAGAGTATGGTTAGCAATACAGGCGCCGCCTGCGGCGGTCTTGACGTCGTCGCGGCGGTTTGCGCAATGCGTGACGGCAGGATACCAGCTGCGAAAAATTGTGACAAAGTCGCAGATGGATGTAATCTTAATATCGTCAGGCAAGAAATTAAGACCAACATCAACTGTGTGCTGTGCACCGGCTACACATTCGGCGGCCAGACTGCCGCGATTATACTTAAGAAATTCGGGAACTAAAGTGGCATACGACAGGAAAAACGAGCGAGTCGTGATTACCGGAATGGGAATTGTTTGTCCCTTGGGCCATGACGTCGAGACGACGTGGCAGGCGATTCTCGCGGGCAAAAGCGGCGTGGATAAAACCACCATCTTCGACGCATCGACGTTCCCAACCACGTTCAGCGCCGAAGTGAAGGGCTACGACTATTGCAAATACACAAAGCATCCGGAATTACACAAAGACGGCAATCGCGGCAGTAAGTTCGCCGTTGGCGCCGCCAGCCAGGCCTGCAAACAGGCGGCTATCAGTCTCGAAACCGACACTCCCGCCGACAGGATAGACCGCAAACGACTCGGCATATACCTCGGAGCGGGAGAAGGCGCTGCAAATCACAACGCATTCTTCGGAGCAATAGCAGTCGGATGGGATTCGGCCAATAACCAAATGGACTGGGAAAAGTGGACGGATGTCGCCGCGACAAAAATGCAGGCAATGAATGAGCTGGAGCAGGAAGCGAATATGCCCGCCGCGCATCTGGCAATGATGACGGGAGCAAGAGGACCCGTGCGAAGCTGCCTTACCGCCTGTGCAGCGAGCACGCAATCAGTCGGTGAGGCCACAATGCTGATTCGCAATGGCGCCGCAGACGTGATAATTGCCGGCGGAGCGCATTCGATGATTCACCCGTTAGGGCTTACCGGCTTTAATCGCCTCACCGCCCTATCGACAAGAAACGACAGCCCCCAGACGGCTTCGAGACCTTTTACCGCCAGCAGGGACGGCTTCATATTGGGAGAAGGTTCGGCAATAGTGATATTGGAGAGTTTAACCTCGGCACAAAAGCGTAATGTGCCCATTCTGGCCGAAATCATCGGCTACGGTAGCAGCTCCGATGCCTTTCGCATAACCGATATGCACGAGGATGGCAGAGGAGCGATTCAGGCGATGGAGCTGGCACTCAAAGATGCAGGACTGACATATAAGCATATAGACTATATAAACACGCACGGCACGAGCACGCAGGAAAACGACTCAATAGAGACAAAAGCCATAAAGGCGGTATTCAGGGAAAGAGCAAAACAGGTACCCGCCAGCAGCATCAAGAGTATGCTGGGCCATTTAATCGGAGCAGCCGGCGCGGCGGAATTGATTACCTGCGTACTGGCCATCCGTGATAACATTGTCCCGCCGACAATGAACCTAAACGACCCTGACCCGCAGCTCGATTTGGACTATGTGCCGAACAAACCGAGAAAAATGCCAGTCAACGTTGTTATGAACGAATCATTCGGCTTCGGCGGACAAAACAATGTGGTTATAATAAGAAGATACGATGATTGACATAAAGCTAATACGAGAAAACCCCGAGCGCTTCAAAAAAGCCGCCAAGGACAAGAATGTCGATGCCGATATAGACCGCCTGCTCGCAGTGGACACACAGCTTCTCGCGGCCAAACAGCGCCTGCAGGATATCGCCACGGAGAAAAACCGCATCGGCAAATCGATACCGAAACTAACCAGCCAGGAAAAAAACCAGGCGCTCGCCCAACTGGCAAAACTCAAAGCGGACGAGGCCGAATTCAACGAAAAAGCAAAGCAGTTACAGCCCCAGTTTGATGAGTTAATGCTTCAGGTTGCCCAGCCGGCCGACGACGACGTGCCATTGGGCAAAGACGATACCGAAAATGTCGAGCTAAGAAAAGAGGGGCAAATTCGACATTTCGACTTCGAGCCGAAAGACCACGTGCAATTGGGTCTTGAGCTTGGAATCATAGACATCGAGCGAGGCGTAAAACTGGCGGGGACGCGAAACTACTTCCTCAAAGGCGACGGCGCCAGATTGCACTGGGCCGTATTGCAGTTCGCGATGGATGTAATGCTGGCTAAGGGCTATGTCCCGATGTCGGTGCCGCTTTTGATGAAGGACGAGGCGATGAGAGGCACGGGTTATTATCCCGGCTCGGAAGACCAGACCTACCGAATGGAAAAAGATGAGCTTAACCTCGCGGGCACGGCCGAAGTGCCGCTGACCGCTTATCGAATGGGCGAAATAGTCGACGCCGAAGAACTGCCGTTAAAATATGTCGGTATGTCGTCTTGTTTCAGGCGGGAAGCCGGTGCAGCCGGCAAAGACACATACGGGCTTTACAGGATTCACCAGTTCGACAAAGTCGAGCAGGTCGTCATTTGCACTAACAGCGTCGACCAAAGCAACAAATACCACGACCAGATTCTTGCCAATGCCGAGGTCGTGATGCGGGCCCTGGAACTGCCCTACCGTGTGGCGGTTGTATGCACGGGCGATCTGGGCAGAGGCCAGGCGAAAAAATACGACATCGAGGCCTGGATGCCCTCTCGCGGCAACTACTGCGAAACGCACAGCGCCAGCAAGTTCTACGAGTTTCAGGCCAGGCGTATGAACCTGCGATACAAAGACCCCGCAACGAAGAAAAATATCTTCTGCCACACGCTCAACAACACGGTAATTGCCAGCCCGCGAATACTGATACCGATACTCGAGCTTTACCAGAATAAGGATGGCTCAGTAACGATTCCGAAGGTCCTCCAGCCGTATATGGCGGGACAGGAACGTATCACAAAGGCACAATAATGGGGACTAATCCGATGACGAAAAATGAGGTCTTCGAATTCATCAGGAACAATCCCGTATTCAGTCTGGCAACGGCTGAGGATAACAAGCCGCACGCACGAATGATGATGCTGTATCGTGCAGACGATAACGGTATCATTTTCAACACCGGCGAGAACAAGGACGTCCACCAACAGCTTTCATCCAATCCCAATGTTGAGCTGTGCTTCTATAACGCCGACCAGGGCCGACAAATCCGCATATCCGGCTCAGTCGAGCAAATCGAAGACCTCGAATTGAAAAAGCAGGTCGTGAGGGATTATCCGTTCTTGAAGGAATGGGTGGACAAACAGGGCTACGACGTCCTTGTCATTTATTGCCTAAAAGCCGGCAAAGCCACCACCTGGACTATGGAAACAAACTTCAAACCAAAAGAATATATCCAGTTGTAAAAATTCTTTTCCGACCTTCCCGCCGACTTTACAGATTCGCACTATGGCGGGCAAATTATAACCGATGGCTTACATGTTATCGCAAAATCAGAATCTTTCTTTCTTAAGTTTTCCGTCAGAATCATCTGGTCATCCTCGTCTATCTCGCCGTCCCTGTTAAAATCGGCGCATGCGCAGCCATTGAAACCTTGGTCGGTATCCTTCATCTTCCAGCAGGAAACAAGAATACTTGCGTCATTCACATATACGCGGTATTTGAAGAGCCCTTCGGTCAGTCCATCTGCATCGCCGTAGCACTGGTAAGGCCAGTTCCAGCATTCTGCATAAACAGGAGGTGTAACAGGATCGGAAGCATACGGAGTCAACCAGGATTCGGCAAATATTTGCAGGTCCTTTGAATCCACCTTGCCGCTTTGGTCTAAATCCATGTCCCCGCACCAGTCGTCCGGCACGCAGTTAGCATCCCAAATATCCGCCAAAGGCGAATAGTCGAAGAAATCTATGTCATCATCGTCATCAAAATCACGATTCCAGTGACACGGATCTTCTCCGAGTTCTGCGACAACTGTATATGACCAAAAACCAATCCTGCCACCGGTATACCCCACCCACCAGCCACAGTTATCATCTACAAGGCCGGGCCAGCCATCAAGACTTTCTTCTGTCGTATCAGCAAAGCTGTTGAAGTCTGTCACATGCCACCACCAGGGATACTTATTTGATTTAAAGTAATCTCGGTTGATACAATCAGACCCACATGCAATGTCTGCAACAACAATGGGCTTACCAATCGAATGGCCGTATTTGATAAGGTCCCTCGCGTGGGCAATATCATTCGGCTCGGTCAAAGGAAGGATATACGAGTCCCCATATATCGGCGTATTCGGCTCGGCAACAAGAAAATACGTCGTCTGCGCAAAGCAGACGCCCACAAGACAAAAACATACGGCTAAAACGAGATATGACATGTGAGCATACATAGCCAATCCTCCTAATAATCGACTAATGCCCAATTCCTTACACACAATAGAGTATATCAGATATTCATAATCAGTCAATGGGAAACAGGCAAAAAATTAAAAATTGTTGAACGTTGACTGCAATCTCTTATAATCCTGACCGGAAAATAAAGGGCAACCGAGAGGCACAGGGACAACTTTGACTGCACAGTTTAGGGCTGATTGGGACTTTTTGTGGATTGACATGGAGGTACTCGAGACAAACCGGCTAAGGAAGGAATTCGGAACGGTTATCGCCGTCAACGACGTCGATATAACCGTCCAGCAGGGACAGGTCCTCGGCCTTATTGGCCCCAATGGTGCCGGAAAGACAACGTTGATGCGAATGCTCGCTACGGTCCTGCGGCCCACCAGCGGCTCAATTCACCTGCTCGGTTATGATTCTGCCTCTGAGTATCTGAAAATAAGAAAGCAAATCGGCTACCTCCCCGACTTCTTCAATCTTTATAGCGATTTGACGCTCCGAGAATGCCTCGAGTTTTTTGCTCTGGCCTACGATGTCAAACCGGAGTTGATACCCGGGCGGATAGACGAGGCGCTTGCATTTATAGAGCTTGAAGAAAAACGCAACGATTTCGTCCGGCATCTTTCGCGGGGTATGGTTCAGAGAATGGGCCTCGGAGTCCTGCTGGTTCACGACCCGGATGTCTTCCTGCTCGATGAGCCGGCTTCCGGACTTGACCCCAAAGCCAGAATTCAGCTTCGCCGCGTCCTCAAAAAGCTCGCCGGCGAAGGCAAAACCATCGTTATCTCTTCTCACATACTCACCGAGCTGTCCGGCCTGTGTTCGCACATCGCGATTATGAACAAGGGCAAAATCGTGCTAAACGGCGCGGTCGATGACATTCAGCAGCAGGTGTTCGAAACAAAGCGGGTATCTGTGTCGATAGTGGGCAATACCGATGCGGCGGTATCTGAAATCAGCCGCTTTCCCGGTGCAAAAAACCCGGCCGTGTCAGGCAATCGAATCACGGTCGAGATGGAAGCCGATGTCGCTACGCTCGCCGATTTTAATTCGTACCTCGTCTCGAAAAATATCAGGGTCTGCGGCCTGCAGGAGCAAAAAGCAGACCTCGAAGACCTGTTTATGGAGCTGTCCGGTAAAGACCAGCCAGCCATTCCTGAGGAGCAGCAATAGTGTTGGCAGACAACCCATTAATAAGGCGTTATCGATATGTCCTGATGCGGCCGAGGCAGTTCTGGATATATACGTCAATATATCTCGCTGTCCTGCTGATGATATTTTTAATCAACTACTCCGGCTACAAAAATGAGGTGATGTATAAAACTCTCACCGGCCTGCATAAGAGTCTTTTCTTCCAATTCCTTGTCCTTCAAATCCTTGTCATGTGGGTCTGGGCCTCGTTCAATTCAAGTTCCGCTGTAAGGGAGGAAGTTACTGATAAAACATACGACTTCTTCAGAATGCTCCCCATCCCCGCACGTTCGAAAATGGTCGGGATATTGGTCGGCAAGAATCTTGTCGCACTGCTTCTGGCTGCTCTGAACTTCATACTTCTTATCGGTTTTGGCCTGGCCGGCAAGCTCAGCGCCAATCTGCTGGCTCAGGTGGTCCTACTGCTGATTTCCGTTGCCCTTCTCGCCAATTCAGTTGCTCTGCTCTCGTCGGTCAATCCAAAGGGCAAAAAAAGTAAAAGCGGCATTGTCGGCTTCATTCTGCTGGCCTTCTTCCTCGGTCCCGCGATTATCAATGGCGTAATCGAGTTTGCCGAGGCAAAGGATATTGAGCTGGTCAAGGCAAAATTTTTCACACTTGAACTCCCCGTCCTCATACTTATCAGTCTTGTTGTACTGTATTTTTGGTGCTGGAGCATCAAAGGCATATTGCGCAAGTTCACCCGTGAGGACGAGCCAATGTTCACTCGCACCGGGGCATACCTCTTTATGCTCGGATACCAGTTCGTTCTCTTCGGCCTTTTTTACTACTACCTCCTGCACCCTAAATCGGGCGCGTTTACTATCAATCTGGCTTTCTGGCTCACTTCGCTGTATGCCATCGTTTCGATTCCGCTCGGTTCGAAACGCAGCTTCAACAGGTATCTTGAATTTAGTGGTTTGTATCTGAGTAGCTCGGGCTCCAAACTCCGACTGCCGCGACTGTTCCTTTATTCCAATCTCTCGCTGGGCCTTGGCCTTTTTGCAATATGGGCAATCGTCGCAATGACAACAACTTCCCTCGCAGGACTCGATTTTGTTGAGCATCTCGACGTCATTGCTGTGTTTCTGTCCTTCTATCTCTTCCTGCTGCTGCTGCTCGAAGTCCACGTCGTCGCGAGTCCCTACGCCAGCAAGCTCGGAGTGCTGCTTATTTTCATCGTCGGTGTTTATGCTGTTTTCCCGCTGATTGTTGCGGGCATTTTCGATATCGATGAAGTCGCGTGGCACAGCCCGTTCGGCTATGTCTTTTACCTGTTTGACCAGTCACAGCGACAACTGCAAACCACAGTGCGCATTGCAGTGGTCAACCTGCTCCTTTCTGCCGTTCCCGCAGCCATAATTTTAAGACGTTACGTCGACGTTATAAAGGCACGCCGGAAGATGTGAGCCGCAGGATTAACAACTTCCCCGCTTTGATATATCAGCACTCGACCGGCATAAATGAATGACATAAGAAAAAGATTAGCCAGGATTGACAAACAGCTTTCTCGCAGCCCTGCCTCTTATTACAGACAAATCACAAACACCGCCCCCTTGCTGTTCTGCGCCGTTGGCCTGATAACCGGCATAATCTTACAATACGCCGTTGAGTTCCCTGCACTCGTTTGGCTTGCATTGGTCATATTTTGCACTGTGGGCATGATTGCGATATTAATTGCTAATCGCCGGCTGTCCGGGAAAAGCTCAATCAGCCGATACACCTTACCCTGTCTGGCGCTTATCTGTTTTGCCTGCGTCGGGGCAATTAGATTAGCTGGCTTGAATCACCCAAAGCCGAATGACATTCGCAATTTGGTCGGTAATGAGCCGACCCTGGCGACGGTGCGAGGCACTATTGTCACCAGATCGCATATCAACAGGCGCCGTTGGGAATTTGCGAAGTTCGCTCATAACGACCCGGGCAGCAGCTTTTATCTAAAAATTACTGACCTCGAAACGACTACCGGCTGGGCAAACGCAACAGGGCTCGTCCGCGTGCAGGTCGATGAACCGGTCCTCGACCTTAAAGCTGGGGACAGCGTTCAAATCTACTGCTGGCTGAATAGATTCACCGGTGCCTCCAATCCGGGCCAATTCGACACAGCGGACTATATGGCCAAAAAGCAGGTCTTTATCGCCGCCTCAGTCAAATCACGACGGGCAATCGAACTTTTACAATTTGGCAAAAGACGGACTTTCCCACATATCAGAAGCCACTTGCACCAACTGGCGACTCAGCAGCTTACAGAAGGCCTGCCTTATGATGACCCAGGCCGGGGACTTGTCGAGGCACTCCTGCTCGGCTCACGGGGAAACATCGACAACAAAGTCTATCGGGCATTTGAAAAAACAGGCCTCCTGCACTTTATCAGCTTATCCGGAATGCACCTCGCCATCATCGTTGGAATCGTCTGGTGGCTGGCAAAACTGGCCGGCCTTATGAAACCGGGCCGGGCAGCCGTCTGCATCATTGTCGTGATTATATTTGTGCTGACCGTCCCGCCGAGAGACCCAACCATACGGGCTGCGATTATCACCATCGTCTTTTGCGCCGCCTTTTTCTTCACTCGCAGACCCAGCAGCTTAAACTCGCTTTCACTTGCGGCTATTATCCTCCTTCTGATAAGACCGACCGCACTCTTTGACCCCGGCTGGCAATTATCGTTTGCCTCAGTGCTCGGCATACTTGCATTCTGCCGAAGCTTTCACTTTTTTCTTTATGAGAAAACATTCGGCCATCCCTGGCTCGTGGACCGTATAGAGACCAAACCCCTTTTCAAGATTACTGCGAGACCGGGACCTTACATTCTCGCCCTTTTTACTACCGGCTTGAGCGCCTGGCTCGGCAGTGCGGCAATCCTGCTCTATCACTTCTACACAATAAATCCCCTGACAAGCATCTGGACAACGCTGACGTTTCCCCTTGTGGCAGCGATTCTGACCTTCGGCTTTTTGAAAATCCTGCTCTCCTTTTTACTCCCGACCGTCGCCGCCGCCCTGGCCGTAGTAGTTTCAATCTTTGCCAACTGGCTCATACTGGTTGTCGATTTTATTGCCCGGCTGGATATCTCGGAAATCCTCATAGGCCATACCCCGATGTGGCTGATACTGCTGTTCTACGCTCTCGTACTGTTCACCGGCTTCTATCATTTCAAACGCCCCCTGCCCAAGCGAATAATCTTCATAACAACAGCGCTTGTAATTATCGCATATATCGGGGCCCTCAAATGGCAAAGAACACACAGAAACAGCTTAACCGTCACTGCTCTCGACGTCAGCCACGGACAGGCACTGTTTGCCCAACTGCCCGGCAAAACCAATATCCTGTTCGATGCCGGCTCTCTGAATATAGACGATGTCGGCTCAAGAATCGTGATACCATTCTTACGCTATAACGGCGTAAGCTCTATCGACGCCGTTGTTATAAGCCACCGTGACATTGACCACATCAACGGAATACCGGAAGTAGTCAACCAATGCAAACCGGCAGCGATATACGTCAACGACACTTCTGTCGGGGGGCAATTCCGCCATCCTAATATTGATTTCTTATTCGAAAGACTTCGGAAAAATCACAATAAAATTACAATGGCTTATGACAACATCGAAACCTTGGGGCCCGCCACTGTAAAATCGCTCTGGCCTGACAGAAAAATATGCGAAAACAACCGAATCAGTGAAAACGACAAGTCGGTGGTAACGATGCTCGAGTTTGCTGGCAGACGGGTCCTGATTTGCTCGGATATTGAAAAATTCGCACAAAAAGAAATCCTGCGTCTTTATCCCGATATTCAGGCCGATGTTGTGATTGCACCTCACCACGGCTCGGCGAAAACAACAGAACCGTATTTCATAGAGAAGATAGAGCCGATGTTCGTTATATGCAGTTGCAGCAGAACCTCATACGAAAAGGGGCATGTTATAGGCAACAGTGAGAAACTTAAATGGTATTACACCGGAAAAGATGGGGCCGTAACAGCCCGCATTAGCGAACAGGGCAAAATCGAAATAAACACCATCGCAAAACAAAAGTAGCCCTGTTTTCACAGGGCTACTTTTTTCTGGCAATATCCCATTAAATACCAAACGCTACCTTATCATGTGAACGACGATTTCTACGCGTCGGTTTTTCTGTTTCCCGGCCGAGTTCGTATTGGAAGCAACCGGCCTGGCGGGACCACAGCCGACCGCCTTAATGTTACCCTCGGAGATACCTTTCTTGATAAGGTATCTGGTAACCGTCAGGGCACGCTCGGCGGAAAGCTCCCAGTTGTCGGCCCATTTCGATTTCTTGATTGGGTCCGTGTCCGTATTTCCCACCACTTCTATCTCACGCCCTGCGTATTTGTCCCTGAGCACCGAATAAATATGGTCAAGCTCTTTGCTGCCCGCACTCTTGAGATTGGCCTTTCCCGAATCGAACAGAATCGCGTTGGGCAGTGTTACCGTAATCGTCCCTGCCGACGCGTCGAACGCAACGTCGTAGCCTTCTCCGAAACCGGTTGCCTCGGCGGCGCTCTGCCTCTTTTCAAGAATCTTGTTCTGCAGGTCCGTGATAGTCTGCTGGTCTCTTGCTAATTGGTCCGAGAGCTGCCCCTTCTCGGCCCTCTCACGCTCAATCAGCCCCTTGAGATTCTGGTGCTCGACGTTAAGTGCATTGTATTTTTTCTTCCAGTCGGTACAGCCGGATGACAGTGGAATCGATATTAGAACTAACAGCACTACGATTTTGCCCGCTACGCCCTGCATTTTGACGCCTCCTTAAAAAAGAGATTCGCTTTCTTTGCTTACATGTAAAAGATAACGCCCAGGTACGTCATAATCCTGTCGTGTAAAATCATAACAGCAATAACGCCCAGCGACAAGAAGGGACCGTAAGGAATTTGCCTTGTTTTCTTGAAGAACATCTGCGAGCCGGCCCAGGTCAGGCCGAAAAAAGGCGCTACAAAAAATGCGATAACAACAAATAATGGCCCCACAACCGTGCCCGCCGCACCCATCAAATGAACGTCGCCAAGCCCCATTGCCTCCCTCCCGAAGGCTAATGTCCCCAAAATTCGCGTCGCCCACACGATACCGCAGCCCGCAAAGTAGCCCGCCAAACTGCCCAGAAGTCCTGCAACCACAGGCCTTTGCGTCACAACCAGCCACCACTGATACAATCCAGGGAATCTGTGAACAAGCCAGTTGGCACCCAGAGCACAGGCGATTATCGGCAGCAAAAAGATAATTTCTCTGCACATCTCAACTCGGTCATTGAATTCCGGTTCCTTCTGCTGCCCGGCCTGCCCGGATGTGGCTTTAAGACCGGAAAAATCGTAGCTCCTTTTAATAAGCCCCGTCGCCAATAAAACAAGCGCCACCCCCAGCCCGATTGTTGCACCTGCGGATAAAGACGCAATCGTTGTCTGATTGACGATTTTCAAATCGTCAGTGGTTGGCAAAAGAGAATGGTGACGAATTGCAGCCGCATCCATAACTAAAGGAGCCAGCGACGAAGCAAGCAGCCCCGCTGCCGTAGCGAACCAGCATATCGACAACGGTATAATCCACATCTCCAAATCGATGGCCGAAGCGGCTAAAAGCGCCGACAGCAGAACAAGAGTCACCAGGTACAAAAGCCACCCGCCTGACAGAAATCCCGGTATGCCGGTCCGCAAGTTCGAGCGGAAGTAGAAAACAAACGTCCCGACAAAAATCAGACCCGTAAGCAGCTCAATGACGAAATACCTCGGCGAAATTCGTGCCTTGCAGTATCGGCATTTGCCAGCTAAAAGCAGCCACGACACAAGCGGTATATTGTCGTAGAAGCGAATGTGCTTCCCGCACGCCGGGCACGACGACGATGGAACAACAAGCGATTTCTCACGTGGAACGCGGTAAACCACTACATTGAGAAAGCTGCCGACACAACAGCCAATCGCAAAGCTGAACGCATAAAAAATCCACTCACTGACTACCACGTCGCTTCCCTGCATTTATCCTCGCCCACTGTTTGCCGTTCGCGCACAAAACAATCGAACAAAATCACTTCTTCTCATCGGTCGTTCTTTTCACCGCCCCTGCCACCTTCATCGGCAGACCCAAAAGTCGGATAAAACCGCTCGCGTCCGCCGGGTTATATTCAGCGCCCATCTTGAAGCTGGCCAGCGCCGTGCTATACATACTATATCGGCTCTTGACTCCTGCCGGCGTGCAACGACCTTTGAATAGCTTCACCCTAACGCTGCCGGTTACATTCTTCTGCGTGATATCCACAAACGCATCGAGTGCCTCGCGTAGCTTGCTGAACCACTGGCCGTAATAAACCAGCTCCGCGTATTTCAATGCAACCTGCTGCTTGTAGTGCATCGTCTCGCGGTCAAGTGTAAGCGTCTCAAGCGCGTTGTGCGCCGTCATCAGGATGGTCCCGCCCGGCGTCTCATAAACACCTCGCGATTTAATACCAACTAAGCGATTCTCAACCACGTCAACCTGGCCTACGCCGTGCTTGCCGCCGATTTCATTCAACGCCTCCATCAGCTTCACGCCGGTTATCAATTTCCCGTCGAGCTTTATCGGTATCCCCTCGTGAAAATATATCGTCACGTAATCCGGCTTGTTGGGCGTCTTCGAAATCGGCTTAGATATTACGAATAAATCATCCTTCGGCTCGTTTGCCGGGTCTTCTAAGTCCGCCCCTTCGTGGCTGATGTGCCAGATATTCCGGTCGCGAGAGTAGATCTTCTTCTTCGACTGCTCAATCGGAATTTTATGCTTCTTCGCATAGTCCACTGCCGCCTCACGACTGGTCAGCTTGAACTTCGGGTCCTTCCACGGCGCAATAATCTTCAGCGCCGGGTCAATTGCCATATAAGTCAGCTCGAACCGGACCTGGTCGTTGCCCTTGCCGGTCGCCCCGTGTGCTACGCCTGCCGCACCTTCCGCGTGAGCAACATCGACCTGATGTTTGGCAATCAATGGCCGGGCGATACTCGTGCCTAACAGATACCCGTTTTCATAAACCGCCCCGGATTTGAGCAGCCGCCACAGATACTCCTCGACGAACTCCTTTCGCAGGTCTTTGACGATGCACTTGACCGCACCGCTTTTCATGGCCTTTTGCTTTATGCCTTCAAGCTCATCGCCCTGCCCCAAGTCCGCGGCAAACGCAATAACCTCATAGCCGTACGTCTCCTTCAGCCACGGCAGAATAACGCTCGTATCCAGCCCACCGCTGTATGCCAATACCACTTTTTCCTTCTTCGCCATATCCGTCCTCACAAACCAAAGCCCGCATTATATAGCCAGACCATCACCAACACCACAATGAACAGAAAATGATTTAACAAAGACAATGCCTGGTTCGGGGGATTATTGTAATTCCTTCTCGGCGTGCGACTGTCGAGAACTGAACCTTGCTACACCGCGTAAATCGGCTCCACTGCCCTGAGGATATGCCTTCGCCGAATATAATTCTCGCTTCTCTCGACCGCCTGACGCTCCACGAGGTCAACGTTCTGACCGAATATCTTCGTCAGCTCCTTCTGCATTGCGCCCATTTTGATTGGCCCCGACCTGTGTTCCTGCTCAAACTCCACCAGCACTCCGATTCCGCTGTTGGCCCGAAAGTCCTCGTGCAGAACAGTCCCGAAAAGACCGAGGTCACAAACATGGTGCTGTCGACAGAACACATCTATTTTCTCTCTTGGAACCTCTATATGGCTGTTCATAATTCACCACCTTCCATTGCAGTATATCACAACCATCGCCAAATTGCAACCTCTGATAAACACCTTAGAACTTACCTGCAGCATTATATTCGGAATCACAAAATAAGGCAATCGCAAGACAATTAGAACAGGGAAAGATTATCTGTAGACCCGTCAGGTCAATCACTCCCACTTTGATTTTGATAGCTATTCAGAAAGCGGACGACAGAATCGTACCCTTCCCTCCTGGCCTGTTCAAGTGCCGTCAAACCAACATTGTCCTTTGCATTCAAATCGGCTCCGTTGTCAAGTAAACATCTTGCTATTTCAATCTGTTTTTTCTCCGCTTCGATATGCTGCGACTCAGGATGCCGTTCGCTCACATCAACACCAGGTTGTAGCAATAGTTTTAAAACTCCCTTATGTCCATTGCTGCCAACGATTCCATGCAGTGGTGTATGACCCTGTTCAGACCGCTTATTAACGTCGGCACCTTTATCTATCAGCAGTTGTGCCATCTCAGGTGAAACCACATAATGCAGCACTGTGTTCCCTTTTTCGTTCACAGCGTCTACCGGCGCACCCGCCGATAGAAGAAGCTTTGCGGCTTCTATATGATTTTTGCGAACGGCCCAGTACAACGGTGATGCATGCTCCGTATCCGCCTGGACATCCGCTCCATTCGCCACAAGAACGTTCAAAATATCAATATATCCACAATACGCAGCCCAATGTAATGGCCTGAACTCTCCGTTCTTGGCATTGACAACTTCCGGGGCGCTCCGTAACAAAACCTCTACTGCTTTGCGGTCGCCTTTTATTGTCTCAACGAATATATCTGTTGCGGCGCCTTTATCCCTAAGTCGCTGCTCTATGTCGGTGTGCCTGTGGAGCACCGCCAGCATAAGCGGTGTCATTTCCTGGTCGGTCCTCACGTTTATATCCGCTCCTTTATCAATCAACATTTCTGCGAGCTTTATCTGACCCGTTCTAACCGCCATGTGCAATGCTGTCCACCGACCGTTAGTCATAGCATTGACATTTGCTCCGCTTTTCACCAGCAGCTCAACCGCTTCCTGATTTCTGCGCATAACTGCCAAAGTCAGGGGTGTATACGAAGACGTTGAAACCACATTAATATCGGCTCCCTTTTCAATAAGCAGTCGAATTATATCGTTATGACCAGATTCGATAGCCAGCATTAAAGCATACTGGGATTGGTCGTTCTGATCGTTTATGTCAATCCCCTCTGATAACAGCGTTTTGACTTTCTCGTAGTCCCCTTGTTTTACTGCTTCGTGCAGAACGGATTCTTTTGGCTCAGATTCCTCGCCGGCCGGAACAGATTGTGATTGTGGGTATTCGCCGCCGTCATCGCCCTTGAATCTTATCTCAGGCATCTCTTGACCGAGCCGCCGATACGTCGCCTCAAGCTCTCCGCGAAACTCCGCTGGCCTTTCAAACTTTACACGGCCGTCTAAATAAAGAACATTAAGACCTTCAACCACATACTTCGGATTCTCGTATGCCAGCACATTCCCCGGATTCATATTAACATTCTGGCCCGCAACATAAACATATGACGCCTCCGACGAACCTTTTGGAACATACTTGGACTTGAGCATCTTTGGATGGAGGTCAACTGCCTTTATAAGAGTTTCAAGATTAGGCGGCATGTTACCATCGTGGTCATTGGCATATACATGGCAGGCCTTGCCTATCCCTGCCATATTACTCCCGGAAGCCATCCTGTATGCTACCTGGCGCGTCCGCGCCAGCGCAGGCATTAGTATCCCCATCGCAAGTGAAGTGCCCCCTATCGATCGAAGGCTGACATCTATACCTGTTCCGGTCATCCTGTAGTTGAGACCCCTCGCGTCAAACCAGTTGTACTCGCACGTCGGCTCAATCTTGCTCGCAAGATGCCCAAGTGAGGGAAACATCGCCGGAAGCTGAATACCCTCTTTGGCCGCAGCCATGGAAACAACGGGCCAAAACTGCTGAGCTACCATTAGAAACTGATTCAGACCTGCTCCTGTATCCGTATACCGTAGATAAATAACCTCCCCGGGAACTTTGGCGGTCGCTTTTGTGAACTTGTCTGTATCGACAATCGACCTCAAATCTTCACTCGATGTAGTCATCCGCTTCAGTGCAACACCAATCATCATCGGATTTGACGCTATCACCACATATTCATCTGTTGTCGCCCAGCACGGCATCACCTGCATCATTGCAAGCATCGGAATAACCCAATTGTGTATGACTTGTCCATCCGCCTGAATCTGCTCTGCGACTCGGAAGTTCTCTCCTCCCTTGTTCTGCAGGTATTTTTCCGCTGCAACTAACGACTTCTCAAAAACTATCTTGTCTCTGACTCTGGCTGCTAACACCATCCCCCCGGAGGGCACCTCCTCATTCACCGCCATAGGTAAATTGTAGAACATAATACGTCCGTCGAGACTTTTTAACAATCCGTCTCGAATCTTAAAACCCGTTTCATTCTCGAACTCCGCCACGCGCCTCTTTATATCATTGTAATCCTCCGGCGGAGCCACTGACTGAATCACCTCGAATAAAATATCGTATATACCGGCGAAATCCACGTTCATCAGCCCTGTCGCCATCGACTTCTCGTGTACCGTTTTCAACATCGATTTATCGACCGGCTGCAGCATTGAAAACAGCCCTCGACGCTCGGCGCCCATCTCCACTAAAGCCGCACTTACCATCTCAGTATCATCAAAACCCAACCTGTACTTGTAGGTCTGCACACTGGTCAATCCGAGTTTGTCACACGCTGGCCGCATCTTTTCCAATGGATCCTCACCCTCTGCTTTAGCCAAATCGCTAACCAGAGATGTCGCCTTGTCAAAACGCACATAGCCGGCTAAAACGTCCCCGTGTTCAGGCAAATCCGCCAGAACGCTCTTTCTCGTCTTGTCCGGTTTTTCCAGACCCCTTAAAACACTGCCCTTAACGTCCCCAACAACAAAAACCAGGTAATCGCCAGCCCAGCCCCAGTACATGTTCGGGTCTGTCGGTTTATCCAGCGTCTTCATCAACCTGCTCCCGATACGGGCTTCGCTAACGTCCCCTTTTTGCATAAGAGCTTCTATATCTCTCATCGCCGATTCGATTTTATCTTTTTCTGTTCCCGCGTTTACTATCGCATATACACAAACCGGTATTTCTTCGGCGCCGCTGTTGTCTGCAACTCCAAAAATTACAGGCCGATGTATGACTAACTTCAGAAGTTTCACTACGGCATCGTATCTCTTAACGTCGTTCGGGTCTCCCACTCTGATAGCATTCCTCAAAGCTGCCGCAAGCTGCGGCTGCACGGAATTATAGAAATCCTGAACAGACTTGTCGTGCCATATCTGCCCCAGAGACGACGCGTCGAATGCCGGCTTCACCGCATCAACTCCGCTTGTAGACGCAAACAAAAAAGTGCTCTCTGGAATAACTCCCTCGAACTCTTCAACTTGTGTCGCTGCTTCTGTATCGACACTCAGTACCAAAACGAAAACACTCAAAGCCAACATAATTAAAAAACACTGCTTGCTTGTCATGAGTCACTTCCCTCGCATAAATCCTCTATTATTTTCATGAATAGTACACTGCCACAGCGTAACGATTCACCGGAAATAATCAACCGCTTTCTCGAAACCGCAAAAATCTGGACTAAGTAGAATGTGGTATGAGCTTATCTTCTACAGGATGGGACAACTAACTCACGCAGAAGGTCGCGCTTTACATTTATACTCGTAAACAGCTTAAATTGCTCCGCGGCTTGGTTGACGAACACACCCACGCCTTGCTTTGCTTATACTTATCGTTGCTATTCATGCCCATTATCCGCATCTGGAGGCAGGATTTACAAGCTTGTCCTTGAGGACCCCATAACAAGCTATCAGGGGCAGCAAAGTTATCAAGTGGATTATCAAAAGGGGCTTCCATTTCTCCTTGACTATCATCTTCATGCATTCCCAAAACGGCCAGCCGGGCATTTCCGCTTCTCTTTCCTTCAGTTTTGCCTCGGTCGCCGCAACGAATTCATTAAGATATGACTGCTCTGCTTCCGACAGAGTACCCTCTGGACTGTTTCTGATTTGCTCCTTGAGCTCGTTCAGTGAATCGTAAAGGTCTTCTCTGTCCTTGTGTAACTTCTTTATCATCATGTGGTAGCCGGGCGGTAAACTTCGCCTGTAAGTATGAAAAGTAATTGCAGATACCATTAGAAAAACCGCACAGCAGGCAAGGCGGAGCAACCACAACTTCCTGGAATCCGTCATTTCCTCTCCCAACCTCTGTATTATAAAGCATTGTAAATACTTGGTTCATCCCTGCCTGAAGCTGTCGGAAATAATCCTTCGCATAAGCTCAGAACTCGCATCCTGGCCCGTAAAGAGTTTGAATTGCTCCGCGGCCTGGTTGACGAACATATCAACACCGGAGATGGTCTTACAGCCGAGTTCTTTGGCCTGCTTCAAAAGCAGCGTCTCAGCCGGATTATATACTGTGTCAAAGACAGCTATATCCTTTTTCAGAAAACTCGCGCCGACCGGCGTCTGTCCGGTATCCGGGTGCATACCGATACTCGTGCAGTTGATTACAAGTTGGGCCTTGAGTTTTTTCAATTCAGCCAATGGTGCATAATCGCATTTGAACTCATGGGACAGTTTCTTCGCCCGTTCGACCGTGCGGTTATAGATTTTAACCTTCGCCTTCGCCTCGGCTAAGCCGGCTACTATCGCCCTTGACACCCCACCCGCTCCCACCACGGCGACCGGCATCTTCTTCAAGCCGGCCCGTTCGATACCCAGTCCGGATGTTATTGCATCAAGTGCTGCCCCACAGTCGGTATTGTAAATGCTCAACTGTTTGTCGCCGATGACAATTGTATTTGCCGCCCCGATTCTTTCGGCCAGCGGGTCAACAACGCCCTTCTTCGATTTGACGTATGAAAGCGCGTTTTCCTTATGCGGAATCGTAATACTAAAACCCCGAAAACCCAGCCAGGGTCGAGACAGGATATTCTCCATAAAGGCATTGAATTCTTCCCGCCCCCCTCCCACCAGCAATGGCAGATACAACTTGTTCAAATCCGCCTCAGCAAAACTGGCATTGTGGATGACTGGGCTTAACGAATGGCCAAGGGGCGAGCCGATTACGCCGTATAACTCGGTCTCCGCCCCTGTCGAATCCCACCGATAAATATCTTTCAATTCCGCCACTGTCGGCTGGCCCGGCGCAGTCTCGGCGCTTCGGTCTATACAGCCGAACGTAACAAAACCGCCTAACTTCTTCGCAAGAATCCTCGTAACAAAGCCCGCCTCGTCCATACAAAAAGAAATCGTGTCGCCTTTCGCCTCGCCCAGTAAATCGAGCACGTCGAAGCAGTCGTTTATATGATGGGCCGAATAAACCGCTTTCGCAATCGCGCCGGGATGCATAGATAAAATGTCGCTGTGTAGCTTGCGAATATCACTGAACTTTGTCTGAAAGTTGTGCGCCGACAGAATTAGGCGGGCGTCTTTTCTTATAGAAAGAGCCATCGAAATCTTGCCGCCCACTGCCTCGGATAGAAAGTTCTGATATTCAACATCTACGTATTCAGCCCCCGCACGAATAGCTGTAGTCAGAACGTTTGTTCGCAGCTCATTGGAATGACGAAGAGCGCCGCCCTGATGATAATCCCGGCAGGTGACTATAATCGGCAAACCCGGCGCAAGCTCTCTGGCCGCGCCGATGACCTGCCGGGCAAGACCTACCGAAAGGTGCACTAAATAATCCGTGCGCAACTCGAGCATCTCCGCACCGGCATCGACCGCGGCCTTTATCTGCTCCTGCGCCTCACCCAGCTTCTTCGCTGCTATTGGAACAGCCAGATAAGTCATATTCTAAATACTCCAGAATATGTACCCCCTTGTTCTTACATCGACAGACCACTAAACAGTCAACATAATAAAGGATTGCACAGGCCGTTTCAACCTGTCGCGAAGAAATACTGATAATCCCCGCCTTTTTGAAACACTGGGGAGAAACTGCCTAAGCTTACTTGAACTGATTTGCCATTCGTGCCAGTTGTTGCAGCTCGGTAATAGGCAACGCCTGGGAGGACTGTATGCACTCAGCAGGGACATCGCTTTCAGAACCTATCTTCTCCAGCTGGCCTCTCTGGGCAAGGGCCTCTTCGAGTCGACCGAGACGGGTTTTCAACACCTCAACCTCATGGCTCATCCGCTGGATTCCTTTTTGCATCTCGCCGAACCGCGAAATGTCGGTTGCTACCAGAAATATGCCGTATGTCTTGCCGGAATCGTCCTTCAGGGCCGCCATTTTCAATTGTGATGGAAAACTACTGCCGTTTTTGCGACGCTGCTCGACCGTGGCCACATACCAGTTCAAAACCTTGGTCTGTGCAATAAATCGATTGACTTCATTAGCCGATTTTCTCGTACAGAACCGCTTTAGGTTTTTCCCCGCAAGCTCATCTTGGTCATCATAGCCGTGCATTGACGCCCAGGCACCGTTGACAAACTCAACCGTCCCGTCAAGCAATACAACCGCAATCCCCTCCTCGCAGCGTTCAGCTAAGTTGCGACGATAGTCGCCCGAATTCTTCTGTGTCTTACTCTTCGTGGACGTGTGCTTCAATCCCAGTACGCTGAGAAACGACATATCTGAAACCCTTTCGATGCTTGTTTGACAATCTCGCAATTTGCGGCATCAGGCCGCCAAAACCCCCGCTATCTGATGTGCCTCTTATTCTAACATTCTCGGCGTTGATATTCAAGCAAAGCCCCCCTCGGCAGCCAAAACACTCATCTCATCGCTGGCAGGATGCAGGCAAACCAGCAATTATAGGTCCCTGATAAAAAAAAATTCCCGCAGGTATCAGATAATTATGCACTCAGAAATGAATCTGTCTTGGAAATCCAGATGCTGTTCGATAGAGCTTACGAGGTCTCAGCGATTGAACCTCGATATGTGTGGTGGTCTTTTTTTGCCCCGCTTCTGTACACCCCTTCGCGATTCGTGAGAAATCTCAGTTATCTTGAACCTCGGTTTGCCCCGCCTTTTGGGTTGCGTTTGGGTCGATGGTTTCTTCGGCACCCTATCTTTTTCACGCTGCAGCAACTGTTTCGCGTGAGCACAAACCTGGCGCGTCTTTTCGTTACTGTGCTTTAGACCCTCCTCGAGCAGGCCCAATGCAACCTTTTTCATCCGCCCCCGCATCTTGCGCAAACCGTATGCGGCCGCGCCTTTCGTTGTTCGGGACGCGTTGCCGAACAACGCCTCTTTAAGAATTTCAAGACCGTCTTCCTGCATCCACGATAAATTGAATGCTGCGTGTCGGGCAACGGAAGAATTCTCGCAATAAACCTTCTCCCGCAGCCGCTCGAGCATTTCTATCGCCTCCTCGTCCTTCTCTCGGCCACTGGGCACACGTTTTTTTAGCTTCATAAAGCCCACCCCTTATCCAATCGGCATCTATACGTAAGTTTCTTGAATATGCTTCATTATGTCAAGGCCCTTTTTGGCAACAACACTGTTGTCAAAAAAAAATCCTGCCTGTGGGTAAAATAGGTAATTTCAAAAGCGACATCTCTCAGAACCAGTCACCCTGCAAAGCAAATATACGGCATTTTCAGCTAAAACTAACTTCGTTGCGACTCAATGAACCTTATCAACGCGTAAATTGTGCGGTTATAAGGGACATCTACGCTGTGCTTATCCGCCAAATTCAGCACCGCACCCGTAAGGGCGTCAATTTCGCTCTTTTTCCCTGCCGCAATATCCTGTAGTGTTGAAGATTTATGCCCTGCGGTGTCGGGAACAAGCTTCTCGTAAAAAACGCTCAAAAATCCCTCCGCCGACTTCCAGTGCGTCTCAAATCCCGCTGCCGCCATAACCGCGAATACCTCTTCGGTAATATGATTCATCACCCCCCTGCTGTAGGGATTCTCAGCCAGTGCGCCATAAGGCACATCTAAAATCGCGCCGAGCGGATTAAGCGCGCAGTTGTACAGCATCTTTGCCCACAGGTCCTTCCCAATATCCGAAACCGTCACACAGGGAATGCCCCCGCAAGAAATCGCCCCCGCAAGCTGTTCCACACACGAAACTTCGCACCCAAACAATGAGCCGATATGAATCGCATCCGCGTGGACCGTTATCTCGACCTCGTTCGGTTCTCGCCGAGTAAAACCCGTAATCACTCGCGCGCTATATACCCGCTCCTTTGGGAAATGAACAATGAGCTCCTCCGCATTGCCCCAGCCGTTCTGGCAAAGAACGATTTTACCTTCCTCACCGAAAATAGTTTTGTGACTTGAAAGGTCTTCCGCCGCGGCAGCAGAATCGAACGACTTCGTACAGACAAGTATGAAGTCGAACTTGGCATCCTTGATTTCTCCCAATGACTCCAACGCCGTGAAGGTGTCGGGCCGTGCGCAAAAATCCCCGAAGATACCCGTTCTTTTCAAACCGTTTTTGCGCAGCTCCGCAACCGTGTTCGCCCTCGCCACAAGACAAACCTCGACCCCCGATTTGACTAAACAGCTTGCCAAACCCAGTCCCACGGCACCGGCGCCATAGACAAGCACTTTCATATCAATGATTATTATGTATCAAGGACATCATCGCAACAAATATAGCTGCCGGCGGTGTATACAATTTCGATTGCAGGAAAAAATACGATACATTATAAATCAACTCCTGGCCGGTGGTTGTGCCGGAATATAACAACTCAAACAGCACTATCCGGAGCACGAGTTGGCTGACGAAAACCGATATATCGCGGTGGACCTGGGCGCGGAAAGTGGCCGTGTTATGCTCGGACTCATCTCGGCTGACAAACTGCACATCGAGGAAATACACCGCTTCCCAAATGGCCCCATCGAACAGGATGGCTCGCTCCGATGGGATTTCCCCCGATTGCTCTCTGAGGTCAAAAACGGCATCGCTAAGGCCGTCACACAGGCCCACGGCGATATCGCCGGTATCGGAATCGATAGCTGGGGCGTTGACTTTGGCCTGCTCGACGAAAACGGCCGGCTCATTGAAAATCCCTGCCATTACCGCGACAGCCGAACCAGCGGCATAATGGATAAGGCCTTTAACCTGATGCCCAAAAGACAAATCTATGAACACACCGGCATACAGTTTCTGCAGTTCAACACCATTTACCAGCTCCTCGCAATGCGATTATCGAATTCCCCCGCCCTGAAAAAAGCTAAAAAACTCCTCCTCATCGCCGACCTCGTCTCATATATGCTCTCGGGCCGGGCCTACGCCGAGTTCACTCTCGCCGGCACGACACAGCTTATGGATATGCGAACCGGCTCCTGGTCACGGGAAATTTTCAAAAAGCTCAATTTGCCCATCGAAATTATGCCTCGGGTAGTCCCGCCCGGAACTGTTGTCGGGTCACTGACACAGAATATCGCCGCCGAAATCGGTTGCGACCGAATCCCCGTCATTGCCGCCGGCTCCCACGATACCGCCTGCGCCGTCGCTGCCGTCCCTGCCGACTACAATACTAAATGGGCGTATATCTCCAGCGGAACGTGGAGCTTGATTGGTATTCAGTCACCTACACCGGTCATAAACGACAAGACCTTCGAGTTTGAATTCACCAACGAAGGCGCAGTGGATGGCAGCATCCGCCTGCTCAAGAACATAATGGGCCTCTGGCTCGTCCAGCAGTGCAAAACCCAATGGGCCGAACAGGGACAGGACTTCTCCTATGACCGACTAACCGAAATGGCGAATAAAGCCGCACCGTTTGCCGCTACCGTCAATGTCAATGACACCGCCTTCCTCACTCCCGGCGATATGCCGAAGCGAATCAACGAACAGCTCGAACGAACAGGCCAGCCACAAATCTCGGACAAAGGACAGTTGACCCGTGTCCTGCTCGAATCGCTGGCGCTTACGTATCGCAGGTTTACCGAGCAGCTCGAAGGCGTCACTGCCGCCGAAATCGAATGTCTGCACATTGTCGGTGGCGGCTCGAAAAATACACTCTTGAACCAGTTCACCGCCAGCGCAACCGGCAAAAAGGTAATCGCAGGACCCGTTGAAGCCACAGCCGTCGGAAACCTGCTCGCCCAGGCACGTGCAACGGGCCGGATTAAAACCGCCGCGCAGGCCGGAAAATTACTGAAAAACTCATTCGAGCTGACCGAATACGAACCTGTGAATTCGCAGGCCTGGCAGACACAGTTCCGAAAGGCCAAAAAACAAATATGACAAACGTGCCCAAAACCCAGCGTGCTGTGCAGTTGGTCGGGCCCAACCAGCTCGTCCTCAACGACTCGAAACAGGTATATACCCCCGGACCGCACCAAATCCTCTGCCGCGTCGAGGCCGTCGGCCTGTGCTTCAGCGACCTAAAGCTACTCAATCAGTTCTCAGCCCACCCCCGCAAGACCAAAATTCTAAGCGGTATCGAACCCGCCGTATTGCAGCAGATTCCCGGTTACGCCCCTGACAATATGCCGACCGTCCCAGGCCACGAAGCCGCCGTAAGAATCGAAGCCGTCGGCCGGCAAGTAACACAATTCGAACCGGGCAGGCGTTATCTCGTCGAAACCGACTATCGCTGGCTGCCGACCGCCGGCTCCAACGGCTCATTCGGCTACAACTTCGAAGGAGCACTCCAGCAATACGTCCTGATGGATACCAGGGTCATCACCTCACCAGCAGGCCGGTCGATGCTCGTCCCCGTACCGGAGCATCTAAGCGCTTCCGCCGTCGCCCTCGTCGAGCCCTGGGCCTGCGTCGAAAATGGTTACGCAAATAACGAAACAAGACAAATTAAGCCCAATAGCACAATGCTGATTGCAGCCGACGTCGTGGCAACTTCCGGTGAACTCGAAGACCTCTTCAAACAATATGGCCGGCCGGGTCGGATACTCTGGATTTCACAGTATCAAACGCCCGCTATTCCGGGAATCACCGTCGAATCACGCCCCGACCCAGGACTGCTAAACGATGCGGATCTCGACGATATTATTTACTTCGGCTCGAATCCCGACAGGGCCGAATCCCTCCTGCCAAAACTCGCACCACAGGGACTCCTCAATATCGTCCTCTGCGGAAAAAATTTCGGAAGAGACATCATCACACCGATAGGAAGAATTCACTACAGCAGGATCCGCATAACAGGAACCACCGGTTACAAGCCCGCCGACTCGATGAAACATATCCCGCAAACCGGCGAGATTCGCCCGGGAAACAAGGTAAACGTTGTCGGTGCAGCCGGACCAATGGGTACAATGCACGTCATACGCGCCATCTGTCAGGGCATACGGGATATCAGCGTATTCGCTGGCGACGTGGACACAGGCCGTCTGGCCGCTCTGGCAAAGCTCGCCGAGCCGCTCGCAAAAGCAAATGCCGTCCCATACTCTCAATACAACCCTGCTAAAGACTACGTCCCCGAATCATTCGACTATATTGTGGTTATGACGCCGGCGCCGCAGCTCACAGCCGACTCGGTGCGCACTGCCGCGAAAGGTGCAATAATCAACATATTCGCGGGAATACCCGCAACCGTCTCGGCCAAAATAGCTCTCGACACCTATATCGAAAAACAATTATACTTCGTCGGCACCAGCGGCTCGACGCCCGACGATATGAAAACAATACTGGCACACGTCGAGGCAGGCCGCCTCGATACCAACCTCTCGGTCTCGGCCGTCTGCGGGCTCGACGGTGCAGCCGACGGCCTAAAGGCAATGGAAAATAGACGCATCACCGGCAAAATCATCGTGTACCCCGCCTGCAAAGGACTCCCCCTTACCCCCCTGACAAAACTCGCAGAACAAATCCCCGACGTCGCCGCCTGCCTCAACAATGGTCTCTGGACCATTCAGGCAGAACAAAAACTACTCGAAATGTACGGTTAACCACATGGCTGGCAGGTACATAATCCTCCGAATGTGATTGCAGCTTCAAAGTGCAAACCTTGAACTTCCCGCCGTATCTGATATTCTGCTCTGTTCCTGACGCTCTCTGCCGGGTGATTTGTATCAATCAGTTCGTATTGACAGGAGTTTATATCGAATGGATAAAGCCGACTCTCTCAAACAAACCCCCTACGAAACCTCGAAGCAGCAATACGCACGCTACGGCGTCGATACTGAAAAGGCAATCCAGCGCCTCGGCAAAGTCAGCATTTCGCTTAACTGCTGGCAGGGAGATGACGTAACCGGATTCGAGGGTAACGAAGGAACGTCCGCCGGCTGTATGGCCACCGGCTCATACCCCGGCAGGGCGCGAAACGCCGACGAGCTGAGGGCGGACCTCGAACTGGTCTACAAACTACTCCCCGGCTCGCACCGCCTCAGCTTGCACGCCTCCTACCTCGAAACAGCAGGCAAAAAAATCGACCGCAATGAAATCGAGCCTAAACACTTTCAGCGGTGGCTCGACTGGGCAGGCCAAATGGGTATCGGCCTGGACTTCAACCAGACCTTTTTTGCGCACACCAAGGCCGCATCCGGATTCACACTCGCTAATTACGACCCCGCTATCAGACAGTTCTGGATAGCTCACGCAATCGCCTGCCGAAAAATCGGCGAATATATGGGAAAACATCTGGCTACACCCTGCGTGACGAATCTCTGGATTCCGGATGGCTTCAAGGATATCCCCGTTGACAGGAAAAAATCGAGAGAACTTCTGAATGACTCGCTCGACAAAATCTTCAGCGTCAAATTCGATAAAAACTACCTCCTCGATTCACTCGAGCCGAAACTCTTCGGAATAGGTGCCGAAAGCTGCACCATCGGCTCGCACGAGTTCTACCTCGGCTACGCAATCAAAAACAACCTGCTGCTGTGCCTCGACACAGGCCACTATCATCCGACCGAATCCGTCGCCGACAAAATCAGCTCGCTGCTGCTGTTCCTCGACCAAATCCTCCTGCACGTCAGCAGGCCGGTCCGGTGGGACAGCGACCATGTCGTAATTCTCTCCGACGACCTGCTCGACCTCGCAAAAGAGCTTGTCCGCGGTGATTTTCTCGACAGGGTGCATATAGGCCTCGATTTCTTCGACGCCAGCATCAACCGTATCGCCGCCTGGGTAATCGGGGCACGCTCCGTCTTAAAGGCCCTGTTGCTCGCTATGCTCGAGCCGACTGCTCTGCTCAGAAAATTCGAGACCCAAGCCGACTACACCTCTCGGCTGGCGATGCTCGAACAGCTCAAAACACTACCCTTCGGCGCAGTCTGGGACGAGTTCTGCGCCAGAATGAACACCCCCGCCGAAAACCTGTGGCTCAAAGAAGTCAGGGATTATGAAGCAAAAGTAACCTCCCTTAGAAAATAACGCTTTTCAGGAGAGATTCGATATGACCGCAGGCCATAAGAGCAGGGCAATAGAGGCCCTCGACAAGCTCTACGAATTCGAGGCCGAGCCCGTCAGTGATGACAAGCTCCAGCCGGGCAGATATTTCGCCGCCACCTTCGCCGGAGAGCACGTCGCTGGAACAGAATTCGTAATCGGCGCCTTGTTCGTAAGCTGGGGCGCCACCGCAAAAGATATCTTCCTCGGACTGCTCCTCGGCAACCTTATGGCCGTCTTGACCTGGACGTTTATATGTGCACCCATAGCAACCCGGACTCGCCTTACGCTCTACTGGTACCTGCGGCGAATAGCCGGCCCAGTCACAACGACGATTTACAACATCCTCAATGCCGTCCTGTTCTGCATCCTTGCCGGCTGTATGATTACCGTCTCCGCCTCCGCCGTCCGAATACCATTCGGAATCCCTGAACAAACCAACTGGTACCCCAACGACGTTCGCTTCGTCATAATAACCGTTCTGGTCGGAGCGGTCGTGGTTACGCTGGCCATCCTGGGCTTCAAACGCCTCGCCCAGTTCGCCGAGATATGCTCCCCCTGGCTGTTCCTGATGTTCATAGCCGGCGCCCTTGCAATGCTGCCCGGTCTCGCCGAACAGGTCCTCGGCCGACAAATCACCAATTGGCACGATTTCTGGGAGCTTTCCAATAAATCTATATGGACCGGCCTCAGGCCAGACGGCAGCCCCCCTATTGGCCTCTGGCACGTCGCCGCCTTTGCCTGGATATGCAACCTCGCTATGCACATGGGCCTGGCCGATATGGCGCTGCTCAGATACGCTAAAAAGGCCTCTTTCGGCCTGTATTCCGCCTTCGGAATGTTTTTAGGCCACTACCTTGCGTGGGTCTGCGCCGGAATAATGGGCGCGGCAGCAGCTATGGCCCTCGGCAAGACCATCACGAATCTGGATGCTGGCGGCGTCGCCTGGCAATCGCTCGGCTCAGCCGGTATAATCGCCGTCATTCTCGCCGGCTGGACGACCTCCAACCCTACGCTCTATCGCGCAGGCCTTGCCTTTCAGGCCATAACTCCGGGCTGGCCCAGATGGCTCGTTACGCTTATGACAGGGGCCGCCACGACAATTATCGCCTGCTTCCCGTTCGTCTTCACCAAACTGCTCAACTTCGTCGGCATATATGGCCTGCTGCTGATGCCGGTAGGAGCTATCGTCTTCGTTGAGCACTGGATTTTCCCGAAAATCGGATTAACTCGCTACTGGGCAGCTCGTAAAAAGCTCTGGCTAAGCTGGCCCGCGTTATTCAGTTGGATTATCGCAATAGCCGTAGCGCTGTTTCTCGAACGAACGGGACGACTGCACCTGTTCTTCCTGTTCATCCCCACCTGGCTGCTGACCTCCGTGCTCTACACACTGTCTTCCGCCGTCGCCGGCGCACGGGAAAAACTCCCCGAGCTCGTCGAACAACGCCCCCCTGCTCGAACGCCGGCCACCGAAACACCAACGGCGACCGCAAGCTCGTCTGATATAAAAACCCGCGTATGGGCAATCGCCGCTGTTGCGATGCTGGCCGCCTGTATAATAATGTCGATTCGCGTTTACCTCTCACCGCCCGACACCTATGAGCAAAACTTCTCGACCTTCAAAAATTTGCTGATATGGCCTTCGCTGCTTTACTTTGTCACTGCGACGCTCTGGGCAATCAGGCATGAAAAGTAACACGGGGACCTGCCGATAATGAACACCACATTGGCACAGCTTATAAAAATATCCGTCGCGACCGGCAAAGACCCCGCTCTCGTCCAGGGCACTGGCGGCAACACATCCGTCAAAACCGACGACGGAAAATTTATGTTCATAAAAGCCAGCGGCACCGCCCTCAAAAATATGAATAAAACCCGTGGCTGGCGAAAACTCCGGCTCGATGCCGTCCTGAAAATCATAAAAGACTCTCGCCTCGCCGCAAAACC
>Ga0315548_1000023_pt1 | contig 112702 bp, 93 predicted proteins | sample SalMarSW160110MG_2_FD_202540 | JGI IMG/M metagenome (GOLD analysis project Ga0315548, IMG submission 202540) | Salt marsh sediment microbial communities from the Plum Island Ecosystem LTER, Massachusetts, United States - Salt Marsh Sediment SW1601-110 ... | reverse complement strand
GCCAGTTTGAGATATTTTTCCCGAAACCGCTTTTTACTTTAGATTCATCTCTGATTCTATCTGTATCGCTTAAATTGCGAAGTCTTGATTTGGCCCAATTTCCCATCGGAACCATTACCTCATCTTGAAACATTTTAAAGTTCTTTGTTTTATTGAACTGCAGACACCTTTCCCAAGCATCTCTGAAACGGTTCGGCCATTTGCCTGGATAACAGTTTTTTTTGTGCCAAACAAATTCTTCTGTCCATAACCAGCCCTGTTTTTTCATTTCAAGTATAAGCTCAATTACGTAAGTATGACGCTGGCCCCCTACAACCTTTTCCTTTATATTCAGGATAAATGTTCCATCTGGCTTAAGTACTCTTAAAAATTGCTCAGACTTTGGCAAAAACCACTCCACAAACTTATTTGGACTTACTCCCCCATAAACGTTTTTACGAGCTTCGGCATATGGTGGAGAAGTTATTATCAAATCTATGCAGTTATCTGGAAATGTTCGTAAAACTTCCTGGTTATTCCCGCAAATTATCGTATTTCGTGGGACTTTTGTTTTCATGGCATCTAATGTTCGCCGTATAGCCTTATTAAGCGTTGGTGCTCTACATTATAACTTGCCAGTATTATCTTTTAAAACTTTTCTTTATTCAAACTTATTTCTTTTACAACTTATTTTCGTACCACTTGTATTATAGTAATCGTTCTGCTCCATACCTTTTCCTAAACAACTCATTCCAAAAATAGAACCTCCAACCCCGCGATGTTTTTCTCCGTTGTTGTGCGAAGCATGCCTCAGGTGCGGCTCCAAAATTTTCAAACGTTTTCGCTCGTTTTCAGCTTGTTTAGAACGTTTGCTCGTAAACACGCGCCGTTGCCCCCTCTCATACCATTTTACGAAAAACTCTGCGCTCTCCGCGCCCTCTGTAGTTAATAAAAAGCCCCCGCGGCTTGTGCCTTAGGTGCGATTGTCCTAGGGACTCCTTATGGAGAGCGGAATATTCGAATATTTCCATACAGTTTTTGTCTGTTTCTATACATTTTTCGAACGTTTTCCAATATTTTCCATCATATGCTCATAAACAAGCGCCGTTGCCCCCTTTTAAGCCCTTTCCTGATTTTCCGATTTTCTTATTTACTTTCTATCTCTGTGTTCTCGGTGTGCTCTGTGGCTTAAAAAATCAATCAAAAATGGGGGTACCTGTTGAGAAAAATAGAATTTTTTCAAATTTTTTTATCTCCTTACTGTACAACGACTTACAAGATTTTCGCACCCGAATAATCCTCGATTTTTCGAATCAAACGCGCGGGTACCTCCAATTATAGAAGGATAGCTTGCCCTGTGGGATGCTTGCCCTATGAGATGTGAAACTATCTCTTCGGGGCGCTGTTTGCTATCCCATCGGGGCATTTTGTCCCAACCCGCCTATTAGGGCAAGGTCTTGGGGCCGGCAGGCCCGGGTCAGAAACGACTGGTAATAAATAGTGTAGTGGAGTTTACATCGCCGTTTCTAAGGCGATCGGTAATCCCATAGGAGATTCTCTATCAACTATGAACAAGAAAATCGATCAATCAAAATGTATAAAATTATGCAAAACGAACCCAATTTCCAAAAACGAAAAATCGAACGTAATCTGTTATTTGACAAGTGAATACGGCAATAATTCGAACATCCCTGCGATGCAAAAACGAACCCAAAACGAACCCAATCGAACCCAAATTTACCCGCCACAGCACTGGCGAAGACGGAAGCATCAGCGAAGGCGGGCAAAGCCAATTTAAAATGGCCGGCAGGAAACTGTGCTACAGGGAGCGGGTCTTGACAGGGCAGAGAAAAAGAGTTAAACAGGTGAGTGAAGATTATGATTGGCGAAGCGACGTCGGCGGTGAGCCGTATTTTTACGCAAAGGAAACAGCGATGAAACAAAATATTCTGCTGATTCTATTTTGTATGATACTATCCTCATGTGTCCCTAAGGAACCATACAATATTGACGTAAGCCGGGACGACAAAGAAAGGAACGAAATGAAAGCCAAAGAGGCGGCGAATAAATTTGTGTCAGCAATAAATCAACATAATGCTGAAGCACTAAGCCGATTGATGACCGAAGACCACACCTTCATCGATTCGGGGGGAGGAACCTATAGCAGCGCTGAGATGAGAGGAGGGTGGGCGGAATACTTCAAGATGTTTCCAGATTACAAGATAGAGGTTTTTGAAGTTTTTGTATCAGGAGAGACGGTCATACTATTAGGGAAGGCGTCGGGCACCTACACAACCGACGGGACTTTAAAGCCGGCAAATCATTGGGAGTCACCAGCAGTCTGGAAGGCAGTGGTTGCAGGTGAGAGGGTAAAAGTGTGGCAGGTGTTCTGTGATAATACGCTCGTAAGCGAAATCGTGAAAAAAGACAAGGCGAATTGAAGGGCGTAAGCGGCAGACGGCGTTTTAGGAGGTAAGTTCTTTCTTAAGTTTTTCCGCTTTTTCTTTTATCCAGGGGAAATCTTTCCGCAGCTTCTGGTCACAAGAGTCGAGGTTGTCGCAGTGGGCACAGGCAAATCGTCGCTCGCCGGTTGAGTCCGGCGAAGCCGGGGTGGATTTTTTCGTTGAGCGGAGGGTAAATATAATTGAGATTGCCACATCGTCCGCATATTATGGTGGAAAATCAAGGGGCGTAAAAGTGTTTCAGAAAGTGCCAGATGAGAAGTGCCGGTCAATGAATCAATAAAGAACTTCATTCGCAGGAAAAGAAGCGAAAATTATGGCAATAGATGATGCTATCCAGACCCTTACCAGGATTTATCAGCTAATCGACAAGGGGATTCCACACACGCCCACAAGTCCTGACGCGTTAGTTGAGTACTTAAACGATTTATATGCTAAAACCATCGAAGGTCTTTCCGCAGAAGAGCTATTCGCATACGACGACGTCGGAAGCCCTACAATAACACTCACTGTTAGTATTGATGTCGAATTTGACCTCAAAAGAGTTATGGAAAATATGCGAACAAGATTACATACAACACAGCGTGGTAAAGCGGATGTGATGGGGAAAACAGGCATAGTCTGGTCTTATGGACATTATGATTTTTTGTATGACGATGATTCGGGATTTCTGCGAATATCACATAAATACGGCCATGAACGAGAAGATACAAGGTCTGTATTAAGCATAATAAAGAAAATGATAGATTATGCCAAAGATTATTTAGAGGAAGTCAGGAAATCTGTAAAGAGTACCCCAGAAACAGAATGACACATATTTGCTGACTGCCCGTGCAGGCAAAGGGGTTAGCCGAAGCGGAATCCGCAATTAGCGACTGACTTTAAATTTCCAATCAACTTTACGTTTAACCAATCCATCGGTAAATAGCTATAGCGTCATTGTCTACTTTTATGTCAGCAATTTGCAGGTCAAGGCCGGAAAGGTACTGAACGTCCACACACTCAGGCCAGTCCTGGAGGCAGTGCGCTATTGCACTATCGGGCCTGTAATATTCTCCTCCACCTCGGCCGTAACCCTTGCTGCCTATTTCTTCCAAGCCATCCAAGATATCCGGGCGCACTTCTCTTAACCGATTTAGAACCTGGTTATAAAGCCAATAGCAGTTCGGCTTTTGCTGCAGGATTTGTCCCAAGACCTCGCGAAGCTCCTCAGATCTCGGCATTTTTTCTCCGACTAAAATCCCGGCGAAAACATCTCTTTTCTAAAAATATTTATCTTTTATTTTCGTTCCAATAAACACAGCCACAATGACAACAGCCACACCAATAACTATCCAAGCCGTAGTGCTCATTAAAAGCATATTAAACCTCCTTTATCTATCTTTTCGTCCTTGGACAGAAAAGAGTCTGAAGAGAAGGCGAAGGTTAAGGTAATTTATTTGTTAGTAAGTTGAGTTCGGCGAAGCCTAGTTTCAGTAGCGGTTTCTTCCACCGTAGCCGCCGCCACGACTGCCGCCTCTTCCGCCTCCACTACGATTACCTCCGCCGAAGCTACCTCTTCCTCGCCCGCCGCCACCGCTGAAGCCACCTCTTCCGCCACGGTCGGTTTTAGGTTTTGCCTCATTGACAGAGATGGCGCGACCTTTCATATCTTTGCCGTTCAATGCCGCGATAGCTTTTTGCGCTTCGTCTTTAGAGGGCATTTCTATAAATCCGAAGCCCTTGGATTTGCCTGTGTACTTATCCATAATCAGACGGATTTCAGTGACCTGGCCGAACGGCTCAAAAAGCTCTTTTAAGTCGTTTTCGGTGACGTCAAATAATAAATTTCCGACATAAAGGTTCATTATATTACTGCCTTTCTTTGGAGAAAAGTTTGCCGGAATTGCCGGCTTTCAATCAATATCCATCACGGTGCGGATATTTTCTAAATATCAATCTGCCTGAAGTGTTTACTTCAGACTGTGATATTATCTGGCCTGCTCAAGATAAGCAAGCAATTAAAATGAATTAAAAGAAAGATTGATTGACAAGGGGATAATAAATGTGGTAAACTGATAGAAACGCAAAAGATTAGAAACTCTTTAAGCTGCAAAGGAAGACAACTAACCTTTGCGGCTTTTTTTGTTTTGCGCTCTACTTACAGGAGTAATTATGAAAAAAAGACTAAAGACATCGGCTGATGATAGAAAATGCGCGTTTCCGGGCTGCAAGAGCATATTGAGTATCTATAACCGTGAAATGTATTGTCATTTGCATCGTGACCTGATTGCTGAGAGGCAAATACTAAAGATTGCATATCATCATTTTGCAGAAAGCAAATAATGTCGAGGCGATGCCGGCTGTCAGCCATTAGCAAAGTATTTCCGGAATTAAACAGGATAAGCTTGATTTTTGGTACACGAGTGTGTAATCTGTTATGGAAATAATTTTTCGGCCCGCGGCATGCTTAACTTAACGAAGAAAAGACACAGATTCAGAATTATAATTCCCGCTTACCCGGCGTTCAATATCTACTCTCATATAGCGAAGAAGACTACGGCCCTTGGGCCGGTGTGCGTGGCTACGGCCATCAATAAAAAGGAGAAATGGGACGTAGAGGTCATCGACGAAAATAACCTTCGCCGATTCGGCCCAAAGGCAAGCACGGGCGGGGCCGACCACGAATTTTTACAGAGAAAACGACCAGCGGACGTTGTCGGTTTTTATGGGGGGCTGACCAGCACTATGCCGAGGTTGTACCAAATAGCACACTTCTACAAGGAACTTGGCATTGTAACGGTCGCCGGAGGCCAGCACTTCATCGAGGAGAACCTCGCTGAGGCATTGTCCAGCGGGATTGATTACGTCGTTATCGGCGAAGCGGAGGAGACAATCACAGAGCTTCTGGGCGTGATAGAAGGTGAAAAAGAGCCGAGCGAGGTCAGGGGCATAGCGTATATGAAGGACGGAGAGGTCTTTGTTACGGAAAAAAAGGAGCCGACGACGGACTTTGACAAGCTGCCGCTACCCGATTTTTCTCTTGTGCGCTATGCCAAAATCAAGATATATCCGGTGGAAAGGATTCGCGGCTGCGGGATGAATTGTGAGTTCTGCACGGTCAAAGGCAGACCCCGGCCAGCGAGTCCTGAACGACTGCTCGAACATATCAGCTCACTGGTCGAGAGCAGAAATGCGAAGCAATTTTTCATAGTGGATGACCTTTTCGGCCAACAGCGAGATGAAACCATAAGGTTCTGCAATATGCTCAGCGACTACGAAAAGAGCATCAAGAAGAGCCTGAGCATTACCGTGCAGATAAGATTAGACAAGGCCAAAGATGCAGAGCTGCTTTCCGCGATGCAGCGAGCCGGCATTGAGACAGTGGCCATTGGCTTCGAATCGCCCATCGAGGAAGAACTCATCGCGATGAACAAGCACACCCGATGCGAGGAGATGGTATCATTAGCGAGGACCTTTCGCGAATTCGGATTCCTTGTTCACGGGATGTTCATATTCGGGTATCCGCTAAAAGCGGGACAGAATTTTGAAATGCCCGCAGGCGAGCGCGCGAAGCACTACAAATGTTTTATCCGCAAGGCCAAGATTGACACGGTACAGGTACTGCTGCCCGTTCCTCTGCCCGGCACTGAGCTAAGGCGCCGCCTGCAGGAGCAAAACAGAATTTACCCACTTGCGGATATAGGGTGGGAATACTACGACGGAAATTTTCCAATTTTCGAGCCGGATGAGCCGATGACCGCGAAACAGATACAACACTGCGCCAAGAAAATCATGGGGCGCTTTTATCAGTTCAAGTATATGTTCTTTGTGGCGCTGAATATATTTTCTTTTCCCGCTTTGATTTTCTTTTTTCATAATATCCGACTCGGGTGGCGAAAGTGGTACCGCAACTGGCGTAACCACCTGATTCGTTTTGTTGGCTGGGTGACGTTCCACAAATGGACGGTCGCGTTTAAAAAAACCAACTTCATTCAAAAACTCGAAGCTGCGCAGAACCGCCTGAAAACCACCACCAAATAACCCCCCTGCTGTTCGTGCCTAACCAGGTCAAAGAGCCGATATGATTATTTTATATTTTTATTGTATTGCCGGGGGCGGGGTGGTATAATGCCGTGAGTATTAGTTGGGCATATTCTCAGGCCTCTCAGGAATATTCTCTTGAAAAATGCGAGAGGCAAATTTTATGGTCATTTATAGGCCAAAAGGAGACTTTAGTGAGTACAGGAACAGTAAAATGGTTTAACAGGACAAAAGGCTTTGGATTTATCAGTCCCGATGATGGGGGCGAAGATTTGTTTGTTCATCACTCGGAAATCAAAACGACCGGTTACGCCAGTCTTGATGAAGGCCAGAAGGTAGAGTACGAGGCCGGACAGGGCAAAAAAGGCCCTTGCGCGACCAATGTGATTCCCGGTTAATTCAGAGCAATATTCCGGAAAACCAACGGGCTCCGTTTTAAAGCGGAGCCCGTTTCATTTTGGCAATTAACACGAAACGAAGGAGGAATATACTGTCATACTGACAGAACGATTGGGTTTTGGCAGGTGGGAGGCAAGCATATCTTCGGGGTGTAAGTCTGTTTAGAATAAGCGCTTGCATAAATGAGAGTGTGTGGGGAGGGGTATGGCACGATATTTGCACATAATCCAAGGTGCACAAGGTATAAGCGCGAATGTAAGTGGTGTAAAAATGGTTTTGAATGAGTCAAAATTCGGTGAGGTCAATGTGTTAGCCAGCGGTGCGGGCTGGGGCTGGCCTGAGGCGCTTCGCTATATATTTCGGCCAAGAGGTGTTAATCTATTGGTGGCGGAAAACGCAGGCGAATTTGCCGACATTATCGGGCAAAAACGAATCCACGCCACAATTGTGGATATGGATTGCGAAGCCGGCGGATTAGTAACGATAAGAATTATTCGAACGGATTACCCGCTGCTGCCTTGCATACTGCTGTCGAGCGAGCCGGGGGAGGCGGTGCTCAGTGAGGCGCTGGTTCTGGATGTTTTCAGCGTTATTGACAAGCCGGTTAATATGGGTATTCTGCGGGAACAGCTGAACAGGTTATTCATAAAGAAATATAATGATGACATTTTTGCGGAATAAGTGTATAGTGTAGCCCCCCGTTTAAATGTGCAGGGGTGAGAATTATGGATTTTTTGAAAGGAGTAAGGTCACAATGAAGATTCGGCCATTAGCAGACAAGGTTCTTGTAGAGCGTTTAGAGGCGGAAAACAAGACGGCGGGCGGGATAGTGCTGCCGGACACCGCCAAAGAAAAACCACAAAAAGGGAAAGTCGTGAGCGTCGGTGAAGGGAAAGTGCTCGATGACGGGACGCTACGGAAATTAGAGGTGAAAAAAGGAGATATGGTGCTTTTTACAAGCTACGCCGGGACAGATGTAAAGATAGGCGGCAAAGAGTATCTGATTATGAGTGAGTCGGATATTATGGCTGTAATTGAAAAGTAATTGATAATTGAGCTAAAAGTTAAGAAGGAGAAAGAAAGATATGGCAGCTAAAAAGATAGCTTACGGCACTGATGCACGCTCGGCAATCCGGGAAGGCGTTGAGAAACTTGCCAGGGCGGTAAAGATAACGTTAGGGCCGTGCGGCAGAAACGTGGTTTTAGAAAAATCGTTCGGCTCCCCTACCGTTACCAAAGACGGAGTAACGGTGGCAAAAGAGATAGAGCTGGAAGATGCCTACGAGAACCTCGGTGCTCAAATGGTAAAGGAAGTAGCTTCGAAGACCTCAAGCGTAGCTGGAGACGGGACAACAACCGCAACAATTCTGGCTGAGAGTATCTTCAATGAGGGGCTGAAAAACATAACAGCAGGGGCCAACCCGATGCAGGTAAAACGCGGCATCGAAAAAGGCGTTGAAAGAATAATAGAAGAACTGCAAAAAATGAGCATACCTGTTGAGTCGAGCAGACAAATCGAACAGGTAGCAACCTGCTCGGCGAACCAGGACATTGAGATTGGCAAAAAGATGGCTGAAGCGATGGACAGGGTCGGCAAAGACGGCGTTATTACCGTCGAAGAAGGACAATCACTGGAGACAACAGTGGAACTGGTTGAGGGGATGCAGTTCGACAAGGGGTACCTCAGCCCGCACTTTATCAACAAGTTAGAGAATATGACCGTTGTGCTGGACAAGCCATATATACTGGTTCATGAAAAGAAAATAAGCTCTATAAAATCACTTGTTCCGCTGCTGGAGAAGGTGGCTAAGCAGGGCAAAGCGCTTTTGATTATAGCTGAGGACATCGAGGGCGAGGCGCTGGCGACGTTGGTTGTCAATAAACTTCGCGGCGTGCTACAGGTGGCTGCCGTCAAGGCACCCGGCTTCGGCGACAGGCGAAAAGCGATGCTCAGCGATATTGCCATCCTAACAGGAGGACAAGCTATTTTTGAGGACATTGGGCTGAAATTGGAGAATATCGAACTGGGACAACTCGGCAGAGCGAAGCGAGTTACTATCGACAAAGAGGCCACAACTATTATCGAAGGGGCCGGCAGCTCTTCGGAGATAAAGGGGAGAATCGAGCAGCTTAAAACCGAGATTGAGAAGTCCACAAGCGATTACGACATCGAAAAACTGCAGGAGAGACTGGCGAAATTAGCAGGCGGTGTGGCGCAAATCAATGTCGGGGCGGCAACCGAGGCGGAAATGAAGGAAAAGAAGGCCCGTGTTGAAGATGCGCTGCATGCCTGCCGGGCGGCTGTGGAGGAAGGAATCCTGCCGGGGGGCGGCGTGGCGATGCTGCGAACTTTGTCGGCATTGGATAAAATCAAGACCGCCGGCGATGAGAAAATCGGCGTTGATATCGTTCGCAGAGCAATGGTAGCACCGATTAAGCAAATCGCCGGAAATGCCGGGCTGGACGGCTCAATTGTTGCCCAGAAGGTTATGGAAAGCAAGGAAAGAAATTTCGGCTATGACGCATTGCGCAAGGAATACGGAGATATGATTGAGTTCGGTGTGATTGTGCCGACAAAGGTCGAAAGGGCTGCGCTGCAGAACGGTGCATCAATTGCTTCGCTGCTATTAACGACCGATGCGATAGTGAGCGAGATTCCTGAGAAGAAAGAGGCAGCACCGGCAATGCCGCCGGGCGGTGGAATGTATTAAAAAGCAAGCGCAGAGCGGGCTCCTGTATGGAGCCCGTTCTTCTTAGCCAGAGGAAAGTAAGTAATGTTCGATTTTTACACAAATGCAGTATCGCAGGCAACGCGCAAGGCGGCTATGGGAATATTCGTTGTTGGGCTGTTGTTAATCGGATTTGGGATTTTAATTCTGGCACTGCCGGAACTTTTTGCGATGCTTGCCGCCTTGATATTTTTTATCGCGGGACTTGGCTGTGCAGGAACAGCTATTAAGATTTACCTTGCCCAGAAAAGGATAGATAAATTCAATTCCAACGATTCAGACGATTACAGAAGAAACGTCCAAATCCACATAAAAGACGATTATGATTTATAGAGGATAAAAATCTTTCGGTTTAACATTTCGGCGTCAGCGGATTTTCAGAGTGGCCAGTGCGATAGCGGCGAAGGCGGCGGCCAGAAGCCAGAACCGTACAACTACCTGCGGCTCGGACCAGCCAATGAGATGAAAATGATGGTGCAGCGGAGCACATCTGAAGAGCCGTTTTCCACCGGTGTATTTGAAATAACCAATCTGAAGGACCACACTAATCAATTCAAGCACAAATACGCCGCCAATAATTAAAAGCAGAATTTCGTTTCTCGTTACAAGTGCACCGTAGCCCATTGCCGCACCCAGCGGCAGTGAGCCGACATCGCCCATAAAGGTCTGGGCTGGATGACAGTTATACCACAAAAAGCCGAGCACGGCTCCCAGGATTGCAGAATAAAAGATGCTAAGCTCACCGGCCTGGGGGATGGCGGGCAGCAGCAAATAACTGGACCAGGTGACAGGGTTTGTTCGCGTCATCGTTTCGGATGCGACGTAACAAAGCAGCGCCAGCACCAGAGAAACCATCCCGACACAGCCGGCAGCCAGACCGTCCATACCGTCGGTCAGATTTACGGCATTGCTGGTGGCTGATAAGTAAAAAATCGCTATCAGGACAAACATCCAATTGGCAAGCGGCAGGCCATGCTTGTAGAACGGCAGCCAGAATAGTTTGCCGTCGGCAATATTGGCAAAATCTTTATACAAAAAAGAGGCAATCAGGACAGCGAAGCCGAACTGGAAAAGGAGCTTCTCCCAAGCTTTTAATCCATCTCTGCTTCGGTGTTTGATATCGGCGGTGAGCTTCAGCCAGTCGTCAACGCCGCCGAGGGCGCCGAACATTATCATTAGAACAATCGCCTTTTGAACAAAGGGGTTGTTGAGCTTTGCCCAGAGTAAAGTTGTTGCCAGGCTCGAAAGGATTATAATCAGACCTCCCATTGTGGGTGTGTTGGCTTTTTCCCTGGTCAGTTCGTTGAGGGCGGCGTGATGAAACTCGGGGCGGTCTCCAATTTTTTTGCGCATCAGGAAACGAATAATAGAAGGGCCGAGCGAAATTGCGATGAGAAGGCTGGTCAAGACGGCCGCTATAGAACGAAACATTACGTTCTGATAGGCATAGAAGCCCAGCTTGTGAGTAAAGACGTCACGGAAATGCCATAACAAATGGTATATCATATCGTGTCTCGATACTCGATACCTGATACTCGATTTATCGTCCGTTACGGCCGGACCCAAACAGCATCCTGCATCAAGCTACGCAAAAAGCTCCTTTAGTTTCTCAACGGCCAATTCCAGTTTGTCGATTCTGGAGCCTTTGACCAATACTATATCGTAATCTTTTATGAATTTTTTGAGATTATTACAAGCTGAAAGGATATCTGCGAAAGATTTTGTTTGCAGGTCATATTTTGCCGTATTTTTTGCGGTTGCAGCAACTGTTTTTGCAGATTCGCCGACGGTCAGCAGGAGGCGGACTTCGGCGTGCGTAACAACGTTCCCCAAATCGGCGTGAAGAGATTGCGTTTGCTGTCCGAGTTCAGCCATATCGCCACAGATAAAAACCGGTCGGCGTTTTTCTTTCGAGGCGAGATTGGCCAATATATCGAGGGCGTTTTTCATCGAGGCTGGATTTGCGTTGTAGCAATCATTTAATACCGTTAGTGTCCCGATTTTTAAAACTTCAGTCCGCATAGGTATGGCCGATAACGTCTTTAAAGACTGTGCAAAATCGTTGATAGTTATGCCAAATTGGCTGCAAACAACCCAGGCGGCGAGAGCATTTTCGATGTTGCCGGGGCCGGGCAACGGCAGAAAAATCTCTACTCCGTCGATAACAAATCGACTGCCGGGGTCGTCAAAAGTAATGTTTAGGGCCTGGAAGTCGGAATTATCTGATTTGCTAAAAGTTCTTATCTGGTAATTGGTAACCGGTGATTGATAATTATTTAATTCTTTAACCAAATCGGCGTTAATTATTAAAACACCATCGGCTGGGAGGCCCTGTGAAATGGACAACTTTTCCCTGGCGATAGCCTGAATGTCGCCAAAGCCTTCTAAATGAGCGGGGTAAATATTGGTAACAACTGCGATGTTCGGCTGGGCAATGGCGGTTAGATATGCGATTTCGCCGGGGTGATTGGTGCCCAGCTCAGCGATGACAATTTCGTGTTTTGGTTCGGCGCCAAGCAGGGTCAAAGGCAGGCCGATTTGATTATTGAAATTCTTCGGCGCCTGAAAGACGCGGTAATGCCGACTTAAAACGTGATGAGCAATTTGCCTTACGGTGGTCTTGCCGACCGAGCCGGTGATTGCAATAACCTTAAAATTCATCATTCTGCGATATTCGGCGGCGAAGTCGCCGAGGGCCTTTATGGTATTGGTCACCTTCAACAGACAATTGCCGGCGGAATCAATATCCTTGCTGATGACGGCGCAAACGGCTCCTTTAGCAAAAACATCATTAATGTAGTTGTGGCCGTCGAAATTATTGCCGGTGAGGGCGAAGAAACAATCGCCGGTCTTGATATTTCTGGAATCGGTGCTTATGCCTATGAAGGAACCGTGACTAACGGCCCGCTGGGCACGGCTCGAATCATCCGCAGGATGAGCTTTTATTATGCGGGCAAGGTCTTTGATTGAGAATTTTTTCATTTTCTTCTTGCCAGGTATCCCAGAGCGATTATATCGTCGCTGAAAGGGAATTTTTGAGTGTCGATGATTTGATAGTTTTCGTGGCCTTTGCCGGCGATGAGGACAATATCATCTTTTTCTGCGGTTTTTATAGCCAGTTCAATAGCTTTTTTCCTGTCGGGTTCAATTGCAACCTTCGGCGAGCGGGAATTTTCAAAACCGGCGACGATTTCATCTATGATGGCCTGTGGTTTTTCTGTTCGGGGATTGTCGCTGGTAACAATTACAAAGTCAGCCAACTGTTCAGCGACCTTGGCCATTCGAGGGCGTTTGGTCCTGTCCCTGTCGCCGCCGCAGCCGAAGACGACCCTTAAATCACCTCTGCACAGAGGTATTAGTGTCGAGAGGACATTTTTTAGAGCATCATCGGTATGCGCATAATCAACCAGGACGGTAAAATCACCATCCCAGCCGAGTTTCTCTAAACGGCCGGGGATTTTTTGAAGCGAGGACAGTCCTTTTGATACTGTTTGTAAATTAAATCCGACGGCGAGACATAGTCCCGCAGCTGCGAGGTGGTTGCCGACATTATGCAACCCAAGCAGAGCTGTTTTGACGAGAGACGAACGGCCGGCGTATTCCAATGTGAAAACGGTTTCATTTATGTCAATCGATTCGATGCGGGCGACAATATCGGCAGGCTCGTCGATGGCATACCATAAAATTTGTGCCCCGGTCTTTTCAGCGATTTGTTTCGCTTCGGGCGATTGCTTATTTAAGACCGCTGTGGATGTGGGCGAAAGAGCGGTAAAAAGTTTTGTTTTAGCCGCCAGATATTCTTCTTTGGTCTTATGGTAATCGAGATGGTCGCCGGTAAGATTGGTAAATGCGGCGGCTTTGAAACTGATAGCTGCGATGCGGTTTTGGGCGAGTGCGTGGCTGCTGGCTTCGATGACCATATATTTTGAGCCGGCCTTTACCATTTGCGATTGTCTGGCGGCGATGGTAAGGCAATCAGGAGTTGTCAGGCCTGCTTCAAAGGTTGCTGCTGTTGTGTCATAAACGATTGTGCTGATAAGGCCGCACTTTCGGCCGGCGTTTTGTATACAAGAGCGGACAAGAAAAGCAACGGTGGTCTTGCCGTTCGTTCCGGTGACGGCGAGATTGGTCAATTCAGAAGCGGGATTGCCCAAACGAGCCTGCGCCAGAATCGCAGCCGCTTTCGAAGTATCATCGACAAAAATGGTCTCGATATTCGATGCTTGATGCTCAATGTTCGATTTACTGTTTTGGCAAACGATATACCCGGCACTATTAGCGACGGCCTGGTTAATGAAATCGCGTCCATCATATATTGCACCTTTGATGGCCACAAAAATATCGCCAGCTTTGACCAGACGCGAATCAATGCAAATATCGGGTGCTTTATTCGAAGAAACGAGTTTTATCAGCTCATCAAAGTTCATTTAGATGTATTTTAGCCGACGGAGAAAAAATTGCGATGTAAATTCAAGGCTTTATGTTTATAATGGTCATATACGCTTTTTGAAAATCAAGAAGAACGAAAGGGATTGGATTATGAAGGTTAGGCATATTTTTGCTGTTTGCTTAGTTTTGGCTGCAGCCGGGGTGAGCAAGGCCAAATCGGAGGAAACCGAATATCTTGCTGTGTTTATGGAGGGTAAAAAGGTAGGCCATTCAATACGAAACCGTGTTACGGCTGATGGAAAAGTGACCACTACCAATGAAGTGAGTATACAGGTGAGCCGGGCCGGTGCTCCGGTAAAGATGAATACGACGGAAACCAGCATTGAAACAATCGACGGCAAACCGTTAGGTTTTAAATTTGTGCATGATTTTGGTAGGATGGTAACGACTATCTCGGGGACAGTGGATGAGCTGTGGATAGTGGATTTGACAGTCACTTCAATGGGAAAAAGGCAAAAGAAGACGTTTGGATGGCCGAGCGGTGCAGTAATGACCGAGGGCCTGCGCTTGCTGCAGATTGAGAAAGGTCTTAAGGAAGGTTTGAAATATAGCGTTAAGCGATTTAGTCCGCTCGGCTTAAGGGCTTTCGAACCTGAAATACATATTGGGCCGAAACGAAATGTTGACCTGCTGGGACGCGTTGTGGCTTTAACGGAAGTTAAGACCATCCTTAAGGCACAAACGGGCGGCGAAATTGTCACCACCAGTTATGTTGATGAAGACCTTCGCATGCAAAAGAGCATTACAACTACGATGGAGACACAAGTTGAGATGATTGCCTGCACAAAGGAGTTTGCGCTCGGCGAGAATGATGTTCTGGAACTGGTTGATAAGATGTTTTTGGCCAGCCCGGAGCCGTTAAATGATATTGAATTGGCTAAATCAGTTATCTATCACCTTAAGCCGAGCGACCAGGCGACGACGCTGATGATACCATCCAGCGACAACCAAAGCGTGGAGCAGCTCAAGCAAGGCGGAGTAATCGTTACTGTCAGGCCTGTTGCCGCACCGGCGGGCGCTAAGCGTGGCTATAACGGCAAGGACAGTAACATCTTAGAGGCGATGAAGCCGACAGAATATTTACAGAGCGACTACAAGGAGATAATCGAGCTTGCCAATCGTGCGGTGGGCGACACTAAAGATGCTGCTGGGGCCGTCAAAAGGATTGAGTCGTTTGTGTCTAAGTACATCGATAACAGGAGCCTGTCGGTTGGTTATGCGTCAGCGGCAGAGGTTGCAGCCAGCAAAGTCGGCGACTGCAGTGAGTTTGCTGTATTGACGGCGGCGATGTGCCGGGCAGCAGGGATACCGGCGCGGATAGTTTTCGGGCTTGCTTATGTGAAAGCTTTTGGGCAGCGAGAAAATGTGTTTGGCGGTCATGCGTGGGTGGAGGCCTATGTGGGTGATAAGTGGATTGGGCTCGACGCAACAAGAACGCCTAAAGGCTTTGATGCGGGCCATATCGCCCTTGCTATAGGCAACGGTGAGCCGGCAGACTTTTTAAATCTGGCGACCACTCTCGGCCGGTTTAAAATCGACAGGGTTGAAGTCAACAAGGATGAATAGTGAGGGGATGAGGCCGATCGCCCTCTACTCGAACCGGACGTCGGTGAGGACGAACTCGACATTGCAGTTGCCGTTATAGGTATTGATCTGAGGCTGATAGGCAATATCGAAGAACTCGTGCTCAAGTAATTTTTTCTCTAATTTCCCCATTCCAAAACCAATGCAGCGGACAGCATTTGTATTGTCCGTTACCGCAAGCTGCAAATGGTTGCCCCTTGCGCCGCAGATTCTCGGAGGTGAAGCGAGACGAACGCCTCTTGTTGCAAAGACGGGCTTGGGATTGCCTTGGCCGAACGGGCCGAGCATCTGGAGCTCGGTGACGGTTTCTTTTCTGAACTCGCTCAGTTGGGCCGTAGCGTCGATATGGAGTTTTGCGACACAATCATTTTTGTTCAGGTGTTTTTTTGCGTAGGCCTCGAAGTCGGCTGCGAATTGGTTTATTTTACTTGTTTCAATAGTTATGCCGGCAGCCATTTTATGACCGCCAAAATGAACTAAGTGGTGCGAGCAGGCCCTGATTGCACTGAGCAAACAGAAGCCGTCTATCGAACGTGCGGAGCCCTGGGCGATGCTGTTTTTGGTGCCTGAGGTATTAATCATAATCGTCGGACGATGATAAATGTCAACTATTCTCGATGCTACTATACCTATTACGCCGGTGTGCCAGGTTTGCCCTGCGAGGACAAAGCTCAATTGGTTGGGGTGGTCCAGGCCTTTCTCGGCTATTTTTTCACGGGCCTGTTCGAATATCTTTTTCTCGCATTGGCGGCGCTGGTCGTTTTGCTCTTTGAGATACCGGGCTATTTCCATTGAACGAATCGGGTTGTTGCTTGTTAACAGTTCCACAGCCAGCCGTGCGTGCCCCATCCGCCCGGCGGCGTTGAGCATAGGTGCGAGGTAGAAACCGATGCGAAAACTATCAAGCCCCTGTCCTGTCAGGCCGGCCGATTCGATGAGGGCCTGGACGCCGGAGAGGTTGCACTGCGGCAAGGCTTTGAGTCCATAGCTTGTAAGAATCCTGTTTTCACCTCTGAGGTCTACAATGTCGGCGATGGTTCCCATAGCTGCAAGGGAGGTTGCATTGAGCATAAAATCGCGAAGCTTCGGTTCGAGTTTTCCACCGCTATTTCGATTTTGTGAGGCAAAACGAGTTGAGGCGGTGAATTCATTAGCTATTACCCAGGCCAACTTAAAGGCGACCATTGAGCCGGATGAGTCCTGGTTAGGGTAAGATTTGTCCAGTGCAGGGTGGACTACAGCGAGGGCTTTAGGTAATTGCAGGTCCGGCTGGTGGTGGTCGGTTATTATCAGGTCAAGACCTAATTGCTCGGCAAGCTTCGCTGATTCAGTTGCAGTGATACCGCAATCGACGGTTATTAAGAGTTTGGTGCCGGCCTGCGCCAGTGTCCGGACGGCTTCTTCGTTCAGGCCGTAACCTTCGTCAATGCGGTGCGGGACATAATAATTTACATCGGCACCGAGTAGCGTCAGGACCTGCCAGAGAATTGCTGCGCCGGTGATTCCATCTACATCATAGTCGCCATAAATGGTGATTTTTTCTCTGGTTTTGACGGCCTTTTTTATTCGGCCGACGGCTAATTTAACGCCCGGCATCAGTTCCGGATCGATAAGCTCGTTTAGTTTCGGCCTTAGAAAAACGGCAGCGGTGAGGGCGTCGGTTATTCCGCGATTGATTAATAGCTGCGCCAGCAGGGCAGAGACCTTCAGCGATTTAGCAAGTTCTCCGGCATCAGGGTGCGGCGGCTGGATTACCCATTGTCTTTTTTGGGATTCCAAGTGCACCTTTTGATATCTTGGCCGACCTGTTGTTTGCGTCCTTGCAGAGAGAGGCATTTCGCATCAAACCTTATCTATAATGACTTCGATAACGAGAAATGATAAATGATTCGTTACAAATAAGCAACGGTTAATTTTATGCTCTCATATACAAGCCGCCGTTTACGGCGATATATTCGCCGGTAATAAAGGTGGCGGCATCACTTGCGAGGAACAACACCGCTTTTGCCACGTCCTCTGCAGTGCCGTTTCTGCCGAGCGGTGTCCGCTGAGCGACTGCTTTTTTGCGTTCAGGGCTGCTGAACCTCTCGTGGAACCGCGTTTCGATGAGGCCGGGAATAACACTATTTACTCGTATGCCATAGGGGGCAAATTCCTTGGCCATAGCGATAGTCTCGATGGCGACGGCTGCCTTTGCGCCGGCGTAGATGCCTGAGCCTCCTGCCCCGCCGTGATGGCCGGCGACCGAGCCGATATTGACGATATTGCCTTTTGACTTTCTCAGATACGGCAGCGCCGCCCTTGTCGCCAGAAAGATACTGCGGACATTAGTTGCATATACGTCTTCGTGATAATCGAGAGTTGCAGTCTCGAAGGGCTGACGGTCAATGAGCGAGCCGGCATTATTAACGAGGATGTCGATGCCCCCTGCTTCTTTGGCAAACTGCTCGACCATTTGATTTACCTGTTTTTCATCCCGCATATCTGCACAAAGCAGGACGCCGACGCTGTTTTTTTTGACTTGTTCGAGCGTTTTTTCGCCGCCTTTTTTTGTCTGGAAGTAATGGACTCCGACAAAGGCCCCCTGCTTAGCAAACATAATCGCTGTTGCCGCCCCGATACCGCTGCTGGAGCCGGTAACTAAAACCTTTTTGCCCTTGAGGTCCTCGTAAATCATTTTGTTTACTCCGCACCCGAATCCCTTGGTGGCGGGGCATTTAGGGCGTTGACGATGGCGGTTTCAAAATCAGGGCTCATCGTGTGGCCTTGCCATACGACTTGGCCGCTGCGGCCTATAATAAAAGCCGACGGAATGACGCTTACGGAATATCTGTCAGATAAACCGTTATCCATACCGACATAATAGTTTATGCTCTTATCCTGAACCATCTTTTTCACTGGTTCCGAAGACCTGTCAACAGAAATAGCTATGAAGGGGACAGCTTTATTTTTATATTTATTCGACAATTTGATCATATGCGGAATCGATTGGGCACAGGGCGGACACCAAGTCGCCCAGAATTCAAGGACATAGACCCTGCCGTTGAGGTCCGGCGGTCGAGATGTAATCCATTCGTTAAGTCGGATTGGTGGAGCATTAGTGCCGACGAGACCAGATGAACGATTTTTAAAAAAATGAGCGGCAACTGTTGCGAAAACCAATACAGCTAAGACTATAGCTAAGAATGAAAAGACGGGTTTCTTATTTGCTTTTTCAGTTTCCATTAACTACCTCACTTTCATCCTGTATCTGACTGAGTTGCATTCCGAAGCGGTCGAGCTTTTTGTGGCCGTCGTCATATTGATTGTAGGCGTTTCGAAGATGTTTGCCGAGTATGTCCCAATTGGAGACAAAATCGGCGAAAGAGGCGTTAAGCCGTTTTAAGTTCTGGCGGATTTCTGCTGCCTGCTTTTCTATCTGCAGGCCGTGCAGGCCCATCACCACCGTCATAAGATACGCATATAATAGATTCGGCGAAACGGGGATTACCTTCTTATCAAGGCAGTATTGCAGAATGTCCTGCGTTTCGCCTGCATATTTGACAATCGTTTCGTAATAAATGTTTTCAGCAGGTATATACATCAAGGCAAAATCCAGTGTGCCTTCGACCGGTCTGATATAATCGGATGCAATTTTGTCGATATGGGCGGTTACGTCTTTGAGGAATTGTCTGCGGAGTTTGGTTTTTTCCTCTTCCGCTTCTGTTGCAACTATCTTTTCGAAGCTCGGCAGGGGAAACTTGGCATCTACGGAGATTGAAAAGTCGGCCAACTGAATTAAAGCGTCGACTTTTTGGTTGTCTTTGAAGCTGTATTGAAGCCTGTAACTATCTTTCGGCAGAACTTGCGCCAGCAGGTTTTCGAGTGACCATTCTCCCATCTGGCCCCGCAGTTTGGGCGAGGTTAAAATATTCTGCAGCCGTCTGACCTCGGTTCCAACCTGGAGCATTTGCTTGTTTGTGCCCTGCAGCTCGCCGATTTGAGTATTCAGTCGGCCTAAGACCTGCTGGCTTGATTGCAGATTTTGGGTTAGATTAGTTTGGCCTGTCTGCAGGGATTTTTGTAAATTCTCCGAGGTTTTATCCTGAGCCTGTTTTAATGCTTCGAGCTGCTGCTGCAGAAGGCCGATGCCGGTGGCTTGGCCGGCAATTTCTTTTCTGCCGGCGAAAGTAGTGCTGATAAGCCATACTAAAAGGCCCAAGACAGCTACAATCAGAACGATAACTATAGCGATTAGAACCGGCTCCATCCTTGTATCCTCAAAAAACGCTATGATTATAGACTTTATAAAGCCATTCGTCAAAAGCCAATTGTAATTGTCAGAGAGATATAAATAAATCTTGATATGACCGGTCCGTATTTGTATGGTCATTGAAAAAGATTTTTCCAAAGAGACTTCTGAAGTGCCAAAGATGGATTTATTGACGTTCTTAGACAGCCGGGGAATAATCGTTCTTGATGGTGCGATAGGGACGGAACTGGACAAGCAAGGCCTTATGGGTCGGGCCCGCAACAATATCGATAATCCGGAAGTCGTTCTTGAAATCCAGCAGGAGTATGCCGAAAGCGGCTGTGTTGCCCTGACTGCCAATACACTTACGATGAACCGTATCTACATCGAGACTCACAATATAGATGTGTCGGTGCGGGACGTGAACCGGACCGGGGTTGAGCTGGCGAGAAAGGCAGCCGGTAATAATCTATTCGTGCTCGGCGATATCAGCTCAACAGGCCAGTTGCTTGAGCCCTACGGCACTTACAAAGAGCAGCAGTTCTACGATGCATTCAAAGAACAAGCTGAGATTTTAGCTGAGGCCGGCGTGGATGGATTTATCATCGAAACAATATTCGATTTGCGTGAGGCGCTATGTGCCGTTCGAGCATGCAAAGATAACTTTCCGCTTGCTGTAATCGCCTCGATAGCATTCGCCACCGAGCAGAAAGACGGCAGGACGATAATGGGTAATTCAGCAGAGGATTGCGTAAAAGGTCTCGCCGATGCCGGTGCAGATGTTATCGGGGCCAACTGTGGTGACCTTGACCCGGCTCAAATGGCTGTAGTAGTATCGATAATGAAATCAGCATCGGCTGTGCCAATACTTGCACAGCCAAACGCCGGCAGGCCGAAATTGGTTGACGACAAAACCGTATTTGAAATGGCCCCAGTACCTTTCGCAGAAGGTATTGCTGAGTGCATCCAAGCCGGCGCTAGTATAGTAGGTGGTTGTTGTGGAACGACTCCGGAGCACATTCGCGCTGTGGCTGACCTGCTGAAAAAAAAGCGAGCAGCATCACAACCAAACGGATAAAGTAATGGCCAATTATCATCTTGTAATTTTGAAAAAGCCGTATCTGGATGCGATTTTGACCGGCCGAAAATGCATCGAATCTCACTTTGCCAGGACAAAACATTATTCTTTTGGACGTGTTCTGCCCGGGGACAAATTATTCTTGAAGCAAAGCAGCGGTCCGGTCAGTGCAACAGCTATGGTAAAAGCTGTTAAGAATTTTGAAAACCTGACGCCGAGGCAATTAATCGAAATAAAACAGCAATATAATCACGATATCATCGGCAGCGATGAATACTGGCGAAGTAGAAGCAGCTGCAGGTTTGGTTTTTTGGTCTGGATGGAGGCGGTACGGTTAATCAAGCCGATGCGAATTAACAAAAAAGACTGGCGGGCGTGGGTGGTGCTGACTGAGAAAGAAAACTTCGGTTTGCTAAGGCAGTCGATATGAAAAGACGCAATTAGACTCTTACGCCCGGCTTTTTATAGGGCCTTGCTGCTATTTCCAGTTGCCGGGGTAGAAAATATATTTAGGCTGAATGATAAACTTTCTGGACAGCGCCTCTGCCAGCGACTCTACCCTTTTTATCTGGCAGTTTGTTGGCCGGACGGCTTTGTCATCGGCTATAACGCATATGCGGATGGTCTGACTGCTGCCGTACCAGGTTTGTCCTGGTATGATAGACCACTGTCTTTGCCATTTTTCGGTTGGCTGTATTTGGCCATCATCGGCACCGAGGCCGTTACAGACAACGAAGTGGCAGTTGAGGTCCTGCGGACTGGACAGGCCGCTGAGAGAAGCAAGCTGTTCGATGTTTCCGGCTTTGGTGGCACTATAGTAGATTTCGATACAGTTCCAGCGATTATGAGATTGGGCAGCTTGGGAAGAGACAGCTTTTTCGACAGGGTCGAGACGATAATAATTAGACAGGCAAAATGGGCCGGCGGAGGGAGGATTGTTGCCCAGGGCCATTAAAACTATCGCCCCCACGGTCATCGAAACCAGAAGTGCCGCTAATACTTTTGCTACTCTTGGCTGGTTTGACATATTTTCGTCCCTGAAAGGTGCCTGGCGTCCTTAAAAACCTGCAGAATACTATCTACAGCGCACGAACGCCTAATTTATATGATGAACATCGGCGTTTGCCAATAAATTACTCAAAATTTTGTGATTTTTTTTGTAAATAAATTTTACAAAATCATAGTTTTGGCTTTTTTGATGTTTCGTGGAAATGGTCTGAATAAAAACGGCTGAACTGCAAAATTAAGTGCGTTGTAGTCGGTGTATATTTGCCGTCTTTTCTTATGCGGTGCGTGGTTTAGAGGCGATGTAGAGAAGATTAATATTTTTTTCTGAATCTTGCTGCGGGGATATTCATAAGCTTGCGGTATTTTGCAACGGTCCGCCTGGCCAGATTGTTAATGCCGGCCTGGGCTAATTTCTTGCGTATCTGGTCGTCACTCAAAGGTTTGTTTTTGTTTTCAGCATCTATAATCTGCTGGAGTTTGGCCCTTATAGCTTGCCAGCTATATTCTTGGCCTTCGGTGTCTTCTGTGCCGCCGCTAAAGAATTTTCGCAGCGGTAATATCCCCCACGAGCACTGGACGTATTTGCCTGCGACGGCGCGGGAGACAGTAGCCAGATGCACGCCGACATCGTCGGCGATTTTCGACATCGGCAGCGGCTTAAGATACAGCTGGCCCTTTTCGAAAAAATCACGCTGGAATTCGACTATCGACCTTGTAACTTTGAGCAATGTGTTCTTTCGCTGATTGATTGCATCTATAATCCATCGAGCGGAGCGAATATTATTTTGCAAAAACTCCTTTGTTTTTTCATTAACGCCGGTATCTTTTGCCATTTTTGCATAGTAGCTGCTTACTCTCAGGGCCGGCAAATCAGAATCGGCCAGCCGCACAGAGTAGCCGTTTGAATCATCCAGAGATTGCACTATTACATCGGCGGTAATAGGGTGGTTGCGGTCTCTTCCGATTTGCATACCGGGCGAGGTATCGAGCTTGCTCATACGCTCAATGGCCTGATTGATTTCTTCAACGCTGCAGTTCATCTTCCTGGCGATATCGGGGAGGTGATTTTCAAGCAGCTCGTCTATATGCTCGGAGACCAGACGCTGCTCAAAGTTCATATCTTCGCTGCTTTGTGCCATCTGGATAAGCAGGCATTCGGCCAAGTCGCGCGCACCGACGCCCGGCGGTTCCAGCTTTTGCACAAGCTGCAGAGCCTGCTTCAAATCATCGAGGGTAAACTCAGCTTTGTCTTTGTTGTATAACTGCTCCAGCCTTACGGTCAGATACCCTCTTTCGTCAATGTAATCTATGATGACACTACCGGCTTTTTTTACTCCGTCCTCAGCCTCGACCAGATGCCATTGCCCGGTCAGGTGTTCGTGCAGCGATTGAGGCAGAGCAGCGGTATTCTTTATCGCTTCAAGTTTTCTGTCCGGCTCATCAAGGTTGGTTCGGCGGCGGAAGACCTCTCCCCTGCCCATACAGTCGTTATAATCATCATCAAGACTATCAAGGCGTTCAAAATCCCGAATTTTATTGTTGTCAGTATCAACAACTAAATCTTTTTCGCCAATGTCATCCTGCCACTGCTCCTCCACAGGGCCGGAATCCTCGGGATTTGACGGTTCCTCCATTTCCAAAACAGGATTGCTGTTTAGCTCCTGTTCTATTCTCTCCTGAAGGGCAAGGATTGGAAGCTGGAGAATCTCCATCGATTGAATCATACGGGGAGCAAGCTTCATTCTCTGCTCCAGCCGCATTTGTGTTTCCATTCCAAACTTCATAAGTTCACCCTAAACTCCGTTTCCCACATCTGATAAATTTAGGAGATGCCAAATTTGCCTATATATAAAGTATACAACATTACGGCTTCAGGCCTAACTGGTTACAAGGCTTTCAGCTAAGTTTATTATATCATAAATTCGCCGGAGGATTCGGGTAATTTCGGGTGGCAATTCAAAACCTTTAACTCCGCCACAGGTAGAGGATGGAAATTATTGTAAACGCAGTCTGCCGGTTATAGCGTCAGTAAGCATTTTACCGCTTGCATATTCGATAGTACCACCAGTAGGCAGCCCCCTCGCCAGGCGGGTGACTTTTACGCCGGTGTCTTTTAGCAGCGAGCTTATATAAAGCGCTGTGCCGTCGCCGGCCATATTGGGATTGGTCGCCATTATTACTTCTTTTACATTGCCGCTGCGGACTCGTTTGACGAGTTGCTCGATAGTTAAATCGCTCAGCTCGACTCCTTCGAGCGGTGCGATATGGCCGCCGAGAACATGATAGACCCATTTGCAGGCGCCGGTTTTTTCCAGAGCTGTCACATCTTTCGGCTGCTCGACGACGCAGATAATGCTGCTGTCACGGCGCTTGTCCGAGCAGATTTCGCAAATTTTTTCTTCCGAATAATTGTAGCAGGTTTCGCAGCGTTTGATTTTACTTTTCACGTCGCTGATAGCCTTGGCAAGGGCCATTGCTTCATTCGGCTCAGCTTTTAGTATATAAAAAGCCAGCCTTTCCGCCGACTTGGGTCCAATCCCCGGCAGCTTGCCGAATTGCTCGATAAGCTTGTTCAGACTTTTCGTATGTGCGCTGCTCATGGTGCTGCCTTATTGTTCTTCTTGTTTTTCATCGATTCCGGTAATTGTGGCGTCGAGTCCCATCAGGATAGTTTTGACCGCCGGGTCGTTAATCAGTTGGTTTCTCCTCTGGCCGGAGGTTTTGCTTCGATTCTTTGGTTTCGATAGTTGATGTTGGATACTTGGTTGCCCAGACTCATTGTTTGATGTTTGTTGCCTTCCGGCGGGTTCAGCATTCGGGATTATCTGCTCTTTTTTTTTAACGGCAGTCGATGAGCCGGTTTTCAATTGTGAGAGAAGCTCGTCGACGTTAAGAAAATGCTCGCTTAAGGCAAATCGCAGAAGCGAAGCATCTAAAAGCGCCCTGGGTGTGTCGCTGCTTTTCAGTGACCAACGCAGCTTTTCGAGTGTGGTTATGCTGTAAACGAGAGCGGCAACATCGAATTTTTCGGCCAGTTGTGCTGCCTGCTGCCGTTGTTCAGCGGTCAGAACCAAAAGCTCGCTTTCGACCACTGCTGATTTTACCACCATCAAATCCCGCATATAATCAATGAGCGAATCGACGATTTGGACCTCACCGATACCCGCATTGATTAAATCCTCCGCGGCGGCAAGTGTTCCGGCGGCATCGCTGTCGCCGATTTTGGCAATGAGTTTATAGATTTTCTCACTGTTCGGACAGCCGAGGAACTCCTCAAGCAGCTTGGTAGTCAATGGTTCGACGCCGGTGCTTATTAACCTGTCCAGCAAACTTAAGCCGTCTCTCATCGAGCCATTTGCCATTTTCGCCAGGGGCAAGATTAAATCCTCTTCGTATTTTATTTTTTCCTGTTGGAGTATGGATTTGAGCTGGCCGGCGATGAGGTTGGGATTTATATTGTTAAAATCGAATCTCTGGCAGCGGGACTGAATTGTGGGAATGACTTTGTTCGGCTCGGTGGTTGCGAAAATGAACTTAACGTGGCTGGGCGGCTCTTCCAGTATCTTCAGAAGTGCATTAAACGCTGACGCACTAAGCATATGCACTTCGTCGATAATATAGATTTTGAATCTCGCACGTGCAGGCCGGTAAATTGCATTCTCGCGCAGCTTGCGGACCTCCTCGACACCGTTGTTTGATGCACCGTCAATCTCGAGGACATCGATATCATCGCCGAGATTGACTGCGACGCAGCTATCGCACTCACAGCAAGGCTCTGTGGTGGGGGCTTCGACGGCAAGGCAGTTGAGGGATTTCGCCATAATCCTTGCCATAGTTGTTTTGCCGACGCCGCGGGTGCCTGTGAAAAGATATGCGTGAGCGACTTTGCCGGTCTTTATAGCGTTCTTGAGCGTTTGCGAAATCGGGTTCTGGCCGACGACATCATCGAATGTTTGTGACCTGTATTTTCTGGCTAAGACCGTATACATCAGATTACATTGATTATGGATAATTGATTATCGATTATTTATCATCTGACGGCAAATTCAAACGACCTGTTCTTCACCGTCTTCCTTGATTTAACGAATATTTTCGTAAGTTCTTCCGCTTCTTTGAGCAATGGAACAACCGCCTTTTCTCTGAGCAGCTTCTCGTCAATCACGAACTCCAGCCAAAATGCAGATTCATCGACCTCTTTTGCAACGATACTTAACTTAAAAGCAAAATCAGTTTTTGACTGTGCAAGGCAGGCGGCGCGATAATTTGCTCCAACTGAAGTACCGCATTTAATCAGTTGTGCCCGAACATGCCTGCCTAAAGGTGTATTTGGTAGTGCCATCGCAAGTTTAACGCAGCGGTGGGCGAAATCCTTTGTTCGTTTTTTGAGCTCCTCGCTGTCCATTTTTCAATAACCACTCATCAATAATCGATTATCAATAAAAAAAAAGGTGGCCGGGTTTGCCACGGCACAGCCAAACACACGCTTATGGCTGCTCGGTTCCCCGCCTGACCAGATTCACGGGCTCAGCCTGCATGGGACCCGGCCGAAAAATTTATTATTGACTATTTTCTATTGACTATTTTTAATTTGATTGCTTTTTTTATGATAAGTAATTAGTGGTAAATAATCAATAATAAATAAACGATTTCCAAAGGGATTTACAATGAAAGTCAGAATCGAAGATACCTGTACTGCCTGCGGATTATGTGTGGATACCTGTCCTGATGTCTTTGAGATGGGCTCGGATATGGCGCAAGTTATCGTTGACGAGGTACCGCCGGAATTCGAGGAAGCCGTTCAGCAGGCCGCTGATGAGTGCCCTGCCGAAGCAATTGCCGTCGAGTAGGTCAGCCTGACAGCTCTCTGCTTCTGTCGCGGGCTTTTGTGATGGCCGCCTCAATCAGCGGGCCGTATTTGCCTTCTGCCAGCTCTTTAAGCGCCGCCTCGGTTGTCCCGCCGGGCGAGGTAACCTTTCGCCGAAGCTGTTCGGGACTCTCACCCCTGCTGTCGGCTTCGACCGCAAGCAAAGCGGCGCCTTTGGCAGTCTGCAGAACCAAATCCTTGGCAACATCATCGGGCAGCCCCAGTTTGCCCCCCGCCTCTATCATTTCTTCCATTAGAAGAAAATAGTAAGCAGGCCCGCTGCCGCTGACAGCCGTTACCGCATCTATCAGTCCTTCATCGTCCACGACCACGGTCTTGCCCACCGCTGAGAATATGGCCGTTGCCTTTTGAAACATCGGTTTGGCCTTTTCGTTGGCAAATAAAGCGCTGGCCCCTTCACCAATCAGGGCCGGCGTGTTCGGCATAACGCGTACCATTGCCATATTTCCGAGAACAGCCGCAATTTTGGTGATTCTTACTCCTGCTGCGATAGATATTACAAGCATATCAGGCCTGACAGCAGCTTTTATGCTTTGCAGTGCCTCGGTCATATTCTGCGGCTTAACGCTTAATATGAGAATATCCACCTTCGCAGCGAGGTCCGCGTTACTATCTGACTTCTGAACGTTATACTGTTTCACCATAAAGGTGAGTCTGTCCGGGCGGACATCGCTTATAAAAATATCTACTGGCCTGTAGAGCTTTGCGGTGATTATGCCCTTTATCAGGGCTTCTGCCATATTTCCACTGCCGATAAAGCCGATTGTTTCCATAGGTTTCTCCTTGTCTAAGAAACTATCAAAGATACAATTACCAAGGTAAACTTTTGTGAACAAATATAAGAAGATTTTAGGAGCTCGGCAATGCAAAAAAAGACCGATTTCAAAAAGGCTGTTAAAACCAAATATCCTGAGCAGGTGGTAATCGCCATCGCTAAGGACAAGATTGGCCGGGCCAATCCTGTTACGTTAGGCTGGACAATGATAGCTTCCGGCGAGCCGCCGATGATGGCGGTCGGTGTCTATAAAGGCCACTATAGCATCAAATGTATCCGTCATTCGAGGTGCTTTACGATTTCGTTTCCGTCTTCCGAGATGGCCGATGCCGCACTTTTCTTCGGCTCGCACTCAGGTAGAAATACGGATAAATTCGCCGAATTCAAATGCGGGACCGCCCCTGCCAAAAAGATTGATTCGGTTTTGCTGACTGATGCTGTTGCCAATTTCGAATGTCGGCTCGTTAAGCAAATCTCAACTGGCGACCATATAACATTCGTTGGGCAGGTTGTTTGCTCGCACGTCAATACCAAACGCAAGAGGCGCCTTTACTCCCTTGGCACAGGACACAGACTTGGCCCGGTTGTCTCCGGTCGGCGTTAACGCACCAGTTCAAACTTCATGGTGAACTTACCGTCGAGGAACGACTCGCTTAATACTCGAAAACGCGCCGGCTCAGATGGTTTGGTTCCCTCCTGAATAACAATATTTTTTGAAGCGCAGATTTCCTCTATTTGCTTCAGCATCCACGACCTGGCTTCCGGTCCTTTGCCTTTTACAGATATATAACCCGTTTTTGTTTCCGGGTTGTATTCGAACTCGACCGGCTCAGGTGTCTTTGACGCCCCCCCGCCGGCGGCAGGCACGCTCGAACGGTTGGCTACCTGCTGTGTTTTTTGTATGAATTGTTCCGCCTCTTCATCAGGCATGCCGAAAGTAAATGTAAAAGTATTTCCGCCCTGGTCTTTTCCACTGCCCCATCCCGAAGCACAAGACAAACAGGTAAATTCAGCATTTACTATGCGTCCATCGCCGAATTTCAGTAACACTGCCCCTTTTGTGCCCTCACAATTCACAGACGGAGATATAGAAGTTATCCATGAGCTCCCCTTGCATCGGGTTTTACTGTCAACGCCTTCTATGTTGATTTCGGAAGAGAATGTAAACAAATTTACGGTCACCGTCCCTTTGTAGAACTCATTATATTCACCAAAAGAACCTACAGCAGGGTAGGTAACGCAACCCTGAGAAAAAAGTAATAACAGAGGCAGGAGGAACCATATTGCCTTATTCATATTACATCTCCCTTTCAAAATTGCCCTGAAACTCGACTTTGAGAATCCGCATTTCTTTTTCGGCTTTTCGCCAGCCAAGTATAAGCAAAATGTTGCTCTTGCGACCGTATAGCGTTATTATAGGGCTATCCGATTAAAATCGGCACGACAGGGTTATTTCTTCTGTCATTCCGCGAAACTTGTCCCGAGCAGCGTCGAGGGAGCAGGAATCCAAAATGGTTATCATTCGCCGGTTAGCCCCGGCACCTGTGGCCGGGGTCATTGCGAGCGCAGCGAAGCAATCTCTAAAATAGTAAATAGTAAATCGAAAATCGCAAATTGAAAATCCCCTTACCCGTCCTACGCCTCCGAAATGCCAGGCCTGTGAGACTTGTCCGCAGTAGCACAAGTGCGGAGGCGGATGTTCTGTTTACTATCTCATCGGGGTTCGACCCGTCGCCTAATTCTCTTCACCATCCCTCAAACTTGCAACCCACCTGACGAATGGATCCGCGTCTTTTGCAGCCCGCTCAGCCGTTTTCCGGTCTCCTGCTATAACGGCGTTGGCACGAACCTTCCAGCTTTCATCAGCCAGAAGCCGGGACATTTCATCCTTGCTGAACTGGTAGCCGACTTTTCTTAATTGCCATACACACCATGCACGTAGCTGCTCATTTTTACTTGAAAGGCCTTTCCGCAGCAAGTCAGCCGATTGCATATCGAAATCCCGTGGAGCTTCCCACGGCCCATCCCAATCTTTTATAATATCGCTATCTTCTGAGCGAAGCATTATTTTCAAAACCGCTTGAGAAATGTCTCTGTCAGCGTATGTTCCGGCCGTTTCACGCACCGCCCGAAGTACCACGCGCACATCCTCACGGAAAATCTCCCCATCGAACCTTACACGTTCAGGCGGCTGCCAATCTTGCGTCTTTGCAAGATAGGCCTTGATTACCTCTCTGGCCTGGATTGTTGGAAGCAGTGGAATACCCCAGAAGAATTTGTCTTCTTCTTTTAACTGTGACATATCGCCGCGGGCGACATAATCCAGAAATCTTGCCCCTGCCTCGTTCGGCTCCGAAATACAAGCTAAGGCGCATATAATATCAATTGTCTTTACAGTTCTGTCCAAGTGGCGACTGTGCTTATTCGGCTCAGGTGGTTCACCATTCGCAATACGCGAGTCAAGCAGTTCCTCAAGCTTTGCCTTGACGCGAATATCGCCAAGTTTACCTCGTCTCACAAGCGCAAACTCCAGCTCGGGATTGTCCATAGCATCTGCGAGTATATTTACAGCATCCCGACCACACCCTTGCATCACGTTAATAATTCCCCAGTCCTTCCTTTCGATTTTCCTTTGATGGTCTTCTGATGAAGAAGCATTTATATCACTGCTTTTGTATGGATAAGAGGGTGCAAAACTCATACCTTTGTACATATTCAGTACGGAGGGCAAATCCTGCGGCATAACAAGAGGTATTAATCTACAAAAATCATCCACCGTAGAGTAGTTGGAATCGAACATTGCCAATACCCGCTGATAGCTCGTCTCATCAGCAGGGGCTAATGTTGATTTTGGATAGCTCCGTGGACGGCTGGAATATAGTCGGTCTATGTATCGGGAACAGGTTGGGACAGAGGCGGTGAAAATCAGCCAATGAATAACCAAAAATATTGCAAGCATCTTAACGGCCCTGCTGCGAATCGCTGCCGATTCATCTCCTCTACTGAAAATACCTCTCAACGCTTTAATAAAAGGGATCGGTTCGGATGGCTTGTTTAGAACCATCAGGGTGCATATAATCACAAACAGAACCAGCGGTATCTGGGATATATAAGCATACGGACTCATCAAAATAGTTAGAATACCAAGTGGCAGTATCACTAATATAGTCTTCACTAATCTTAACTTGAAAAACCACGATGCAAAAAACGCGATAGCCAATGCGAAGACAAAGATAAAGATAAACAACGTTGCGGTCTCCCGCAAATATAACCACTCTTCTTCAAAATACATAATCGCACCAAATAGAGTAGCCGTTATTGCCGAGGTAACTATGGCTAACGTCAGTATTAACAGTATTCTCGGCCAGAAGGACATTTTGCGAAGTCTGGATCGGCTGACCACCCATAGAAGTATTGCCGCCAGAACCGGGAATGCCAGGAGCAAAAACGAATAAATAGGAGGCAAACCAGTGAGCAGGTTAGTGAGCAGTTCAGTGAGAAAATCATAGATTTGCTCCCAACCAAAGTGATATGGACGCATAATGTCTATATGCGAAATTATACACGTTCCCCATTCCCTTACTTCACTGATTACACTTAGAAATAGCCCGTTAATTACGAAGAAATAGCACAGAGACACTGCACCAAATAACAGCAGAGAGGTTATTCCTGTCCTTTGATTACCTGACCAGCCTCGAACCATACATATAGCAACCAGCACCAGCCACACCCCTCCTATAGCAAAAAGCATTCGGAAGTTGTGCATCGCTGATGTAACGTTCAAAATCATCTGTTCATCGGTAACTCGGGGCTCTTTATTCAAATCAGAATCTTTGGGCTTTTCCACTTCCTCACTCTTTATCCGCGGCAGGACATACGGACAAAGTTGAAGTCGGTTTTGCCTCGCCCGCTGTTCAGTGATGTCGGCCCTCTGAAGCTCAAGTATCTCAGGACTTGACCAATGACCGAAATAAAATATCTGTATCATGTAGTTACTATATTGAATGCGACTTGCTTCGTTATAACCGGCATCAAGCTGATTTTTCCCGATACTGTATATAGCATCATCTATGAGCAGGCCTTTTGCAATTTCCCCATCTGTGAATGCCCTGTGTGCATAAAGCAGTAAAGACCTGTGGATGTCATGCGCCCCTGGGAACCATAAATGCTGACTTGACAATGCTTCTACTAATGCCGAATGTAACTTCGCTCTTTCAGCTACTGCTACAGCTCGCTGGCTATACTTTGAGTAAGGGAAATAAAAATTCGGACAAGCCGCGGCAGTATTAATTTCATCAAGCACAGGTGTAATGTCTCCGTCCTGCCGGTTTGCAAGCAGGGCCGCTGCCTTGAGATAGTGATAGAGAGCATTGTCCTTGTCGAGGTCTATCAGTTTCTCAGTTAAGGTGACACCGATTTTCTGATCAAGTTCATTTAATCCGTAAATCTCACTAGCGCACGAAAATAGAAGAAATTCGTTATCTGGGAATTTAAGTAGTTTTTCAGCAAGAGCAGACAGACGTCCACCCTCTCCCCAATCATATCGTAACCGCATATCTGCGACTGCCTCGGGGTCGGTTCGAGCGACTTTTTCAGGTATAAGAGGTTTGTGCAAATGATAGTCATAATCGTAATCGCGCCAGAGGGCATGATACTCGCGCCAGAAGACGGAGATATTGTGCTTTTGCCATACACCGAGGGCAATGCAGCAGATTAAAACCGCCGGCCAGATTATTTTCCTAATTTTCATTTTTATATTCTCAAATTAGTACTGTAATATGTCTTTTTACCCGGGATGTTTTCTCTTCTCCCATAAATCACCTTGTGAATTTTTATACGCTTTATGCCTGACTGTTACTATAATCTCGTCAACTTAAAAATCAAGGAAATTCTCTTAGGCAACTTAAACGCAAATAATCGATGTTAATCTTATCAATTTGCGATTAAATTTTCGTTTTGTCCTCGTGACATCCAAATTTTCGAATATTTCTTATCAACTTTTATATGTTTCTATACTTTTTTCGAATAGCTTGCCCTGAGCTTGTCGAAGGGTCTTATACATTTTTCGAATATTTTCCAATATTTTCCAATATTTTCTATCATATGCTCATAAACCAGCGCCGTTCCCCCCTTTCTCCCCATTTTACGAGCGACGAGTCACGAGCGACCAGCGACTATTTCGCCCCCGCGGCGCCTGAGCTGAATCAATCATAAATTATAAATTATAAATGGTCTTAAGCCCCCGCGGCTTGAGCGGAATCAATCAAAAACAGGGGTACCTGTTGAGAAAAAACAAATTTTTTCAAAATTTTATAACTTCATTACTCACAACGACTTACAAGATTTTTGCCCCCGAGAAATCCTCGATTTTTCGAATCAAACGCGCGGGTACCTCCTATTATGAAGGGACAGCCTGCCCTGTGGGATGCGCTGTTTGCTATCCCATCGGGGTATTTTGTCCCAATCCGCCCAGTAGGGCAAGGTCTTGGGGCCGGCAGGCCCGGGTCAGAAACGACTGGTAATAAATAGTGTAGTGGAGTTTACCTCGCCGTTTCCAAGGTGATCGGTAACCCCATAGGAGATTCTCTATCAACTAAGAACAATGAACTACAAACAAACTAAATTATTCAAGACGAACCCAATTTCTAAAAACGAAAAATCGAACGTAATCTGTTATTTGACAAGTGAATACGACAATAATTCGAACATCCCTGCGATGCAAAAACGAACCCAAAACGAACCCAATTTTCGTAGAGTCATTGTCTGAGAATCAGCCGGTCAGCAGTTTGAATTCTTCGATACTCAGGGAGTTTCGCAGCTTCTGCAGTGCAGTTAGTTCGAGCTGGCGGACTCGTTCCTTGGTCAGGCCGAGGTCTGCTCCGATTTGCTGCAGGGTCTTTCTCTTCTTTCTTACCAGCGAGCCGACCAGGCCGAAGTGGTTTAAGATTATATACTGCTCTCGTTGGTCGAGTTCATCTTTGATAACCTGGACCAGGCTGTGGCGTGCTCGTTCGACGACTGCAAAATCCGCTTCTGCCGTTTTCATAATCGGCAGAATATTTGCCAGTGACCCTGCTTTTTCTCTGGTCAGTTCTGTGCTTTTACCGGATACCTTTGCATACTCTTTGGCAATACTCATCGAGGCTGTCTTGCTGAATCGAACTGCCTTTGTGTAGTCGAACTCTTCGACTGCTTTAATCAGCGCGTAATTGCCCTTGCTCACCAGCTCCAGGAAACTAGCCTTACCGGCGGCATGTTTGCCTGCGATGCTGACAACAAGCCGCAGGTTTGCCTCGATTATCGTTTTTTTTATTGTTTCAGCCTCAGACAGATAGTTTTCTATTTTCTTCAGCCGGTCGCTGTGAATCCGTGTAAGTTTCAGACCAGCTCTGGTTACACAGGCTAAATATTTTAGATAGTTATATCTGCGGAACAACTCCACCTCACGTTCTCGGTTCAGCACGGCAGTATCCCTTAATGCCTGCAGATACTGGGGCAGAAGAGACTCGCGGGCCAGCTCCAGAGGCTCGATACTTTTCGCCAGCGGAGGTTTTTCCACACTGACCGGTTCTGCGAGAAGCTTCTGCCCGGCGTTTTCTTCGAGGAACTCATCGCTGGCGACGAATTCGATTTTTCTGGCCAGAAGTGCTCTTGCACTTTGTTGATTTATAATCCGGTATATCGAACTTCTGCTTCGACCGAAGCGACTCATTAATTCTTTTATATTACCGCCCTGTTTGAAAATTTTATAAAGTTCGGCGGCTTCAGCCGGGCTGATTACACCAGCTGGCTCACTGAAAATGGGTTTGTCGGGATTTGCCTTTTCGTAGTTTAGGAGCGTGTACCTGATGGTTTCGTGAACCTTACCGAGTTTGGTTGCTATTCGGTCTATGATTTGGAAGCGGCTTAGTGTGGTTGATGCTGCAAGCGCCTTCGCTTGTTTTATTACAAGATATTTTTCGTTCTTCGTCAGCCTCTTAAAAGTTTTTGCTTTGGCATCAATGTTGGGATTATCCTTCAGGAACTTATCGACGGCTGACTGCAAAAAGCCGAGCCTTCTCTTGCCATCATCGAAAACAAATTTTCGCGCAATCAGGCCTCGTTTTCTCCAGCGATGAATTGTCTTTGTTGAAACGTCGAAGTGAGCTGCGAGCTCTTCAATTGGATAAACTTTTTGGCCCTGCTCGGCCGACGCAAGGGCAAGCTGGCTGCTTAACTTTGTAATGAAAATCCTCAGGTCCTCTATAAGTTCATCGCCCTTTATGGGCTGCTGTTGTGGCATAGCTTTAGGGTGAAAACCAGTGATATGGAAACAGACGAATTCGAAAGGATATTCTTTGTCGGCTTTGATTATTGCCAGCAGCTTCTCGGCGGAGTCGAGCTGTTTTCGGCGGTGTTTTTGAGGTGTGAAATGAAGTTGCACCAATAATTGAGCTAAGTTTTGATTTTTTATTTGTCGCATATAACTAAATGTCTATTTTACCAAATTGAGCGCAAAAAAACAGCCCCTTGCTTTTAACGAAGGCAAAAAGGGGGCTTAGAATTTTTGGCAGTCAGGCGAGGAGACTTTTAGCTACATCGACAGCCGAGGCGGCATCGGGTGCATATCCGTCGGCACCAATTTTATCGGCATATTCCTGGGTTACCGGTGCGCCGCCTATCATAATCTTAGCAGTAACGCCGGCATCTCTCATTGCCTTTAGAGTCTTATCAAGGGCTGGCATTGTTGTGGTCAAAAGTGAGCTCATACCAATCAACGGTGCACCTGTGGCTTTGGCTTTCTCGACAAACACCTCAGGTTTGACATCAATGCCGATGTCAACAACGTTAAATCCGGCACCTTTTAACATCATTGCCACTAAATTCTTGCCGATGTCATGCAGGTCGCCGACCACAGTTCCTATCATATACTTTCCTATCGGTTCGACGCCGGCCTTGGCAAGTTCCGGCTCAAGGAATTCCATCGCTGATTTCATCGCCCTTGCGGAGATAAGCACCTCAGGCATATAGACCTCATTCTTTTTGAAACGGACGCCAACAACGCCCATACCTGCAATTAATCCATCGTTGAGGACGCTTTTAGCTGCCATACCCTCACTGAGGGCGGCTTTGGTAATTTCCACCGCGGTATTCTGGTCGCCTTTAATAATTGCATCCGCCAGTGCTTGTAAATCTGCCATTTCTGTTCGCCTCACAATAATTTCAATATGCTTACATTTACTTTACTCAAAACGAAAACCACCATTAGACACTATTTCACGATCTGAGACAAGCTATAAATCAAATTTTTTAGCGGGACATACATCTGGAAAAGCATACTTATACTGTTTGCAAAAATCCCCGACAGTGATATATTTGTTATTTTGCTGCCTCTGCAGTTATTTGCTCTAACAGTATCACAGACAGCAGGATATTTGCAGTTTTAATTTTAGTATTGTGAGCTGGGTTGGAAAAAAACAAGATACGATATACGTAAAACGAAATATGAGTAACTACATTGTTTTGATAAAACAGGTCCCCGACGTTAGGCGAATTACCGATAATGCGTTCGACCCTGAGACCGGAACACTTATCAGAAGCCGGTTGGCCGGTGTAGTCAACGAGCTGGACTCACAGGCGCTGGCTTTTGCAAACTATATGAAAAAAATCAGCAACGATTCTGACGGTAAAATCGTAGCTTTAACTATGGGGCCGCCGATGGCTGAGGCGGTTCTGCGATACAGCCTCAGCAGATGTGCAGATGTGGCAGTGATGTTGACCGACAAGGCCCTGGGCGGGGCAGATACAGTGGCAACGGCAAATCCCCTGGCATACACTGTCAGAAAGATAGCTGAAAATTTCTTCAAAAATTCCTATGATTATTATGTGGTTTGCGGAATGCAATCAGTGGACGGAGACACTGCTCAGGTGCCTCCGCAAATTGCTGAGGAGCTGTCTATCCCGTGCATAGCGTATGTTACCGAGGTTGAGTTAAGGGACAACCGATTTGAATTCACACGTATTATCAGCGGCGGCAGCTGCGTGGTCGCTGCTAAAAAGTTACCGGCGATAGTCACCGTAGCCAAATACGAGTATCCGCTGTTCGCAACGTTCGCAGCAACACGACGAGCGAACAGGATGGAAATCATTTACTGGGGCGGTGACGATATCAAAGCGACTCATATCGGAGTCAAAGGCTCAAAGACAAGTGTAATCCGTGTTTTTCCGCCGGGCAAAAGTACCAGAAAATGCAAGCAGCTCGGCGATGCAAAATCATTGGCCAAGCTGCTTGTTGACAGCTTCAAAAGCAGCAGAGCAGAAACTGACCAGCGTGACAACGAACAGACAAGCCGTTATGTTTTGCCGAGCAGGCGGGCAGACAGATTTGACAGAAGTTTTGAGAGAACAACAAAGGAAAACGAGGATTTCAAAATTCTGTCCCGGATATTAAAGGAATTAGGTATCAGCGAAGTCGGACAGATTGATGAATACATTAAGAAAAAGATACTTGATTCTGCAGGTGAGCATTTCCATAAGAAAGCGTTAGAGGATATGATAAACGGCCTGCAGTTGACCGAACCAAGTTTTTCTGGTGAGGTATGGGTTGTCGCAGAGCACAGCGATGGTGTTATACATCCGGCAACGTTTGAGCTTATAGGTAAGGCCCGAGAGCTTGGGGACTCTTTAGAGACCGAAACAGGTGTATGCCTGGCGGGAAATAACGTCGAGCCTATGGCAAAAGAATTGATTGCCGCCGGTGCAGATAATATCTACATTATCGAGGACAAGCTGCTGGGTGTATTTGACCCTGCTGCGTATCGCAAAGTTATCGCCGATTGCATCAGCGCATACCGGCCGCAAATTGTTCTGTTTGGTGCGACGGCTCGGGGCAGAATGCTGGCACCTATGGTCTCCTACAGAATAGGCTGTGGACTTACCGCCGACTGCACTTCGTTTGATATCAGGGATAGCTCGCGAACGGGCCGGATTGCAATACTTCTGCAGACCAGGCCAGCCTTGGGCGGTAATGTTATGGCAGCTATCTGCACGAAAGATTCAAGGTCGCAAATGGCTACAGCAAGGCCGGGAGTTATGAAGAGACTGCCGCCGGACCGGTCAAGGATGGGCAAAGTCATCAAACACGAAGTCCGGCTTAGTGATGATGATATTAGTCTGGAAATTATAAAAACGGAGTTAGGTGCCGGTGTCGTTAACTTCGGCGTTGAGGTTATTGTCAGCGGCGGCAAGGGTATGCAAAGCAGGGATAACTACGAACGGCTTGTGGGTTCGCTTTGCGATTGTCTCAGCAAAAAGCTGGACACGGAGGTTGAAAGAGGTGCCTCACGTGCGGCAGTGGAGCAGGGCTTTGCTGAACGTATACACCAGGTAGGGCAAACAGGCACATCTGTTGGGCCGAAACTTTACATTGCTTTGGGAGTATCAGGCGCCATTCAGCATATGACAGGTGTTGCAAACACCGAAACCATAGTCGCCGTCAACAGCGACCCTAATGCTCCGATATTCAAGCGGTGCGATTATTATATTGTCGGCAACGTAGAGGAGATTGTACCACAGTTAGTTAAAGAATTAGAGGCCGGATAAAAGGTGTCAAACCATAAAGATTACAACAGAGTTCAGGTTCTGATAGTTGGTGCGGGGCCGGCGGGCTTGTCTTGCGCAATACAGCTTAAGGTGCAAAAGCCGGATATGGATGTTTGCTTGATAGAAAAGGCCGCCGAGCCGGGCAATCACAATCTCTCCGGTGCGGTTTTGGAAGCCGAACCACTGCATACGTTGCTTGACTTGGCTGTGCCGGGTTGGCAGGATAGTGAACAAGCTAAAGATGTTTTAGCAGAGAAGGTCAGAAAAGATAACGTGATGTTCTTTCCGGGAAAGAAGCTGTCACTTAATATCTTCTTTGCAATCAGGCTTGCCAAAAAATTCGGGCTGGGTTTTGGCCAAATGATGCATAAAGGCGACTATATTGTATCGATAAGCAAGCTGACTAAGTGGATGGGCCGGATTGCAAAAGAGCTTGGCGTTGAAGTGCTGACTGGCTTTGCGGCTGAAGATATTATTCTCGATGGGTCGACAAATACGGCAGAAGGTATCAAGCTCGTTGACCAGGGACTCGACAAAGAGGGTCAAAAGCAGCCGAACTTCGTTGAAGGAGAAATCATAGGCGCTGAGTACATTGTGCTTGCCGAAGGTTGTGACGGCCTTTTGACCGAAAAATTTGTAGAAAAAGCAGGTCTGCAAAGACAGTCACCTCAACTTTACTCGGTGGGCGTTAAGGAACTTATAAAGGTAAGTAATGAGCGGTACAGTAAATTTACTTCGGGACGTGTTGTTTATGCTATGGGCTATCCTGTCTGGACGCCGGTTTTAGGGCCGGGGATGTTCGGAGGCGGCATAATGTACCCAGCTGGTGATGGCAATATTGCTGTCGGTATGATTGTCGGTGCCGACTGGAAATATTATGATTTTAATCCTCAGGATGCGCTGACAAACTTTAAAAATCATAAGTTTGTAAAACAGTTCATCGACGGCGGTACAATGATAGAGGCCGGCGCAAAAATGATTCCCGAAGGCGGATACTACGCTATCCCAAGGGACCCGCAGACCGGCAGTATCGGGAAAAGTAATTGTATGATAGTTGGTGATAGTGCCGGCTTTGTGAGTATGCTCAAAATCAAGGGGCTGCACAACGCTATTGATTCCGGAATAATAGCGGCGAAAGCAATCGTTGAAACACAAGATATGCCCCAAGCTACAGCAGCCAGATATACTGAGTTAATCGACCGCTCTAATGTTGCCAAAGAGATGAAGTCGGCAAGGAACTTTCGCCAGACCGTTGTAAGATTCGGGCCTTTGGTGGGGATTCCGCTTTCTGTTTTGGGTGGGCTTTTACCCAAGTTTAAGGTTGGGCAGGATTATAAAGTGATGACCACCGCTCGATACCGACTAAAGCCTGAGCAACAGTTTGATAAAGATACTTTCACGGCAATGGCGGGAACCGAACATCGCGAGGAGCAGCCCAACCACCTTAAAATTTTAGACAGCAAAATTTGCGCAGAAAAGTGCACACCGAAGTTCAGCAGCCCCTGCATTACATTCTGCCCGGCTGGGGTATATGAAACGGTTCACAATGAGGTAAAACCGGCCAATCCGTCCAACTGTTTGCACTGCAAGACCTGCCAGAGGAAATGTCCATTCGACAATATCAGATGGACCGTCCCCGAGGGCACCGGCGGTCCACGATACAAACGATTGTAAAAGGAGTAGTAACTATATTTCTAAATCTCTGACAAAATTCATCAGGGATGTTCAGGGCAGATTTGAAGCGGCGTAAGCTATCTCGACGATATGGAAAAAATAGATGCAGACAGAACGGTGTGCGAAATTCGAAACAATCCTTAGGCCGTGGCCAGTTTTATTGCTTTTGAACCTTTTTTTGCTCGCTCTTTTCGCGCTGAATCGCTTCGTATACTTCTTTGCGATGAACCGGTATTTCCTTCGGGGCCGCTATACCGAGACGGACCTTATCCCCGCGGACATCAACAATGGTAATCTCGACATCGTCGCCAATCATAATCGACTCATCTTTTTGTCTGCTTAGAACCAACATTTTCAACTCCTTTTGTCGGCTGGTCTTACTTTATATTTTACGAAGAAAGCCAGCTACTTGTTCACAGCCCTGCTTTCTTGCAAAAGCAAGAAAGGCCGGCTCAACTGTTTTTTCGGCTAATTCCGAGACCCAAAATAACCATTTTTACTTTTGTTTGGATAACTATGATTAGTTATAGGACTGTGTGTGTGTAATCGTTTAGAAAATATGCACTTATCGTAAAGATGCGGATTGAAAAAAGATGCATTAAATCCTGATTGTTGTCAGACAAGTTTACTTTTCTTGCTCAGTTGACCTTTTTACTAAGCTGTGCTGGGGCGCCCACCTCGCCTACCATTAGGCGAGGTTTCACTTTTAGTGAAGCACAAATGTGGGCTTTGCCTCGACGAGCAGTTGTTCTCGCCGGAGATTTACACTGACAGCCAGCCAGTAGCCGGCAATTGAGCCTAACACACCAAAAGCCACCATTTGAACCGGCAAGATAGAAGTAACTGCGCTGGAGAAGAAAACCGGTGGGTGATGCTCGACAAAATATTGCAAGGTATCTTGACTGACGTGGGTAATAACAGCAAATCCGGTCACTAAAGCCGAGGCCACTATTGGCCAGATATAGCTGGCGTTGAGAAATTTTTTAACAAGAAAAGCTGCTATTCCGAACGAAACCAGCACGGCAAAAACAATCTGGCCGATAGCTGGCTGGGCCACAACCGAACCTAATTTGGGGTCGGCTATTCTAACGTCCTGAGCAAATATCCCGATACAAAATTGAGCTATGAAAACCGAGCCAACCACAGCAATTGCCGTATTCGTCGCTCGTCGTTTGTTGCTTGTCGCTCGGGTCACAGGGGTCAAGTGACGAGTCACGATTTTTTGTCCGACAAGCACGCCGCCAAATCCGGCAGCGACGATAGCCAGCCAGAAAATCGGCTCCCATTTAAGCGCTGCAAAAAGTGCCTGGCGCTGGGCGATGGTTGGGTTTAGCTGCATCAGTTCTGCCATATTGCCACAGCGCACCGCCCGGATAGCAAGCCCGGCGGGTACAGCCAAAATACCGATTTCCCGGCCATACGGCCAGGCGAGAAAATAGCCAATAAAGCCGGCTAAAACTGCCAAACCCATCAAAGCTATTGCACCGCCGAAGGACGGCACGGATGTAACCCCGAACGGCTCTCCTTGAGGAGTCCTCAGGGCAACAGGTGTCCATAAGGGAGCTAAAAGACCTATCAGGATAATGCCAAGCAGCAGGGAAGCGGTCACCTTCAGCTTCGCAGACCAGGAAAGTTCTGAAAGCATACCCATACCTACCATAACACCTGCAAGAGACACTCCTATCTTGAATATCAGCAGCCAGGATAATTCCATAAATTAGCTTCCTTAATCGTCAAGATGGCTTACGTCATTACACCGGTACTACTCTGCAAAGTGCTGCGTAGCACGAGCATCAGAATACCACCAAAATCACCGATTATCAATAATCAACTTGAGCAAAACATCCGACTTTGGTAGATTAATATTTTCTTTACCAATGCTAATAGTGGTTTAATTTGAGGTTGCTTTATGGATATACTGTTAATCGGCAGCGGTGGACGCGAGCACGCTATCGCGTGGAAGCTGGCTCAATCGAAGAATTTAGGCAAAATCTACATTGCTCCGGGCAACCCCGGTACTGCCCAGTTTGGGGAAAATATTCCTATCGGTGTCAATGATACCGACAAGCTTCTGGACTTTGCCAGGCAAAACAATATAGCTCTTGTGGTAGTTGGGCCGGAAGACCCGCTTGCAGCAGGAGTGGTTGATGCCTTTGAAGCTGCCGGGAAAAAAGCGTTCGGCCCCAGTGCAGGTGCCGCACAGCTTGAAGCGGATAAAGCATTTGCAAAGCAGCTGATGCGCTCCAGTGCTGTCTCTAGCGCAGAAGGACAGATCTTCAATAGCTTCGCCGACGCCAAAGCATATATCGCAAGCAGGGATAATCCGGTGGTGATAAAAGCAGCAGGGCTTGCAAAAGGTAAAGGTGTTTTTGTCTGTGACGAGCCTTCTGACGGCATTTTGGCGGCTGAAAAAATAATGCGCGACAGAATATTCGGCTCGGCGGGTGACAAAATCGTCGTTGAAGATAAGCTGCTCGGCGAAGAGGCTTCTATACTGGCTTTCGTGGACGGCAGAAATATTTATGTTATGGAGTCGTCGCAGGACCACAAGCCCATCGGTGATGGCGACACCGGACCAAACACCGGCGGAATGGGCGCCTACAGTCCTGCACCGGTGATTACTGACGCGCTAATGGACAAAATCACACGCGAAATTCTCGTGCCGGTGGTAGATGGTATGAATCGCAACGGCACGCCGTATAAAGGCGTGTTGTATGCAGGTGTTATGATTACCGCCGCCGGGCCGAGAGTGCTCGAATTTAACGTTCGCTTCGGCGACCCGGAAACCCAGCCGATTTTAATGAGGCTGAAAAGCGATTTGCTGGAGATTATGCTGGCGGTTTGCGATGGAAGGCTGGATAAGGTTACACTCGAGTGGGACTCCAGACCCGCTGTTTGCGTGGTCATGGCTGCAGGTGGTTATCCGGGAGAGTATGAAAAAGGAAAAATAATAACCGGCATAGCTCAGGCCGAAGAACTTGAGGATGTTGTCGTATTTCACGCGGGCACCGCTGCCAAAAATGCACACATCGTTACTAATGGTGGCAGAGTGCTGGGTGTAACTGCTATGGGGCACACTATAGCCAACGCAAAAGCAAAAGCGTATGAAGCCGTAGGTAAAATAAAATTCGACGGTGCTTATTGCCGGCGGGATATTGCAGACAAAGCGATAAAAAGGACGATATAGTCAGTAGAAAAAAACTCAGAATTATACGCTTAAAGGCGGCAGAAAGTGCCGGTAAACTTAAACAAGTCCACTAAAGCCGAAAACGTCAAAAAGATTTTTCACCCTTGGTTCGTCAAAGGTCTGATTCTGGCCCTTTGTCTATGGCTTGCCTTTACACTAACAGGCAGGCTCCTGTGTGAAATCGCTCTCAACCAGATTGCGGAGCTGACTAACACTGAAATTACAACCGAATCGGTTAATTTTAATATTAATGGCGCAGTTTTCATCAAGGAGCTTGTAATCAGGCCCGAGCAGCAGAAAAAATATGACGATACAATACTAAAAGCAGAGACAGTATATGCGCGTTTCGGCATAGGCAGTTTATTGTTATTCCACCCCCGGCTGAAAAAAATAAGCGTTAAAGACTTTGTCTTCGATGCTCAGCACAATTTAAACACAGACCGATGGAATATTGCCGCATTTAAAATCAAGCCGCCTAAAGATACCGCACGGAAAATGCCAATCATTCGACTCAAAAGGGGAACACTCCAATATAGTAAAGTATCGAATGAGCAGGTCAAAACTGTTGCAGAGGTACCTATTGATGTAGGATTTGCCCCAGCCCAAAAAACACGGGACGGCTACAGCTTTAACATAACAACGGCTAAAAGCCCCGGCCGCGGCGAAAGTGTCCTGACCGGATTTTGGAAACCGGGCAGGATTAAAATTACCGGCGGAATATCATCAGCCGATATTCCAGCTTTCGAAAAGGCGTGGACAATAAATGCTCTCGATGCCGAGTTGAATTATGACCGCAGCAACGCTTACTCTTTAAAACTCATAATAGAAGATTTGCGCAGCAGGCATACCTTCGTTGGTGATACATTTGCCGTTGACAGGCAAGCGTTTTTGGGCAAACCAGGCCCTTTCGCCGCTCTACAAAGGTTCTTTAACCAATATCGGCCATCCGGAACAGTTGCTATTGACCTCCAGGCCCGTGGCAGTTTAGAACGATTCAGTGAAAGTACATTGGTTGGTAAGGTCCACTGCAAAGATATTTCTATCTGCAAACGCAGCTTTCCTTACCTCATAGAGCAATTAACCGGCCGAATAGACCTTACTGAAAGAAGTGCAGTCCTGAACAACCTGTGCGGCGGGCATGGTGACACCAAGGTAACTTTTAGCGGTTGGTCTGAAGATTTTGGCCCGAATTGGAAATACCAAATCCGGATTACAAGCAACAATATGGTTTTAGATGATGACCTGTATGAAGCGTTAAGCACAAAGCAGAAGAAATCCTGGTCTGCTTTTTTCCCGAGCGGCCTTGCGGCGATAGATTACAGAATCAGCCGACGGTCACAATCTGAGAAAAAAAAGGTTTTGGAAGTTGAGCTGCTCGGTGTCGAGGCAGCATACAACAATTTTCCTTATCCGTTAAAAAATCTTTCCGGAAGATTATTGTTTGCTAACGATATTATTACTGTTTCAGAAGTTGTTTCTCAGGTAAACGGCAGCTTGCCTCTGCGCCTCTTGACCAGGGTCGAGACAGCAGGCAAAATAACCATAAACGGTCAAATAACAGATTACAACATCGACCGACCAATATGTGATATCTTGGTCGAAGCAAGGAACATACCCCTGGATTCAACGCTGGCTAACAGTTTGTCAGACGAAAAAAGGGGTTTTTACAACCGATTTAATATGACTGGTCTGGCCGACGCCGACATAAAGATTTTTACACCTGAACAGAACTTAGGCCCGACAAGTTTCATCGCTGATGTTTCTCTCAAAGAAACTTCTTTAAAAGTAGACGATTTTCCTTTAGTTATCTCTGCCATATCAGCAAAGGCCGTCATTACACCTGACTTGATACAAATTGAAGATTCCACGGGCCGTTATAATCAGGCTCTGGTTTCACTGACCGGCCGAATCCAGCCGGGTGACAAAGACCAAAAATCCTGCTACAGCCTGTTACTGAACGCCGAACAGATGCAGCTAAACGATGAGTTGATTTCTTTGATGCCGCAGCAACTGAAAAAAATCGTCTCCGAGCTGCAGCCCGAAGGCTTGGTGAACCTCACCGCTAATTTGAATAAAACCGGCAGCGAAGACTATCCTGATTATAAGATAACGGTGGATTGTCCCGGTAACAGCATCAACTTTGAGCCGTTCACCTATCCTGTGAAAGATATCACCGGCAAACTGACGATAACAAAGAATACCGTTACGCTGGAGGATATTAGCACCCCCGTTGCTGTCTTGCGACAACAAGACGCGGGGGGCCCTGATGATGCGCTGATGACATCGAATATCTCAACTGTAAAAATTAACGGCCGAATAACGTTGGATGATGATGCTTTAACCGGTGATAAACTTGAGCTTGCAAGCGGTGATATCACTTTTACTGCAGATAATCTCAAAATTAAAGGCAAATCCTTCACTAATTTGAAGGCAGATACCTACTATAATCCCAGCCGGCAAAGCTGGATGGCTAAAAACATCATCGCTGATTGTTGTGGCGGTAAATTGGCGGGTAAATTCGAATTGAAACATTCCGCCGAGGAAGATTTGGAGTATCTGTTGCAGGTAGGCTTTGACAATATCGATTTAAAGCGGTTTCTTTCGGACACAGAATCCGAAGAAGCTGTTCGTAACAGCTATACCAGTGGGAAAATGAGCGGTGTATTGAGCATCGCCGGTCGCACTGGTGAAAGCTTACCGTATATCGGCCGATGCCGTCTCCGAATAACTGATATGCAGGTTGGCAGACTGTCTCCATTGGCAAAGCTGTTGTATGTATTAAAATTGACGAGGCCGGAAGATTTCGCCTTCGAGCAGATGATTGTCGATTCATACGTTAAACACAACAGGTTGTTCCTCGAGCAGTTCGATTTGTCCGGCAAAGCGGTTGCCTTTAACGGCTCAGGCCGGATAGACCTGCAAAGCCGCAACGCCGATTTGGTTCTTTTTGCACGGGGCCGACGCCTTGCCACCGCTGAGCCTTCTATTTTACAGTCTCTGACCGAAGGCCTTGGCCGTGCTGTTGTCCGAATGGAGGTTTCCGGAAATGTTTATGACCCCAGGGTAACGACTACAACTTTGCCGGTCATAGAGGAAGCGGTGAAAATTCTTATCACACCACGCCGCTGAAGATTAACAGGATAGTCTGGCACACATCTGATGAGACTGGCAGAGCAGTGTTGTGGTCGATTAAGATTCCAGTTCAGTTATTTCAGTGAATCGCACTAGTGCGCCTTTGGTTTGCGGATGCGGCTCAACCGTCCCGACCAGCCCAACGTTGCAGCCAACAAATTCGCTTAAATCCATCTGCAGCGCCGGATCCTTCGGCAAAGCGTAACAAACCGTTTGTCCCGTGTCATCGATTATACGGTAATGTTTCAGCGATTCTTCCTCACCGTAGATCGTCGAAGGTTGAAACTGTCCTATTACTGTGAATACGCCCAGTTCGGGAACTTGCGATAACTCTTCAATGCGTGCCTTTTCTATCTGCTCACAAATGTTCTGCAACTGTGAGTTCTGAAGCTGAACTTCTTTGTCCACCGCCAAAACCAATTCGTAACGCCCTATCTGCTTAATCGCAAACTCTGCGTAGCGTGCGGCCCTGCCCGCCTCTTTGTTACCGGCAAGCTTAGCCAGTGCTTTCTTTATCTGTGCATAATTCTGCTGGGCCATCGGTTTGGCTTGCTCGGCCTTGATTTGGCCTGCCAAGGCGTAATACTCCTTCAGCTCTTCAGACTCAGCGGGAATAGTTATGGGAACCACCGAAGCAATATCAGCTTCGGCTTCGGTCTTTTCGGCATTTGGTTCAACAATCACCGCAAACTCACCAACAGTTCCGAGTGGCTTGGTATACTGAGTAAGCACCCAAAGGTAGGCGCCGGTCGGCGGAGCAATTTTATAGTAGTCGTCCATCTCTTCGCCCATCAACTTGACTTTATCACCCTTGTTGAGTTCTAACTGCACAGTCGTGGAGTGCATCGGCTTGAGGAAGTCGGAGCCGGCGTAGACACGAACGGAGTCGCCAGTGACGACCCCAATACGAGGACTTTTCGGCTCAATATTGACATACTGTTTTGAAATCCAGGAAAAACTGTCGGCTGGCGGAACAATGTGAGACCAGCTATATTTACTGGCGATTACCTTTACTCTGTCGCCGGTACTGAGCTTGCCGCAGTGGTAGTAGTTTGTACCAGGCCCTGAGCGAATATTGACATTATCATTGGTTATCTCCGCAATGTAGGGAAAAGACAGCTCATCCCCTTCTGCCTCAGCGGCCAAAACAAATCCCTGTGGTATTGACACTGAGCTTATCAAACAAAAAAGAATAATAAAGAGATTGATGAATTTGAGGTGAGATTGCATTTTTCTATCTCCCAAAAAGAGTCCCTTTCTAGAAATAACCGAAACCATTCTACGCGGCCTTCAAATTAGCACCCGCCTCAGTGGTTGTCAACTTTTTTCTTGTCCAAATATTGCTTTAAAACCACTATACCGGATAGCAAACAGAAAAACCGGCAGGTGCCCGTTCTACTTTTGCAATTTGGCAAGCTCGTCGTTGCACATTTTCAGTTGGCCGCTGTCAGAAAGCTTTTTTACAGCGGTCTGCAGGTGCTTGATCGCCAGTTCCGGCTTATTAAGATAACGTGAATACAATATGCCCACCATTAACTCCACCTGCTCGATATATTCATACTTGTTGTAGTGAGTTAAGAACTTTTCGTATGTCTGTGCCGATTCAGCGTATTTACTTTCGCTGGCAAGCTGATTGGCTATATCCAGAAGATATTGGAGCGGCAGAAGCTGTTCGCCATCAAGCTCGATAAGCTCCAGATAAGCTTCAGTAGCGGCAGACAAATTGTGCTGCAGCATCCGTCCGGCGATTTCGCTGCGGAGCTGCTTGATTCTTTCCTCAAGCTTCTGCTGAGCGGCTGTTTTCTTAACCTCTTTTACCTTTATTTGTTTGGCTGTTGTCCGGCCGGTAAAAGGGTCAAAACCATTCGAAAGAACATCGCGATAGCGACGACGCTGGTTCCATCTTTTTATCATTGCCCATAAATCGAAATGGCTGCTGCTTATCAAGCCGGTAGCGAGCATAATCAAGATAGCTGCGATGCCGAAGGCGTATCCTGCCAGATGTGCACCGTATGCAATTGCATCGGGGGAAAATCTCGGTTCTACGATATTGTCCCAGACAATCAACTTAAAGGCGATAAAATATAATGCTGAAAGTTCCATTGTTCCGATGATGAGAAACCAGTATAAGACAGTGATCAGAGTCTGCGGAAACAGGACCAGATAAGCACCTGTTACAGCGGCAACTGCTCCGCTGGCGCCGAGGACGGGATTGATATGCGTAAACGCATGACCAACGCCGGCGAAAACCGCTCCCCCGAAGTAAAGGCATAAATAATTGGTGTGGCCGAGCTTGTCATTAACATTATTACCAAACAGGTATAAAAAATACATATTGCCGAAAATGTGCATAATACTGCTGTGCAGAAAAGCGTAGCTTACAAACTGCCACAAATATGGGTGGATGGGAGTGAGCATAAATTGCACCGCCCCGGGCCGAAGAATCTCTTCGGTCCCTGTAAACACATTTCTGTGAGGGCTGTATGTTAGTAAAAAAAATATCACATTAATAATTATCAGGGCGTAGTTCGCGTATGGTGTCCGTTTCGGAGAAATACTTGTTCGAATGGGTAATATCATAATTTAACTACCAGTTTTGAAGTCGAACTAAAAAACCGGTTTATTGTAATGGCCAAGAATGGCCTCGGCAAGATAATAAAAAAAGGACGGCCAAAGCCGTCCTGCCCGGAAAAAAATTTATTATAAGTAGTTTCCCCCCTTTTGGAAAACATCCACAGCCGGCACACTCATTTTGCATCACCCGGCTTCCCCCCAGCCGGCTCTTAATCCAGTAAAAGTATAAAAATAAAAAAGCACAGAGCCAAATGTCCCGGCAAAAAAAAACTTTATTTTTCCTCGATTCGATGTTAATCATTATGTTTTATCGAGTTGTGAGTAGTGAAAATGAACGCCGGAATAATAAAAAGACGTATAAAGGCGGTTCGCCGCCAGCTAAATAGACGCAAAATAAACTGCCTCCTTTTGACAAAGCCGGCCAACGTAACTTATACAACCGGCTTTTTAGGCGATGATAGCGGGGTGCTGATTACCAGAGGGACCATCTACCTTTTAACCGACAGCAGATACACCGAACAGGCGAAAGACCAATGCCCCTTCTGCAGGATAATCGAACGAGACAGGCCAATGGTTGATGCTGTGGCTGAACTGGTAAAGAAGCTGAAATTCGTACGAACAATAACGGTCGAAAAGTCTGCTTCGCTTGCTGTTTACGAATCGCTGAAAAAAAATGTTAAGGCCCGGCTTAAAACGGTTGCGAATATTATCGAATCTGTCCGCAGTATCAAAGACAGTAGCGAAGTTGCCGCTATCAGCTCAGCCGCCCGAATCGCAGTTCAGGCATTAAGGCAAACTCTTAAATATATAAAACCTGGCGTAACCGAGAACGAATTGGCCGGCAGGCTGGACTTCCAGATTCGAAAGGCCGGAGCTGCAAATAGTTTCGAGACAATCGTTGCCTTCGGTCCAAATGCCTCACGTCCCCATCATCAGCCGACATCCAGAAAGCTCAGGGAAAATGATACTGTTCTCATCGATTTCGGCGTCAGATACAAAGGATACTGTTGCGATGTGACAAGGTGTTTCATCGTTGGCAGGCCGAAACCGTTTTATAAAAAGGCCTTCGTTACCATCCAGCAGGCACAAACCGCCGCTCTCAAAATGGTAAAACCCGGCATCGCTGCCAAAAAGGTCGATGCTGTTGCCAGAGAGGTAATTCGCAAAAGCGGTTTGCCCGTTTACGGCCACGGCACAGGCCACGGCCTCGGACTGGAGGTGCACGAACAGCCCCTCATTTCAGCTACCAGCAGAGCTAAATTACAGCCGGCAATGGTCTTCACGATTGAACCGGCGGTGTATATACCAGGCAGGCTGGGCATACGAATTGAAGACGATGTTCTCGTAACCAAAACCGGCTGCAGGGTTCTAACCCGCAATTTACCTTACCAATCCGTGATGCCTTAAATATTTATTTGACAATCGAAAACAAGAAGCTACAATAGAAACAGTTCACTAGGGGTGGCCCGCTTAAAAAAGGGTCTGAGAAAAAAACCCTTTGAACCTGATCAGGATAACCTTCTTTCAGGTATGCCTGCGTAGGAAAGTGATTTAGTAGGCTAAAACTCAGTGGTTAATTCAAAAGTCGCTTCCGCCGTAAGGCGTCCTGTGGACTGCAGAAGCGATTTTTTATTTTGGATATTATTTAAAATGGCTACACAATTACAATCGGCGAAAGAAAACGTAATTACCGACCAGATGAGCTTTGTTGCTCAGGCTGAAAATCTCGATACCGAGCTTGTCCGCGATGAAATTGCCGCCGGTCGGCTGGTGATACCGGCAAATAAGCTGCATATTGAAACCAACCTCAAGCCGGTTGGTATCGGCCGCGTGCTTCGCACCAAGATAAACGCAAATATCGGCACCAGCAGCGTTCGCTCGTCGGTTAAGGCCGAGATTGAAAAAATGAAAGTTGCACTCGAGGCCGGCGCCGATGCGATTATGGATTTAAGCACCGGCGGCGACCTCGATGATACACGCGAAAAGCTGCTGGCGCAATGCCCTGCACCCTTCGGCACGGTGCCGATTTATCAGGTCATTCAGGGCAGAAACGTCGAAGACATAAACGAAAAGATAATTTTTGATGTTTTAAGAAAGCAGGCCGAACAGGGCGTCGATTTTTTTACCATTCACGCCGGTGTCCTGAAAGAGCATTTGCCGCTGCTTGAAACCCGCATCGGCGGCATTGTCAGCCGGGGTGGCGCATTACTTGCCAAATGGATGTTATATCACAACAGGCAAAATCCGCTCTATGAAATGTTCGATGATTTGTGCGGCATAATGGCCGAATACGATATCTGTTTTTCGCTCGGCGACGGCCTTCGTCCCGGCTGCATCGCCGACGCCACCGACGCCGCCCAGATTGCAGAGCTGAGGACCATCGGCGAACTGACCGCCAGGGCGCAGAAAGCCGGCTGTCAGGTTATGGTCGAAGGCCCCGGCCATGTGCCGTTTGACCAGATACAATACAATATGGAGCTTGAGCAGCAGATTTGCAATGGCGCCCCATTTTACGTCCTCGGCCCTGTCGTAACCGATATTGCCCCCGGCTACGACCACATCACATCGGCGATAGGCGGGACAGCCGCCGCCTTTTATGGTGCTTCTTTTCTCTGCTATGTTACGCCCAGAGAGCATCTCGGCCTGCCGAACGTTGACGACGTCCGGGCCGGCGTCGTCGCATCGAAAATCGCCGCCCACGCCGCCGATATTGCCCGCGGCCTCAAAGGCGCCGCTGAGCGAGACAGAACCTTGAGCATTGCCAGGTTTAACCTCGATTGGAAAACACATTTGGCCGAATCTTTCGACCCGAAGACCGCCGAGCGGATGCACGACGAGGCCTGCAAGGAAATTGACGCACCTGTCCCGAGCGAAGTCGAGGGAGCCGAACTGCCCTCTGCCGATTACTGCTCGATGTGCGGCCGACAGTGGTGCAGCGTTAGAATTAACAAGGAAATACGTGAAAACATAAAAAGTAAATAGCTGGTAAACCCGCCAAAGGTTTCCTCGGGTTGCTTGCCCTGTGGGATTGGTCGTTCACTATCCCATAGGAGCGGTTCACGGAAGCAAACGCAACTAGGGGGCTTTTTATCAGCCAGAAAGCACCTTAACTAATAGAGAATTTTAGCAGAGAGCTCAAAAATAATAATATAAAAAGTGTTGATTGGTCGATAGAACATGTATATCATATTAGGATAAGTGAGTGGTTTTTATCTTAATATCATATCTAACCGGAGAGTGTTGTAATGGATAGGCAACAAATAAGCGTGAAGCTTACAATAGATGATTTAGGCCTGCCATTCCAAACAAATTACTTTGAAGACCGCCTAATACTGCAAAAAACGATTTATCTTGCGCAGGCAGCTGGAGTTAATTTAGGCTACTATTATCAATGGTACCTTTATGGACCTTACAGCCCTTCTCTGACTCGCGATGAATATGCTATTTCAACAGATATTTCGGCAGGATTAGATGAATCTGAAGGATGGAGATTAGATAATGGTTCTTCACAACAACTGGCAGAAATACGGAAAATCTTCACGGAAACGGAACGTAGTAAATTAGCGAAAAAGCTGGAGTTGCTAGCATCGGTTCATTTTTTAATTGACCGCAGTCACATTTCAAGAATTGACACCAAACGAATAACCAAAACTTTAGAACGGTTCAATAAAGATTTTGAAGAGAAGGATGTAAAGGAGGCGATAGAGGAGCTTAGGAATTATGGCCTCCTCTAAAGGCAAGGGGCATGTAAAGTTAGTCGTTGATTCAATTCACGGTGATATTCATCTTACAAATCGCGAACTGGAAGTTATTGACACTGCTTCGTTTCAACGTTTGCGTCATCTCAAGCAACTAGCAATGGGTCAGATGACATATCCCAATGCCACACATACCAGATTTGCCCATAGCCTCGGTGTATTTGCAATCATGTCAAGGATTACCCAAATTGCTAAAGAAAGCGGACAGATTACTCTCTCGCCCAAACAAGTAGAGAACCTTCGTCTGGCGGCACTCCTGCACGATATAGGACACTACCCTTACTCTCATTTGATGGAGAGGATTGACAAAGTCAGGTTGATTAAAGAACAAGTTGAGATACCTGAGACAGAGGAGAAAACAATTGATAAAAGTGGCACTCCGTACCCTGAACACGACCGCGTGGGTACGCTTATCGTTACTAACCAAAAAGATTTGATAGAGGCGCTTGGAGGCGGGAAAAGAGCTGGAGAAATTGCAAATCTTTTTGGGCCTAAAAGACCAACAGAAAGCAAAGAAAGCAGGCAATTAAGCAAGCTTGTTCATAGCAGCCTTGACATGGACAGGCTGGATTATCTCTTGCGCGACTCACAAGCCACTGGTGTTCCTTATGGCCAAATCGACATCAATTATATACTCAACAATTTGAAGATTAGCCCTTCTGGGGCTTTAGGTATATCCGAGAAAGCTATACCTGCTGCTGAGCAGTTTCTGATAGCTCGCTACTTCATGCATCGGACTGTATATTACCACAAAACAACATTCGGAATGGAAGAAGCGTGTCGGCAATTAATCCATCGCTTGCGGACCCAAGAAAAGTACAAAATACCAAAAGATGGCAAAGCGATCGAGGAGTTAGTTATTTCTGAAAAACTCGGCACATTCACTGATGCATATGTTGACGAAATTATCCAAAAAGCTGTAAACGACGAGAATCAGGTTATTCAATCGCTTGCGAGATCCATAAAGAGACGCCGACCTCCGCAACTTTTGAAAGAAGTCAATATTCTCATAGCGAGGCAAGAAAGTAAGGGATATCATGCGGGAACAACATTTAAGCTAAATTGCAGGCACAGGTTATTAAAGCTCGCTAAAAATTTCGAAATCCCTTTGGAGCAGTTTATTCTTTGCGAAACTCCACCGTTCTATCTGGAAAAACGTGGCCATTTGGTTGCTGCAGAAGAAGCCATAAAAACATGGGAGGAAGAAGAAGAACTTATTAAGGTTTTTGAAGCAGGGGAGAGTGAACCAAAGTCGCTGGTTGATATACCGTATAGTTTAGTTTCTAGGTGTGCTGGCCTTGTTTTCCAATCTTTTCGGCTTTATGTGGTTTATGAAGGCCAAGGAAAAGATGGGGTTATTGCAGAATTACGTGAAATGATTAAAGACTGGCATAAGGCTTAATTTTGTAATTTGCTATTAGAAAAATCAGAGACATCCATTTGTTTTGCTGAAGCAGTTTATTAAACAAGAATTGGTTGGTGGATAAATCAATCAAAAGCGCAGGCTGGAGCGGCAGCTTGCCCTATGGGCGAAGGTCCCGAGCATTGTCGAGGGAGCTATCTTCAATGAACTATCAACTATGAACTCCTCCGCCAATCGGTGGAGGAAATTTTCAATCAAAAACGGGGGTACCTGTTGAAAAAAACCTGAATTTTTCAAATTTTTTTAATTCCTTTTCTTATAACTACTTACAAGATTTTCGTCCTCGAAAAATACTCGATTTTTCGCATCAAACCCGCGGGTACCTCCTATTATAGAAGGAGGTCAAATGAGACCTTTTAGATAAATAATTATCAATTTCGTAAATCTCGTTTTTAGCATTTGAAGATTTGAATTTCGAATTTGTTTCGGATTTAGATATTCGGATTTCGAATTTCTCGCTTTCCGTAGTAGCGAAGCGAAGACGGAAGCGCAGTTCGTCTGCGCAGAGAAAGAGTCAATCAAAATGAACAAAATATATGAAACGAACCCAATTTTCAAAAGACTAAAAATGAGCGTAAGCTTAGCTTACACAATAACTAAGAACAAAAAACTATGAACAGCCGACTATCTAAAACGAACCCAAAACGAACCCAATCGAACCCAATTTCAATGCTTGCTTTTGTTAAGGCGATTTTGGTGTGGTCAGGTTTTCATCGAATCCAGTTCGATAAAAGCTATCGGTGCGAAGATAAACACCGGCAGCCACGCCCACAGCTCCGGTATTACCCTGTCGAAAACGACCTCAACTGCGAGCATTCTGCAGACAAATGTTACGATAAAACAGGCCGTCGTAGTTCCGAAGCTTATCATAATTGCCGACTTCATCGATTTTGGGTCACGGCAGACCAGCATTGGCAGGCAGACCATAAGCATTACGAAATTAATAATAGGGTCGGTTATACGGAAATGTTTCTGGCTGTAGAGCTGCGCCAGGTCTTTGATTTTTGTTCTTTGCGATGCGAGGATAGCAAGCTGTTTCGAGCTAAGCAGAGTTTTATGTCTGGATTTACGTCTTACTGGAATATCTTTAGGAGTAATATCGCTGCGGTAGGATGCTATAGGCTGGGGACCGGCCACAGAGCCTTTTTCGGTAAATTGCCCGTTCACAAGGTCCCACTCGTTGGTATTAGGATTATAAATTCCTTCATTTGCGGATATCCATCCGGTTACATCCCAGATGGTTGAGTCGGCCTTCTTGCTGCGTGTTATGATAGTCGGCCGATACAGCGTTGACGTTTTAACATCGAATCTTTGGGAGCAGATTAATGAGCCGTTGTCGTCGCTGATAAACCATACGTCATAAGTTTCTTGTCCGGGCAGAGCATCCTGGCCGCGAACGAGCTTATCGCTGAGCGGCGGTATCAAAAGTTCCTGGTCGATTATCAGCAGGCCCGTAAGTAACAGAGCAAGGAAGATTATCGGCAGAATCACCCGCTTCAAACTGACTCCCGAAGCCATCACCGCCACCAGCTCGTTCGAGCGTATCATTCTGCCCAGTGAAAATGCAGCCGCAACGACGGTTATCATTCCGGCAAAATCACGAAAGTAAAGTGTGCTGTGCAGTACATAAAAGCTGATTATATTCCCTATGACTGCTGCGGCGCCGAGCTCTGCATGCTCGGTAAATTCATCCAGGTTAACGAACAAATCGATAATTATTCGCAGACCCATCAGCACGCAAAAGGCTATTGCATACCCAATCAGAAAATTCTTTGCAACATATTTGTCTAATATCTTCATATTAGTATCGTATTGCACACATCGTTTAATTTCTCAATAACCTTCGGTATATTACCACAGCTAATGACGATAAAAAAGCCAGCTCCACCGCAAATTGTAACCAGGCATCGCGCAGCAGTTTTGCGAAAGGATAAAACCATTTGGTTTGATTGAATTGTGAAAAGTGGCAGTAATCACGTCTGTATTTCGTGTCCATATCAGCGAATGCGTTTGCAGTGGTTGACCATTGCTTGAAATCCTGCCAATCATCCGTATTTACTCCGTGAGCTTGGCGCTGCTTTTCGTAGAGTTTAAGTGCATCGCTTATATGAACGTAATTGTCATTGCGATGCCTCTTCCATGGCCCCGGCGGCACGTAAGCCTGCCATTTCGCCGTATCGTAGTCCTCTTTACCAATTGCCATCGCCGCCAGCGTACTGGCAAAGCCGACTCTATCAACACCGTCACGACAATGAATAAGTAAAGGCTGCTCAGCTGTGTCTATTGCCTCTATCAATTGGGCTAACGAATTCCTGTTCGGAAGGCTGCTGGATTTGAAGCGAATGGTAATCATCTTGATGCCCAAATCATTTGCTGCAGATTCTTCTTGTTCTGTGGTCTTTCTGACACGACCTCGTAGGTTTATCACCGTTTTAATCCCATAGTGGCAGACCCAATTCCTAAGTTGTGCAGGTGAAGGCTGACCGGAACGATAGACTTTTTGAGCAACTACCTCTCGCAGGTTTGCTCTGGCCATAAAGAAAAACAGGTAGTACCCCGCCGGGATTGTAACAACTAAGAATACAGTAAGCATCCTTTGCAATCGTTTCGACTTGGCAGAGCCAGGTGTTTTGACGTTGTTCATATCGACTTCTTAAATTACGAGTTTGAATTCCATTAACAGGGGTTTGCTAAAGCATAACAAAACAATTAAAAGAGTGATATTCAAAACAATCCCTATAAGGGGGATCATTTTCATTTCTGATTTGAATAGAGCTATTATCGAAATTATGACCCCTGTAATGTATACGGCAGGCGATAATCCTACGGTGAGTAATATAAGCTTATCTGCAGCAATAATAGAATTAATTTTATTATTTATAAATGATAGCAGTACTAAAAAAACATAGGCGCCAACCACAAGATAAGGTAGCATAAGTCCTATTAGTGCTGTTTTTTGATTTTTCAAGAGATATTCCTTGTTTGTATTTATCTGCTTATAACTTAATACTTACGGTACTGTTGATTTAGTTTTTTAATAGCTTGCGATACACCACTACAGCCAAAAGCGACAAAAACACTAATCCTGACCACATCAATCCTATGCCGGAGCCGGCCCGCGCGCCGAGATTTCTGGCAATTTGATAGCCGCTCATTATGAAGACTATCAGCACTGCGGCAGGCAGCGAGCTTGCACCGAAAGCGCTGAGCAGATGTCCGCCCTTCAAAATGATACCAAGGCCAATGCCAATCATTATCAGTGGAACACAACCTATTCCGAACACTAATCGGGAATTCAGCTCAGCCTTTATTTCGGCAAGGGTCTTCCGTATTTTTCTTCGGAGTTTATCCCGCAAGACTTGCAGTACCAAACTTGGGCCTTTTGGTAACATTGAGGCAATCGAGGCAGGGCTGACAGTTTCCAGAACGTCGGTGGTTACGAATTTATCTGTTACGGCCTTGGGTAGAATCAGGCCACGAATTATCACACGTTGAGCCAAACCCTCTGAGCCGTCCGCTCGCCGCCACGTGGGATTGAGCAGGTCCATTGTCAGAGTCGGCGCAAGTTTATCACCCTCGAGGTGCAGTGAAGCCCTCGTACATCGAAGGGTACGCAAAGCCTTTTTGCTGGCCACGTCGTACTCAATAATCAAAACTCCGTCGTATAGGTGCACCTTTTCTTTGTCTTGAACACCGCATTTACCCGCGGTGAACGTGACTAGTTTCTCCCCACTATGCAGCTTATAGAAATCGTTGGTATCTGTAGTAGCTTCTAAACCTGGTGAAATTTGCTCAGGTTCTCTTGTTATTTTGCTGGCAATATCTTCAGCTAAAAGGTCCATAGTAAATTGAGCATAGGTCTCACGGGCTAATTTGGCAACCGGATAAAAGCGCATCAAGTCGGTCCTGATTTTCTTCATTTCATCTATTTTCTTGTACCTTATATCATCGCTCAGCAGTGAGGAGAACTCAGCCGTCACAGGCAGCCATTCGAAAAATACTATACCCTCGGCGTCCATTTGGTACGTGTTGTATGCTGTTATTTGGACTTCATTAAGTCCTTCGTGCAGGAAGTTTACTTTGGCTTTTTCGGCAGTTATAACCTTCTCTATTTCATAACCATTTAGCTCGGTAATAACTACTCCAGAAAGCATATCATTTTTAGGATCAGCCAGGTCAGCGTATATACGGTATTGTCCGTCCGGTGGTAGTTTATAGTAGCCTCTTCGCTGAATATTACGGAAGAGTATTTGTTTTGCATCGGCTTTGAAGGATTTTTCCGCACGGCGTACGAATACCGGCATCACGTGGAAACTCAAAATCAGATTTGCAATAGTCACAATAATCGCAAGGGCAAGACCCGGATAAACAAGCGTCAGCAGACTTATGCCGCCTGCTTTGCAGGCATCAAGCTCATTATCGCTTGCAAACCGGCCGTAGACTAAAGTCGCTGCAAATAGAGCAGCCATCGGCAACACGAACGTCAGCGTTATCGGCAGAAAATAGCCCATAAGATGGACCACCTGCTGAGGACCTACACCGTATTCCTGCACCGGACGTAAAACACTGCCGAGGCTCATTATCAGTGTTAAGGCCGCCGCCGAAGGAATAAAAACCTTCAGAAGCTCGCGAAATATGTATCTGTGTAGCGTAAAAACCATATCTCTTTCTCGCATCTCATATCTTACTTTCTACTTTACGCAATACGATATACGCAGTGCGAGGTTACTTTGCAACAAAATTTTCCAACCGTAGTCTATCAAGCCCTTTCTCAACTCTTTCCTTTTTTCCTAAATTAGTCGCTAAAAAAAGTCGATTGTTGTTTTGGTCGGTTTATTTTCTATTTGCGTAAAAAATGAATAATCCTTATAATGATTAGTTACGCTTGCGAATTCAGCCCAAAAATGTTAATTCAGGACTGACAAATGCTCAAAAATATAGGTATAGGTGATAAACGTCTTTTTTCTCTTTTGCTCTTTTGCTCTTTTGCTCTTTGTTGGGCTGATACAATCGTCCTCAAAGAAGGCCAGAGCTTGACCGGTAATATCCTTGCGGAAAAAGAAAACCAGCTGATAATAGATGTCGGCGCAGCAGTTCTAACTATTCCGAAGGAAAAAATACTCGAATACCGGTACTCAAACATCACTGAAGCTGACAGTATCGATGTTAATAACTTGGATGTGGATGTCGAAAAGCCACAATCCCGCGGCGATGTAAGCGGCCGGTTATATCACACCGCTAATCTGAAGAAAACAACTATCGAAAAATGTGTGGAAGCATTCTCTGAGGCTGTTGTGAAGGTCTCAAGTCCTGCAGGGATAGGCTCAGGTTTCTTTATCAATGAAGAAGGATGCCTGATAACCAATTATCACGTAATAGAAAAAGAAACAAAAATAGAAGTTACTATGTTCCAAAAGGCAAAGAAAGGCTTCGAGAAAAAGACCTTCAAAAATGTCAAAATCGAAGCTATCAATTCTTTTCTCGACCTGGCGCTGTTGAAGGTCGAAGACTTCGGTGATACAAAGGTCATATATACATACCTCGGTGACATCAATAGGATCAAGGTGGGCGAAAAGGTCTTTGCCATCGGCAATCCGCTCGGCCTGGAACGAACCGTAACCGATGGTGTCATCAGCACCATAAACAGAGCGTTTGAGGGCCTTGTTTATATCCAAACAAACGCCGATATTAATCCGGGTAATTCCGGCGGGCCCTTATTTAATCTCGCAGGCGAGGTCATCGGTGTTACGAACATGGGATATATATTCTTCGGCGGATTAGGCTTTGCCATACCAATCGATTACGTAAAGCATTTCTTAGACAATCGTGACGCCTTCATATATGACAAGGATAACCCCAACACAGGTTTTAGATACCTTCAGCCGGACCATAGACGTAATAAAGCCGAGCCAAAATTCACTGACCCCGTCGGAAACAATACTGAAAAACAACGGACACACAATGGAGCCAAAGACAAAGCCGTATCTTGTCAATCATAAAGTGCATCTTAAACCAGACATAAGATTATCGAAAGGTCTAAAGGTGAAATATGTCACTCAGAACAACTAATAAGTGCATAAGGCACAAGTTCAATTATGCTCTGACGCTTTTTTGCTATTGTGCCCTTGGGCTCTTAAGCCTCTCTACTTCTGCACGGGCTGAAGCGCTGCCCAGGACAGACAAGCTGGTTCCTCCTGAAACCGTCCTGTTGATGAACATTGACGATTTTCAGCAGCTAAAAACACAGTTTGAAAAAACCAGCCTTTACAAGTTTTACACCGCCCCGGCAATGGCTGCTTTTGTCGACAACGCCAAGGCAAAATGGCGCGAAAAAATCCAAAAATTGGATGACAACGATATTTTCAAGGCGATTTTCAGTACGGATTTACTGCCGCAGGGCAGAGTTGCCGCCGCTTTAGTGCTTAATGAACAGAACAAAGATTTCAACGAGCCGCCGATCGTGATAATAACCCAATGGGGTGAAGGAATTGATAAAATCAAAGAAGCAATAGACAAAATGCTCAAAAAAAATATCGAACTCGGCGGACACCAAAAAAGAAGTGAGGATTACCGTGGTGTCAGTATTGAAATATTTATCGATGAGGCATCCTCAAAGCTGAACCACTGCTTCATTAACGACTATTTTATAGCCGCTACAAATCTTGACTTACTTAAATTTGTCATCGCACATATCAAAGGCGCCACCAGCCCGGCGCTGGCCGATGACACCGACTACAACACCGCTATGAAAACCGTTGGGCCTCACCACGACATCGATTTCTACATTAACATAAAACAAATCATTAAAATGTCCCTTGCCAGAGACCCTGAAGGCAAAGCACGCCAGTGGATAACTAATCTGGGTTTCGATAACATTGCCGCTCTGAGCTGTTCAGTTGCCGTGGAGGCGAATACCGGCGGTTCTGTTTCTGCTAAAGCATTTCTCAAAATAAACGGTGATAAAAAAGGGATTTGTAAAATACTCGAAGTGGAATCCGCCGTTTTTAATATCCCTTCATTTATTCCTGAATCTACTTATTCTGTAACATTTTTTAATCTGAATATTAATAAGGTCTATGATGAGCTCTACAACATTCTCTATAGCTTTAATCCTCAATATGCTGCAATGCTGCAGATGCTAGATTTGCCGGATAGTCCCGAGGGTGAGCCAGGACTGAAATTTAAAAGTGATATTATCAGTCACCTCGGCTCGCAAATTGTACTCTCTCAGAGCGTCAACAAGCCGTTCTCAATCAGTTCAATGCCGACAGAATCACTTGTTGCTTTGGCGGTAAATGACCGCAATGCCCTCGAAAAATCCCTCTCAATTCTTCACGGCAAAATAATAGCTCCGAACGATCCTGATGCCAGACGCGAACTTCTCGGCCACACTATTTATCTGCTTAGCTCCTCGGCATTGCCGTTTCTCCGTCCCGGCATGACACCGATGCAGGTTCCTTCCGAATCAAACGCTCCAAGGACACCCACATTGGCTTTTACTGTTACTAACACTCATCTGATTTTCGCAAGCGAGCCTGTTATTGAGCGTGCTGTCCGTATTTTGAGCAGTGCCGATGCCTCATCAGTCAGTTCGGCAAAGTGGTTCACATCCGCCAACTCTGCTATCCCTTCGGTCGTCGGAATGGCGGCTTTGGAAGATAATGCAGCATCAAGTGAAATTTTCTGGTGGATAGTAAAGCAGAGCGGCAAAACCGGGTCTTCGGCTGTCACGGCTGGATCTAATGCGATTAAATTTGCCCCAGCGGGGATCAGTGAGTTAGTTAATTTTGACCTTTTACCTCCGTTTGATACTGTGCGGAAATATCTTGGCCTGTCCGCATTTTATGGCATCAGCACACCTGAGGGATTCTTCTTTGAATTCAAAGATATTAGCCCAACCGAACTCTCAAATTGACCGGAGACTATTAAACACCTCAAATTCAAAAGCCGGCATAAAATTTCTAAACCCAATACCTTGATAAATGAGCGGTAAGTAATGTATAATCAACTTTTTGTTCATATAGTTCGTTTACAGGAAATTTGATATGAAGGCAAGTGACTTACGAGTTGGTACAGCTGTAAATTTCGATGGGAAGCTTTATATATGCGTTCAGGCAAAGCATGTAACGCCCGGCAACCTGCGGGCCTTCGTTCAGGCCAAGCTAAGGAGCGTGGCTGATGGTATCATAATCGAAAAAAGATTCCGCTCCACCGAAGAGCTGGAGCAGACCTCTCTTGACCGCCGTGAGATGGAATATCTCTATTCCGACGGCACTGGCCATATCCTTATGGATACCAAAACTTACGACCAGACCGCCGTCTCCGATGATTTAACTGGTGAATCGATAAAATTCTTCAGACCTAATACAACTTTAATAGCTCTGGTATGCGAGGGTAACATCGTGGCTATAGAGGTGCCCAAAACCGTTGAGCTGACTGTTGCTGAAACAACTCCTGCTATAAAAGGCGCTACAGCAACGAATCAAATGAAGGAAGCAGTTCTCGAGACGGGTCTGAAAACCCGCGTCCCCCCGTTTGTTGACATCGGCGACGTCGTCCGCATCAGCACTGACGACGCCTCCTACCTTGCAAGAGCTAAATAAACTAATATGAAATAGTCTACTAACTTTGAAAAGTTTTTAATTTTCTTAATGTATGACCTTATTTAAAGGATAAGTGATTATCCCGGACGCTCCCGCGCGCTTCAAAGCCGGAACCAGTGTTCGCTCAATTTTATCGTCGATAACAACTTCTATTGCTATATAATTTTCGTCGGCCAAACTTGAAATAGTCGGGCTTTTTTCGGCAGGCAGTATTTTTAGTACATCCTTCAGGTCACTTTTTTTTACGTTCATTTTTAAGCCCACTTTGCTGCGTGCTTCAATGGCTGCATTAAGTAAAATGGCGATATTTTCTATCTTTTCCCGTTTGAACTTGTCCTGCCAGGCCTTTTTGTTCGCTATCAATCTGGTTGTAGAAGCTATCACGGTGTCTACTATCCTCAAATTATTTTCAGCAAGTGACGTCCCTGTTTCAGTTAGTTCCACTATCGCATCCACGAGGCGTGCTTTTACCTCAGTAGCACCCCAGCTAAATTCGACCTTTACATCAATACCTTTATCCGCGAAGTATTTCCTGGTTACATTAATTAGCTCGGTTGCGATTATACATCCCCGCAAATCCTGCACCCTTTTAACCTGCGATTCATCCGGCACAGCCAATACCCACTTGGCTGGTTCGCTTGTAGCTTTGCTATAGGCAAGCTCAGCCACTTCCACTACATCCGATTCGTTCTCCATTATCCAGTCATAGCCGGTAATGCCGGCGTCGAGCTCGCCTCCAGCGACGTATCTGCTCATCTCCTGTGCACGCAGCATAATAAGCTTGATTTGCTCGTCGTCTATGCGGGGCTGGAAACTTCTTTTAGAATCGGCAATCCCGAACCCGGCTTTGTCGAAGAGCTCAATCGTCGCCTTTTGCAGACTGCCTGTAGGAATACCTAATTTTAACACCTTTTCTGACATCTCAAACAGTTGTTCCTTCCTTTCTACTTTTTGGCTTTTTTCTTCATCTTTGTTTTATGGATAGATTTTCTTTTCCCTCTCGCCTCGCGTGCTTCGCTCTCGCGCCGCAGAAGATAATAAAACTCGTATGCATTTTCAGCCGAAATCTGTCTGGCTAAAAAGCCTCCTATCTCCTGCTCATCAGCTCCAGCGTGGACTAACTCGTTGTTTCTCAGATATTCTGTCATCTTTTTTGTAAGCGGGATTGCATGTCCCTGTAGAGATGTAAGCATACAATAATCGACCGCAAATCGATTGGCGCCTTCTATCTTATCAAGAATCCCCCTGGCCGGACGTTTGCTCATTTTAATCAATGCCTTCAGACTGACTGTATTATATTTGCTGAATACGGCCCTTAGAACCGTAGTAAGTGCCGAAGCTATATCTCTTGAAACAGGTGTGTTTGGCCCAAGCGCTTCGACGATTTCTTCTACTCGCGAAATACGCAAGTCATTCCAGTCAACAAAATAATCCGCGAATTTCTTAATCGCAGACTGCGCCGCCGGCTCGCTCAATTCAGCGCTAACGATAGCATAAACAAGAGCGTCCACCGGCTCATCGTATATAGCTCTTTGGACCTTCGGGTATTTACGTTTCAATAAGCGGTACAGCTTATGCAATTTTTTAGAATACTCTTTGCTGTCTTTCATAAAAGCCTCTGTCGGTTATGGCGTTTCGTGCTAAGTAGCAAGCCTGCTCCGCCAAAGCAGCTGCAAAGGCCGGACTCCGTTTCACCCTACGCAGCTTCGCATAGCAGGCAGCTACTTTGCAGAGCAGCATTTGCTGCTTCTTGAGTTGAACAGCAACTTGCCAATTTACAGCCGGTCTTGCTTCTCGTCAACCAAATCCTTCTTTTCTTGTTTACTTGTGGTCTCGTCTATCAATTTTATGGTTTCCAGCGCTTTCTTGAATTTCTCATCTCTCTGAAATCGCAAAACAGGACAGAATTTGCACTGCAGCTTACCTGCCAGAAGCGATTGTATTCGGCTTTTTGCGTGTGTTATCGCCGCATAGGTTTTGTTCTGCGTAGTATCATCCTTGCCGAAAATGCTCAGATACACATCTGCATTGCGCAGATCAGCGGTTATATCAACTTTCGTAACGCTCACAAACCCCTCAATACGTGGGTCGTTAAGATGGTTGCTAATAGCGTCGCTGACCGCCTCTTTTACCACACGAGCTGCTTTTTCCTGCCTTCTTGTCGCCATTGTTTGGTTATATAGTAATTGATAATTGACAGTTTCTTGGATTTCCATTTCGCTTTCCTTTCGCAAAATGGCCTCCATTTAACCAATCACCAATTATCAATTCAAAGGGTTCTTGCTACTTTAATGATTTCATAGAAGTCAAAAACATCATCGACTTTAACATCATCGAATTTTGCTATCTTAATGCCGCATTCCAGACCTGCTTTGACTTCGCGAGCATCATCTTTGAAATGCTTTAAAGACTCTATACTCAGTCCGTTTCTGATTACGATATTGTCACGTATCAGGCGAATTTTGGCATTCCTTGTCACAATACCGTCGCTGACATAACAACCAGCCACCGTGCCAACTTTCGAAATCTTAAAAACAGCTCTTACCATAGCCCTACCAATGGACTTCTCTTTTTCCTCGGGTTTAAGCAGACCAGCCATAGATTTCTGTAAATCTTCGGTTATTCGGTAGATTACATCGTAGAGTCTTATCTCAATCCCTTTGGCCTCTGCAATTTTGGCCACACGCTCCTCGCTCATAACGTTAAAGCCGATTATAATGGCGTTCGACGCCTCGGCAAGCAAACAGTCACCTTCTGTGATTCCGCCGGGTGCCGCATGCAAAATTTTAACCTTTACGTCGTCAGTGCTTAGCTCAGATAAATATTTCATCAAAACATCCACCGAACCCTGAACGTCGGCACGAATGATAAGATTCAAATCTTTTGTCTTGCCGGCCTCTATTTGGCTGAATAAATTATCCAGCGTCACCCCTGTTCGTTTCACCAGCGAATTTTCCCTCGAGAGTATCTGGTTTTCTTCAGCGGCAGCTTTGGCCTTGTTAATATCATCCAGAACGTAAAATCTATCGCCTGCCTGCGGTACATCGCTCAGACCAGCTATCTCCACTGGCATAGAGCTTGTAGCCGCCTTTATCTTTTTGCCGTAACTGTCTTTCAGACTCTTTACTCTCCCGTAGGCGCTGCCAGCAAGCATTACATCGCCCTTGCTTAGTCGGCCTTCTTTAATTAAAAGAGTTGCCACAGGACCAAGCTGCGGTGACATCTTTGCCTCAATTACCCATCCGGTCGCAGGCACCGTGTTATCAGCCTTTATGTCAAGTAATTCGGCTATATAATCGAGGTGTTCAAGCAAATCATTAATGCCCTCGCCGGTAATCGCACTGGTTTTTACAATTTCCGTCTCCCCTCCCCATTCCGTCGGTGACAGACCCTGCTCAGCTAACTGCGAATAAACTCGATTTATATTGGCACCGGTCAAATCTATTTTATTTAGCGCCACAATAATCGGAACACCCGCCGCCTTGGCATGATGTATCGCCTCGACGGTTTGTGGCATCACACCGTCGTCGGCAGCAACCGTCAGAACCACAACATCGGTCATATTGGCGCCTCGCGCCCGCATCGCTGTGAATGCCTCGTGCCCCGGAGTATCAAGGAATGTCACCTTCTTATTGTCCCAGCTGACCTGAGATGCACCGATATGTTGCGTAATGCCGCCAGCCTCGCCGGCTGCTATCTGTGTTGTTCTAATCTTGTCCAGCAGGCTGGTCTTGCCGTGGTCAACATGGCCCAGCATTGCAGCCACCACCGAACGCTTCTTGAGATTCTGTCTCTGCCGATGGTCAAATTCAGTTCGTATCTGCTCTTCCAGTGTGATTTTGTGCTCTACGACCAGTTCCGTGCCGAACTCCAGTGCAACCAGTTCCGCAACATCGGAACTTATTGCTTGATTAGCTGTGGTTATTATATCTTGTTGCATCAATTTACTGATAATATCTGCCGATTTAACCGCCAGAACTGAAGCCAAATTCTTTACGGTAATCGGCTCACTTATGGTCGCTTTTTCCGGCCTGCCAACTTCAGCAACTCTTGCACGGGACTTGGTAATGATTTTGCGCGTCGGCCTTGTTCGCAGGCCTTCACCCCCAGCTGCATCAAGCCGAGCCCGCCTTTCTTCAATATCCCTTTGACGCCATCTGCTGAATTTAAACTTTTTTGCAGCTTCTGCACCCTTCTCATCACGACGACGCCCAAACGTTCTCTCAGTGTGTCGCTTTGGTACTCGTTCCTTCTCCCTCGGTGAAACCAGAATAGATGTTTTCAATTCCTCTTCGCGGTACATCAACGGCTCAGTAACAGGCTTATCGTATCTTGGTCTTGGTTTTGGTCTTGGTGGTTCTACTGGTTCCGGTGCTTCGACACGAACTACCTGTGGACCGCTCAGTCGGGCCGGCTCGGGCTTCTCCAAAATCGGACCTGCTGGTAGTATCGGCTCCGGCTCGTGTTCTTTGGGCGCATCGCTTGGTTCTGCTTCTTCGCTGGCCGCCGTAACTGCAGCTTCTTGCTCAGGCTGTTCTGCTTCTGCTGCAGCTTTAGAGGGTTTAGCCTTCTTGGCTTTCTTTGCTTTGGTTTTCTTCGCTGTCCGTTTTTTCTTGAGTCGGACCTTCTTTAGGTCCACTTTCTCGGCCGTCTCAACCGATGTGGCAAGTTCTCCTTCGCTGAACCATTCGCGAATAGTCGCTGCCAGGCCAGCTGAAATCCATGACATATGGTTCTTAACATCCAGACCCTCATTCTGGCACTTCTTTACAATAGCAGTGCTTTTTACACCAAGTTCCTTTGCCAAAATGTAAACTCTTGTAGCTGCCAAAAAAACTCCGATTTTTACATATTGAATTCAGGTTCTTTTGCAATCTGCTATTTGCTATTCGCTGTTGTCTGTTCGTTATCTGCCGCTTCTACCTCGGTTCCCAAACGACCTTCATCAAGTTGCCTGTTACCTTCCTGCTCCAATATGTTTTCCGCTTGCTTTTTCGGCTCAGCCGCCAAACGCTTGGCTTCTTCGCTTGCTGTTACAATCAATTTCTCAGCTAAACCGGCGTCTATACCCAATTCACTAATCAAGGGTTCCGACCCGACATCTTCCAAATCCAGAGCCGATATAACTCCAAGTGCTATCAGCTTATCAACCAGCGTATCATCACCGGCCGCAGTTTTGACGCAGCTTGTCAATCGTTCGATGCCCTGGTTGTATTCGTCAGGAGTTAGTATATCGATATCCCATCCAGTCAGTCTCGCAGCCAGCCGAACATTCTGCCCGTGTTTGCCAATAGCTAAGCTAAGCTGGTCCTCATCCACTACGACTGTTGCCCTTCCCAGTTCAAAACACAATGCAATTTCGCTGACCTTTGCCGGCATCAAACCATTGGCAATAAGCACTTGAGACGACTCGTTCCAGCGGACAATATCTATTTTCTCCCCACCAAGCTCATCAACTATGTTTTTTATCCTGCTGCCTCGGACCCCAACGCATGCTCCAACAGCGTCAACCTTTTCATCGAGCGAGACAACCGCAACCTTACTTCGATACCCTGCCTCTCGCACCAGTGCACGTATTTCGACAATGTTTTCTGAAATCTCCGGCACCTCCAGTTCGAATAATCTGCGGATAAAATCAGGATGCGTGCGGGACAGAACTATCTTCACCTGACCCGCAGTTTCTTTAACATCGAGAATCAGACATCGAATCCTCTCGCCCGGACGATGGCTTTGCCCCATTATTTGCTCATTCTTTGGCATAAAGCCTTCGGCGCGACGGTCTAAATTAACAATTAATGTTCCGCTCTCATATCGGACTACCGAGCCGCTGGTAATTGTCCCTTTTCGCCGGCTAAACTCGGCGTAGATACTGTCCCTCTCATTGGCCTTTATTTTTTGTATCATCACCTGCTTGGCCGTCTGGGCGGGGATTCGCCCAAGTTGTTTCATATCAATTTGAACCTTGTCCTTAAAAGCCGTGATTTCACCACTGCCACGGTCGATATGCACTGCTATTTCGCTCTCCGGCTCTCCGAAGTGCTTCCTGACCGCTGAGACCATAGCTTCTTCCAAATCAATGAATATGGATTCCCTGTCGATATTCTTATCACGTGCTATGTTGTCGACAATTCTTGTTATTTCCTGACTCATTTCTCTTTAGCTTCCTAATCTTGTCCGCCGTCCGTTTGGCGTAACTCGGCAAAAAAAAGTGGAAACCTGAATGGTTTCCACCTCAATAACGCACCAGAAACGAACAAAAGTTGTAAGTTTACCCTTACACTACATCAGCCGCCTCCAGAAACAGCAAATCTTGTTCGTTTCCTGACATTGAAGCAGAAACGCCGATTCCCGGGCCACCATTTGCGCAAAAAGCGCAGCCGTTCAGGTTGTTTAGTACCCTACGCTGCACTGTCCACTCATCCTGTCAAAACCATTGTCTTACACCTTTATCCGCCCATGGCGGATTTAACTTGGCTTTGGTAGCCGTTAATTCTTACAACCAAACTCTCAATGTTAATCGTCAAACCACCCACTGGCAATAACTTTTTTACTAAATTCATACAATTTTTACTCAGATTGGGTTCCAATTTATCCGCCTGAAGCGGAAAAACCTCATTTAACACCTAAAAATCGCAAAAATCCCCTTGTGAAACCAGCCATTTTGTGCTATAATAATTCGAAATTGAATAAAGTGCGAGGCGGGGCCAAAAAGTCGTAATATCATATTTTTGTCTTTGCCATCATAATTCGTACCCATTTCATACCGACCCCGCTTTCTAAACGCTCCAGTTACCATTATTAAAACCTGTTGCATCTTTTGCGCCGGCTTAAGAGGAAAAAATGGAGTTAACCAAACACAAAGCCGCTTTTGCACATCTCAGTGGAAATTTTGTAAAAATTTATAAAATTCAGGAAAAAAGTGTAACAAATGGCCGGTTTAGGTGCACATAGTATTAGTATCGCGATGAATAACAATAAAGATTATGTTGAATTAGTCGAGCAGGCCCGCTTCGGCAACAGGCAATGTCTCGATATTTTAGCAGAGCGGGTGCGGGGGCGGTTGTATGCGTACGTGTATAGAATTATGCTGCAGGAAGACATATCTCAGGACATCGTACAGGAGAGTATGCTTGAAATGGTTAACAATTTAGACAAATTGGCCAGAGCCGACCGCTTTTGGCCGTGGATCTGCAAAATCGCGTTTAATAAAATAATGCATCACTATAAAAAAGAGCAGCGACACAGAACCGTCTCAATATCCGATGCCGGCGATTGGCCGCAGGGCAAGCTAAGGGATGGACAGACAGGATTAACTGCTATCATCGGAGAGGAATTAAAACAGCTTGTTTTTGATGCTATGCGGGAGTTGAAACCGCAGCACCGTGCGGTTTTGGCTATGAGATGCTATGAAGAAATGCAGTATTCGCAGATTGCTCAGTTGATGGGTGGCAGTGAACTCAGCAACCGCGTCTTGTTCTATCGGGCAAAAGAAGCTCTGCGTAAGCAGTTTTGCCGTAAGGGATTTGGCAAGGGCTTCCTGCTGTCGGCTTTGGCCTTATTCGGCAGGATGACGGCTCCGAGCGAGGCGGCAGTGCCTTCTGTGACCGTAACCGCTGCCACAACCAAAGTTGGTGCCGCTGCTGCTCTTGTGGGTGTGGCAACAAGCAAAACTACCGTTGTAACTCTGGCGACCGCAGCTGTCTTGGCCGTAGGTACTATGATTGTGCCTTTGCCAGTTGATAAAGCGATTGTATGGACTAATAAGACGGTAGATTCGCTCCGGCAGACACTGACAAAAAACCTGAACGCTGACATAAGCAGCGAACGCGATGAATATTGGTATTACTATCCAGGCAAAGCGGCTGGGCCCGTAGTGACACGCCTGATGAAGCGGCAACTTCAGACGATGCAATCTTACTGCCAGCGGCTTGAGGACGACCACGCCAACTATTACTTTGATAAACTCACCAATACCATACACATCAATAACTTCCGAATGTGGCGGGATAATCTGGCGGTTGCCAGGCTGCCCACCGACAACTCAAATTTGACAAAGTTTCTTTCGATGGTCGAATGTGAAGGTCAGAGAGAAGAAATCGAGTATGTTTCCAGTGACAGCAATGGCTTGTTGGTAATCGTCGAGTGCAATGATACCGGAGCTCGTTCACATACATCTCATCACTACAATGTAACTGACGAGGAATATTTCCGATACCGTTGGCCCGCAGGGACAAAAACAGCGGACAACCGCGATGCAATGCACAAACGAGGCTGGACATATTTCAGGATTACGGGCCATATCAACGGAGAAAAAGTTTCAGGTGCCGGAAGAATTCCTTTTGTCTATGCTGCATGCAGGCAATTCCACCCCTGGTTAAGATTGAATGTGGCAAATCGACTGGAGGTTGTAAACACCATCGCAGGTGCTGGCGTATATAATGCCGACAGACACACATTCACAACTTACCCCGCGGATGCTTTCTTTAAAGGCCTCGCCAGACCCTGGATGGGATTACATACTATCGACACCATACGCCGCGATGCTGCGGAACAACAACTGCCGTTCGAAACGAAATATACGCCCGGCAGTCCCAGAGCAGAGGTTATTCTTGTCCACGAACAAAACAAAATCATCTATACCATCGATATGGAAAAAGACGTTGTTGAAAAGATAACTTTTTTAACAAGCAAAGGCACCTACAAAAAAACAAAGGCAGAGCTGAAATTCTTCTACCTCGACGACGTAACACAGGCAGGTGTTGAGTTTACCGAGCCGAAGGAAAAAGATTATGGAAAACCGCAGCAACAAGGCCCTGGCGTGCTCTGGCTCGTGCGGTTGGCAGAAGGCGGCTTGAATTGAATGTGGGAATTGGGATTTACTAATAATATAGGGCATACCGCTGTCTCTCCGCATCGCCATAAGGATATAAAGATAAAGCTGCGCAAAGCAGTCTCTCCGCTTGAACTTTTGGCAGTAATTGCCATCATTACGGTGTTGGCGGCGGCTATGATGCCAGCGTTGAGAAAAGCTCGGCAAAAAGCTGTCGCCGTCCAGTGCATGGACAACCAGCGCAAAATCGTCATCGCCGTAAGTGCTTTCGCCTCAGACAACAACGGCGAGTACCCCGAATCGGTTGCTACCATTGGCCTGCTACAGGAGCATTGGAACTGGCAGGAGCCGACAATGTTGACTGCTTACCGCCCCCTCAATCCTAATCTGCATCGTTCGTTGAGCGCTTACCTATACAGCTACATCCAGGACACAAGCATTATATCTTGCCCTTCCGCTCCTCGGAAATACAAGTTTTTACAGCGGGCCTGGGATGCCGGAGATAACTGGGATAACCCTGACACGCCCACGTCGCAGGATCCTGTGATGGGGACATACTGCTTTTATTGGAACTACATAGGTTTTCTCGATGCAAGACCATATCCATTTGAAGGTCCGCAGAGTATCTCGTGTGAGCAAGGCCGGAGCAAGCTGCTCGTAAGCGATTATTTTGGTTTCGGCCATTGGCGAAATAGGCTCATCTACGGCGACTACAAAGCTTACGGTAGTTGCGAGAGATTCAAAGCCGCTTCCGTTACACCCGGAACAAGCGTCTCATCGGCCTATTGGTCCAGACGCTCTGATAATTCAAGTATCACTTTGCGTTCACTCGATATCGAATTGCACGCTGCCTACGCTGATGGCCATGTCGAATGCTATTCACCTTCGCAGACAATAGTAATGAAAGTCTCGCAAACTCCTGATGGCACAGTTCCCTATCCCGCTGACCTCGGCCCGGGCGACTTTTACCTGCCCGAAAACGCTCTTCGTTGAGATTTTCGAGCTTTAAAACGCTTTTTTTAGGCTAAAAAATGGAATCAGGGCTTTTTAGTAAGGATTTTTTAAAAATTTTCAGAAAAAAGTGTAACAAATTACTGTTTTGCATGCCCTTAAGTATAGAAGCCCCGCTTCTTGCTTTTGCAAGTAAGCGTAGGGCCGTCTTAACTCGTCACGGCATAGGCCGTGCCGTAGCCGGAAAGGTAAAAAAAGTGAAACTAACCAAATACAAAGATATTTCACGCATTTTATTACTGGGAAGCGAGCCGGATTACTTTTTCAACAACAGTTCTGCCATTGAGGGCGAATTGGGCATAGGTACGAACATCGGCAGTGTGGTTATATGTGCGTGCCTGTGCCATCATAATATATTAATCATTAATTTTTAAGGAGATGGAAAATGAACAAATCTGCAATAATTATCGTAATTTCAACCCTTTTGGCCTTACATGGCACCTGTCTGGCCAGGAAGCTCATTGTGCCAATACAATACTCCACTATCCAGGCGGCCATTGATGCCGCGGAGGATAATGACTCTGTTGTTGTCTTACCCGGTACTTACACTGGCGAGGGCAACCGGGAAATTGAATTCCTTGGTAAAGCCATTACAGTCCAGAGCATTATCCCGATAGATCCTCTCGTAGTCGCTGGGACAATTATCGATTGCATAGAAATAATAGGTTACGACCCCTACGATGGCAGTCCCATAATCGAATTCCATTACGGCTTTTACTTCCGTAACTATGAAGATGCCAATTCTGTTCTCGATGGCTTTACGATTACCAACAGCAGCGGGGCAATACAGTGTCTTAACAGCGGCCCAACGATTACAAACTGCATAATAACCGGAAACGGTGGTTATGAAGGCGGTGGGATATCCTGCTATGGGGCGAGCCCTTCAATTACCAATTGCAGTATAACCGGAAATAGTAGTAATAAAGGCGGCGGAATCTACTGCGGCTATGACAGCAGCCCGACAGTTGCCAATTGTGTTATCAGCAACAACAATAGCAGTGGTCGCGACGGTTATGGTGGGGGAATATCTGTTCGTGAAGGTCTTTGCCTTATTTACGATTCCATTATTAGCGGTAACACTGCTAATATGGGTGGCGGAATCTACTGCGACTATGATGGCAGCGTAAAGGTTACTGATTGCGCAATAACCGGCAACTCAACCGAACGTGATGGTGGAGGACTATGCATCTACAGCAAAAGCGGCACAAAGATTACCGGTTGTACCATAACCGGCAACTCAGCCATACGCGATGGCGGCGGTATATACCTCGCAAGTAGATCATCAACAGTAACAAACAGTATTATTTGGGGCAACGCCGATAGTAGAGGCATAGGCCAATCCGCTCAAGTTTATGGTGGCCAGCCGGACGTGTGGTTCAGTTGTATCCAGGATGATAATCCCGATGATGCCAACGTTCCATTCGATGAAGGATTCAAGTGCAACATCGACGACGACCCCTGCTTTGTTGTGCCGGGGTATTGGGATTCCAACGGTCTCTGGCACAAGGGTGATTATCATTTGCTTGATTGTTCACCGTGCATTGAAAATGGAAATCCCTTTTTCACATATCATCCCGGCGATTTGGATATTGATGGTCAGCCGCGCCTGATGGGCCGCTGCGTCGATATGGGCGCGGACGAATTTGAAATTAAAATGATAATTGTTACTAAACCAAAGGGCAGTGAAGTCTGGGCCGCAGGCAGTACTCACGAAATCAATTGGGATAGTTTCAACATAACCGGCATGATTGATGTTTCTTACAGCACTAACAACGGCATCGACTGGATAAAGATTGACAGCGTAGCCGATACTGGCAATTATATTTGGCATCTGCCGTATGCGGTCGATTCCAACCAATGTCGCATTTTAGTTGAGCCAAACACACCTGTTACTAATCTCATTTGTACCAAAAGCGAGCCCTTTACAATTCAGCCTTACCGCAATTTGCCGCCTGTACCGTGGTGGTCGGGATACCAGCAAAGGAAATTCGGGCCGAGATTCGGCTGTGTGAAATGGAAATTCCAAACCGATGGGCCGGTAACCGCAGGTGTTGCTATCGGCTGTTTTAACAGGATTCACATACCCTGTGAAGATGGAAAATTATATACTCTAAGTGCCAGCGGCAGATTGTTGTGGACTTACGATACCAATTCACCACTCGTTAGCACACCGGCCGTGGACCGTAGCGGAACGGTATATGTTGGCGCAGAAAATGGAAAGCTATATGCGATTGATAGAAGAGGTCGTTTACTCTGGACGCACACTACCGATGGGCCTATCTATTCATCTCCAGTTGTTTCATTTGACGACGCATTGTGCAGGTTCTCATATCCTCCCTGGCAACCATGGCCCTGGGAACAGCAAGTTGATATATTTGTAGGCTCAGTAGATGGCACACTTTATGCTTTAGCACAGGATGGCAGTGAGTTGTGGAGCTTTGAAACAGATAGCTTATCTTCAGTAACCACTGGCGCCATATTTGCTTTTCCTGCGATAGACCATAATAACGGTCTTTATATCGCCGGTATATATGACCCTAATCTCTATGCACTTGATACAAACAATGTCAATATAAAATGGAACCGCAGTTTTACCAACCAGAACCTCGGTGGAAGGAGACCCTGGCCTTTTGCCTCGCCTGTTATTGCCAAAAATGGAACTATATATCAAGCCTTTTTGTATGACCCCAATCTGTATGCAATCGACCCGAATAATGGCAGCATAATTTGGGCGTTAAATCTGGCCGACCCCTGCTCCGGCTGGTTCGAACCTGATTATGTTCAAACTTACGGTCCCGCCCGCTGCTGGTCAAAGCCGGTTGTCGCTGCTGACGGCACAATTTACGTAAGCTTTGATGACCCGTATATAAGAGCTGTTAATCCAAACGGCACTATCAAGTGGGTAACGCGCCTCGGTATGATGGGTGGTTTTACATTGACCATTGGCGGCAACGGCCTAATCTACGCTGCCTGTGATGATGGTTGCCTCTACGTGGTTGACGACAGTGGTGAAGAAATCGCCCGATTCGAAAGTGGTGGCAGTCTGAGCTTCCCGACGATAATAAAGAGTCGAACGATTATAGTCAGCGATGCCAACAATGCGGTTTGGGCTATCGGCCCATATCACTGCTGGGGGCGGCTGTTAGTCCTGCATAGGCCCGAAGACTTGAATGGCGACGGGAACGTGGACAGTCTCGACCTTGATGAATTGACTGCTGACTGGCTCGGCTGCACGGACTATGGACAGACCTGCGATTATTACGGCAACCTGAAATATCTCAAGGGTGATATGAATAAAGATTTTTATGTCGATTTTGCTGATTTTGCGCAACTGGCAAATCGGTGGTTGAATAAGGAGTAAAAAATTATGAAATCGGGAAATATATTTACAAAAAAAGATATTATCGTTGTTCTGTGTTGCGTCGGTTTTCTCTTGGTCAATATTGCAGCCATTGGTGAAGGAGGCCGAAAACGGGCCAAAGAGGCCGTCTGCCTTTCAAACCTCCTCAAATGGGGCCAGATTTTCCAGGCCTACACTGCTGACAACGACGGCTATTTCCACGGGAGGTCAATTGGTTCAAGTTATTATAATCTATGGCCATACGTCTATAAGCCGTATTACTTAGACCCGATGGTGCGCTTCTGTCCGACAGCCGCAAACCCAACTCTTGTCTGGGGTCCGTTTGGCACCTGGAACCTCGGGCTTGGTTCGTGGGCGGATCCAAATTATTGCGGCAGCTACGGTATGAATCGCCACATTGAGAATATGGGAGGTAGTTTTGCGTCGGACCCGTCGTTCTGGAGGCGGGCTGATGTAAAAGGTGGAGATAAGGTCCCCATACTTATGGATTGTCAGTATTTTTATTATTGGGCCAGTGCCAACGCCGCCCCACCCTCGTATGATGGTGACTTTTCCAATGAGATGCAGTGGTTATGCATAAATCGACATACGGGGTATATCAATGCTGTTTTTTTGGATTTCTCCGCTCGCAAGGTCGGGCTTAAGGAGTTGTGGACGCTGAAGCACAGTCGAACATACAATACCTGCGGCCCGTGGACCCAGTGCGGCGGTGTCCAGCCGAACGACTGGCCGGAATGGATGCAGGATTTTAAAGATTACTGAAATGCTGATTAGTCATTCGCAGTCGGGAAACGTATCGCATCTATCCAAGCATGGTGCTCGCCGGAACCATCATGCTCGAAAGACCATTCGAACGTGTGCATACCGGCGTTGACAGGCATCGAAACCAAAGACCAGCCCAGGTCACCATCCCAATAACCATACCATTCAAATACCTGCTCCCCGTCAATGTAGAACCTGAAATCCCCCCCGCTGCCGCTCTTCAGCATAAAATAAATCCTGCCTTCTCCACAGGTAACGGTCACCCCCAGAATGCTTTCAGAGAACGAGTCGGCAGACATTGCGCTAAAGCTGCCTTCGAATTGTTCATAAGAAGTTACAATCCATGGGTAATTGACGCTATTTTCCCAGGGCAGATTGCTGAAATCGCCTGTCTCAAAATCTTCGTCATATTCGATTATATTCTCGGCTATCCCCCAATTCCCGGCCAGACATGCAAAATCCTGCAGGTTAACATGCCCGTCTGTCCCTGCTATGTCGCTATTGTGCCTTACGCCTGACAGCAGCCATTCATCCGCCAATGCTTTCAGGTCCTCAAAGTTTACAAACCCGTTGCCGCCCGCCGGTGCCACATCGCACAATGCGTCCCAGTTCGCGTCTCCTTTGTGGCTCATCCACGCATTCGCAAACCGTGCAAAATCCGGCATATTCACAAAGTGGTCCCTAATCGCCGGGGCAATGTCCGTGCTGAGTTCATTGCGTAACCAGTCTTCACATAGATAGTGCAAGTCTTTGAAGTCAACATCCCTGTCACCATCAATATCACCACATAACATTGTCTTGTTTCCAAAGTCTAATCCGCTCGTTGTTCGGCCAGGTAATGCTGTGGTATAATAATCTCTGCGATAAAGAACAACATGATTCGGTTCTGTGATGCCAAGTACCCGGCCATCTGCTGTTATCGCCGTCTCTCCCCTTGTGAACTTCTGATATGATTCTTTTATCATGCCTATATTAATATTATCCAATAATTCCCACATTATCGTATCAATTAGGAACAGATTTTTATTCTCGTAATGGAATTGGTAGAACAGGTTGTTGGAAGGGTCGAATTCAGCTCCCATTCTGCTGTCATCCAGTCCCATTACCATGTTGAAGTCTAAATCAACAATCCGGCAATGTTCTTTCAATTGTATCGCTGCCATCGAGCCGTCGTTATTCAACGCTACCGGTGATTCATGAAGATACTCCCAGAACCTGTTTTCACCGATGAATGAATTACTCGCAGCATCATATACTGTCACCCAGCCGCCTGAACTGTCACCTATAAGCAGCATTGTGCTCCTGTCGTGTGAGCGGACCAATCTCATGTCGTCATCTACTCTGTCCGTCCACATAATCTTAGGATGAGTAGTAATTATATCCGTGCTCGTGTCCAGCACATATAGCAGAATCGTAATAATGCCTTCAGAGCTGCCTGTAAACAATGCCACTCCTTCTGACCCGATTGCAATATCGTAGCTGCTATCCTCGTTTTCCCCAACTGCATAGGTCAGGTCGCTAACATTCAGCGTGTTAAGATTGATTTTATGCACAACGCCGTTGCCGTCTGATAACTGAGTGTCCGCCACATAGAGCGCGCTGAAATCGGCTGTTATGTCCATCCCGTGGGGTGAACCGCCGACTGCAATTGGCAAAAGAAATTCGTTAGTGCTGAGGTCGAACCGCTCTATTGTGCCCGATTCCGTTCCTATGTAAAGAAGGTTACGCAAATTATCAAAGACAATATCTCTCGGCCGATTAACATCAACGTTGTGAGCCCATCTCAGCCCCGGCTCGGTGCATGTATATCCTTTTTGTTGAACCTCCCTGACAAAATATTGGCCATACGACAAATTGTCAATTGTCCAGTTGCCGTTCGTGTTGGTAACGGTTGCCGGTTCTCCTGCATCCTGATGCATATCGCCGTCCAAATCAACATAAATCGCCTGGTTTGCTTTCCCCGGCTCATTCGCATCACGTTGACCATTTCCATTCAAATCCTCATACTTAATACCAGTCAGCGCCCCTTCACTGTCGAGTCTGTTTCCAAAGTTCGCTTCTATATTTTTCTTGCCTATCCACACTCGGTGGCCGCCTTTGGTCCCGATGCCGCCGGTTAACGCATCAAACCTAACGTTTTCATCGATTGTCTCGAGTGATATCATCGAGCCGTCATACCTGTGTGTTACTGTCATTTCATCCATGCCGAAGTGCGTCTTATACAAAACTCCCTGCGTATATGCCGTTGAAGCGCGAATTGGTAGTTGCTGCGCAATTTGTCCAACCACATTTGCAGTGTCAGGCTCTATCTCGTACAACGTCCACGGAACGGCCAAATTGCTTAGCAGCACATCCTCGTATGGGTCGCCTGCCATTCCGTCACCGGCGCCTTCGGCAAGTAAATCTCGCGATGTCAATTCCTTCGTGAACGCGTCATACCGGTTCAAATACGTTACCCACGGGTCGCCGTAAGGTATCTCAACCGAAACGATGTAGAGAATTCCGTTGTGCCATGTGCCTCTGGACGCAATCTCGTTTGTCGGCAACTCAAGAACACCTTCATCAAGCACCAGGCCCGTTTCACAGTCTATCTCAAAGAAGAGACTATCGGCTGTTTCCATACTCGTCAATCTCAGAGGACAGTAAAACAGTGTACTGGGACCGGCAGCAAGAATGCCGCCGCCGATTATAATCGACTCAAAAGGCGCGGCAAAACTATCTTCTATTGTCATCGTACCTAAGTTGACCTCATTAATCATACTTTTCTCGCTGCTTCCACCTCCTGAGAGCCCCCATAGTCTACCGCTTGTAAGGCCGGGGTATGTCTGGAACCAGCCGGTCTGAGGCACTTCCATAACATTATAGTAACCCGGATCGAGGTCCGTGAATTCATAATAGCCACTCCCGTTTGTTGTTGTTTTTGACTCGCCTGTATCCCATTGGCCGTTCTCGTTCTCATCGATGTAAATCTCCCACCCGCTTAATACGCCTTCGTCGTCGTCCCATACACCGTTATTGTTAATGTCGTGGAATTTGTATCCGCTGATGTTGCAGTTATGAATTTGGTAATTGCCGAAGTTCAATTCGATGTTGTTGTTTTCCTCAATCCATATTCTATAGTGGATTCCTCCTGCGCCGGGATAGGTGTTTATCCACCCCGCCTGGTCCACTTCAGAGACATAATAGTACTTGTTCGGCTCTATACCTGTGAATTCGTAATTGCCCAGACTGTTTGTGGTCGTAGTGATGTCGTTTGGGTCTATCTCACCGTCGTGATCCTCGTCAAGGAATATCGTCCAGCCGATAAGTCCCGGCTCTCCGCCGTTAATTTCCCCGTTATCATTAAGGTCGTTCCATTTCTTCCCGTATATCCGGGTTTGTGGACCAGCAGAGGCAATGTTGATCGTATAATCCTCAACTTCACCCCACTCAGTAGCCCCGCACGGACTGAGTGTCCCCGTCCACCTTATGCGTATTCGCATCCGCGTATTACCCGCAGCCGCCCCCACCGGCGGCGTAATGGTTGCCGTGAAAATCACATTTCCTCCGCTGACGGCAATCATCTCATCTGCATCGTCAAAATCCTCGTCCTGATTCCAGTCAATCCATATCCCGCATTGGTCACTCGAATCATAAGGGTCACCGTTGGTCACTGTTATCGCATAACTTTGCCCGATTTCCATAGTGGTGGATAGCGATGTGTAGTCAAAATAACCGTCACAGCCGGTTCCGGTATTGCTTATATCTCCGACCTCCACACTATCGATATTCAAACTCTCTGGTACTGAATCGCTGCAGCCTCCTGAAGCACTGCAATACTGCCCAAAAGACGCTTGGCCTAAAATGCAGACAACAAACACCCCAAGAACCACCCTTCTGATTAACGAACCCATATTTGCTCCTCCTAACAGATAAATGTGCTAAATGATCTCCTTGTTTCAAAATTGATTATACTTTCTTTCTGAATTACAAGCAAGCTTTTTTAATCGTTAATCTGTATCTAAAAGAGTTCCTCTGATGGGGTACACTTCACGCCTCACGAGCCATGTGCCTCGTCACGATCAAATATGCATGGGGATTTAAGATTGTCCGATATCCTTGTCCGCCTCAAGTAAATTTTAGTGTTTCTTTATCCGTACTTTGTAATTCTACATTCGATATTCAAACAGCTTTATCTAATTCTTGTAATTTGCGCCTTTGGCTATATAATAAGCCCAGTCAATAATTACGGAGACAAGATATGGCTAAAATCACCAAGCTTGATGATATTGTTAGCTTATGCAAACGGCGGGGCTTTATATTTCAGTCCAGTGAAATCTACGGCGGGTTAGCAAGCTGCTACGACTACGGGCCGTTAGGTGTTGAGCTAAAAAATAATGTCAAAAAGGCCTGGTGGAATTCGGTCGTTCAGATGCGTGACGACGTCGTGGGTTTAGACTGTAGTATCCTGATGCACCCTTTGGTGTGGAAGGCATCCGGCCATGCCGACAAATTCGCCGATTTGATAGCGGAATGCAAAAAATGCAATGTTAGAACACGTGTCGACCACCTTAAGGAGAAAGTTGCGGAGCAGGCCGAAGAGCACACCGAACACATCGCAATCGATACAGCTATGGCCAAAGCGAGCGATTTAAGCAATAAGGTATGCCCAAACTGCGGTGCAGTCGGTCAATTCACCGAGCCAATGCCTTTTAAGCTGATGTTCGAGACACAAATGGGGGCCAACATTGATGACTCGATGACGATGCAGCTCCGCCCCGAAACCGCGCAGGGAATCTTTGTCAATTTTCGAAACGTCCTCGATACTACCAGGGTCAAGATTCCTTTCGGAATTGCCCAGATAGGCAAGAGTTTCAGGAATGAGGTAACCACCAAGGCTTTTATTTTTCGTACGCGCGAATTTGAACAGGCTGAGCTTGAGTTCTTCTGCGAGCCCGGCACCGATGAGAAATGGTATGAACACTGGAGGCAGGCACGGTTTAACTGGTACATAAATTTGGGTCTGAAGAAAGAGAATTTGCGGTTTCGCGAGCACGAAGCCGATGAGCTTGCGCATTACGCCAAGGCTTGCGTCGATGTCGAGTATAAATTTCCGTTCGGCAGCGGAGACTGGCAGGAACTCGAAGGCATCGCGAACCGCACAGACTACGACCTGCGACAGCATCAACGTGGAATGAGAACACTCAATAAGTGGTTTGAAAACAACCAGGATATTAACAAAGTAGAACTGGCCAGCGAGGCGGACGATTACGAAAAAGGGCCGCTTTCATACTTCGACGAAGAGCTGAAAAAACGCTACATTCCTTATGTGATTGAGCCAAGTGCCGGCATAGACAGAAGCGCTCTGGCCTTTTTGGTTGATGCATACGATGAAGAGGAGGTTCGCGGGGAAAAAAGAAATCTTTTAAGGTTTCATCCGACCCTTGCGCCTGTGAAAGTCGGAATTTTCCCATTAGTTAAAAAAGATAACATGCCTGAGATTACGCAGAGAATCTATGATGATTTGAAAGGATATTTCAATTGTTTTTATGATGAGAAAGGTGCGGTTGGCAGACGCTACCGCAGACAGGATGAGGCAGGGACACCGTTCTGCATTACTGTTGACGGCCAAACAAAAGAGGACAATACCGTAACCGTCCGCGACCGAGACTCGATGGAACAGGTTAGAGTTTCAACCAGCCAATTACTCAGTCACCTGCGGGAAAAACTGGAGATGTAAGAAGTGACCGAACAGAAAGAACAACAAACTGAAAAGAAAGAGGCCGGCATCATAAAACAAATCTTCAAATGGTTCATCCTCGGGCTGCTTTCATTGCTGTTAATTATATCTATTATCTTTCAGGCACCGTGGAAGGTGATAGTGCTATTCGCGGTTTTTTTCCTAGCCTGCACTATTCTACCTAAACCTTGCCGAAAATACTTCTGGTTATGTGTCGGTGGTGTTGTAATTGCATTGATTATCTGGGTCTTTTTGCCGGAGGAAAACGAAGGTTGGTGGCCATATACATTCGACGAAGAATTAGCTGTCCTCGAAGCAAAACACGCAATACCGGATGAGGAAAACGCCGCTATAATCTACTACCAATTATTGGAAGATTATAATGAATCTGTATTTAAGTCCAATCTTATTGACCCTAATCACATAGATTGCATCAAAAAAGAACTATGGTCAAGCGAAGACTGTCCTGAAGTAGCCCAATGGCTTAAGCAGCAGGAAGGAACAATCGCAAAACTCATTGATGCCTGTAAAATAGAACATTGCCGTTTTCCAATTATTGCCGACTTAGATCGCGTTGCCGGTATGATGCATCGGCTTGGACCAATGCAACAGTGGGCATTATTGCTGATTTGGTCGGCAAATAATGATATTGCTGAGGGACGAACGAAAAAGGGGCTTCTGAAATATTTCTCCTTACTTCAAATGGGAGAACACCTGAATCAGCAATCATCACTGCTCGAGTTTCTGGTCGGTGCTGGTATAGAGAGGAACTCAACCGGCCAGCTTAGAAGATTCGTCGTCACAGGTGATGCCACAAAAGAGCATCTAAACCTTATCGAAAAAACTTTAGCAGAAATTGAACACGACTGGAGTTATGACTTTCCCAGATTTCTTGAACACGAGAAGCTGTTCGCCAAGAATCTTTGTGGAATGTTTTATGATGTAAATCCGCAGGGCAAGACAAGATTAACCCGCAGTTCAGCCAATATAACAAAAACACTATTGCAACAAGATATGAAAGATGAGCTGGTTATAACATATTGGTATAAAAGGCTTATAAAGGCATCGGCTATATTACGCTGGTTTTATATGCCCTCTACGCCGCAGCAGGCTGGTGCAGTTGTTGATGAAATTTACGAGAGATATTATGCGATGGCTGAGCCGAACTTTGAATGGCAAAAAAGACCGAGAGAATTTTCTATAAGCCCAATCAGGTTGAACTACCTTTATATGATTGAGTTGCAGCTTTATGTGGAACCGGTTTTTTACAATATTCACAATATGTATCTTCGAACTGTCGCAAAACAAAGAGGCAGCAGATTAATAATCGCGCTGAGAAGTTACAAAAATAAAAATGGAAACTGGCCGGTAAGTCTCGACAAAGTCAAACTATCAGCCGCGGAGGAAATTTTCGTTGACCCGACAAATGGCAGCTCTTTCGGATATAAATCAGCAGGTGAATATTTCATGCTTTATAGCAAAGGCAGGAACAACATAGACGAAGATTGCAGATACACCTCCGATGACTGGCCGATATGGCCTCCTGCCAGCTCAATACGCTAAGCATAGAAGGAAAATAACAATGATAAACAGCAATAAGACTTATATATCTGAATTAAAGGACAATGTCGGCGAGGAAGCTACATTAACCGGCTGGCTGTATAACAGCCGAGCGAGCGGCAAGATTCAATTTTTAATAATCCGTGACGGCACAGGGCTATGCCAGTGCATTGCAGAAAAAGGCAAAGTTTCAGAGAAGCTCTTCGATGACCTGAAGCATCTCGGACAGGAATCTTCGCTTGCAGTAACCGGCACTATCCGGGCTGATGAAAGAAGTGTCGGCGGATTTGAATTGGCCGTAACAAACGCTCAAATAATTTCGCAAGCGGTTGACTACCCCATCACGCCGAAATCGCACGGTATCGATTTTCTTCTTAAGAACCGACACCTGCACCTTCGCTCGCAGCGCCAATGGTGCATTGGCAAGATCCGCCATACAATTGTTGATGCTATCCGCAGATTTTTTAACGACAATGGTTTCACCCTGATAGACACACCAATTTTCACTGCCATGACCGCCGAAGGTGAGCAGACACTTTTCGAGGCAGACTATTTCGGCACGCCAATGCACCTGACGCAAACAGGCCAGCTGCATCTCGAAGCCGCTGCAATGAGTTTCGGCAAGGTCTATTGCTTTGGCCCAACGTTTAGAGCGGAAAAAAGCAAAACCCGAAGACATCTTACCGAATTCTGGATGGTGGAGCCGGAAGTGGCCTTTATCGAACTCGACGGCCTGCTTGAACTGGCTGAAAATTTCGTATCATTTATCATTACCGAAGTACTGCAGAAAAACAAAGGCCAGCTTCAAACTCTGGGAGCCGATATTATAACGTTGGAGAAAATCAAACCGCCCTTCTACAAATTAACCTATACTGAGGCTGTTGAGATATTGACCGGACCAAAAGCCAAAGATTACCTTGCGCAGGAATTGCAGGAGCTGCAAAATCAAAAGCAGCAAATAGAAGCCAAAATCAGCGAGCTTGAAAATAAGCAGGCAGGACGGTTAAAGCAATGGCAGAAGGATAAAATCGCTGCTGAGCTGATCGAGCTGCGGACAGAGCTTTCCGAAACAGATGTGAAAATCGAAAACAATCCAAAACATGCAAAACTGGCGGCCGAATTTCAATGGGGCAAAGACCTCGGCGGCTCGGATGAAACTATCATCTCACAAATGCACGATAAACCGGTCTTTGTTACCCACTACCCAAAAGCAGCCAAAGCGTTTTATATGAAGACCGACCGTGAAAATGAAAAAGTCGTTTTGAATTTCGATATGCTCGCCCCGAAAGGTTTCGGCGAAATCATCGGCGGCTCAGTCAGAGAGGACGATTACGAACTGCTTCTCAGCAGAATCAAGGAACAGGGTCTGAATATAGATAACTACTATTGGTATTTAGATTTACGAAAATACGGCTCGGTCCCGCACGGCGGCTTCGGCCTCGGCGTCGAACGTACCATCGCTTGGCTCACAGGCGAAAAACACATCCGCCAATGCATCGCCTTCCCACGTTTGATGGACAAGGTATATATCTAAATATGGACATATAGTTCGACACAAAAAAATTAAAAAACAAACAGATTTTGCTTGTTTTAACGGTTTTGGCGTATTATTATGGGACAAAAGCTTAGATGTTTGCGGTAGTAGTCTTACCTTAATACCAATTTTTAAGGAGGTAAAGATCAAGAAGATTTTAACATTAAGTTTCAGTGTATTCTTCATTACAAGTGGATTTGCCTTTGCCGATTGTCCATTGGCAGACCTTACAGGCGATTGTTTTGTCAACTTTGAGGATTTTGCCATGATGGCCGAGTGGTGGCTGGAAGATTGCAATTCCTCCAACAACTTCTGTGAAGGGGCGGATCTTGACTTACCAAGCCAGATTGATGCTAACGACCTTTCAATCTTTGCCGCCGAGTGGCTGAGAGATTATGCCTTCTATGTCTTTGTAACGACCTGGGACACGAACCTCGGAGACGGCACGACTGTTACCCTGGCGCTGGCTGGTGAGGTGAACGCTACTATCGACTGGGGGGATGGCACGGAACCCAATGTCGTCACAACTGCCGGCCCTCATGTGCACGACTATGGTGTTGACGGCATCTATACCGTCTCGGTTACAGGCAGCGTGACGGCTTACAACAGCTATTCCAATGGCGGCGGGATTTCCGAGCGGCAAAAGCTGGTAAGTGTTGACAACTGGGGGCAAGTGGGTTTTACAAGTATGTACCGCGCGTTTGATCATTGCAGAAATCTCGTTTCAGTGCCGGCTACCTCGGGCGGTATTAAAAACGTCACCGACATGAGCTATATGTTTTCCTATGCGTATGACTTCAACCAGGACATAGGCGGCTGGGATACCTCCAGCGTCACCGACATGAGCTATATGTTCCACTGGGCGTATTACTTCAACCAGGACATCAGCGTCTGGGACACCTCCAGCGTAACCGACATGAGCTATATGTTTTACACTGCGTATAATTTCAACCAGGATATCGGCGGCTGGGATACCTCCAACGTCGCCGATATGAGCGATATGTTCTACTATGCGTCGTCATTCAACCAGGATATCGGCGACTGGGATACCTCCAACGTCGCCGGTACGAGAGGTATGTTCTACTATGCGTCGGCATTCAACCAGGATATCGGCGACTGGGATACCTCCAGCGTCACCAACATGGATGGGATGTTCGGAGGTGCGTCGGCATTCAACCAGAATATCGGCGGCTGGGACACCTCCAGCGTCACCGACATGCGCGATATGTTCTACTCTACAAACTCGTTCAACCAGGACATAGGAGGCTGGGATACCTCCAGCGTCACCGATATGGCAGTTATGTTCTGCGGGGCGTACGCATTCAACCAGGATATCGGCGGCTGGGACACCTCCAGCGTCACCGACATGGGAGGGATGTTTTGGGCTGCGTATGCATTCAACCAGGACATTGGCGGCTGGGATACCTCCAGCGTCACCAACATGTATGAAATGTTCTACTATGCGTCGGCATTCAACCAGGACCTTTCCGGATGGTGCGTCACAAATATTCCTTCTGAGCCGTATAATTTCGATACCGGCGCGAATAGTTGGTTAGACTCTGATTGGAGGCCAATCTGGGGAACCTGCCCATGATACGGGGCCTGTGCCTTAGGTACTTGTGTCTTAGGTGCACCTGTCCTATGGACCCCGCCATAAGGCGTCCCTTAGCGGACTTATGGGGAGCAGGATTAAGCCCCCGCGGCGCCTGAGCGGAGATGAATCAATCAAAAGTGGGGGTACTTGTTGAGAAAAATCGATTTTTTTCAAATTTTTATATCCCCTTTATTTACAAATACTTACAAGATTTTTGCTCCCGAAAAATCCTCGATTTTTCGACTCAAACGCGCGGGTACCTTCTATTGTAGAAGGAGGTATTTTTCCGCCTCCGGCGGAGTTTGAAAAGGAGGCAATTTAGTGAAATAACTATCCGCTATTAAAACTTGTTTGGAGCATTTGAAAATTTGATTTTCGAATTTGTTTCGGATTTCGATATTCGGATTTCGAATTTTTCACCGTACTTCGTAGAGTTAGCGAAGAAGGAAGCGATGGTCGTCTGCGCAGAGGAAGAGTCAATCAAAATGAACAAGAAATGCAAAACGAACCCAATTTCTAAAAAAGTCAAATGGTTATAACGGCAGTATCTGCAACGGATTACAACGAAAAATGCACATTGGATATTTGGTCAAAACGAACCCAAACGAACCCAATTCAAATCCGGTGTACTCTGCGTGAATTCTTTTTGTTTTTCACTTTTCTTTGCCCAAGCTATAATCTGGCAATGCAGGATTGGTTTATACAAAAGCTCTTAAACTGGGTTACAGAATACCTTACAAACAAGAACATTGATTCGCCGCGGTTAAGTGCGGAACTGCTGTTATCCTGCGTGCTTGGATTAAAACGGATTGAACTATATACACAATTCGATAAGTCCGTCACCAAACAACAGTTAGACAAATTGCACAGCTTGGTAGAACGGGCCGGCCGATGTGAGCCTGTCGCATATCTGGTCGGCAGAACCGAGTTCTATTCTCTGGAAGTTGATGTTACGCCTGATTGTATGATTCCCCGGCCGGAGACAGAGCTACTCGTTGAAATGGCCATAGAATTTTTGCGAACACGCAGCGGCAGACAATTTGTTTGTGATTTATGCACAGGCAGCGGCTGTATTGCCATTGCAATCGCCAGAAACTTCTCCGATTGCCGGATAATCGCAACAGATATTTCCGATGCCGCTTTGAGTGTAGCTGCCAAAAATATCGAAAAGCACCAGCTCGGAGAGCGAATCAGACTTTTATGCGGCGATTTATTCGACCCTCTTGTCCCTCATTTGGACGTTGAAGAATTTGATTTGATTGTTTGCAATCCTCCTTATGTAAGTGCTGCCGAGTTTGAAAATCTCGGTAAAAATATCAAAGATTATGAGCCGAGGTTAGCGCTGTTCGCAGGAGATGACGGCCTGGATATTTACCGAAGAATTGTTGAAAATGTAGATGCTTTCTTAAAGCCTAGCGCAGCATTAATGCTTGAGGTCGGCTACAACCAGGGACAGGACGTCAGGCAATTGTTTGAACAAGCAAATAGTTTTAGTGAAGTTACGATTGAAAAAGACTTTCACGGAAAAGACCGAATCATAATCGCTAAAAAACAGGGAATTGGTGGGTGATGCTGGTTTTTGAGATGGAAATAGGGGTGAGGGGTGTTAAAAGGGTGAGATTAGGCAAGATAGGTAAAGCAAAAACGTTCGAAAAACATTTGAAAATATTCAAAAATTGATACAAAACGTACGAAAATATTCAAAAGTTGGTGCAAAACCTTCAAAAATAAACAAAGATTTTGCGCCCCAGAAGTTTTGGTCGTCAACTAACGGGTATATTTTGGGGTAGCACTAAAAAACTTAGTTTTTCGGATTTTTTTGCTTGGCAATTTCTTCAAATAAAGAGAATATCTGAACACTTGATTCAGGAAGGGATAGTCCGCAAGAGGAAAACAGGAGGATATCCTTGTGTAGAATTTAAGCTGTGAGTGAGCTAAAATTATTGTTTTATTGAAGGAGGGCGCAGGATGAATAACAAAAGTTTTTTCAAGCGGGCGGGTTTCAGTGCGATTATCGTTACTTTAGTTGGGTTGACGGCTTTTGCGGGGCCAACACCACTAAACGGTAACTTTTCAACAGGGCTGAGCGACTGGACGGTTGAGTATGGCACTGTTACCGATGGCGGCGGTTTCGCCTTTTTCCAGGAGGATGAGTTCGACCTGTCGAGTACCTTGAGCCAAGAGTTTACCATACCAGCGCTGGCTTTGGAGCTTTCATTTGATGTGGAGCTATCGGCGGTACCGGGAGGCGATGACTATGGCTTCCCGTCGGATGCCTTTATGGCTTCATTGCTGGACCCTGTAACTTTCGATCCATTGGTCTCAAATCCGGGTTTTACGGAGTTCTATTATCTGGACAACACCGGCTACGAAGAGACAGTTGGTTCAGTTTCAGGTATCACGGTCACCCTTGATATCTCGGGTTTGCGTGGTCTGGATGCCCTTTTGTCTTTCGACCTGTGGGGCGGGGACGATGGGATGATCACCACCGCCAGTCTTGACAATGTGAGCGTTTTGGTTATTCCTGCTCCAGGTGCATTATTGCTGGGCCTTATTGGTACGGGTACGATTGGTCTTATTCGTAAGTCAAGAGTCGGAAAACTGATTTAAGGAAAAATAGTGGAGAGGATAAGCCGATGGAATGGCACAAACCTTTTTGCGGGAAGTCAGGTTCAAATTCTGGTTTTATGGGGAGTATGAAAGTCGCGCGCGCAAACTGCATTTTCAATCAAATGTTGTGAAAGAACGTAATGAAATAAGGAAGGAGTTATATAAAATGAAGAGTAGGAAAGAAATCTTCAAAGCGTTAATCTTAACTGTGGTTTTGGCGTTCGGTTGCAGTTCGGCTTATGCTGTAACGCTGCTTTTCGAGGATGGTTTTGAGAACATCGCTGTGGGAGATTACCCAGGTGAAAATGGATGGGAGGAGCTCACTGCCAACGATATGGATGCTTTTGTCTCTGATCGCCGCTCGTTTTCTGGAACTAAGTCTCTAGAATTTTGGCCAACGACTAATGAGGCGCCACAAACATCTGCGAGAGTAGACTATATTCGAATTTCAGAACCAGCTCAAGAAGGCACACCCATCAATTGGAGCTGTGCATTGTGGCTCGATTCGGTTACAAATGGAGCTATGATCGTTGTCGGTGATTTTGAAGAACCGATAGTCTCTGAGACTGGGTTTCGTGTTAGATATGCGTAGGCCATTTTATTCGACTTTGATCAAACGATCGTTGGCGGTAGCGATGAAACGACTTACGACCTCGGGACATGGGAGCCCGGCCGGTGGTACAAAATTGAGGTAAGGACTCTCATAAGTGAGAGCATGTGCGGCGTTTTTATAAACGGGACTCAAATGGGTTCCTTTCCTTTGTCCGAGACCAAGAGCGTCCATCATGTTCTACTTTTTGGCTCGTGTGAAGGTGCAACAGACCCTGAAAGATGTAGCATATACTTTGACGATATATGTATTGGGTACGAATCAATCCCTCCAGAACCTACCGTCATGGTGGATGTTCACGCGATAATTCCTGAGACATATATGGACATGAAGTATCCTGTAAACATATCCGTTACTGCACTAGATTCTTGGCCGGGAGGTCTAACAAATTTTGTTGTACATGAGAACAAAGACATTCATGCCACATGGGATATCCATGATAATGAATACTGGGATTTGTGGGCTGGAGAATGGAAAAGAAGACCTGAAGCAAATTGCAACCTCTATCAATATGATGATGTCTTGGACAAATGGGACGTCAAAAAGGAAGATTACCAATTTGGCCATGATGTGATCTCATTTGACCTACCTCCTGGTGAAACAGTGCGATTTTATGTCGAGGGCTATCACAGATGGTACTGGATTGAACCTTGGAATTGGGACAGAGTAATTGGAATTGTCGCCAGTTTGTTAGACCCACTTCATATCGTCGGACCTAGCCTGCTAGGTAAGCAAGCGGCTGATGCGCTAAGCGGCCAGCAACAAGTCGTTTACACTTATACAGCAACTTGCGAAACGTCAGAAGATACTGACACAACCACAGTGGAAGTACCTATAGAAAAATATATCCTTCTAGGCCAAAGTGTAGGTTTTCACATTGCAGGCTCCTTCGCAACTTTGGCTGCAAAAGCTCCAGGACCACATAGCCTACCATTGTACGCCCTAGAGGCTGCCTGCATAATACTGGGAGAAGAATGGTACGTATTAGCGTCAGACCCACCCGACTTTAACTACACTGAAGTCGCCATACCTGAGATACCTGACGTTCCAGATTTGAACATGATCGACAATCCAGACTTCAGAGAAGCCGCAGAAAAAGCCATTGAACTTGCAGCAACAGGCGTAGCTCTGCGAATATCACTGGAAAGATATGAGGGCGCCAAAATTGACGGAATACCGCAATATATGGCTTTACAGATGGAAGCTGCAAGGTTCTACCTAAGCAAAATGATGGGATTAACCCAGTGGTTGTCTGACTTCTGGGGGCCTATAAGCGCGGACTTGACAATCCCGAACTCACAGCAAATACAACAGATTCGTGACACACTTTCGCAGGACGGCTTACCTGATTTGGAGGTGACCATTCTCGCAAGCTTTGGATACTCCGCGGAGCAAATGACACAAATAGCTCAGTCTTTAGCCTCCTGCCTGATGAATATTTCACGTCTCCTCATATGATTAAGGATGCTCTTGACACAGTCGTCGACGGGCTCACGGAGTACATCCACTATATCGGGCCACCTCTGATTGACACGTTTGTTGACTTGGCTGCTGGGCGGATTGGCTATGACCGGAGGACGGGGCAGTTCAGTGTAAACGTTACAGTGACCAATACGTCCGCAGAGGTTATCGGCGAGCCGGTCTGGCTGGTGATTGAGGATATAACAAATCCAGCTGTTGTGCTGGCAGATGCCGACGGTACAACAATTGACGGTAAGCCATATGTTGAGTTGACAGCATTGTTAGGCGATGGACAGCTTGAGCCGGGTGAGACAGTCAGCAAGCGGATATACTTTAATAATCCGGGCAGAGTGCGTTTCAACTTCACGCCGAGCGTTCGCGGAGTGATTTTGCCTTAAAAGGAAAGTCTGGATAGACGAAGGGAATTTAGAATTGAGAATTTAGAATGTAGAGGTGCGGCAGGCGGGAAGAAATCAATAGAATATGACGGTTTTAACGTTATATTCGCTCAGTTTACCTCGGCCGGCTAATTCGGTAAGCTCGATGAGAAATGATATTCCGATGATTTGTCCGCCTATCTTCTCAATGAGTTTACAGGCAGCGGCCATTGTCCCGCCGGTCGCCAGTAAGTCATCCACCATTAAGACTTTCGCGGCTTTTTTCACGGCGTCGCAATGTACCTCTAATGTGTCAGTGCCATATTCCAAATCGTATGTAACAGTTTCGGTCTTGAAAGGCAATTTGCCCTTTTTGCGTATTGGTATGAAGCCAGCTCCGAGTTTTCTTGCTACTGCTGCTCCGAATATAAAGCCCCTTGCCTCAACAGCGGCAACATACTCAATATCTGTCTTTGTGAAGGCGGCACATAAAGCATCTATCGCTGCTGCATAAGCTTTTGGATTAGCTAATAAAGGCGTGATATCGCGAAATAAAATACCCTTCTTCGGCCAATCGGGTATGCTGCGAATGTATTTTTCCAGATTAATTCCTTTAGTCGTCACTTATCTCCCATCCCAGGTATTGTCAGGGACACGCTTCGCGGGAACCCTTTACTCTTCGTTCATATATTCATAAAGCTTGGTAAGAGCACCGCGCTGAATCTGGCGAATCCTCTCTCGTGTCAGGCCTAACTTTTTGCCTATTTCTTTTAATGTCATCGACTTGCGTCCATCCAGCCCGTAATGCGACCTCAAAACATCCGCCTCGCGAGGTTCGATTTCATTGAGCAATCCCAAGACCTTTGTCTGTTCTTCATCGGCAACCAATGCGTCCTCCGGCTTACCTGCATTTTGGTCCTGCAAAGTTTCCTCAAGCATTTGATTATCGTCTGTGCCGTCACTGCCGGCAGTATCCCTGACAGAGCTGAGGATTTTGACGATGTGGTGTATGATTTTTGCCCTCCGCAGCGGCAGGTGCATTATTTCAGCCATCTCTTCGACGTCCAGCGTCCTGCCGAGTCTGTTTTCCAGCTCCGACGTAGTATGCCGCCATTGATTGATAAGAGCAACCATATAGGTTGGAATGTGTACCGGCTGGACGTTGGCCAATAATGCACGTTTGATACTCTGCTTTATCCACCAGGCCGCGTAGGTGCTAAAACGTGTTCCATAGTCAGGGTCAAAGTAATCGACAGCTCTTATAAGGCCGAGATTGCCCTCCTCAATTAAGTCGCCAAGACTCATTCCTCGGCTCACATATTTTTTTGCGATATTAACGACCAGTCGCAGATTACTTCGTACCAACTGTTCTCTAGCCTGTGGATCACTTTTCTCAACGACCAATTTACCTAACAGATGCTCTTGTTCCACCGTCAGCAGCGACGCCTCGTCAATTTCTTTCAGATATTCTTTTATAGTGATATCAAATGCTATAGTATGCTCCTCCAACCAGCTAAAAAAGATTTTTCGATTCCGGCTATAAGGTCAAATTTGGTTTTGGCCTTACCAATCTTACAGAACCATTGGTTCTTTGCCAAAGACAGATTCATTTGAGGTATCGGTCAAATATACCTACAGGTTTAGCCGATTAAATGAGGCTGGCTGATATCGGCTGTTAAGCTTTAATTATCGGCCTTCTTCTCTGTATTACTATCGCTGCCAGTCTGACCATCCGCCAATTCATTATTTTGCTCAGTCTCGGCTTGCTCAGGTTCTTCTATCTCTTTTGCTTGTCCAGCATCATCGGCTCCAAGCTCAACTGTTTCAGTATCCTGCTCATTTTGTTGACTCAGCCCAGAGGTAACCTGTTCGGACTCACCTGTTTTCTTTTGTTGTTCTGCAGTCTGGCCCACATCAGCATCAGAAGGAACGGTCTGAATATCCATTGAGGTTGGTTTATGGACAGACTCGGATGCTTGTCCCTCGGCGGCCCACTGCACCCTTCGTAAACTCAAACCAATTTTACGTGCCTCAGTATCAACTCTTAGGATCTTAACCTCAATCTCTTCGCCCAACTTAACAACATCATGAGTTTTCTCGATCTTATGGTCGGCAAGTTCAGAAATGTGCAACAGTCCCTCCAAATCGGGTTCAAGTTCAACAAATGCGCCAAAATTGGTAAGCTTTGTCACTGTGCCTTTAATAATTTGACCCGGAATATACTTCTCAGGAATCGCACGAATCCAGGGATCTTCGGTCATCTGTTTTATTCCCAGAGATATTCGCTGTTTTTCCTCATCGACTTCCAGAATGACACATTTTATTTCCTGACCTTTTCGTAGGGTCTCACTGGGATGGTTATATTTTTTTGTCCAGCTCATATCTGAAATGTGTATCATTCCATCAATACCCTTTTCAATCTCCACAAAAGCGCCGAAATTAGTCAGACTGTGTACAACGGCGGTAACAATCGTTCCAGCCGGATATTTTTGTGAAGCAATCGTCCAAGGATTGGTTTCGGTCTGCTTCAACCCCAGCGAGATTTCCTGTTTCTCCTTGTTAACGCTCAACACAACTACCTCGATTTCGTCACCCAAATTGAGCATCTCGGATGGATGAGTCAGGCGTTTAGTCCAGCTCATCTCACTGATATGTACTAAACCTTCGATTCCATCTTCAAGCCGGATAAACGCCCCATAATTCATCACATTTACTACTTTTCCCTTCACTTTCGCTCCTATTGGATAACGTTCTTCAACACTTTCCCAGGGACTGGATGTTTTCTGTTTCAGGCCTAAAGAAATCCTCTCATTTTCCTTGTCTGCACCAATAACAACAGCCTCGATTTCCTGGTCAAGCTGAACCACCTCTGATGGATGTGATATTCTGCCCCAGCTCAAATCAGAAATATGCAACAGACCGTCCACGCCGCCCAAATCTACAAACACACCAAAATCAGCTATGTTTTTCACTACGCCTTTTCGTAATTGACCGACCTCGATCTCTGCAAGAACCTTTTCCTTACTGCTCTTGCGTTCTTCTTCAATAAGTTTACGTCTTGATACGACAATGTTTCGGCCTTCGACATCAATTTTGAGGATTTTGCATTTCACTTCCTTGCCAATGAACCTGCTAATATCACCGGGTTTTCTGATATCAACCTGCGAAGCCGGCAGAAACACAGGTACACCAATATCAACAAGCAAACCACCCTTGATGCGCCTTATAACCCTACCGCTAACAACATCCCCTTCCTTCTTTGTGTCGACAATCATCTCCCAGCCTCTGATGCGGTCGGCTTTGCGTTTCGAGAGCAGGATGAGCCCGCCTTCGGAGTCTGTATCTTCAAGCAGAACTTCGATTTCTCTGCCCGGTGATATCTCATCAGGACTATCAAATTCGCTCACATCAACGACCCCTTCACTTTTCAGGCCCACTTCAACAATAACATCAGTACCTATTTGCGATACGATTGTACCTTTAAGAATAGTCCCCGGCAAACGAGAATCGACCTTTGTCTGCAGGACTTCTTCGAGAAATTGATTTTCCTTGTCACTGAACATATTGCTGACCTGCTGGTCAATCATTTCTTTTGACAAACCTAATTTGTTAACTATATTTCTATCTACCATAAATTTAAGTTCCTTTGTTTAGCGTCCCCCTTCTGTCCGCGACAGAATACAAAGGGGTGCCAATTCATTCAATTTTTGCTAAATTTTCAACAAATTCTTCTATTATCCATTCCGGAGTCGAAGCTCCAGCCGTAACGCCAGCTACCTGTGACAAAGCTACATTTCTGCCAAAAAGTATACTTTTATCAAATTCGCTCCAATTTTGCAAGTGAAACGTTCGGCTATTATATTTTTTGCAAAGCTCCGCCAGTCTGCGAGTATTTGCACTTTCCAGGCCCCCGAGCACAAACATTATATCGACCTGCTTGCATAATTGCACAGCTGATTCCTGTCTTTTTATTGCTTCCCTGCACAAAGTGTTGATTACTTTCAATTCACTAAAGCCGTGCCTGCCTATAGCGCCGAGCATTCTGCTAAAGTACTCGTGACTTTGCGTAGTCTGACAAACAAGACCTAATTTACCATTTACGGGGAGCTTGTGTAAATCTGCTTCGTCTGCGATGATAATAACATCCCCAGCGCAACCCACCACCGCCTGAACCTCAGGATGATTTTCATCACCAATAACCACCACTTTATAGCCATCACCGGCAAGCTCCTTGGCTATTTGCTGGACCCTTTTAACCAGTACACAGGTGGCATCAACGATGTTAAGCCCCTTTTCTTTGAGCTTTGCTATCTGTTCAGGAGCAGCTCCGTGAGAGCGGATAAGAACCGTGCCTGACTGAATTTCTTGCACACTATTAACAGTTTTCAGACCTGCTTTTGCCAGTCGCTGAACCATATCTGAATTGTGAATGATGGGGCCGAGACTATAAACGTTTTTCTTATGCGTCAACACATCCTCAGCCATACTGATAGCATTTCTTACACCGGGGCAGAATCCGCAGTTTTCAGCAACTATAACTTTCATAAATTCGTTAATCCTTCTAATGATCGGTAAAATATTCGATAGATATCTTAACAGATTTATCCTTTTATTCAAATCATCCTGATGGAAACCATTGATTATCCGAAAATATCCCTTTTTCGGCTTGAAAGAAGTCAACAGACCTGCCCCATGTTGATCATCCAATGTAGTGCTATGCATGGGTAAATACTCTTACTGCGGTCGTAAAGAACCCCCAGTATTACTGCACCAGTTATCCGGGAAAATCCCTGCAGTGATGATGTGGGCAAGCCGTGCCAGGAAACGAACAGGATGGTGCTGGTTCCTATGGCTATCAGAGAATTATGCATGTCTCGTATCCGGCGCTGTAAAATTCCCCGGAACATTGTCTCTTCCGCCATTGATACGCATGCGAAATATGTTGCGAAAAACATCATTCTTGGCAGCGACCATTCCCGACATTCGAACAAAGTTGGCATCCGTGTTATAAAAGTGAAAACAAACGCCGTGACCATCGCCATAAATATACGCCATCGAGACGGAAGGGCAAACCCAATCTCTCGCGGTTTGTTTCCCACGCGCCACTCCCAAATTACCGGGACCGCAATCATTCCCATAAGCATCCCCAAACAGTCGAACAAAGGGAAATCAAGCCATGAATTGAAAATCCACCGGTCATCTACAACCAGAGCCCGTGAAACAGGCCGATTCAAATATATTGCCAGATAGCTGCTTACGTAGGCGATTGCCAATCCCGACACAAACAGGAAAATGGTTTCACACAGATATCCAGAAGATTTTCCTGATTGCTTCGTCACGGGGTCTTCCTAACCAAGTATGACTTAATCCATTCCGCCTGCTTAGGTTTTTTATTTTGTTTTATAAGCTCGCGCCATTCCTCATCGGTCAGACGCTTATCCATTTGTTGTTTAAATTCGTAGTATGAATAGACAGCCCCGATGCACACCGTCGCCTCCCCATCCACAGGACAGACCATATACAATTGCATTGGTCTGCCGACCGCTTCTTCGAGGGCCATCCGCGAGTTCAGGTCGGTGAAAACATCCGCAACGACAGGCATTTTGTTATCCATATCGGTCATGAATTCGTCTGATACATCTCGATAATGAGGTAAGCCGAACCTTGGGATGTGCAAGGTGTAATAAATGTTCTCGATGAATTTATATTCCTCGTCCGTCAAAATTTCTCCAGCCAATTCCTTTCGAGCGATCTTCTCCAGCTCTTTAAGATTATCCTGATATCCGACCAGGTTATGGCTTAAGGCGTTGTCTTCGGGAAACCCCAGCGATTTAATTCGGTTGTCGAGCAATGCGAAGCAGTCCTTCAAGGCGATGTATAATTCGGGAACTGGCTCAACATAGCCATGCGGCGGCGGGGGCGGCGGAGGTACGACGCCAGCCTTGCCCATACCCGCCCAAGCACTTTGCCTCTCGGCGAATGCCTGTTTCGAGTAGAGTATCGTGTCGTGGCGCAATTCCGTCCACGCTCCCAGTGCCGCGGTCAATTGCTTTAGTTTCCAGGTCTTTCCCTCCATTGCTTTCGGCAGGATACCTTTCGGCTCATTGGCCAGCATCCGAACGGCTTTTAACCTGCCTGTGTAAAGACCCTCCTTCCATTGTTTGGACTCTATGGGAGGCAATTCCTGCCGTAATCGGGCCAACTGCTCCTGATAACCTCGATATTGATTGTCCCCCACTGCTTTGAGCAGTTCATCGGCTTGAGGAAAAGAAAACGCAGAACATACATCCAATCCCCGCGGAATCCCTCTAATCGACATACCTCCGGCGTTCACTAACGTAAGGGGCCGGCTCGTAGAAGCAGAACCCAGATACTCATGCACATTATCATAAGTCAATCTTTGCATAATCTCGGAATCCAGCGCGTATCTCGTGCCCAAAACACGCATTCCTGCCGTTGATTCTTTCCAGTCCGGCCCGCCCTGACTCTGCGCCAGCGATTCAGTTGAGAGAATTCTCGGTTTGCGCAATTGGCCCGCTTCGGCCTTGAACTTTAATAGCAGCTTCCCGTCGTTGAGCTTTTCCTGACCTTGGCCATATATTTGTTTCTTAAGAGAAAGATATTCTTCCACGGTCAGGTCGTCGCTGTAGCCGGCAAACAGGGCAGTTGTTTCATAAATCCGCTTCCAGACATCAAAAGCTTTTTGCCCCTTTACCTGTGATTTGTCCAAAGCGGAGCAGATAAGCAGGGCTTGGAGCGTCTGCCTGTCAGAAACAGCAGTATCATCCGTCTTCAAACGAAATTCCATCCGGCCGTACCATGCCATTGCCCTGAAATATTCCTGAAACTCTTTACTCCGAGAATAATGCCCGCGTGGCTTATATTGTGTGTAATCCTCCCTATACCCGAATAAAGGCGATTCTTCGACCTCTTGAGCAGCCATGATTAAAGAAAGTTCCTGCATGATTTTGTCCCGCCAGGGGCCGGGGACATCTTTATAGTCTGATTCAATAAGCAAACCTTTACCGACAGTGAAAAACGCGGCGTTAGACAATGCTGCTTCGCGCAGAGGACCTTCATAGCGGACGCTGTATTCCATCATCCTGCTCAACAGCACATCTGTTAATTGAATCAGGTCATCGCGGAGGTATGCAATCTCAAGGAGACGCTGATACCAGTCAAAAACCAGATGACTGGAATGCAGCATCGCATCGCTGGTGACTAATATAGGCCAATGTTGGCTGTTGTAAGACCGGTACAAACTAGCAAGCTCATCCTGATATTGTGAAGAAACAGCCACAAAACCAAGTTCGTCCAGTTGCGCCTGGGCGAAGTCGGGCACTTGCACCTTGATGCGCTGTGGCTTGTCGTTTGCCTGGGACTGGCGCTCTGCTGGTTGCTGCTGAGATTGACCCACGACCGCGATTTCCGAACACACGGTAACCAGAATGATGATTAAGTACCTTCTCATATCTTAAACCTCCTATCTTGATATTGAATGCTTAGATAAAATAACGAGTCAGTTGTGAAAATTCAAAGATAATTTATGAGCTGAATATATAACATTCGCTGACAATGACAAGAATACCAGCATAGAGCGCCTGATTTGAGTGGTGGCGGCGATGTGGACCTTGCCGAATTTACAGCCAATTGTTTTATGGAAAGGTAAATCCCTTTGCCATAGAGCACTGGTCAGCAACGACTGACTCCTCTGCACTCAGTAAAACGGCAAATTCCATACCAGCTAATAGTTATACGGCTGCTTTCCTTGTTTTACCCTGCAGTCGTTCTGCATTTTTCGCAGGGTGTCAGTCAGGAGTTTTGCCAGTTTTCTGTCCCCCATTTTTTTGACCTGCCCGGCGGGTAAGCACTTTCCATATTGTATAAAGATATGTCTGCCCGGGCTAAATAGCTTTTTATGTCTCGACCAGGTCTCGAAGGCGCCGTCAATAGCAACCGGGACAACGGCGGCACCGCCCCTTCTGCATATTAGGCCGAAGCCGGGTTTGAAAGCCGTAATCTTTCCGTCATTGGAGCGAGTGCCTTCGGGAAAGAGGCAGAGTCCGTGACCTTGTTTTAATTTATCGATAACGACTCTCATTGCAGTCAGGTCTGCCTCGCCTCTTTTAACGGGTATGGTATTGACCGAAGCAATCAACCAGCCGAAGAGCCCCTTAAAGAGCGTATCACGAGCGAGAAAATGCAAAGGCCTCCTGATAAAGATTCCGCAAAGGACCGGGTCGAGAAAGCTTTGATGGTTACAAATCAGAACTAAAGGGCCTCGGTCGGGGATATTTTCCCGGCCTTGCGTGTGCAGCTTGAAAAATGTTACGCAGAAAACCTTGCAAAACCATCTCGCAAGACGAAACCATCTCATTTTTGGTAGTTCGTGTTTTTTCGATGAACTATGAACAATAAACTCTAAACGCGACACGACCTCTTCTACGTTTGAACCGGTAGTATCGATAACAAAGGCATCGCCGGCGGGTGTTAATGGCCCGACGGTCCTGTTTTGGTCGCTGGTATCCCTTTCTTCGATATCCTTTTGTATTTGTTCGAGTTCGTCCTTTGTTGTTCTCCCTTCGTCTTTCGCCCTTCTTCTTGCCCTCTCTGACGCCTGCGCGATAAGGTAAAATTTCAGATGAGCGTTCGGGAACGCCACCGTGCCCTGGTCCCTTCCCTCTGTGATGATTTTTTCCTCACCTGATGCAAATTGTCTCTGCATTTCCACCAGCTTCTCTCTAACTTTTGGGGCACCGGCTGCGTATCTGGCATTGGCGGTTACTTCCGGCAGTCTTATTTGCTCGGTGACATCAATGCCGTCTATTGAGACCGTCATTTTATTTTTTTCTGCGGCAAATTTGAAATTTCTCCTGTCTAAAACACCGAGCAGTTTCTCCTGGTCGCTCATATTTATATCGGCCTGCATTGCCGCTAATGTGACGGCGCGATACATCGCACCGGTGTCAAGAAAGCTTGCTCCGAGCCTTTCAGCCAAAAGCCGGGCAACGGTGCTTTTACCGCTTGCTGCGGGGCCGTCGATTGTAATAATCAAATCCGCCATCTTGGAAAATCAGCGATTCTATTTGAGATGCTTGTTGACCTTAACAACAATAATACTCGTATCATCGACCTGATGGGCAAGTCCCACAAATCGTCTTCTATACCCGAGGATATTCTTGACCATTTGCTCCGCTTCTAAGTTGGTAAACTTCTTTGCGGTTTCGAGCAAACTTTGCCTGCCCCAGAATTCATCATCAAAGTTAGCAGCATCAATCAGCCCATCTGTATAAAACAACAAACAATCTCCCTCCTGCAGCTTTAGGGTTTCAATCTCATATTCAGCCTGAGCCTCGACACCGAGCACAAATCCGCCCTTTTCCAGCTCGATGACTTGCCCATTTCTTATCAGCATTGTAGGCTCATGTCCGCAATTGCAGTAGGTTATAGACTCTTGTTCAGCGTCAATGATTGCATAAAAAAACGCGACAAACTCACCATCCTTACATTCGCCGCAAGCCATTCTATTGAGTTTATTGATAATCTCTCCGATGTTGTCTTTGCCTTGTTCGGCATCTACGTAGGCGCGTACGGAACCTCGAAACAGACTCATCATAATCGCTGCGGGAATGCCTTTGCCGATGACATCGGCTATTGCAACGGCGACGCGATGGTTGCTTAACCGGAGGAAATCGTAAAAGTCGCCGCCGACATCAAAGCAGGGTATATAAGTAGCTGCTATATCCAGCCCTGGTATCGAAGGCGCCTTTTCCGGAATCATTCTTCGCTGAACAACCCCAGCCAAACGTACCTGTTCGGCTATGCGCTGGCCTTCAATAGCTTCTGCATAAAGCTTAGCGTTTGTTATTGCCGCCGCGCACTGTGAAGCAACCGCTCTGGCAAGTGCAATATCATCTTCATAAAATTGTCTCGGCTTCGAGCTATACAGCCGGAGCACGCCAATCGCTTTACGCCTGAACTTCATAGCAACGGTGAGCTGGCTGACGAGCCCTTCTTTTATTGCTGCCTCTTTATATTTTACGCGGCCATCAACACGAACATCGTCCAACACCACGGCTTCACCCGCAAAGGCAGCCTTAATTACCGTGTCGTTCTTCGAAACTGTCCCCTTATTCCGGTACTCGTCACTGAGACCATAGGTGCTTCGCATCTTTAGGTCGCCAGCTTCTTCGTCCAGCAGTCGAATAGAGCAAGCCTTGACGCCAGCCATAATTTTAACTGCCGCCTCGGCAAGCCTATCGAGCACCTCCTGCAGTGAAAAAGTCCCCGCCACAAGCGTAGTGAGCTGGTAAATTTGCTCGTTTCTTTCAATTTGTTCTTTCGTCTTTTCTGCCATAATCAACCGTTATCGCCACTTGTTGTTACAAAACCAACTTCCGTAAGGGATACTGTGTAGAATTATACTTAAATTACGTCTCTTAGTGAACCTAAAATCCTATTTAGCCATTGTTAACTTGCAGTAAGAGCTTTTTTAAACTAATATGAAAGCCGTATGAGCCAAATTGCCAAGCATATAATTTTTATTGGCCGGGTCCAAGGAGTAGGCTTTCGTTTTACCGTTTTTAACATAGCCAATCGCCACGAACTGACCGGTTTTGTCCGCAACTTGCCTAATGGAACCGTTGAGATGCTCGCACAAGGTTGTACCGAAACAATCGACGATTGTATCCGGGATATAGAAGAAGAATTCAACGGATACATTAGGGAGACCAAAATCGAAGAAATCCCTCCCAACCCTCAATACAAAGACTTCAAAATCACTTTTTAGTTAAGCACTTGAAATTCTAATTTTTCCCTTGACTTTCAACATAGAAATCTGTACAATGGTTATTATCACACAAGTGAATGAGAGGGATGAAACAAGAGCAATTTTATATCAATCTACTAATGGCTTCATTGCGCGTAATATCGGTGTTTTACGAAAGGAAATAATAATGAAAACGCAATCAATCCACATATTGGCAGCCATTTTACTATACATTTATCCTATACCAGTGAGTTGCGCTGCCGCGGCAAGTTTCCAAGGCTTGGGTGACTTACTGGGCAATGAATTTGAAAGCGATGCTTACGGGATATCAAGTGATGGACATGTTGTTGTAGGGGCGAGTAAATCTCTCGAGTCTGATCCAACTGAAGCTTTTATATGCACTCAGACAGGACAGGCAAAAATCACGAGATTGAATTAGATTTGAGAAAAGATGCGGTTCCTAAATATTGGTTCTTAACATTCTTTGGGCTATTTGAATGATTCTCTGCCGCAGCGTTAAAGGGGCAAGCACTTGCACCTTATCACCGTAGCCAAGTATCCACCAAGTTATCTCATTAAGTCCATCGACTCGGAATTGAACAATTGCAGAACCATCGTCCTCAAAAGTGACTCTTTGTGTATGGTGCCATTGAACTTCTGCGACATTATGGGCCACTTCCGGCAGAAACCTGAGTTTGACATGATAAAGCCTGCCCTCCGAAATTAATGACCAAGCTCTACCAAGATGCTCCTTGATGTCAAAGTTATCGTCTTTAACAAAGCCTTTATTCGATTTGATTATTTCTTGTATCTGGTTAATCCTGAAAACTCGGATTCCTCTGTGGAAGCTTGATTTGCCTAATACGTACCAAGCGTAGTCATTGTAGATTAAATGATAAGGGTTCAGTTCAATTGCTATGGCTTTCTTTTCATGAGGCGAATAGTATGACATGTTTACGACTTGCTTTTTCAAGATGGCATCTCCTAGTTGCTCGAATATCTTATCAAATAACTCTATCTTTACCTCTGGTCTAGATTGTATGTAGATATTTCTAAGAATAGCGTTGCAATATTGTCTCATTTCATATAGAAGATTGTTCTCCAATTTCATTGCCCCAATTAAAGTTTCCTTTTTAAATGGCATTTGCATGCGACATCTCGCAGCGTGTATGAGCAAAAGCAAGCCTATTGCTTCTTTACGATTTAGATTGATGGGGGGTAGGAAGAAATTCTGGTCTATAGAATAAGTGCCGGTTTTTGTGTTATAGTGGTATTGTATGCCTATTTCCTTCAGTTCCTTCAGGTCGCGAAAAATCGTTCGCTTGCTTAGTGTGCACATTTGCGCCAAATCAACAAGCCGGTTATTTTGGCCTGACTGCAATGCAGTCAGAATCTGCAGCATTCTACCAACTCGACTTCGTTTCATAATGCTTTTCCTAAATTTTGACTTTTAAAAAATTCGACCGATTAAAAACACGTACACTGACAAACTGCAACCTATAAAATCCAGTTTATAATATACCATAACCAAGGCGATTCTAAAGGCTTAAAGACATATAATTTTTCTGAGAAAATTTGCAATATTTCATAAAAACATTCTTCGCAATTTCTTTTTATCTTGACATACGCTGCTGGGCCGGATAACATAAATTAGAGAAAATAGGAGGGTGAGTACGGAGGAGTGCAAAATGTATTGTATTTTTGCAATTAGTCGTATTCTTCTTTTCCGTTCCACTGTTTCTAATAACATCTTATGCAGGGAGTAAAAATTATTAAAAAAACAACAATTTTACTGATATTGTCTTCTATTACTTCGTCAGCTTTTGGGCTGGTTTCGGCAAGAGTATGCGAGGCTGATGGTATCACACCGTTTGACGGTCGAGACATAATGGTTGGAACCAAGCTCACTTTCGTTGTGGGTTCGAATGTTACCGAAGAATGGTATGGCGGTCAATTGATTATAGAAGAAGTAAATATGATTGATATCGGGTTTTTGTACGGCAGAGATTGTGATGGATATGAATGCCCTGGTTCCTGTTTGCCTGCAGCAGGTAAATTTCCTTATGCAGGGGAAATCCAATATCCAGGTTTTGGAATAGAGTTCTATGGTGGTGAAGAGCCAAATGTGGGTGATTGGTTCATTTTCGACTATAATGCTTTAGACATAGGTGATTGCAATGTCGTATTCTACGATTTAGATATTAGTGAACCAATCAATACTTTTACTTTTCACCATGTACGTACACGTGATTTCAATGGAGACACTATAGTTGGCTTTGCCGACCTTGATAAACTTACCTCATACTGGCTATCTGCTGATTGCAACGAGCCAGACTGGTGTGAAGGAACCGACCTCAATACCAGCGGTAATGTTGACTTTAGGGATTTTGCACTGTTTAGTGACTACTGGCTCGAAGCCACGGTGTATATTTTCCTTCTGAGCGATTTTAATAAAGATACGAGAGTTAACTTCGTTGATTTTGCCATGCTTGCTTCATACTGGGAGACAACAGATTGTGTTTATCCGGGATGTTGCCAGAGGACTGACCTTGATATTAATGGCAGCGTTGATGTCAATGATTTAATGCTGTTTTGCGAATTCTGGCTTGAACAAACCGAATAACATGGCCGATTTATAGCATTTTACCGTTTCTTGCAGGTATACTGCAAACCACATTTCACATCATATAAGGGAGAGCAAAAATTTGTTAGTAAAGTATAATCCGTAGTAATATCAGCGGGCATTTCACTTAAATATCTGCTTTTTCAAATTATTTTTGAGAAATTTGCAGAAAATCATCCGTATTTTCCGCTTCACAATCGCTAAATAGTAAAAAGGCGTTTAGTCATCTGGTCGATAACAATAGCATTATCGTTAAACAGATATTGTTGATATAATTTGGCAGGAGGAAACTATGAAAACGAAAAAAATTTCATTTCAAATTCTTCTTTTATTGTCTTTTTACAATATTGCCTTTGCAGACAGACCGTTGGAAAGAACCGAGGTTTTACATATCTTTCAAAAGCTGACAAATCAGTCTCAAAAAACCTGGATATCGGCAGGTACAATTGAAGCAAGGCACGAAGAATATAAGGCTCCTAAAATATCCGACCTAAAAGAGCTCAATAACCGAATCAGGCAAGAAATTGCTGAATACCAAAGTAACCAGGACAAAGTAGAATTGACTGAGAATCTTCAAAAGATGAGACACGATGCAATACCATTTAATGCTCGTTACGAGTTGTACAACGAATATACAATGAGTTCGTCGGTGGTCGTAAAATTTGATGGGGATAGGTTTTACTGGGAAATCAATGTAAACTCACGCACGGATGCAGTAAAACCAGGAAAAGACTTGGCAGGTAATTTTATGACCGAGCAGTTCAACCTTGACTGGAACGCCAGACGTATATTTGCCTGGGATGGTGAAAAGTATACCACTTACTTTTTGCCCGGTAATCACGCAATCGTTGATGCGGCAGATAGAACTCCGCATGTTGTCAACGGGCCGTTAACAGCAGGCATAATTCCTTGGGGATATGGGTATTACACGTATGATAACCTTTCTGATGTGGAATCATCTGCTGTTGAGAAATGTGTCGATGGCCAAATTCAGGTACATCTTACGCTTAACAATCCCGATGGCTCACAAATGGTATTTGTTATGGACCCGCAAAAAAATTATGCTGTAATATGCTGCCGGATAATTAAACTCGGTGATGTCATTGTCTCCAAACAATACTCCGACTACCAGTTGATAGCTAATGGTTGGATTCCATTCACCATTTTACTGGAGCAGTACGAAGCTGGGTCAAATAAATTATTGGCCCATGACTTGTGGAACATCACCAATATAGATGCAAACACCCTGGAAAGCTATGATTTCAAGGTCGGCTATGAAGATGATGCTTTGATAGAGCACTTTTCTTTTGACGACGACAAACCAGAAATGTATCGCTACTCACAAGGAGTTAATACGGACCTGCTTTTAGCTGAAAGATTGGCGTATGCAGCCTCTGAAGGTACGCAATTCCAAAACTGTGCTACTGCAGCATTAAAATATGTTGCTTCGCAATTTAGTAAGAATGTTATGGACCAACAGCTTTCTCAACTGGTGAATGAATCAGAAAAAACCACGACACTTTACCTAATGAAACAATTTGTACAAGGTTTGGGTCTTTACTGTCGGGCCGTCAAGACTGATATCCAAATGCTCAAGAGTCTGAACGGCTGTGAGGTAATCCTGCATATTCCCGGCAAAAAACATTTTGTTGCCCTTGAGGCAATCGATGATGAATACGTCTGGATGGTAGATTTAGCCAGCAATAAATTTTACTACCGGACAGATATCGATTTCTTTTCAATGGACTGGACAGAAGGCACTGCCCTTTTGATTTCCAACAATCCCATCGCAGGCGAATTTACTGAAATCGACGAGAGCGAGCTTGGAAATATAAAGGGTGCATACGGCTATCAATGCAATGTACTACGCCAAGGATACAATGTAATATTCTGTAGCTATATTGGTGGACTATGCGGAGGCTACTATAGGGAGTTCTACACAAGGTACGGCTGTGGAATTGCTGAAAGTGGAAGCTGCTCCCAGTCCCCAATGCTCAGGTATAAAAAATCACCCTGCATCGAGAACCCTTATAATCCTCTTGCTTGTGCTGTAACAGGTGTATGGACATGTTACTATATGCAGGCGTGCGAGTAGCTTAGTTACCTCGTCGAGTTATCAAGGCAAGCAGATGGGATGATAATTCCCATCTGCTTTTTTTATAGGAGCTCTTTGTTGACCCATCAGAAAAATAGCAATATAATAATGATTTATGAAGCGCCTTGCTTTTACACTCACTGAATTGCTTGTGGTCATTGCAACAATTGCGCTGCTTATGGCTATATTGCTACCTACATTAAGACGTTCGAGAGAAGGGGTCAGAGCTGCCGTTTGCGGCTCGAATATCAGCCATTTGCTTAAGGGCGTTCTTATTTATGAAACAGAAAACAACATACTCCCCTACAGCCTCGATAATAGACCCCCGAACCCACCCCAAGGTGGTTATCCCGGATTTTTCCAATATGATAGAATAGGATGGTGGTGGTTCAATTTCATAGAAGGATTTTATAAAGATTCTGATAGAAGAACGAATGTAGTTCGCTGCCCTTCAAAACAATTGAGTAAGCCCAGTCTTAGAAATAATATTCTCTGTGGCAATTACGGCATAAATCGTTCTATTTGTAAAAGTTTTGACGACAGGCAAAGCTACAGGGAAGAATTTGTTGGAACACCTTTACGCAGTTGCAACATAACACATCCAAGCGATGCGCTTTTGCTTGTTGACAGCGGCTACGCTATAATAAGCTGGTGGCATGCTACGGATGAGCCTCCTGTTGTCCTCGGTAATACATTTATTGAGGATGCTTCTTATGTACCGGGCCTCTGGATTAACAAGGACAGAAATTTATGGCCTGGCCAGGAAAAAGATGCCATAAATGGCCGGCATCCTAATAAAACAGTTAATGTTGGATTTGTAGATGGCCATGTAAGTCGAACAAAAGCTGATGATTTGTTCGTTGAAAAGGCAGGCAATGACTATATCAATAAAATCCCGCTTTGGATACCGAAGTGAAACGTTGCTGTCTTAAAAAGACGCCTCTTTAATAACTTCCTTTATTTCATTGTCGTTTAAATATTCAACCATCATCATGAGGCTTAAAATGTACTCAGCGTCAGAAGCCGACTTTTCATACCATTCTATTCTCTGAGGAATATTTGTCTCGGAATCCGCAAATACCCGCCACTTCTTGAACACGGTAGAGCTATCGTAAGCTCTTTCTATCCACGTCAAATCATATACTTCTATACCTTTGTTAGTAGTATCTAAGTCTTTAGTAGCTACAAGATTCCAATCAGCATTTTCTGGAACGTCAGATACGTCATAAAACGGCATTAAATCCAAAGTGCTGCTCATCTTTCTTTTGATATCGACAATAATATCATCGATTAATCTAACTGTTTTTATTATACCAGTATCCAGTTGCTTTGTTTTTCTTGTTTTATTGGCGATATCCCATAATACAGATTGCTTTGCAGTTTTAGTCACATATATATTTAGCGTCCTTGATATCCACAATTCCTGCGTAGGTTCTTTATTAGGGGGTGTGAAACTTGTGATATGAACGTTTCTGACTTTTTCAATGGCCTTGTAGATTCTTTCTAATGTAACAGCTTTGGCAGTTGGTATATTTTGAAATAAGATAACTGCCATCAGTATGATTGCCGCTGCCACAGCACTGGTTTTAAGCAATGGCTTAAGTTTCTCTATTGAGACCTTCTGCTTTAGAGTGGCGGTAAAATCAATGGCTGGGACTGGTTGCTCAGCTTTTACTTCTTCACGTCGTGTTATATCTACCCTTATCGGAAAACCGGCATAAAGGTCATCGGACTCACTAGCAATCCTAGTTTTGGCAGATTCATTTATGTGGTATGCTGTAGTGATTTCGGATTCAGGCTGCTCAACGATTCTGTACATAGTTTCATGTAACTGCTGCATTTTAACCAAGCACGTCGGACAGGTACGCAGATGCGATGTAAGAGATTCCCGGAATTTAGCGTATTGGTCGTTGGCAGGGTCAAGCCCATACGGAGCGACATAATCAAAGAAATCTCTTGCTGATACATTCATACATGGAAATTTATTTTCCGCTGTATTGCTCTTTAGTAGCCCTCTGAGAACTATTTCCCGACGTTGATATAATACCTTACGGCAATCGGGACAGATACACAGATGTCTCAAGACTTCTGAATCAGTTTCACTAAAAACCATTGATACAACTAAAGGGATGGCATTTTGGGCTTCTGCACAGCTAATATTGCTCCGTGTAGGTTCATCTGCAAATAGCTGGCTTAATCGGCGCAACTGTTTACGAGTAAGATTTAGCCTATGGATTGTCTCTAAATCTTCAGAACACTTCCGACAATTGTCCAGATGCACTGTTATCGGTGTTGGAATTCCAATTTTTAAGGCCGTATCTAACAAGCTTGGTAAAAAGGGCTTTGTGGTTTTACAGGTTACAGGCTTGCCAATATAAGCAAAGTGGAGTGTCAGCATGGTAGTAACAGCGGAGTTAACCTGTTTGTGCTTTGATTCGGGACCATCGGTTTGTGATAATACCGCTTCAAGTTGGTTTATCTGTTGCTGGCAATTTTGGCACTGCACAATGTGATTAACAACAGGCTCCGGGATAAGTTCGCGGCTTTCGTTAAAGAGAAAGTCATAATAATACGGCTCAGCCTGACTGCATAAAGATTCATGGTTGCGAGCAATCATTCCAATCACCTTGTTTTACTTAAAAAACTGACGAATTCTTCTTAGTCCCTCGGATAGATATCTTTTAACGGTTTCGATGTTCACATGCATCTTCTTTGCCACCTCTTCGTTATTATAACCGTTTTTATAACGCAAATGAATCGCACGAACTTCGCCACGTCGCAGCCTATCCTCGATGAGCTTAAACATCTTATCCATTTCCTCTTCGTCAATTATAGCGTTTTTCGGGCTGTTTTTACGTATAGAATAATCAAAAAATTCGGCATATTTTTTCAATTTTATTCTATACTGTTCCACTCGACGAGCGGCGTCAACGATATCATTGATTATTGCTCTATACAGATAGCTCCTGATGTTTTGCACTTCTGCAGGTATGGGCCTGGAGACAAGAGAAAGGAAGAAATCCTGGAATAAATCATCCGCCTGGGCATTATTACCAACTTGGTAGCGAATAACCGCACGGATAAAATCCCCATGTTCGTAAAAGATTTCTGATGCATGGGCGACATTATTCGACGGCACAGACTCTTTCTTTACCCTCGCTAAAGGCACTTTGGCCATACTCCTAAAAACGGTACTGACTGAAGTTAAGCCATTATACCTAATAAACTGTTTATTGACAAGGGGACGGAATGTTGGTGGATGGTGAATCGTATTTAGGGATTGGTGTGTACCGACTTCTTGCATATATAAACTATATGGCCTAAGTCATAGTATCTACTTCTCATTTCGGGAATTTAGGCATACGAAGCCTTTTTTACAACACAACGGCAATTGTATTACTGGGAATGCTTTCACCGCCGGTGTTTATGGCCTTGACGCGGTACTCAAGTTGAATACCGCGCGGCTGGTTCACCAAAGTAGCTTCTGTCTCCAGCACTACTCCTGCCTGTTGCCACTTACCGAATTCGCCGCCGCCTTCGGGCTGCTGGCGCCGTACGATTACATAAGTTCTCACGTTCCCACCGGAGCCGCGAGCGGGCGCTTTGAAGTCCAGTAAGACCGTATTAGCACCCTGAATAGTCGCATCAAGATTGCGTGGCTGACCGGGTGGGTCGGCGGGCGAAGGTGGTGCCTTAGGGCCCCAGCCGATATACTCGAGCTTCTCGGAATCTGCGCCCACATCCACTTCTGACTTCTTTAGCCAGGCCTTCATTAACTCTACGAGTGCAGCAAGTTTTGCATCCTTTTCGTCGGTAGCTATCTGCGCTGCAGCCAGCGCTTCGGTCTGGGCATTTTTGGCAGATAAATACCAACCGCGCCTTCTTGGCAGCCCCGACCCAGTATGACTGGGAAAGTCTCCTGCGTGAGCTGCATAACCGGCAATCATTGCGTTGGCCAGGGCCAGAATATCCGCTTCTCGTTTCGGGAATTTAGGCATACGATGCTTTTTTTACAGCACTACCGCCGCGGTGTTAGACGGAATGCTTTCGCCACCGGCGTTGACGGCCTTGACGCGGTACTCTAATTGTGGGCCGCGTGGCTGGTCTGTCAGGGTCGTTTCCGTCTCCAGCGCTATGCCGACCTGTGCCCACGAGCCGAACTGGCCACCACCTGCGGGCTGCTCGCGCCTCTCTATGATGTAAGTCCGCACCGTACCGCCTGAGCCACGCGCTGGGGGCTTCCAATCTAAAAATAGCGTTCCGGGCCCCTGAATAACAGGGTCGAGATTGCGGGGCTGGCCGGGAATGACGGCGGGCGAGGGTGGCGCTTTCGGACCCCAGCCGATATATTCGAGCTTCTCGGAGGCACCCCCTACATCGACCTCGGATTTTTTCAGCTCATCCCTCATAATATCTTCGAGGGCATCGATTTTCAGGTCCTTGGTCTCGGTAGAGACCTGTGCTGCGGCCAGCGCATCGATCTGAGCCGTCCTGGCGGTGTTGTAGTCACCGAGTGTTGTTGTCAGCGAAGCCACATTAGAGCTGGGAAAATCGGCTGCGTGGGCTGTGTAACCGGCGACCATCGCGTTGGCGAGGGCCACTATATCTGCTTCTGCATTTGGAAATTGTGCCATTTTCTATAAACTCCTTAAAATAAAGAACTTAACTGCGTTTTCCCGCCTTGGCGGGCCTCTAAACAATCGTTTTTAGGCCAAAAAACGAATTTAATTAGCCGTAAAACGAATTTGATTAGCCACAAATCAAATTTGGTTAGCCACAAATCAAATTTGGTTAGCCATAAATCAAATTTGGTTAGCCATAAATCAAATTGAGTTAGCCGCAAATCAAATCGAGTTAGCGATAAATCAAATTTGATTAGCCATAAATCAAATTGAGTTAGCCGCAAAACAAGTTTAGTTAGCCACAAAGCAAGCTGATTTTGTCTTTACTCAGCGTGCTCAGCGACAAATCAAGCTTACTTTTCCTCGGCGAGGGCTCAGCCACCGACCTCCATTCCGGCGGCTAAACCCGCCGGCTTCATCCTCTCTCGCCGACCAGCACAAAAAGCAAGCATCTTAATTACGGTAGGCGTTGCAGGGAGCGAAAAGTGGATGAGAATTTCCGGTTTTTTTGAGAAAAAGGGGAAATTTGAGTTGTCGGGCTTGATTTGGCTGAGGGGGAGAGAGAGTTGCCGTTGTCTTGAAATAAATGATTGTTTTTCGTTTCTTTCGCATCCAACGCTCCAAACACCCT